>Ga0193696_1000420_pt1 | contig 14965 bp, 19 predicted proteins | sample L3m1metaG_FD_145074 | JGI IMG/M metagenome (GOLD analysis project Ga0193696, IMG submission 145074) | Soil microbial communities from a riparian zone of the East river system, Colorado, United States - L3m1 | ecosystem: Environmental > Terrestrial > Soil > Riparian zone | place: USA: East River... | reverse complement strand
AGATCTGGTCGAAGAACATCATCCGCTCCACCGGATCGTCGAGCCGCGGCCAGTTCGCGCGATCGGTCACCGGCGCCGCCGCGGTGTTGTTCCAGTGCGAGACGAGCTCGAAGTACATCGCGTCGGGATCGTTCGCCGCCATCACCCGCGCCACCTTGTGAATGCGCTCGCCCGCTCGCGGTTTGAAGAGGAGGCGATCCCACGCGCGTGGCGAGAGCGCGGTGAGCGCGCGTCCCGCGATCGCCGGCGTGCGCGCCAACCACGGAAAGAGCCGCTGGCCGATGAAGTAGCGGACGTAGCCGCCGAAGAGCTCATCGCCGCCGTCGCCGGAGAGGCTCACGGTGACATGGCGCCGCGCGAGCATCGACACGAGATGCGTCGGGATCTGCGACGAATCGCCGAACGGCTCGTCGTAGATCGACGGCAGCTTCCGGATCGTATCGACGACGTCGTCCTCGGACATGTAGAGCTCCGTGTGGTCCGTGCCGAGGTGTCGGGCGACGGCCTTGGCGAACGGAGCTTCGTCGTAGGCGGACTCGCTGAAGCCGACGGTGAACGTGCGCACCGGAATGCGGCTCTCCGCCTGCATCAGCGCCGTGACGATCGACGAATCGACGCCGCCGGAGAGGAAGACGCCGAGCGGGACGTCGGCGATCATGCGCAGGCGGACAGAGTCGCGGAGCAGGCGCTCCAGCTCGTGCGCGGCATCGTCTTCCGATCCGTCGAAACGATGTGTTGTGCCACGCTCCGCGGCTTCGCGTGCCGACCAGTACGTCTTCGTTTCGACCTGTCGCGTCGCGGGATCGAACGTCAGGATCGTCCCCGGCATCAGCTTGCGAATCCCTTCGTAAATGCTGAACGGCGCCGGGATGTAGAGGAAGCGGAGGAAGAGATTCACGGCATCGCGATCGATGCGCGCATCGAAGTCGCGATGCCGGCGCAGCGCCTTCAGCTCCGATCCGTACAGGAACGACTGGCCCGCGAAGCCGTAATAGAGCGGCTTGACGCCCATCCGGTCGCGGATGAGATGCAGCCGCCGCGTCTCGCGATCCCACAGCGCGATGGCGAACATCCCGTTGAAGCGCTTCACCGCCTCTTCGAGTCCCCACGCCTCGATCGCCGCGAGCATCACCTCGGTGTCCGAATGCCCACGGAACTGCACGTGACTCAGCTCGCGCCGCAGCTCCTCGAAGTTGTAGACCTCGCCGTTGAACGTGATGACCCAGCGCCCCGACGCGGAGAGCATCGGCTGATGTCCGGCGGGCGTGAGGTCGATGATCGAGAGGCGCCGGAAGCCGAGCGCGACGCCGGCATCCGCGTCGATCCATTCGCCCGAGTCGTCGGGACCGCGGTGCGCGATCGCGTCGCACATCCGCCGGACGCCGGCGACGAGGTCGTCCGCCGGCGCCGCGGTCACGAATCCGGTGAGGCCGCACATTGAGCGGCCGAGTGTAGCGCTACGGCGTCAACGCGTTATGAATCATCGACGCGAGTCGCACGCCCGCTTTCTCCAGCCGCAGCTCGACGTCGTCGAGGAACTTCTTCTGATACGACTGATGCAGCGAGCGGCCCTGACCGAATGCGCGGCACTCGCCGTTCTTCTTGCGGCAGTACTGCACGTCCTTCGAGGTGGTGATGTTGTACGACTCCTGGGCCCACTCCAGCGGCGTCTCCGTGAGCCACTCGGTCTTCTGCTTGTCGGTGATCTGCGCCTCGAGCCGGTCGGCGAACGCGCGCCAGCCCGGCACCACGATCGCCTTGCGGATGATCGCGCCGTCCCACACCGCGTGCAGGTTCAGCGGAAACTTCGGCGAAACCGGATAGAAGCCGCCGGTCACCGGCTCGATGTTGTTGCCGCCGCGGTCGTCCTCGAAGCTCACATGCAGCGGCTGATGGACGTCGCCGACCCAATGCCCGAGGAAGAAGAGACCCTCGCCGCGATCCTGATCGGTTGCGCCGGTTTTCAGCATCGCGGAGTGCTTGTCGATGCCGGTGAGGACGCAGTCGTCGTCGCATGCATCGGCGGGGATCGTCACGACCGTCCGCTCGACGTTGATGAAGTGCCAGTCGCTGAATCCTTTGTAGTGCATCCACGGACTGGTGGTGTTGCCGGCCTTCGCCGCGGCTTCCGCCTTCGAGCGCGCCTCATCGGGGAAGACGCAGGCGTCGGGGAAGCTGTGGATCTGCAGCTTCGTGTCGGCGGGTGTGTCGTACGCCTTCGTCAGCTGGTCGACTTTTTTCTGCTCGTCCGGCGTGAGCAGGTCGTACGCGATGCGGCAGACGATGCGATGGCCTTCTTCACCCCAGGCGAAGGCGTTGGTGGCTTGAATGACGATCAGAAAAATCAGGGGCACGATCCTGCGCATGAAGCACCTCTTTCTGCAGAGGAGAGTCGCTGCGGGCGGCAACCCCTACCCATGGCGCTATTCTGTCCGGTCATGGAACCGCTTTTCACGCCCATCGCCATCGGCCACGCGCGCACGCCGTTCAGGGAGCTGTCGGAGATCCCGAAAGGTCCCGGCACGCAGCACGTCGCGACCGGGACGATCGAGCTCCTCCCCGAGTTCGCGGAAGGCCTCACCGACATCGAAGGCTTCTCCCACCTCTTCATCCTCTGGGTCTTCGACCGCTCCGACGGCTGGTCCCTCCTCGGCACCCCGCCCGGCGAAACGACCCCGCACGGCGTCTTCGCCACCCGCTCGCCCTACCGCCCCAACCCGATCGCGCAGACGACCGTCGAGCTCCTCGGCCGCGACGGCGCGAAGCTCACCGTGCGGGGAGTCGACATGCTCGACGGGACGCCGGTGCTCGACATCAAGCCGTACAGCTCGACGATTGCGAAGGAGGAGTTGAGGTTGGGGTGGTTGGGCCGGCCCGGCCGGCAGCGTTAATTGCCCAAGGCTCCATCAGGAGTTGCGCTGCGGGCCGGCGTCTTCTATGGCGCGAACATCTCGGCCAACCTGGCCAATACTTCCTGTTGAGTCGTGGTCGAAATCTTGCCGAGGCGCTTTACCAGCCGCACTTTGTCAACAGTGCGAATTTGATCGACGACGATCTGCGCTTCCTTTCCCAAGAACCGACATTGAACGCGAGTTGGATAGGCCTGCCCTTTAGTCGTCATTGGAGCGACGATCACCGTACGAACGTATCGGTTCATCTCGTCAGGCGACACGACGACGCATGGCCGGACCTTTCTAATCTCACTTCCCGTCGTGGGATCCAGGTTGATCAAATACACGTCGAAACGGCGGATTACCACTTCCACTCCGTCTCATCGAACGAGTTAGAGGTCGCTTCGTCGATCAGAGCGTCATCACCGCGCTGTGCCATGAGCCGAAAGGCTGTCTCCCATCCTTCCCGGGGGGCGTGCGCCGAGCGGATGACGATCTGATTCGGTGCGGCCTCGAGCTGTACCTCTTCCGTCAGGTGAGCCTGCTCGAGAAGTGCTCGTGGAATTCGAACCCCTCTCGAGTTACCGATCTGGATGATTTTTGCTTTCATGATCACATTGTAATTACGGGCCGGGAGCGCGGCAACCACGGAAGGTGATCCAGCTCCGGTGGGGGTACGGGCGCCCTCGCCCGTACAGTCGCGAGCATCGCGAGCGACCTCAGTTCGACAGGCGAGGGCGCCTGTCCCCCCACCGAGCTCGGCCCATCTACGACGCCGGCGTGATCACCGTGACGTGCTGCGTCACGTTGTCGGTGATCGTGATGATCGCCCACATGAACGCGGGAAACCCGGGGTGGATGCTCTCTGCCTGGACGCATAACACCATCGGGGCGCTTCCATCAGCACAGATGCCTTTGGCACCCCACGTCGTACGCCTCGCGCATGAACGCGATGAACGCCGGCGACAGATCGGCCGCGGCAGTCAGGCGGAAGTGATGCACGTGATTGCGCGCCGAGATCGTCTCCACCTTCCGGAACAGCGGATCGTCGGCGCGCCGCGCGAGCACGAGGTGGCCGTCGAGATGCTGCCGCCGCGGCGTGATCTGCGCGAACGACATCCGCACGTGAAACGCGATGCGCGTCTTCTCCGGGAGGATGGAGAAATCGCCGATCGCGCGCAGACGCGCCACGAATGCGTCGAAGAGCTCGCGGACCAGCGCGTCCTTGCCGGCAAAGTGATCGTCGACCGTGCGCAGCCGCGCGCAGGTGTGCGTCTGATTGCGGTTGGCGAACGTGCGATCGCACTCAGAACATCGCCACAGCGCCTTCATGGCAGTTGATGTTACGTCGCGACGGCATTACATTCTTCCGTGGCGGTGATTCGCGCCTAACCTCGGTGGCCTCTCCCCGGCAGAGGCCCTCGGCGAGGCAAAGGGGGGCATACCCCCGGATCGGTATGACGCACCTTCGTCGGCGCGGTCGACGCTGCTGGGGAGCTTCGCTCGCGATGTGAACGAAGGAGACGTTATGCCGAAGCAGAAAGACCTCAAGCGGCTCGTCCGCTCCCGCATGCAGAAGACAGGCGAGGCCTACACCGCCGCGCGCCTGCAGATCACGAAGAAGAAAGAAGAGCCGAAGGTCGACCTCGCGGAGATCGCGGGGATGACCGACGCCGCCGTCGAAAAACAGACCGGCCGCAACTGGGCGCAATGGGTCGAAGTGCTCGATGGACATCGCGCCGCGGAGAAACCGCATCGCGAGATCACACAACTCGTCTCAGCCCTCGGCACTCCCGACTGGTGGACGCAGATGGTCACCGTCGGTTACGAGCGCATCCGCGGCCTGCGCGATAAAGGCCAGAGAAGAGGCGGCGCATACGAGGCGAGCAAGAGCCGCACGTTCGGCGTGCCGGTGGAAGCGTTGTTCGAAGCATTCGCCAACGCGCGTAAGCGCAGGAAGTGGTTGCCGGTGAAGATCACCGTACGCACCGCGACGGCGCCGAAGAGCATGCGCGTCACATGGGACGACGGCACGTCTGTCGAGCTGGTGTTCCTGTCGAAAGGCGCGGCGAAGAGCACCGTCGCCGTCCAGCACTCGAAGCTCCCGGATCGCGCGGCGGTGGACGCGACAAAGAAGACGTGGGGCGAGCACCTCGATCGGTTGGGCGAGATGCTGGCGTCGTAAGTCAACGAACGAGGCGCGGGCCGTCGAGGTCCGCGCCTCGTCGGTACGCGCGCGGATTGACGCCGAACTCCGCGCGGAAGGCGCGATTGAAGTTCGACACGTCGCCGAATCCGGAATCGAGCGCGACGTCGATCACGCGCGCGTCGTCGGTCGCCAGTCGCACCGCCGCGTCGCGCAGGCGTGCGCGCAGCGTGAACTGATGCGGCGTTACGCCGGTGACGCGGGCGAACGTCCGCAGGAAGTGATACGGACTGAGTCGCGCGTCGCTGGCCAGCTCGAGCAGCGGCCGCGGCTCGTTTTCCATCGCGCGCACCGCACGCGTGACGCGCGCGACCGCGCTCGGCAGCGGCGCGGCGCGATCGACGTCGACGTCATTCGCGAGCTGCACCGTCTTCGCCGCGACTTCGATCGCCAGCTCTTCCCACGACGTGTCCGACGCCAGCGCGGCGCATGCACGCGCGGCGAGTGATGCCGTGGGGCGGAGGGGCGGGAGGCGTTGGGGGCGGAAACGCGGCGGCGATTCGACGATCCGTTCGAACAGCTCCGGCGTGAACTGGAACGAGATGCAGCGATCGCCCGCCGCGTGCTCGTGTGCGCACTCGAACCGTTCGCCCGGCGTGCCGAGGAGGAAGGAGCCCGGGGCGAGGAGCTCGGCGGACGAGGCGTGCGCGCGGTACTGGAACGTGCCGGCGACGACGATCGCGATCGACACGCTGTGATGCTGTTCCTCGAACGGCAGGTCGTCCGGACCCGACGTGCAGATCACGTCGTTGACACGCCAGCCGTCGCCGCTCGCGAGCGTCCGCGCGGTCGCCGTCCCCGCCTCGCCGTTGATCCGCCGCGCCTGCAGCGCCTGCTCCAGCCCGACCGCAATTTTCGCCAAGATTCGACTCCGTCACGCCACGTATAACACGCCTTCAGGAGGCTCGAAGATGACGATGTTGCAAGCACTTCACGCGGCGGGACCGGCGCCCGAAATCCCTGCCGAGTCGGATGTCTATGGCTGGCTGGTCGGGAGCTGGGAGCTCGACGTCGTGCACTACCTGCAGGACGTCCGCACGCGCGGAATCAAAGGGGAGGCGCACTTCGGCTGGGTGCTCGAAGGACGCGCCGTGCAGGATGTCTGGATCATGAAGGCGGAAGGCGTGGTGAACACGTACGGCACGACGTTCCGCAGATGGGACGCATTGATCGGCGCGTGGCGCGTCAGTTGGGTCAATCCGATCACCGGCTGGCGCGATGAGCTCATCGGCCGCCGCATCGGCGACGATCTCGTGCAGATCGGCACGCACGCCGACGGCACGCCGATCCGCTGGCGGTTCGTCGAGATCACAAACGATTCGTTCCGCTGGCTCGGAGAGGCATTGAATCCCGACGGCGAGACGTGGAAGCTGGAGGCCGAATTTCACGGCCGGAGGATGAAATGAATAGTGACCAGGTACTTCGCGAGCAGCTCGTTACGTTTCTCGATTGCGAGAACGCGCACATCAAGTTCGATGACGCGGTGAAAGACTTTCCCGCCGCGTTGCGCGGCAGGCGTCCCGCCGGTGGTCCGCATTCCGCGTGGGAGCTGCTGGAGCACCTCCGCATCACGTTGTCCGACATCCTGGAGTTCACGCGCGATCCGAAGCATGTGTCGCCCGAGTTCCCGAAAGGCTACTGGCCGTCCGGGGAAGCGCCGCCGGACGACGCGGCGTGGGACAACAGCGTCGCCGCGTATCGCCGCGATCTCGATGCGCTCGCCGCCATCGGGCGCGACCGGTCGGTCGATCTGTACAAGCCGCTCGCGCACGGCGACGGCCAGACGCCGCTGCGCGAGCTGATCCTCGCCATCGATCACAACGCCTATCACCTCGGGCAGCTGGTGATGGTGAGGAGGATGCTCGGGGCGTAACATCGCCCGATGAGCGCACTCGCCACGACGAAGGGGACGATCCTCAACAGCCTGCTCAAATTCATCAAGAGCGATCTCACGCCGGAGCAGTACGCGCGTGCGGTGTCGGAGCTGCCGGCGGATGACCAGGCGATGCTCACCACGCGCGTGCTGCCCTCGGCGCACGTGCCGGAGACGCTGCTCAACCGGCTGACGGAGGTCGCGGCGCGGGCGAAGGGGGAGGAGCTGCAGGCGTTCGGGCGGCGAGCGGGGATGGCGGAAGTGGCGGACGCGGTGGGTCTCTATCGATTCCTCGTCGTCGTCCTCACGCCGAATTCGCTGCTGTCGAAGGCGTCGAACACCTGGAGCTCGGTGCACAACACCGGGAAGATGCTGGTGGAGAATCAGACCTCGAACAGCGCGCGCATCCGCCTGCGCGAGTTCGCCTCCGAGCCCGCACACTGCGCGCGCCTCACCGGCTGGTTCGTGCGCCTCAGCGAGATGACCGGCGCGAAGGGCGTGCGGATCACGCACGACGAATGCCTCACGCGCGGCGCGGCGGATTGCTCGTGGGATTTGCAGTGGACGTAGGTCAGGCTCCCACAATGATCCGACTGGGGCGTATCCGCGAACTGGTGCGATATCCGATCAAATCAATGGCCGGTGTCGCGACCGAATCGGCATTGCTCGGATTTCATGGTCTCGATGGAGACCGGCGCTTCGCCTTCCGCCGCCTGGGAGACGACAGCGGCTTCCCGTTTCTTACGGCCAGCCGCTATCCCGAGCTCCTCCTGTACCACCCGTTCGGTCTCGACGAGAGCTCAGGCGAGCCACTGCCGACGCACGTTCGCACATCAGCCGGAACGGATCTCGAGCTGCGCAGCCCGGAGCTTGGGAGCGAGATCTCTACGCGCTCCGGCATCAGCGTGGAATTGATGAAGTTCAAGCACGGGATCTTCGATGATGCGTCGATATCGGTGATCAGCCTGGCCACGATTGCAGGCATCGGCCGCGCGACCGGACTGGAGCTCGATCGCAGGCGTTTCAGAGCGAACATTCTGCTGGAAACAGAGGACACCGCGACGTTTCACGAGGATGGGTGGGTCGGCGGGACGCTGGTATTCGGCGAAGGCGAATCAATGCCGGCCGTGAGCGTCACAATGCGCGACCTGCGATGCGTGATGGTCAACATCGATCCGGACACCGCAAGCCAGGATGCACGAGTGATGAAAACGGTCGTAGGCCTGAACGCGAATAACGCGGGCGTTTATGGCACCGTCGTGCGGTCCGGCACAATCCACGTCGGCCAGTCAGTGAGCCTGGTTCGCTGAGCCGCGATTGTATTAGCGCGCAGGCTCGAATAGCTCGATCGGATTGGCGTCGGGGTCGAGCAATTGGACTTGCTTGCCGCCGGGGCCAACCTCCATTTCGTTTCGAAAGCGGAGGCCCGCGTCCTTGAGAAGCTCAATGCATTGCGGAAGATCAGTCACTCGAAGGATGATGCGATTCCAGCCACCCGGCTCCTGATGCTCACCATTGGGGAGAGCCCGTGAACCTGAAGCTCCGGGTCCACTAAGCAGGAGCGGAAGTCCCTCCAGCGATAGAGCGGCAAAGGCCGGAAGCTGCTTGTGCTCCAGCTTGAAGCCGAGGTGTTGTGTATAGAAGTCGATCGACCGGGCGACGTCTTTCACCTGATAGCGAACGCCATGAAAGCCGCGGATCAGGTTTTTGACGCGAGAGTCTGCTTCAGTCAGAGTTGCAGATGACTCGTTCATTGCCTTCCTCCGGGCGAAAAAGGCTGCAACGAATATGCCCCTGCGGCAGGACGGTCGCGCGTGCTCGTCAGCGGCTCGGCCTCTCGGCGGTCTCGAGTGCTCGTTTGAGTGCTCTTTCCAAATCGCCCGGCTCAAACCCGAATGGCCCGGCCGCACTCTTGTACGCCACACGACCATTGCGGTCGACGAGATAAAGCCGATCGGGCCAGCCGGTGTATGCCCGCTCTACGACATCGTCAGGCTTGTCGATGACGGCCGGCAATCTCAAGCCCAGCCGGACCGCGCACGTACCGGCCGCCTCTGTTCGTTCCGAGAGTGAGCGAGTACTGTTCAGGAGGACATGCTCCCGGATATTGCTACTCGTTTGCCAGAAATCGACAGGATGCGCTTCCTGAATGTAGACCACATAAAACGCCGCGCGATCGCCATACCGGCGATACAGGTCGTTGAGGGCAGGCACCGCCCGCCGGAACGGCGGTCACGTGTAGCTGCCGAAGACGAGAACGACGGGCCGTTGTCCGCGAAACGATGACAGGGTCACGGCCGTGTCGCCGTGCAGGAGTGGCAACGTAAAGTCAGGTGCAACATCCCCCACATTCAGATGGCCCGCACGCGCCCAAAGCCACATCTTCTCGGCCGGCAGCGCGCCGAAGACGAGTGCGTTCGGCGTGTACCGCATGAACCGGCCGAAGGTCGATGGAGGCTGACACATCGCCCAGAGCACAATGGCGTAGAACGCACCGTAAATGACGACCAGTCCGATCAGAATCCGCGCGCCCGTTCGCATTAGTGCGCCTCTTCGGCCGAGAGTGTCTTGCCATCTCTTCGTAATGCGAGAATGACCTTCCGGTCCGTGAACTCCGGGCTGAGCTCAGCGAGGGAGAAGACGGCCCGGTATCCGTCGCTCCCTTCGATCACGACCGACCTGGCGACTTCCTTACCGCGCAGATGCTCCCCGGCAGCCATACCGACCCGCTCCAGAAGAACATGCAGTTCCACACCACTGAATTTCGCGGTCTTCCCGTGATCTGAAATCGTCACCTCGGCCTGCGGCAGAGAGGCCAGTTCGGCCGCGGACAGCTTCTGCTTCCCCTTCGGTCCGACGATCAGAACCTCATCCGCCGTAGCCGCGGCAAGCAAAATCACGGCAAGCAGCGACGTCACAATGGTCTTTCGCAACGAGCGATACGAGGTCATTCGCGAAGGATCATAGCTTGGGATTTGGACAGCCGAGCCGCTGGGCCGCGGGCGAATCAATCGAACGCCAACAACAAGCTATTAAGTCAGGAGCCGGAGGAAAAGGGTCGAAGGAGGGGATCGATCGGCAGTTTTTGCCGTGACAATGGAGCCAGGTGTCATCTTTAAAATGACAATTCGCTTACCGTTTAACAAGTTTCTTCTACCTTTGATGTCGTTTTTTGCTTCGAGTAAGTCGATCGCACTACTTTTTAAGTCGTTTCTTGCTTAATTCATATCGTTTTTTGCCTTTCGAGAGTCAATCGCTACAGTCGTTGACTCGTTTGCTCACGATCGAAGCAAGAATCTTCATCAAATATGAATCGATCGTGATCATCGAAGCACGAAGTCAGATCCGCGAAGCAACAAATCACATCAAAGGGCTGCGCGCGGAGTGATCATCGAAGCGCGCTCGCGCGCTCGAGGGCTGCAGGGCGAAGTCCGAGTGGGGCGGCGTGGCATGCCCGGACGTGCTGCCGTCTCGCCGCCGATGCATTCCATTCCTTCGATACGTCACGATTGGCCCTCCAGCCCTCACGCCCGCCGGCGCAGCCATCGACGTGATACGCCCCGCCTCTGCGGAAATCGAGCGGCTGGAATTTCGAGAGCATCTATGAAGCCAGGCCGCGCCGGGTTCTACCTTGAGTTAGCCGCCCGGCGTGACACGTGCCCTATGCCGGGCACCTACTTGCCGACGAAGTGAGTTTAGGGCGTGGCGCACATAACGAGGAAAGTACGCTCTGGCGCCACTAAGGACAGGGCCAACTGCGAGTCAAGTCTCACGGGCGGCGATGCTCAAGCAACTCTGGGTCGCGGGCTTGATGGAGTACCGCTACAACTACGATGCGGTCTTCCGCTGCGTGGTAGAAGAGTGCGTATGGAAACCGATGAACCAGAATCCTTCGAAATGTTCGATGAACGAACTGGAACGCGAGTGGCCTTTCCTGCGCCAAGGTAATCGCCTCACCTACCCTGCGGACGAAGTCGCGCTTCAGCTCCGGCGAGATATTCTGGTACCAGTTTTTTGCCTCGCGTAGGTCTCGCTTCGCTTCGACGCGAATGATGACGCGGCGGATCATTCGTCGAGAAGTGACCTCTTCACGTCCTCCCACGGCTCGCCTTCGTCAGGGTTCTCTTGGAAAGCGATCCAACGGCGCTCCAACTCGTCCTTCTGGGCAGTAGTGAGTAGAACACCTTCCGGATGATCGAAGACGCTCTCCCAAATCTGCTGTGCGAGTTCGACTCGTTCGGCCGTCGGGAGTTCCAAGATTTGATCGATAGGAACACGGCTCATGGTTCTTCGAATTGTATCTGACGCCCGAAGATTCCTGATCTTTTCCGCGCCATCGACACCTAAGCGTGTCTACCGCCTAGCCGCGCGCCCTGCGCTGCGGTATCTGATGCCACCCGTCGGCCACCCCGTGGTTTCTGATGTCCGTGGCATGCGATCTCGCCCCGGATCACGCGATTGCCGTTCGACGCTTACCAATAGACGGTGATCGTTCAACTCGGCGGAGCTCGGTTCCTACGCCTGTGCGTCGAACGCGTGGAAACCACGGTGCGCCTAACGGTCTAGAGGTTAACCCGCGCGGCCAAGGCCCACGTGGCTACGGCAGCGCGGCGCACGGCCTGCCTGCATGTGAGTCGCGCGATGCAGGCCGCGCGCCGCCGTCCAGCTTTTGATTTTCCGAGGCGGCTCGGCCGCCGGGCCGAAGCGGGGCCGCGCCGGGTTCTACCTCGAGTTAGGCGGCACCAGGCTGCAGAAATCACTTTAGGTCTAGCACTGCGCCGACATCGTCGCTATGTTGAAACAAACGCTCCCGGATCTCGAGCGCTTGTTCCAATGCCTCGGAGGTATTGTAGGTATGATGAGCTCTTATTTCGTGAGTGTTTGGCGTCAAATCAAAATACGAAACATATCGCTCGTCATAGATGCCCATGTCGTACAGTGAGTCGCGGCCGAGCTTGGCGGATATTGCAATTCTTACGCTAATCCCTGCGTCGACCTGCTCTTTGATGAGATCCCGAACCTTCGCTGTGATGTCTGCGAGGTCATCAACGATGAACACTCGTGTAATCTTGACTCCAGCTTTGGCACACTGAATATTGAGTGTGCGGTAAGGTTCGCCAACACTATCCAACCACGCAAAATCGGCTTTTACATCGCTCGTGAAAAAGGCGCTCGCTTTTGTCGCAGCCAACTGCTGCTGCAAGATACCGTAGAAATTCGAATACCTGCCGTGGTAGATTTCGCCACTCTTTAGGCGAAACAGCTCCTGACTGCACTCCTTTAGAACAACCCTCGCGCGGTCGACGAACCATCCGTCTTTGTTATTGAGCAACAGCGAATAGCTCTTTAGCATCTCCGTGCCGTACTTGAAGAAGTCGCCATCGCGCAATAGCGCGTGGTTGACGTCTATGATTCTGAGGATGTCCGTATCGACACGCTTTATCGCTTCGTCCTCCTGATGCAGAGATCTATCGAGTTCCTGATGCATCCTGACCATCTCGCTGTAGAGTTTGACGATCAGAAACACGAGCATTGACAAGAAGAAAACGACGAGACCTACTTCTGAGCGATCAGCGAACCAAACAGCCGCACCAACGACTGTAGAAATGAATACGTCATAAAGGATGAATTCACCGAACGTCGATGCCATAAATAGCTGTAGCCACCGCGGCAGAGGCGAGTGCGGCTCGTCGGATTTTGTTGAAATGCTTTCGTTCGTAGTCTTATCTATCTCGTCAATGCGATTATTCATGCTGTCGCCTCTACTTGAAACTAGTCATTAGAATGACGAAACCCTACAATCGCGGCGGGGTACTTGAAAGTGAGCCGTCAAGTTGACTGGTGGTACGCGAAGATCTGAGAGCTGCCTCTTGTCGGTCGCGATGGCGTGACGCTCCGCGTCGGCGCTTGTCCGTGCAGAGGTATCGATAGCGCCGGACGGACTGGCCGAGTTAAATGTTATTCGGAGTCCCGCATATACCATGTAGACCTACTGAATAGAGGGGCGCAGAACGCAGAATTCCCTCTCCGCGTGTGAACGTTGCCGGAATTCAGGAAAGGATATCATGCCGTATTCGCGGAAAGCGGGCGGCAAACGCTCATCGGGTTGTCGGGCTGCCGAGACTCCTTTGTTGAGGCGACAATCTCGTAGGCGTTCGGATCCGCGGTGAGCCGCAGCCGTGAGGAATGAGTTCCGGTTCGCCAGAGCCGGCCAGCCTGGCTAGGGGTTGGGTGGGGGCGCTCTGCGCCCTACGAGATTGTCCGCCTAACGGATCAGACGTTAAGCTGCGCGGCCAAGGCCCAAGTGGCTACGGCAGCGCGGCACGCCGCCTGCCTGCATTTGAAGCGCGCGATGCAGACGGCGTGACGCCGCTCAGGTACCGCTGAACGAGGCGGCTCGGCCGCCGGACCGAAGCCGGGCCGCGTCGGCTTCTACGGCGAGTTAGGCCGCACGTCGCCCCGCTTATAGTTTTGGTTCGCAGATAAACCGATTCGCCAATTCGGACGCCGACGTTGACGGTGTCGCGGTCATGAGCTTGCTGCGAAGGACGGAAGATAATCGGGCCTGTTGCCACTTCGCTCCCTGTAAGCGGTACGCCAGCTCGGTAAGCATCTCTACCGACACCGAATCATCAGCGGCCAACGTCTGTGGGACTGCGGCTATGAAATAGATCTTATTCCCGGGCGGCACTAGTCCATACGTAACTAAGCTAAGCCTAAAAGGCCTCGCGCCAGTGGCGATAGGACCCTGTACTGGATCATCTTCCAGTACCCCGACGGCCTTCAGCGACAGCAGCTTGGCTCCGCGCAGCTGTGTATTACGAAAGAAGGCTGCAATCTCTATGTTGCCAATTAATACAAGTGCATGTCCAGTAAAATCAGCATTCGTCAGATCGGCGCACCGAAAATCGGGTCCATCGATGTAGACGATTGATCGCCAGCGTGCCGTCGATGCTCGCTCCATTTGCGCCCAGAGATAATTGTAGTGAGTGGCAAGGTCATCTGATTGCGTGAAATTGACGCCACGCAGTATCGCATAGTGGAACACTGCACCCTCGAGATCGGCGTTGGCAAATGAACCGTTCTCGAGATCGGCGAGAGTGAAATTAGCCCAGGGCAAAATCGCATCCGCAAAAACTACGCGTTCTAGCCGAAGTCCACTGAAGTCTAGGCCAGCTAGGTAAGTCCCAGAAAGGTCCAGAACTCTTGCACCTTTACGAAGTAATGTCACAATCGCGAGGCTAATGCTTATCGCTCTGGCCTCGGGGGATCCTGGCTCCGGCTGAATGCTCAAATCGGTACGGCGCGCTCGGTGGAGGCTCGCCTCGCGCGTTAAGCGGCGACTTGCCGATACCAACGAGGCGAGAGCCCGGTTTAGTAATGCGGAATTGTCGGAAAAGTCAGCCTCATCAAATTCCGCGGCAATCGCGTTCCGAACTGTTGTTGACGGCTCGAATGCAAGAGCACCGGCAAAAGCAGTGAGTACTTGCGATTTGCGTTTGATATCGGGCTGATGCAGAAACGAACTCATCGAGATGACCCCGGCAAGACGTCCTGACTCATTTGCGGCGCCGAGAAGTGACAGCCCGCGGTCTAAGCGCTCATCTGCACGAAGATTTTGCTCTGCAGCAGAATTTTGCGACCACTGATAAATTGATACACAGATTCCGACAAGCGCAACAACCGCCGCCAGCACACCGCCGACGCCTCCTATGATTTTGAGGCGGTCGAGGCGCTGCGTTTGAGGAGATAGTTGTTGTTCAAGCAGGCGAAGTTCCGCTCTCAGTTTCTCTAAACGAAGCCGGGCTTCCTCATCGGCGTCGGTATCCAAGACTCCTCCGGATAACGCAAGTGTACTGTACTTCGGACGGCCTAACGCATGTTGAAAGCCCGCCCCTTCCTGTAAGTTTGGATCGTTCGAAGAGCAAACGAAAGGAAGGGACGGCTGCCATGAAACATCAGGCGATTCATTATCTCGGTTTGGACGTGCACCAG
>Ga0193696_1000419_pt1 | contig 14974 bp, 13 predicted proteins | sample L3m1metaG_FD_145074 | JGI IMG/M metagenome (GOLD analysis project Ga0193696, IMG submission 145074) | Soil microbial communities from a riparian zone of the East river system, Colorado, United States - L3m1 | ecosystem: Environmental > Terrestrial > Soil > Riparian zone | place: USA: East River... | reverse complement strand
AAGACGGCGATGGCGCCCAGGATGGTAACGCACAGTCTGGCGGGCACCCAGAACACGATCAACAGGATCGGGCGCTCCGGGAAATAGATCGCATACGCGAGCAGCAATCCGTAGATCGCGCCGGAGGCGCCGATGATGTTGACCTCCTGCAGCTGCCGAGCGAACCCGAATGGCAGCAGTGAGAACAGCACCGTGAGCACCGCGGCGCCGATGCCGGTCACGAAATAAAACTTCAAGAAGTACCGCGTGCCCCAGGTCCGTTCCAGCTCAGCTCCAAACATCCACAGCGCGAGCATGTTGAACACGATGTGGAAGATGCCACCGTGCAGGAACATGTAGGTCGCGAGCTGCCAGATCCAGAACGAGTGAACGACCAGTGCGGGATGCAATCCCAGCAGGGCGGTCACGATCGGGAACAGCACCTGCGCGACGAACACGACGACGTTCGCGCCAATCAGCAGCTGCAACGTGGACGAGATAGGACCTGGCCCGAAGGAGAACGACGAGGCGTACGGTGAAGCGGGGCGGCGGGACATGGGCAGATCCGAATGTACTACATCCTGCCACCCAGCAATCTTCGTACCCTGGCCCGCACCATGCCGACGGCGTCGGCGAATTCGGCAACGCGCAGAAAAATGGCCATCGCACCGAGTGTCAACAGACCACCGCCGATCGAGGTCCCGAGGCGCGCAATTTGTGGCACCAGCCCGATTCCCGGTGCGACGCGATTCATGACGTGCTGAATCGTTAAAGCGGCCGCTGCCATCACCGTCGCGGCCATCACGATCTTGACGAACACGACCGGCAATCGACGTCCGCCCAGGCCGTCCAGCCGACGCCGGAGCAGCCAGATCAGCATGGCCGCGTTCCCAACCGCGACCAGCGCGGTGGACAGCGCCAGCCCCCGAAATCCCAGCCACCTGACTAACAACAGGCTGAGAGTAATGTTCGTGGCGATCGCGGCTGTGCTCACGAAGACCGGGACGCGGCTTTGCCGTATCGCATAGAAGGTCGGCGACACGATTCGCGCCGCCGAGTAACCGACGAGTCCAAGCGCATACCACTGCAGCGCCGCCGCCGTCGCCGCAGTATCCGACGGCACGAACTGTCCACGTTCGAACAGTAGTTGCACGATTGGTGTGGCGAGCGCGATAAGCCCGAGCGTCGCCGGCACGTTGACCATCAGCATCATCGCGAGCCCGCGCGCCACGGCGTCGCGCATGCCGGCGCGGTCGTCGACCGCGGCATATCGCGAGACGGCCGGTAGGAGCGCAGTCCCGATCGACACGCCAAACAGACCGATCGGCAGATACATGACGCGGAACGCATACGTCAGCCACGACACCGCGCCCGTGCCCTGGCTGGTCGCGAGCAACGTGTTGACGAAGATGTTCACCTGCGTCGCGGCAAGACCGATCGGCAGATACATGACGCGGAACGCATACGTCAGCCACGACACCGCGCCCGTGCCCTGGCTGGTCGCGAGCAACGTGTTGACGAAGATGTTCACCTGCGTCGCGGCAAGGCCGATCGTGCCGGGACCCATCAGGACGAGCACCTGACGCAGGCCGGCGTCGCCGGGATCGAACACCGGCCGATAGCGGAACCCTTCGCGGCGCAACGGCGGCCATTGAAGCGCGACCTGTCCCGCGCCTCCGATCAGCGCCGCGATCGCAATCGCCATGATCCGCGGCAGTCCGAGCGACGGCATCAGCGGCACCAGCGCCACGCCGCACACGAGCGTGGCGACATTGAACATCGCCGGCGATAGCGCCGGCACAAAGTAGTGGTGCAGCGAGTTGAGCATGCCCATGGCCGCTGCCGCGACGGCAACCATGGGAAGAAATGGCAGGACGATGCGCGTGATCTGCACCGTCAGCTCGAGTTTGCCGGGCACCTGTTCGAAATCGCGCGCATACGCGCCGACCAGCGGCGTGGCGAACACGATTCCGCCAACGACCAGCGTGCCGGTGACGATCAGCAGCGCGTTCAGCACGTTGTTCCCGAGGCGCCAGGCATCGTCTTTTCCGTGCAGCGTGAGGTGCCGGGTGAAGGTGGGTACGAAGGCGGCGCTCATCGCTCCCTCGGCGAAGAGATCGCGGACCAGATTCGGAATGCGGAACGCCACGATGAAGGCGTCCATCTCGTTGCCGGCGCCGAATAGCGCCGCCAGCATCTGATCGCGAGCCAGACCAAGGATCCGACTGGCGAGCGTGGCGGCGCCGGCGACGCCGGCCGAGCGCGCCAGTCGCCCGTCTGGGACGTCGATCATCGGGGGCGCGAGTGTAGCAGTCCGGACACAAAAAAAGGCCCGCCGCGCTTTCGCGTGACGGGCCAAAGGAGGATGGATGAGAGGCTGATTGAAAGCCTTCTCACAGCGTTAGACGGCCAAGGCCGCGAAAAAGTTTAAGACGTCGAGGCCAACCTCTGCCGGACGAGCTCGTTCACAGTTTTACCGTCCACGCTTTGGCCGGCGAGCCTGGCCATGGCCGCTTTCATGACCCGGCCCATGTCCTTCGGCGATGTCGCGCCGGTTTCCTGGATGGCTTCGGCGACGGCGCGTTCGACCACAGCCGGATCGGCCGCCGGCGGCAGATACTCTGTGAGCACTTCGATTTCGGCCGACTCCTTGTCCACCAGATCCTGGCGGCCACCCTTCGCGAATTGTTCGATCGAGTCCTTGCGTTGCTTGACGAGCGAGGCCACGACCTGTAGCGCTTCAGCTTCGTCGAGGGCACGGCCGCGTTCGACCTCGCGATTCATGAGACCGGCCTTGAGCATTCGAAGGGTGCTCAGCCGGACAGCGTTGTGCCGGCGCATCGCATCGGCGATGGCGGCGTTCAGATCGGAGATACGAGGCAAGACGTGACTATCGGTCCCGGCCGCCGCTGCGTCCACCAGGACGGGCGCTCGGCTGCGGCGGTGGGGGATGCTGGGATGGCGACAGTCCCGGCTGGGGCTGCGCCGGAGTCATCATTCCGGGAACGGCAACCCCTCCACCCGGGGGCGGTGTGGGTGTTGAGCCAAAGCTGGGCGTCGGTTGAGCGGGCTGGCCGCCTTGCACCGGAACGCCGGACGCGCCCGGCCCCCCGACTTGCGGCGGCGGGAACGCATTGAAGACCGGCGGGCGCGGCGGCTGCGGCATCTGGACGCTGGCGGCCGGCGGGTCGTCGGCGTCATCGTCCGGCGGTGGCGCCGCCGGCGTGAACTGCGGCTGCTGGAACGCCGGTGCGGGCGCCGCGGCCGATGCCGAGGGTCGAGGCGCGGCAGCGGTCGGCATGACGATGATGCGGTCGAAGACGGAAAGGTTCGCGACCGCCGTCCCTCGAGGCGCAGCCATATAGCCGCTGACCGTCCGAAGCAGCACGTCGAGCGCCTGCGCCTCGGGCATGTTGCTCAATTCGATCGTGAGGGGTCCGCCGGGAATGCGATCGACGTTGACGACCTTCGTCTGACCGACCCGCGCCCATTCGGCGAGAATCTGTCGCACGGTCGCGTCCTTCGCGACAATCGACACGCGCCCGTCATGCAGTTGAAGTTGTACATCCGCGGAGGCCGCAGAAGCCGCCAGCAGACACATGACAATCGCGCCCGAGAGCGATTTCCCCATGGTCGTATTTTACCCCTACTTGCGCCGGAAATGGTCGATCACCTGGACCAGGATGTCGTCCAGATCGTGTTTCGGCTCGTAGCCGATAAGTCCTTTAACCCGTGTCAGGTCGGGCACTCTGCGCGGCATGTCCTCGAATCCGGACTCGTAGGCCTCGTCGTAAGGAATGTGCTTGATAATCGACTTCGATCCGCTGAGGTCGCGGACGCGCTCCGCCAGCTGAGTCATCGTCACTTCCTGCATGTTCCCGATATTGATCACCTGTCCGATCGCCTTCGGCTCGACGACCAGTTTCAACAGAGCTGCGACGACGTCGGCGACGTGTGTAAAGGCGCGCGACTGTGTGCCGTCCCCGAACACGGTAATCGCCTCGCCGGCCAGCGCCTGGCGGACGAAGTTGGGGATCACCATGCCGTACTGCCCGGTCTGACGCGGGCCGACAGTATTGAAGAAGCGAACGATGATGACCGGCAGCTTGCGTTCCTTCCAGTAAGCGAGCGCGAGGAACTCGTCGATCGCCTTGCTGCACGCGTAGGCCCAGCGATGTTTCGGTGTCGGCCCGAGCACGAGATCGGAATCTTCACGGAACGGCACGTCGTCGCTCTTGCCGTAGACCTCGGAGGTCGAGGCAACCACGACGAGCTTCTTCTTCTTGTTGGCGTGCTTCAGGACCACCTCGGTGCCGTGCACGTTGGTCTCGATGGTATAGACCGGCTGTTCGACGATCAGCTTGACGCCGACGGCAGCGGCGAAATGAAAGACCACGTCGCTGCGATCGATGAGCTCGGCGAGCAGACTCTCGTTGTTGACGGTGTCGATGAAGTACTCGAACCCGGGGCGTCCCTTGAGATGCGCGATGTTGTCGAACGATCCGGTCGACAGGTTGTCGAGGATCAGGACCTCGTGGCCCTGGGCGAGCAGGGCGTCGGAGAGGTGGGAGCCGATGAACCCGGCTCCGCCGGTAACCAGGGCACGCACGCGGCGCAGTCCTTTCGTCAGGAATCGAAGGCGTTCACCGCATCGGCGACCGCATCGACGTCCCCGTCGTGCATCGCGGTATGGAGCGGCAGCGAGAGTATCTCATGGCATACCTGCGACGCGACGGGACAGCTGGCCGGCGGACCCGCGGCGAACGCCGGCTGTTTCGGGATCGGCATCGGGTAGTGAATCAACGTCTCTATGCCGCGCGAGGCCAGGTGCGCCTGTAATGCCCTCCTGCCCGCATCACCCGGCTGGCGCGCCTCGTCGTCGCGACGTACCCGTACGACGAACAAGTGATACACATGGCCGGGATCGATCTCCGGCACCGGTTCGACCGAGCGGGCGCCAAGCCGCCCTCGATAACGCGCCGCGAGCGCCCGCCGTCTGGCGGTCCACCCGCCGAGCCGAGCCAGCCGCTCGCGCAGGATGGCGGCCTGCATCTCATCGAGCCGGGAATTCACACCCGGCTCCTGATGATGGTAGCGATCGGTCTGACCGCCATTGCGAAGCCGCCGGAGCGTCGCGGACAGCCCCGCGTCGTTCGTGACGATCGCGCCGCCGTCGCCGAGCGCGCCGAGATTCTTGGTGGGGTAGAAGCTGAACGCGCCCGCGATTCCAATCGTTCCCACGGGCCGGCCGGCCGCCGTGGCCAGATGCGCCTGACAGCAGTCCTCGACGACGGGAATGCCGTGGCGTGACGCCACGGCCGCAATCGCGGTCATGTCCGCCGCCTGTCCGTACAGATGCACGGGCAGGATCGCGCGGGTTCGCGGCCCGACGGCTTCCTCGAGCCGATCGGGATCGATCGTCAGGCGCCGCGGGTCGATGTCGGCAAACACCGGACGCGCGCCGGTCATCAGAATCGCGAGCGCCGAGTAAGCCGCGGACAGCGGCGTCGTGACGACCTCGTCGCCCGGGCCGATGCCCAGCGCGCGAAGAATCAAGGCGATCGCGTCCGTGCCGTTGCCGACGCCCACGGCGTGCGCCGCGCCCGACGCGTCGGCGAACTCCCGCTCGAACGCCTCGACCTCTGGCCCCAGCACGAACCAGCCGCGCTCGATCACGCGCTCGATCGCAGCGCGCACCGCGGCCGCATCCTCGCCGGGGACCAGCGACATGAAGGGAATCCGCACGGCGTTCATACGTTGACGGTCTTGTGGGCGCCGGGATCACCGACGTAGTGCTCGAAGTGCTCGCGGTAGAACGCGATGGTGCGACGGAATCCCTCTTCGAGCGACACCGCCGGCGTCCAGCCGGTCGCGGCGGTGAACTTTCGCGAGTCCGCGTAGAAGCTGCCGATGTCGATCGCCCGTTTGTCCTCCGGCCAGTCCACGTACTGTATCGATCCGGTCCCTGCCAGACGAACGAGCATCGCGGCCAGATCGCGGTGGCTGATCGGCTGCGTGCCGCCGACGTTGAAGACGTCGCCGTTGCACACGTCGCTGGCGCCGGCTCGCAGAAAGGCGTCAGCCGCGTCGTCGACGAACACGAAGTCGCGCATTTGCGTGCCGTCGCCGTAGATCTGAATGGGCCGATTCTCGATGGCGAGCCTGATGAACCAGCCGATGAATCCCTGGCGGTTGTGTCTGATCAGTTGCCGGGGTCCGAACACGTTGGTCAGCCGCAGCGAGCAGGCGCGGATACCAAACACGTTGTTGTAGACCAGGTGGTAGTACTCGCCCGCGGCCTTGTTGATGCCGTTGACGTCGGTCGGGCGAACGAGGTGGCTTTCGTCGACCGGCAGCGACACCGGCCGTCCGTACACCTGGCGCGTCCCGGCGAACACGACCTTCACCGTCGGGTTGAAATTCCGGCACGCCTCGAGGACCGTGAGCTGGCTGCGGCAGTTGATCTCCAGGTCCGTGTACGGGTCGCGCATGCTGTCGATGTGGCTGACCTGCCCGGCCAGATTGAAGATCACGTCGCGATCGCGGACGAGATGGTTCATCGTCGTCTGCTGACGGATGTCGGCGATGTTGACGCGGACGCGGTCGGTGATGCCGTGGATGTTGAACGGATTGCCGCCGGCGTCGGGCAGGAACGAATCGACGAGGAGCACGTCGGCGCCGAGCGCCACCAGCCGGTGCGCGAGGTTGGAGCCGATGAAACCGAGTCCGCCGGTGACCATCACAGCGCGGCCGCGGTAGTAGTCGCGATAGTCCGCGGTCACGGGCGCTGCGAGCTCGGATACGCGCGGTCGGCGGCGTCGCCGCGCGCCACCAGCGGCCTGACGTCCGGACCGAGATGCCGACGGCGGATCACGAGCGCGAACCAGAGCCGGAGGACGTCGACGCCGGTCTTGGCGATCCGGCGGAAGTTGAAGAACTGCGACTTGCCGAAGGCGCGGTGGTAATGATGCACCGGGACTTCGACGATCCGGAACCCGGCATCCTGGACCTTCTTCATCATCTCGAGGCAGATGACACCGCTGGTCTTTTCAAGATTGATGCGTTCGAAAATCGTCCGGCGCATCAGGCGGAAGTCGCAGTCGACGTCGCGGACCGTCAAGCCGAACATCACGCTGACGATGTGATGGTAGAGACGGCCGATGATGATCCGGTGCAGCGGATCCGATCGGCTGATCTTGTAGCCGTTGACCAGATCGGCGTCGGGCGTCATGCGCGCCCACAGCGCAGAAAGTTCCGCCGGGTCGTACTGCGCGTCGCCGTCGGTGTAGAAAATCAGCTCCTTGGTGGCGGACCGGAACCCGGTTTGCAGCGCACCGCCGTAGCCGCGGTTCTTCGCGTGGTGGACGACCCGCACATGAGGATAGGTACGCGCCAGTTCGTCGAGGATGGCGGGCGTCGCGTCCGCGCTGCCGTCGTTGACGACGATCACCTCGAAGTCGGGCGTCAGTTCCGCGGCAGCTTGAACGGCGCGGATGACCATGCTCGCGATGGTGCCGCTGTCGTTGTACGCCGGGAAGAAGACGCTCAGACCCGCGGGCTTCGGGGCCGGGGACGCTGACATGAAAAGCCTCTAAACCATAGCACGAAAAGGGCTCAGCGGACCTGTCGCGCCGACCGTCATCGCGGCGTCCGCCCCTCGAATCGCAGCGACGAAATCTGCTCCGAGATCAGCCCCACCAGGAAGATGACGACGCTGAGAACGATGAGCAGCACCGAGGAGTTCGTCACGTGCGACTGCGTCGCGATCGTCCACGCCGCGTACGCCGCGCCGACGACGAACGCCGACAGGCTGATCGGCAGGAAGATGCGAAGCGGACTGAAGATGGTAATCACCTTCAAGAGAATCAGGAAGAACGACACGCCGTCGGCGCCGAGCCGGATCTTCGACTCACCGCGCCGCTGTGCGGCCTCGACCGGCTCGAACCGCACGCTGTAGCCGGCCTTCATGAACGCCAGCGTCGTGGTCGTGGGTGTCGAGAATCCGTTCGGCAGCAGGTGCAGAAACTCGAGCAGGCAGTCGCGCCGCGCCGCGCGGAAGCCCGACGTGAGATCGGGGATCCGCTGTTCGGTCAGGTAACTGGCGATGCCGTTCAGCAGCGAGTTGCCCAGACGGCGGGCCGTGGTTGCCTGCGATTGAGGGGATCGCGCGCCGACGACGAGATCGTACGGACCCAGGTGCGAGACCAGCCTGATCGCGTCGGCCGGCGCGTGCTGCCCGTCGGCGTCGATGATCAGCACCTGCGCGCCGCTGGCGTGCCGGATGCCGGTCTTCACCGCGGCGCCGTTGCCCTTGTTGTAGGGATGCCTGATCACCCGGGCGCCCGCGGCCGCCGCCTGAGCGCCGGTGTCGTCGGTCGATCCATCGTCGACGACGAGGATTTCGCGCCATCCGGCGGACGTCAGCAGGTCGCGAACGACGGCGCCGATGGCCGCCGCCTCGTTGTAGGCCGGAATGACGATCGACGTGTTCGCCGCACCGGTCGCATCAGCCATGAGCGATCAGCGATCAGTCGGTGCGCCGTTCATGTGGCGAAGCGGAAGTTGATGATGTCGCCGTCCTGAACGACGTACTCCTTGCCCTCGAGCCGCACTTCACCGTGATCGCGGCAGACGGCCATCGCGCCGCGTGCGATCAGGGCGTCGTAGCTGACGACTTCCGCACGGATGAAGCCACGGGCGATGTCGCTGTGAATTTCACCGGCGGCCAGTTGCGCCGGCGTGTGGCGCGGGATCGACCAGGCGCGGCACTCGTCCTCGCCGACGGTGAAGAACGAGATGTAGCCGAGCAGATCGTAGCTGGCGCGAATCACGCGATCGAGGCCCGACGCGCTCAGTCCGAGATCGGCCAGGAACGCCTGGGCATCGGCCGCCTCGAGCTGCGAGATTTCGAGCTCGATCTTGCCGCAGACGGCAACCGCCGCGGTGGATGCGTGCGACAGAAACGCCGTGAGGCCGGCGGCCTTCGCCGCGTGATCGATCTGTGTCGCCGCGTCCCCGCCGGCCGCGAGCTGCGACTCGTCGACGTTGATGACGATCAGGAGCGGTTTCGCCGACAGGAACTGGAATCCGCGCAGCCGCTTCAGATCTTCGCCTTTCAGATCGAGGGTGCGGAGCGGCTTGCCCTCTTCGAGCGCGGCCTTGCAGAGCGTGATCACGTCGCGCTCGCGTTCGAGCTCCGCGGTCCGGCTTTTCTTCAGATCTTTTTCGAGGCGCTCGAGGCGTCGCTCCGCGACCCCGAGGTCCGCAAGAATCAGCTCGTCTTCCATCGCCTGGGCGTCGCGCGCGGAATCGACCGAGCCCGACGGGCGGAGGACCGTGGGATCGTCGAACGCGCGGACGACGTGGACGAGCGCGTCGGCGTTCTTGTACGCGACGACGTCCACGAGCGCCTGCGCGCCGCCGGCTGCGCCCTGGGCGGCGAGATCGGTGAATTCAACTGTGGCCGGCACGCGCTTGCGCGGGTTGTACATCGCCGTCAGGCGATCGAGTCGTGCGTCGGGCACTTTCGAGATGCCGACGGAGGTTTCGCCCTTGCCGTGCGCGGCGCGCGCTGTTTCGCGCGCGCTGGTCATGAGCTGAAAAAGGGTGGTTTTGCCGCTGGAGCCGAAGCCGATGAGCGCTGCTCTGAGCATCAGTGAAACGCGCATCGTACCACGCGTACTGCGGCCGGTAGTGCCGCCGGCGACGGAGGTCGTCTGACCGCGCCACTGCTCCAGGAAGGGTGGACCCCAAGTGCTTGTGACGCCGGGGCGATTAAACGGCGAAAATTTGGCGTAACTTACTGACCTGACAGATTTTGCAGTTGACATCCAACGGAGCGTCTCCTACTATTTCCGTGGAAATTTGTGGCCAAAAGTGGAGTAACCGGCGTGGTGTCTCTTGTTTAGAGGCAACGCCCCGGCCCGAATTGATGACAAGGGCAGGCTCAAGGTGCCGAACGCGTTTCGCTCGCTCCTGGAGTCGAAATACGGCCGCGAGCTCTTCCTGACCAGCCTCTCGGGCGAGTCGGTGCGCATCTACCCCATGCCGGTCTGGATGGAATTCGAAGAGAAGCTCGCACGGGTACCAACGACCCATCCAGCCAAGCTCCGTTTTCTGGACCGCATCAATTACTACGGCCAGACCGCCGAGCTCGACACCCAAGGCCGCGTGATCATTCCCTATCAGCTGCGCGACGCCGCGACGATGTCCGGCGACGTCGACGTGCTTGGGCAGTACAGCTACCTCGACGTCTGGAATCACGATCGCTTCCTCGCAAAACTGCAGCGCGAGCCGTACACCGACGACGACGCGCGGGCGCTCGCGGAGTTCGGGATCTGATGACGCACGTGCCGGTCATGACCGCCGAGATTCTGCAGTTTCTCCGCCCCGAACACGGCGGCCTCTTCGTCGACTGCACGGTCGGTCTCGGCGGCCACGCCGGCGCGCTGCTCGAAGCCGGAGCGACGCGGCTGATTGGACTCGATCGCGACCTCGATGCCCTCGCCCGCGCCGCCGAAACGCTCGCGCCGTGGCGCGATCGCGTCGAGCTCGTCCACGCCGACTACCGCGCGATCGCCGACGTCCTCGACCAGCGGCAGATTGCGGTGGTCGACGGCACGCTCGCCGACCTCGGCGTTTCGTCGATGCAGTTCGACGCGCCGGGCCGCGGCTTCAGTTTCCAGCGCGACGAACCGCTCGACATGCGCATGGACCGTTCGCAGGGTGAGACCGCGGCCGATTTCATCGCGCGGGCGACTGAAGTCGAGCTCGCCGACACGATCTTTCGCTACGGCGAAGAGCGGTTCTCGCGGCGCATCGCCCGCGCGCTGGTCGAGAGCCGCCGCGAGACGCCGGTCACCGGCACGGCGCAGCTCGCCGCAATCGTGCGGCGCTCGATTCCGCGGCGCGGCTACACCCGCATCGATCCCGCGACGCGGACGTTTCAAGCGCTCCGGATCTGGGTCAACCGCGAGCTCGACGGCCTCGATCGCTTTCTCGAGGCGGCCGTCTCGCGGCTGCGCGCCGGCGCGCGGTTCGCCATCATCAGCTTTCATTCACTCGAGGATCGGATCGTGAAGCACACGCTGCGAGCCCTCGAACGCCGCGAGGCTCTGATCAAGGTGCTGACGAAGAAGCCGCTCATCCCCGACGAGAACGAAGTGCAGCGCAACCCGCGGGCGCGCAGCGCGAAGCTCCGCGTGGCGGAAAGGATGGCCTGACCGTGGCTGAACCGTTCGAATACGCAATCAAGAAGGACGTCCGGAATAATCCGATCGTCCGCGAGATGGACGAGACGCGTCAACGCGAGCTCTGGAAATCGGTCGGCGTCGCCGGGTTCGTCGTCCTCGCTTTTCTGTTCTCGGCCTGGCAGCACTTCGAGCTGCTGCGCCACGGCTATCAGATCGAAGAGCTGCAGCGCCAGCGCTCGGCCGAGGAAGAAATCGGCCGGCAGCTGCGGCTCGAGATCGAAACGCTGCGCTCGCCCAAACGGATCGAGACGCTGGCCACCGGTCAGCTTCACCTGGTCGCGCCGTCCCTCGACGAAGCGATCGTGATCGAACGCGTGCAGTCGGCCGAGCCGCCCGCCAAGTCGGTTGTCGCGCGGCGATGACGAATCCTCCGGGCCCCGCCGACTGGCGCGTTCCGCTCAAGCGGCGGATCGTCTGGATGGCGGGATGCCTTGCCTTTTGGGTCGCCTGCATCGAGACACGGCTCGTGTATCTGCAGGTCTTTGCCCACGCCGACCTGGTGGCGCGGGCGGAGCGCCAGCAGGAGCGGACACAGCCGTCGCCGGCCAAGCGCGGCGACATCCTCGATCGGCGCGGACGCGTGCTCGCCACGAGCGTGGATGCCGACACGATTTACGCCGTGCCCTCGGCCATCGGCGATGCCGCCGACGCCGCGAAGCGCATCTGTCAAGCGCTCGCGGACTGCGAAGGCAGAGATCGTCAGGCGCTCGCCGATCGCCTTGGAACCCGCCGTGCCTTTGCCTACGTCCGCCGCCAGGTTTCGCCGGAGCAGGCCCGTCGCGTCGCGGCGCTGAATCTCGACGGTGTCGGCTTCGTCAAAGAGAGTCGGCGTTTCTATCCCAACAAGGAGCTGGCGGCGCATCTGCTCGGCTACGTCGGCCTCGACAACACCGGGTTGAACGGGCTCGAGTACACGTACGACTCCAAAATCCGCGGCAAGCCCGGGACGATTCTGGTCCACACCGACGCACGGCGCCATGTATTCAGCCGCTTCGAGCGCCCGCCGACTTCGGGATCGAGCGTCGAGCTGACGGTCGACGAGTATCTCCAGCACATCGCTGAGCGGGAGCTGCGCGCCGGCGTCCTCATTAATCGCGCACAGGGCGGTTCCGCCATCGTCATGAATCCGCGGACCGGCGAGATCCTGGCGATGGCGAACGAGCCGACGTTCAACCCGAACGCGTTCCGCGATGCGCCGGAGAACGAGCGGCGGAACCGGGCGGTCCAGGATCTCTACGAGCCGGGCTCGACGTTCAAGATCGTGACGGCGTCCGCGGCGATCGAAGAGAAGGTGATGGACGTCGACGCGTTGATCGACACCAACCCGGGGCGGCTGGTGGTGGCGGGACGCTCGCGCGTCATCACCGACGACGCCGGCCGCAACAACGGCCTGCTGTCCTTCACGAAAGTGATCGTCAAGTCGAGCAACATCGGCGCGGTGAAGATCGGCTTCAGGGTCGGCACGGAACGCCTGAGCCGCTTCGTCGGGCTCTACGGCTTCGGCAGCCAGGTGTCGCCCGATTTCCCGTCCGAGAACGCCGGCATCGTCTGGAGCCCGGAGAAGTGGACCGAGAGCGCGCTCGCCTCGGTGTCGATGGGCTACCAAATCGCCGTCACGCCGCTGCAGATGGTCGCCGCGGTCAGCGCCGTCGCCAACGGCGGCCAGTACGTCGAGCCGCGTGTGGTGCGCGCGGTGTACCGCAACGGCGTGCGTTACCAGGCGACGCCGAAAGTCGTCCGGAGGGCCATCAGCTCCGACACCGCGTCGTCCCTGACGACGATCATGGAAGAGGTCGTCACCGACGGCACCGCGAAACGCGCGGGCATCGACGGCTTCTCAGTCGCCGGCAAGACCGGCACGGCGCAGAAACTGATCGACGGCCAGTACTCCCATTCCGATCACTACGCGTCGTTTGTCGGCTTCGCACCGTCGCGCGACCCGGCCCTCGCGATCGTTGTCGTCATCGACTCGGCAAAGGGGCCGAACGGCGATCACGGCGGCACCGTCGCGGCGCCGATCTTCAGGAACATTGCGGAACCGGCGCTTCGGTATCTCGCGATCCCGTCGAGCATCAATCCGCCGGCGGCGGTGCTCGTCGCCCGCGGCCCACTCGCCGGTACGACTCCGACTGCCGCCGTCAGCCGCGAGGCACCCGTCATCAGCCTGATCGCCGAAGGACCGCCCGGGACCGTGCCCGACCTGCGAGGTCTCAGCGCCCGCGAAGCGGTCAGAAAGCTGGTCACGCTCGGGCTGAACGCGCACCTCGCCGGCGACGGCATCGTCGTGTCGCAGTCACCGGAGCCGGGCTCGCCACTCGACCCCGCCACCACCTGCCGTCTCGTGCTTCAACGATCGGCCCGGGTCCCGGCGCCGGCGGAACACCCATGACCTGGTCAGAGCTGCACAGCGTCCTCCGCGGGCGCGGTCTCATCCGCGCTGACGACGGGCTGCGTGCCGACGCAGCCGTGGGTGCTGTAACCGGCGTGTCGTACGACTCTCGCACGGTGACGGCCGGACAAGTGTTCGTGGCGCTTCGCGGCCAGCACGCCGACGGCACGGCGTTCGCCCGTCAGGCGATCGAGCGCGGCGCCGCCGCGATCGTCTCCGAGCAGCCCGCGCCGGAAGGCGTTCGCGTGCCGTGGGCGATGGTCGAGGACGCCCGGCTCGCGCTCGCCGTCGTCGCCGCCGCGTTCTACCGCGATCCCAGTCGCGAGATGCAGGTGATCGGGATCACCGGCACCAACGGCAAGACCACGACGGCATACCTCGTCGCGTCGATTTTCGAAGCGGCCGGCATCCGGTGCGGTCTGCTCGGCACGGTGGCCTACCGCATCGGCGACGTCGTCCACGAAGCGACGCGCACGACGCCGGAGGCACCGGACGTGCAGGCGCTTCTTCGTCAGATGATCGACGAGGGCTGCGGCGCGTGCGCGATGGAAGTGTCTTCGCACGCGCTGTCGCTGCGACGCGTGGACGGGATGACGTTTGCCGCGGGAGTGTTCACGAACCTGACACGCGACCATCTCGATTTCCACGCGGACATGGACGAGTACTTTCGCGCGAAGCGTCGACTCTTCGAGATGCTGCCGAGAGAAGCGCCCAGCCTGCTGAACCTCGACGATCCGCGCGGCAGCGCGCTCATCGATGCAGGCGGGCGGCCTGTCACGTACGCCATCGGCCGCGCCGCCGACATCACCCCGGGTCCGCTGTCGTTTTCACTCGACGGGTTGACGTTCGACGTCCGAACGCCTCGCGGCACGCTGCATGTGCGTTCGACGCTGGTCGGACGCCCGAATGTTTACAACATTCTTGCCGCGGTCTCGACGGCCACCGCGCTCGATCTGCCCTTCGACGCGATCGAACGCGGGGTACAGGCGCTCGCCGGTGTGCCGGGCCGTTTCGAGATGGTCTCTGGCAAGAAAGATGAAGTCACGGTGGTCGTCGACTACGCCCACACCGACGATGCGTTACGCAATCTACTCGAAACGGCGCGGCCGCTCGCACGTGGTCGGCTCATCACCGTGTTCGGGTGCGGCGGCGATCGCGATCGGACGAAACGGCCGTTGATGGGTGCGGTCGCGGGGCGTCTGAGCGATCTCATCGTCATCACCTCGGACAACCCGCGCAGCGAAGATCCGAGCCGGATCATCGAGGAGATTCAGCGCGGCATCACCGCCGACACCAGGAAGGATGCCGGGCAACGGCTGTTGACCATCGTCGATCGGGGCGCGTCGAACGCCAG
>Ga0193696_1000418_pt1 | contig 14979 bp, 9 predicted proteins | sample L3m1metaG_FD_145074 | JGI IMG/M metagenome (GOLD analysis project Ga0193696, IMG submission 145074) | Soil microbial communities from a riparian zone of the East river system, Colorado, United States - L3m1 | ecosystem: Environmental > Terrestrial > Soil > Riparian zone | place: USA: East River... | reverse complement strand
CGTTGCCGGTGTTTCTCGCAGTCTCAGGCCGGGTCTAATTTCCCGATGATGCTAACAAATCTGCAGCACCATGCAATCACTTTATGCGGCAACGTTACGGCAACTTCTCGAGCGAAAATTGGTCGGGATGGCCGGATTCGAACCGGCGACCCCCTGACCCCCAGTCAGGTGCGCTATCCAGGCTGCGCTACATCCCGTTTTCTGGCAGAGACTCTCGACGACCGACCGACTCTCGACTACCGACTACTTCTCCGCGCCGACCGCGTCGAGCCGTTCCGCGACGCCGGCGCCTTCCCTCGCGCACTCTTGACCGGCATCGATCGCACGCGCGCCGGCGCGGCAACCGGCGACGTCAGCCGCAGCTCGCCCGGTTCGGAATGACGCGCCAGCAACGACAGAATGAAACGCAGTCCGCGCTTCACTTCCGTGAGACGTTCGCGCGCGTTCCGCCCGATCAGCTCGTCGATGGCCGGCGCGTTGGCCGCCACCGGCGCGGACTCCTCTTCCAGCCGCCGCCGTGCGCCAGCCAGCGTCAGCCCTTCGACCAGCAACAGATGCTTGATCCGCAGCACCTGCGCCACGTCTTCGCGGCGATAGGTGCGCGGGGCACCGTCGCTTTTCGCGACGCCGAGCTGCGGAAACTCCGCTTCCCACGACCGCAGGACGTAGGGCTGCACTTTCGCCAGGTCGCAGACCTCGGCCGCCTTGAAGAGCGCGCGCCTCGGAATCTCGATCTCGACGTCCGGCATCGGCAAAAAAGTATATCAGTTCAGACGCCGGAGTGGCCGAATCCGCCGGCCGCGCGCGCCGTGCCCGGCAGTTCGCGCACTTCATCCCAGGTGATGCGCGCCACCGGCGCGATGACGAGCTGCGCGATCCGCATGCCGCGCGACACCCGGAACGCCTCCTGTCCCAGGTTGATCACCGGGACGCGAATCTCGCCGCGGTAGTCCGAATCGATCGTCGCCGGCGTGTTCGGCAGGCTGATACCGTGCTTCACGGCCAGCCCCGAGCGCGGACGGACCTGCCCTTCGAACCCGTCGGGAATGGCCACTTCCAGCCCCGTCGGCACGAGCACGATGCGGCCCGGATCGATGACCACGTCCTCGGTGACCGCGGCGTGGAGATCCATGCCCGCCGAACCGGCGGTCTGGTAGGCCGGCAGTGGAAGGCCTTCGGAGGTTGGAAGACGGCGAATCTGCAGCGTCAGCACTTCGGGATCCTCGCAAGAAGTCTCAAGTTTCAAGTCTCAAGGCTCAACGTCGGCGCCGGCTAGAGGACGGTGCCCCGCAGCACGACGATGCCGACGGTGAAGTAGATCACCAGCCCGGTCACGTCGACCAGCGTCGCGACGAAGGGCGCCGACGACGTGGCGGGATCGAATCCGAGACGGCGCAGCAGGAACGGCAGCAACGATCCGACCAGCGTGCCCCACAGCACGACGCCGACCAGCGCCAGCGACACGGTGAGCGCCACCAGCATCCAGTGCGGACCGTAGATGGTCGAAAACGCCGACCACACGGTGATCCGCAGAAAACCAATGACGCCGAGAATGCCGCCGAGCGCCAGCCCGGCGCCAATCTCCCGCCGCATCACGCGCCACCAGTCGCGCAGCGTCACTTCGCCGAGTGCCAGCGCGCGGATGACCAGCGTCGAGGCCTGCGACCCGGAGTTGCCGCCGCTCGAGATGATCAGCGGGACGAAAAGGGCCAGGACCACCGCCTTCGCGATCTCCTTCTCGAAGAAACCCATCGCCGTCGCCGTCAGCATCTCGCCGAGGAACAGCGCGGTCAGCCAGCCGGCGCGTTTCTGCACCATCTTGCGGAACGCGATGTCCATATAGGGCTCCTCGAGCGCTTCCGATCCGCCCAGCCGCTGGATGTCTTCGGTCGCTTCGCGCTCGGCGACGTCGAGCACGTCGTCGACGGTAACGATCCCGATGAGGGCCCCGGCGGTGTCCGTGACGGGCAGCGCCGAGCGATCTTCCGACTTGAACACGCGCACCGCGGTTTCCTGGTCGTCCGTCGCCTTCAACGCGACGAACCGGCGGTCCATCAGGTTCTTCACGCTGGTGGTCGGCGCGGTCAGCAGGAACTCGCGGATGCGGATGTCGTCGATCAGCAGCCCGTTGTCGTCGGTGACGTAGATGACATTGAGCGTTTCGCTGTCCTGACCGTGCGTCCGGATGTGATCCAGCACCTGGGTGACGGTCCAGTCCTCCTTGACGCTGACGTACTGCGGCGTCATCAGACGCCCGATCGACCCCTCAGGGTATCCGAGCAGCTGAACGGCTTCGGCGCGTTCTTCGGGCGTGAGCAGCGAGAGGAGCTGCCGCGTCGCTTCCGCGGGCAGCTCTTCGAGGAACGTCGTGCGATCGTCCGGCGCCATGTTGTTGAGCAGCGCCGCCGCTTCTTCAGACGCCATCGCCCGCAGCAGGGCGTTCTGCTCTTCGGGATCGAGATAGGCGAACGTTTCGGCGGCGGTCTTGCGCGGCAGGATGCGGAAGACCAGGACGCGCTCGTCGAGCGACAGGTTCGCGAGCACGGATGCGACGTCGCTCGCCGGCCGGTTGCGCAGCACGTCGCGGAGCCTGGCGAAATCGCGCTCGCGGATGATCGAGGCAATCGCGTCGGCCGGCCGCACCGTGTCGCGCACCACCTGCAGCGCGGCATCGCGATTGGGACCGTTCAGTTCGTGTTCCATATGGATCAACGCCGCTCGCACCACGTCGTGGTGGTGCACGCTTGGACCGACGGCTCGCACGACATCGAGCCAGAGCCGGTGGATGTGTTCGAAGTCCTCGGGACGGAGCGCGGGCGCATGCGCCCCGAGGTGATAGGCCGCCGTGCTGCCGCGGGGATGATGGACGACCAGACGGACGTCGACGGCTGACGGCTTGCTCGCCCGCTCCCAGGCTTCGCCGAGCCGTCGCGCCTGGTCGTCAGCCGACAGCGTTTCGGATTCGCCGACGTGAATCTCGGCCGACTCGAGGCGCAGGGCGGTCTCGACGATCGAGTCGAAGACGTTGACGCCCGGCACGATCATCAGCCGGACCGCGCGCCCCTCGCGTTCCGCCGCGGCGATCACGGTTGAGAACAGGGCCTGCTCTTCCTCCGTCGCATGCGGGTCCTGCGATGGATCGTCCGGGACATCCACGCCGACGAGCCGGACCGTCATCGCGACGACGTCGCGATCACCCCCGTCGCGTATCGCGCCGACGAGATGGGCGAGGATGTGCGGCCGTCGAACCGGCACGAGAAAATTGCCCGGCCGCACGTCCACCTGCCGCAGATCCACAACGTCGGCCGGCAGCAGCTGGAAGTCCTCCACGACGGCGCGTGGGCCGACGGGTTGGCCGGCCACCGAGCGCTCGGACACCAGCAGAGCGGCCGTGACCGCGGCGACACACAACAGGCCGGCCAGAGAAGGCGGATCCGCGGCGGCGAGCAGTGCTCCGGCCGCAATCGCCAGGAGCGCCGCGGCGCCGATGAGACCAAGCGGCCATTCCCGGCCGCCAACCTTGAGGTTGAGCGGCACACGGTAGGCGCGTGTTCCCGTACGCATCGAGCGATAGCGGACGAGTGCCACGAGTTTGAGCAGCGCCGCGATCACGGCGGCGATGGCATAGGCGCGCGCCAGCCACGACGTCTCGCCGCCGGAAATCATCACGATAGCGACTTGCGCAATGAAGACCGTGTCGATGCTCCGCCACGGCGTACCAAACCGGTGGTGCAGCGCTCTCCACCCATCGTCGAGGACACCGTCGTCCGCGAGTCGCGCCAGGACGCCATGGGCTCCGCGCGACGTGGACCGGAGTGTCGCCGTCAGAAACGCGGCGGCCGCACCGACGACGAGCGAGACGAGCACGAGGCGCAGCCACAGTGGCGCAGCCAGCTGGTAGGCGATGCCGGCCAGCGGCGCCGTGCTCCAGACACGTCCCTCAGCGACCACGGCCACGAACAGAAACGCGAGCCCGGCCGTGATCAGAATGCCGTAGCCGCTGACCAGCCGCGCCACGCGCTGCAGGTTTCGTATCCGAGGTTGCTCCAGGTCAACCGCCGCCTGCGTCAATGACTCGACACTCCCGAGCGCCGAGAGCGCCAACCCAAGGGCGGTCGCGACCGACAACACCTCGACCGGCGGCGCCTGGAGTGGAATCGAGCCGACTGGCGAGAGGAGCGCCGATACCGTGCCGATCAGGACGAGCAGGACGAGCACGCCGACCGACGCCGCGACAGCCCGAGCGACCGCATCCTCGCGCACCGCCCGGCCTTCGCGCAGGAGCCACCAGACGATCCCGATGAGGAGGAGCGCGATCGTCATCGGCCCGCTGTCGCCGACGAGCGCCGGCGTCGTCACGCCGACGACTGCCTGTCCGAACGCCACAAGGTAGTGCCCGGCGACGACGGCGGCGATGGCGCCGAGCATCAATCGGTCGACGAGGAGCGCGGACGCAGAGACGACGGCGACGCGCGGGCCGAGCGTCTCGCGGACGCTGCCGGGCAGCCCGCCCGGGATGAACAGCGCGCGCGCCTCGATGTCGGCCGCACGAATCAGAACGCTGAAGAGGACGACCGCCAGAACGGCCCACGGCCCGACGGCGCCGAGCGACGTCCATGCCACGCCGCCGATGAAAAACGCGGCGCATCCCAGCTCGGCGAGCGCGCGGGTGGCGGCCCGCCAGACCGGGACGTACGACACCAGCGTCCTGGTGGCAAGGACGACGCGGACACGTTGCGGCGCTGGGACTCTGGCGATACCGGGACTATAACTGACGAGTGTAAGGAGAGCAGGTCGCGAGGCACCCGGGGTTGTTTTTCCCAGGCACTGGGCGTATCGTCCTTTTTGGCCTAAGTGCTGCGCCACTCGCGGCACGCGGGGGACCCGAGCAACCGGGGCGTATCGGCGACCAGCCGTAGGACACTTCTGAGTCCGAGCCCGTCAGCTAACCTCGCCGGCGACTCACGGAAGCACGCCTTGCAAACGGTGCTCTCAACGCGCGCGGATGGCTGAAGGCTCGGCGTTTTCGCTCAAGCGACTCCTCGTCGGCAAGCCGATCCCGTCGCACCTGGCGCACCACGAGCGCCTGTCTCGTGTCACGGGTCTGGCGGTGCTGTCATCGGACGCGCTCTCGTCGGTCGCCTACGCGACCGACTTCATTCTGGCCACGCTCGTGGTCGCGGGAGTCGGCGCGTTTGTCTACGCCGTGCCGATCAGCCTGGTCATCGCGACGCTGCTGGCGATTGTCGCGTTCTCGTACCGGCAGACGATTCACGCCTATCCGACCGGGGGCGGCGCGTACATCGTCGCGAAGGAAAACATCGGACCGGCAGCGGGACTCATCGCCGCCGCGTCGTTGCTCGTGGACTACACCCTGACCGTCGCGGTCAGCATTTCGGCCGGAGTCCTGGCCATCACGTCAGCGTTTCCCGAGCTGGAACCGTATCGCGTCGAGATGTGCCTCGGGTTCCTCGCCATCCTCACGATCGGCAACCTGCGCGGCATCAGGGAATCGGGGAACATCTTCGCCGTCCCAACCTACTTCTTCGTCGTCAGCATTGCCCTGCTGCTTGCCGCCGGACTGTATCGCTACCTCACCGGTGGCATCGTCCCAGTCGACGTGCCGTTGCCTCCGAACGCCGGACAGCAGCCGTTGACGACTCTCCTATTGCTGACCGCCTTTGCCAACGGTTGCACGGCGATGACCGGCGTCGAGGCAGTGTCGAACGGCGTGCCGGCATTCCGCCCGCCCGAGGCGAAGAATGCTTCGGCGACCCTGGTCGCGATGGCGACGCTCGCGGTGGTGATGTTCGTCGGCATCACCGTGCTGGCCCACGTCTACAAGGTGGTGCCGAACAGCGCCGAATCCGGCATCTCGCAGCTGGGCCGCGCGGTTTTCGGCGGAACCAATCTCCCCTATTACCTCCTGCAGGCGGGAACCACCCTGATCCTCGTGCTCGCCGCCAACACGGCGTACGCCGATTTTCCGCGGCTCGCCTCAATCGTGGCGCGCGACCGCTATCTGCCGCGGCAGTTCATGAATCAGGGCGACCGGCTGGCGTTCTCGAACGGCATCCTCGTGCTGTCGCTGTTCGCGGCCATTCTGATCGTCGCGTTTCGCGGTGACACGCAGTCGTTGCTGCCGCTTTATATGATCGGCGTGTTCGTCTCGTTCACGCTGTCGCAGGCCGGCATGGTGATCCATTGGCGGAAGCTCAAGGAGCCAGGCTGGAAGACCAGCGCGATGATCAACGGCTTCGGCGCGCTGGTGACCGGCATCGTCTTGATCATCGTCGCCGTCACCAAAACCCTCGAAGGCGCATGGATCGTGCTGTTGTTGATCCCGACGATCGTCGCGTTTTTCCAGGCGACGCACCGTCACTACGATCACGTGGCATCCGAGCTGACGCTGAGGGGCTACGAGCCCCAGAGACGACTCCACAACACCGTGCTGATCCCGATCGGCGGCCTTCAGCGGGCAGTGGTCGAAGCGCTCCGCTATGCCGAGACCCTCTCAGACGATGTGCGGGCAATCTATGTCGACGTGAATCAGGCCCAGACCGAACAGCTTCAGCGGGATTGGACGGCATGGGGCGGACATGTGGAGCTGGTCGTGCTCCCCTCGCCGTACCGTTCGTTGATGGAGCCGCTGCTCGAATACATCGAGCAGGCGGCCGAAGAAAAGAGCAGCGATTACGTCACGGTCATCCTGCCGGAATTCGTGCCGAAACGCTGGTGGCAGCATCTCTACCACAACCAGACTTCCCTGCTCATCAAGGGCGCGCTGCTGTTCCGGCCCAACATCGTCGTCACCAGCGTGCCGTTCCATCTGTCGAAATAGACGCTAGCAGCTAGCTTTGGTCCCACCGCGCGGCGATGTCGAGATCCTCGCGCGAAATGTCGCTCACCGTCAGACGACCGTCGGCCGGTGGCTTTCCCTCCGTCCACACGTACGCCGATACGAGGCGTTCGGCCTGCAAGCGCCAGAAAGCGCCTCCCGGTTCGAGGCGGCGCTGGGCGAGTCTGGCGACGCGGGCCACGGCCTCAGGATCGATGGACACGACAACAGTGGATTGGGCGCCGTCCGCTATGTGCCTGACGACGAAAGAATGCTCTGGCGATGAGGGCGGACCTTCGTGCGCGACAGGAAGAATCTGAAACCCGTTCAGGGTCTGGATGAAGATCCCCGCGGGGCCGGCCGGGCGTGGTGCCGCGCTTCGGCTGGCGGGATGGACGGCAATCGCCGCCGCGACCGCACCTCGCAGCATTTCAGGCGTCATCGGTTTCCTCAGGAAGTCCGTGGCCCCGAGTTTCATGGCATCCACGGCGAGCTCGATCGACGCGTAGGCCGTGACCATGAGCACGCACGCGTCCGGCGTGCGTTCCCTGATCAGCCGCAGCGTTTGCAGACCATCGAGGCCCGGCATTTTCTGATCGAGGATGATCGCGTCGTATGCGCCGCCGTCGCGGAGGCGGGCCAGGCCCGCGTCGCCGCCGCCCGCGTCGTCCACCTGATAGCCGGAGCTTTCGAGCGTCAAGCGCATCATCTGCCGGATATGCGGTTCATCGTCGATGATCAGGACTTTCATGGCTGTGCCTCGTGTGCGGGACGAACAGTGAACGTGAAGATAGAGCCTTGTCCCGGCGACGATTGGACGGTCAGCTGGCCGCCGTGCGCTTCGACAATGCGTCGAGAGATCGTCAAGCCGAGCCCCGCACCGCCGCCCGTGGCGTGAGACACCTGCACGAAGGGCTCGAAGATTCGGGACAGGTATTCGCGCGGAATGCCGGTACCGGTGTCCGCCACCGAGATCGCGATCTCTTCGCCGCGTTGCGCTGCCGCGACGGTGATCGCGCCGCCGGCTGGCGTCGCGCGCATCGCGTTCGTGACGAGATTGGTGATCACTCGTTCGATTTGGCTCCGGTCGACGGATACGGCCGGAAGGTCCGGTGGCGCGTCGACGTCCAGACGGATGCCATGCGATTCCACCTGAAGGCGAAGCGGGTCGATGGCCGCTGCGATAAGTGCCGACGGACGGATCGGCGCGAAGACCGGTGTGACGGCGCCGGATTCGATCTTCGAGAGATCCAGGAGCTCGCGCATCAGCCGGTCGAGTCGGGTGGTGTCCTCGCGGCACACCTCGAGGATCTCCTGCTGGCGTTCCCCGAGCGGGCCGGTGCTGCCCTCGAGCAGCAGGTAGATCCCCATCTGCACGCTCGTGAGCGGCGTCCGCAGCTCGTGGGACGCCGCGGCGATGAATTCGGATTTGAGCCGGCTGATTTCGCTCAGGTGCGTGATGTCTTCCAGCAGCGTGACCGCGCCGACGAGTTTGGTGTCGGCGTCCTTCATCGGCGTCGAGCGAATGCGAAATGCGCGCCGGGCGCCATCGACCGCCCAGGGCAGCACGGCGGCGGCGCTCTCCGAAGCGACCGGGGCCTGCGACCGCAGCACGTCGACGACGGCCTGCGCAATCCGCGGATCGCGCGCGACCTCGCCGATCGGTTTGCCAAGCAGCTCCGCACGGGCGCCGAACAGGCGCTCGGCCGCGGGATTGATCCGCGTGACCAGACCGGCGGCGTCGGTGACGAGCACCGGGTCGTAGAGCGAATCAATGGCGGCCTCGGTCGTCTGCTGCGCGACGAGCAGTTTGCCGAGATCCGAGCGCCGCAGCTCGCGAATCCGCTCGGCCATTCGACGATTATCGACCGCGAGCGAGCCGATTTCGTCGGCCGACGTCACCGGCACCGCCGTGTCCAATTCGCCGGCCGCCATCCGCGTCGTCGCGGCCGTCAGCTGCCGAACCGGGCCCGAGATGGCGCTCGATAATCGTATTTCCACGGCGATGCCGGCCGCCATCAGCGCGATCGCCAACACCAGGGTGATGAGAAACCATCGCCGCGCAATGGCGGCGGCGGCATCCGCCTTCCGGCGCATCGCCTCCTGGTTCACGCGCAGCAGCCGATCGCAGTCGGCGCGCACCCGATTGAACTGCGGGTCCAGCTCGCGAAAATACTTCGCGGTGCGATCGCTTTCGGCCATCACGAAGGCGTCGAAGAGCCGGTAGTACGCGTCACGGTCGGCGCGGATCGCGGCGATGATCTCGGCCTCGCCGCGTTCCGTGATGTTGGCCGCGGCCTTCTCGAACGCCGCGTCGAACCGGTCGCGATGTTCGGCAGTCTGCCGCCGCGCCCGTTCGCGCTGACCAAGGATATCGAACAGCGCCGCGGAATCCTGACGCTCGAGACTCTCCTTCATGTCCTGGGCTGCGACAACCGAGTCGTAGTTCTCGGCGATGATCCGCCCCGACACCGCGCTCATCTGGCTGAGCGTCCGTGCGCTCCAGGCGCCCAGCACGGCGAGCGCCAGCACGAAGCCCCCATAACCCAACAACAGCTTGGTCCGCAGTTTCATCGCGGATTACTCATCGAACGCATCGCTTTCGACGTCGCCGCCCTCCCGCATAGGCACGATTTGCACGGTGGCATTCCGCACGTCGCGCAGGAAGCGGTCGACGATCGACCCGTGGACGAGCAAGTCCCAGCGCGTGCGGGCGGACTGACCGAAGACCACGTGCGTGATGCCCTCGCGCCGCGCGAACTCCACGAGGGCGTCCGCGACACGCGACCCTTTGAGTTTGACGACCTTCGCACCCAACTGCCCGGCAAAGCGAATGTTGTCGGTCAGGGCGACATGGTCTTCCGGCCTGATCCGGCCCGGCTCCTCTTTTGGTGTTTCCACATAGACGGCATACCAGTCGGTCGCCAGCCGTCCGGCGATGCGCGAGCCGACGCGCAGCAGCGTGCGGGCACTTCCGCGCGATGCCATGGCGACCATCACCTTGTCGGGAATGACTGGACGATCGAGCCCTTCCCGCTGCCGGTATTCGTTGGCCTTACCAGCCTGATCGGATGCCAGTTGCCGAAGGGCGAGCTCCCGAAGTGCCGTCAGATTGCCCGTTCGGAAGAAACTCGTCAGCGCCTGCTCGATCTTGGCCTGGTCGTAGATTTTTCCCTGGCGGAGTCGCGATCGGAGTGTCTCCACCGAGACGTCAACGTTGACGACTTCGTCGGCGCGCTTCAGGACCCAGTCCGGAATCGTCTCGCGGACACGGACACCGGTCGTCGACGCAATCGCGTCGTTCAATGACTCGATGTGCTGGATGTTGACAGCGGTAATCACGTTGATGCCGGCGTCCAGCAACTCGAGGACGTCTTCGTACCGTTTCTCGTGAGTGGATCCCGGCGCGTTCGTGTGGGCCAGCTCATCGACGACCGCAAACTGCGGACGACGTTTCTTGACGGCCTCCAGGTCCATCTCCTTCAGGGTGACGCCGCGGTACTCGAGCTGCCGCTGCGGCAGCTGCTCGATGTCGCCGACGAGCGCCAGGGTGTCGGCCCGGCCGTGCGGCTCGATGAGGGCGATGACGACATCAGACCCTTGCCGCTTCAGCTCGTGGGCGTCCTCGAGCATCTTGTAGGTCTTGCCCACGCCTGGCGCCGCTCCGATATATACGCGCAGCCGCGCACGCCCTTCCTGCCTGACGCGCGCCAGGATCGACTCGGCGGTGGAGGGCGCCGGCTCGCTCATGCGACCCTATCTTTTCATCGGGTGCCGCTCGTCCAGCGCCAGATTCAGCTCGAGGACGTTGACCACGGGCTCTCCGAGAAATCCCAGCTGACGCCCCTGGATGTGGTCCTGCACAAGCTGTCCGATCCCTCCTTCGGGCACGCCGCGTTCCCGCGCGACGCGCGGCACCTGGAACAGCGCCCCCGCCGGCGAAATGTGCGGATCGAGTCCGGAAGCGGACGACGTCACGAGGTCGATTGGCACAGGAGCTGATGGGTTTTCGTTCTTCGCAGCCTCGACGGCGACTCTGACCGCGTCGATCAGCTTCTTGTTCGTCGGCCCGAGGTTGGTGCCGGCGGAGTTCGCCGCATCGTAGCCCGTGCCCGCCGCCGAGGGACGTGAACGGAAATAGCCCGGGGAAGAGAATGCCTGGCCGATGATCCGCGAGCCGATGATTTTCCCGCCACGCGCAATCAGTTGGCCGTTCGCTTTGTCCGGGAAGAGCACTTGGGCCAGACCGGTCACGACCAGCGGATAGGCGACGCCGAGCAGCAGCGTCGTCACGATGGTCATGAGAACGGCGGTGATGAGGTTCCTCGTAATGTTCATGCCAGGCCTACCATCGTGATGATGACATCGATGATCTTGATGCCGATGAACGGCACGATGATGCCGCCCAAGCCGTAGATCAACAGATTGCGGCGCAGCAGCGCTTCCGCGCTCATCGCGCGGTACTGGATGCCGCGAAGCGCCAGTGGAACCAGCAGGACGATGATCAACGCATTGAAGATGACCGCCGACAGGATGGCCGACTGCGGCGTCTTTAATCCCATGACGTTGAGCGTCATCAACACCGGAAACGCCGCGGCGAACATCGCCGGGATGATGGCGAAGTATTTGGCAACATCATTGGCGATCGAAAACGTGGTCAGCGCGCCGCGCGTCATCAGCAGCTGTTTGCCGATTTCGACGATGTCGAGCAGCTTGGTCGGGCTCGAATCGAGATCGACCATATTGCCGGCTTCTTTCGCCGCCTGGGTGCCGGTGTTCATCGCCACGCCGACGTCTGCCTGCGCGAGCGCGGGGGCGTCGTTCGTGCCGTCGCCGGTCATCGCGACGAGCTTGCCGTCCTTCTGCTCTTTCTTGATCAGCGCCATCTTGTCTTCCGGCGTCGCCTCGGCGAGAAAATCGTCGACGCCCGCCTCGTTCGCAATCGACGCGGCGGTCAGCGGATTGTCGCCGGTAATCATCACCGTCTTGATGCCCATCGCGCGCAGCTGGGTAAAGCGGTCGCGGATGCCGCCCTTGACGATGTCCTTCAAGTGGATCACGCCGAGCGACTGCATCCGATCCGCGACGACCAGAGGGGTGCCGCCGGCGCGCGAGATGCGGTCCACGATGGCCTTCAGCTCTGGAACGGGTGAGCCGCCGCTCGCCGCCACGTAGCGTTCGATGGCATCCGCGGCGCCCTTGCGAATCTGACGGCCGTCGATATCCACACCCGACATCCGGGTCTGCGCCGTGAACGGCACGAAAGCGGCGTTGTGTTCGGCCAGCTCGCGGCCGCGAAGGCCGTAGCGCTCCTTCGCGAGCACGACGATCGAGCGTCCCTCAGGCGTTTCGTCGGCCAGAGACGACAGCTGCGCGGCGTCGGCGATCTCCTGTTCCGTGACGCCAGGCAGCGGCAGGAACTCCGTCGCCTGCCGGTTGCCCAGCGTGATCGTTCCAGTCTTGTCGAGCAGGAGCGTGTGCACGTCGCCAGCGGCCTCGACGGCTCGTCCGGACATCGCCAGCACGTTGCGCTGAACAAGCCGGTCCATCCCGGCGATGCCGATCGCGGACAGCAGGCCGCCGATAGTCGTCGGAATCAGGCAGACGAGCAGCGATACCAGCACGAACACCGACTGCGGCGCACCGGAGTAGATCGCGAACGGCTGGAGCGTCACGACCGCCAGCAGGAAAATGATCGTCAAGCCGGCGAGGAGGATGTTGAGGGCGATCTCGTTCGGCGTCTTCTGCCGCTCTGCGCCCTCGACCAGCGCGATCATCCGGTCGATGAACGTGTGGCCGGGATCGGCGGTGACACGAATCTTGATCCAGTCCGACAGCACTCGCGTGCCACCGGTCACCGCGGTTCGGTCGCCGCCCGATTCGCGAATGACCGGCGCCGATTCCCCAGTGATCGCCGACTCGTCGACGGAGGCCACGCCTTCGATAATCTCGCCGTCCGACGGGATGAACTCCCCGGCCTTGACGATCACGACGTCGCCTTTGTGAAGGCTGGTCGCCGGGACGGTTTCGATTTGCAATCCCGGCCCGATGCGATTCGAGGCCGACACGCTCCGCGCTTTGCGGAGCGTGTCGGCCTGCGCCTTGCCGCGGCCCTCCGCCATGGCCTCCGCGAAGTTCGCGAAGAGGACGGTCAGCCAGAGCCAGAACGTGATCTGGAGCTCGAACCCCAGCCCGGGCCGTCCGGCGAGGGCGTCAGCCGCCAGCCTGAGCGTCGTCAACACACTGCCAACCTCGACGACGAACATCACGGGGTTCTTCGCCATCGTCCGCGGATGCAGCTTGCGCAGCGCGTCCACCACCGCACCGCGTACGATGGCCGGGTCCCAGATCGATCGAGCCTTGGCTTGTGAATGGGTCGGCGTCATCAGAAGACCTGGCCCTTCTCCATCAGGAGGTGCTCGACGATCGGGCCGAGGCTGAGGGCTGGGAAAAACGTGAGCGCACCAACGATCACGATGACGCCGACGAGCAATGCCGAAAACAACGGCGTGGTCACTGGAAACGTGCCGGGCGACGGCGGCACGCGCTTCTTGCGGCCCAGGCTGCCGGCGATCGCCAACATCGGGATGATCATGAAGAAGCGGCCGATGAGCATGGCGAATCCGATCGTCAGGTTGTACCAGCGCGTGTTCGCGCTCAGCCCGCCGAACGCCGAGCCGTTGTTACCGGTGCCGGACGTGAATGCGTAGAGGATCTGCGACAGGCCGTGCGGTCCCGGATTGGTGACGCTCGACGTGCCGAAGCCCGGCGACACCACTGAGATCGCCGTCAGCACGAGGATCGTCAGCGGGAACACGAGCACGACCAGCATCGCCATCTGAACGTCGTAGGCCTGGACCTTCTTGCCGAGGTACTCCGGCGTCCGGCCGACCATCAGGCCGGCGATGAAGACCGACAGAATGATGAACACCAGGATTCCGTACAGGCCGGCGCCGACGCCGCCGAAGATCACCTCGCCGAGCATGATGTTGGCAAGTGGCACCAGGCCGCCGAGCGGCGTGAACGAGTCGTGCCAGCCGTTGATCGCGCCGCAGCTCGCATCGGTCGTCACCGTGGCAAAGAGCGCGGAGTTGGCGATGCCGAAGCGGCACTCCTTGCCTTCCATGTTGCCGCCGGGCGCGAGCGCACTGGCTGTCTGGTCGGCGCCAGCGGCGGTGAGCAGCGGGTTCCCACGCGCTTCCGCCCAATACGCCGTCGTCACGCCGGCCAGAAACAAGAACGCCATGGCGCCCAAGACCGCCCACCCGTGCTTGGGAGATCCGGTCATCTGTCCGAGCGTGTATGTGAGCCCGGCCGAGATCGCAAAGATACAGACCATCTCGAGAAAGTTCGATAGCGGTGTCGGGTTCTCGAACGGGTGCGCGCTGTTCGCGTTCATGAAACCGCCGCCGTTGGTGCCGAACTCCTTGATGATTTCCTGCGAGGCGACGGGCCCCTGCGCGATGGTCTGCTCGGCCACGACCTGTGTCTGCGGCTTTCCTGCTGCATCCGGCGCGGTCACGGTCTGCGGATCGAGGACCGTGACCTTGTCGTACGGCCGCAGATTCTGGACGACACCTTGCGAGACCAGCACAAGCGCCCCGACGATGCAGAACGGCAGCAGCACCCACAGCGAGCAGCGGATCAGATCGACCCAGAAATTGCCGAGGGTATTTTTTTCTTTTTGTGCGATCCCCCGGATGAATGCAATCGCGAGCGCGATGCCGGTCGCGGCCGAGACGAAGTTGTGGTACGCGAGCCCGGCCATCTGCGTGAGATAGCTCATCGTCGTCTCGCCACCGTACGCCTGCCAGTTCGTGTTGGTCGTGAACGACGCCGCGGTGTTGAACGCGAGATCGGGCGCGACCGCCCCGAAGCCCTGCGGGTTCCAGGGCAGCCAGTGCTGAACGCGCTGGATCAGGTAGAGCACCAACATCGACACGACGCTGAACAGCAGCATCGCCGTCGCATACTCGGTCCACCGCATCTCGCGCGTGTCGTCGACGCCCGTGGTCCGGTAGATCAGGCGCTCGACGGGCCGCAGCACCGGGTCGACCCAGATGCGCTCGCGGCTGAACACGCGCGTCAAGAACCGGCCGAGCGGGCGCGTGACCGCCAACACGACCGCCAGGAACAAGAGG
>Ga0193696_1000417_pt1 | contig 15001 bp, 24 predicted proteins | sample L3m1metaG_FD_145074 | JGI IMG/M metagenome (GOLD analysis project Ga0193696, IMG submission 145074) | Soil microbial communities from a riparian zone of the East river system, Colorado, United States - L3m1 | ecosystem: Environmental > Terrestrial > Soil > Riparian zone | place: USA: East River... | reverse complement strand
TGCCAGCGAAGCTATCCTGAGGGGGAAGCCCTTGACGCTTGTCCTTACGACCCGGAAGGCCAGCACGATATTACACTCAAACGTGGACGGCTCCGTCACGGCCACTTCATCTTTAATTCAGCCGTCCGATTAGTCCTGTGGGATGAGGCGCAAAGATGTGGGGCACTGGATTCTCTTAACTCTAAAATGCTAATCGCCTGCAAGCGGCAAAAAATAAAACACTTGCTGATGTCTGCTACGCCTTTTGATACGATCCTCCGAACAAAAGCGATCGGTTATAGTTTGGACCTATTCACACTTTGATATGCCTGTAAAAAGATACTTCAATGGCGAGAACAAGACTCGACTTTACCGCACTTGGGCTGGTATGAAGACCCGATGCTATAACCCCAAAACAAAGTGCTTTCCATATTATGGCGGAAAGGGGGTCCGGGTGTGTGAAGCGTGGCACGATTTTGAACGCTTTAAAGCTTGGGCTGAAATTTCGGGATACACAAACACATTGGAGATCGACCGCGTGGACTCATCTTTGGATTATTGTCCAGGAAATTGTCGGTGGATTACCCACCAACAACAAGTTTTAAACCGGCCAAATCGAAAAAGAAGGCACTTATTTAAAGGCGTTTGGCCGCTCCCGTTTGGGACTAGGTGGAGAGCATATATGACGGTCGAGAGTCGTCGGATAAGTTTGGGCTGTTATGCGACAGCCGAGGAAGCTGCTCGTGCTTATGATGTTGCGGCCAAAAAATATTTCGGGGAATTCGCTAAACTTAATTTTCCTTGAAGAACTTTCACTCATGGCTTTTTGGGCATGGAGTCCGTAGAGATGCTTTTTTCAAGGGCCTCGTCTGGCGAGTCAGCGCGGAGAAACAACGCGCCACGATGGCCGAAATTCGCTCCCAGATCATCCCAGCGCGGGGCATACGTGTAACCACGGATCAAGTGCCCGGCTTCCCCGATGTTGACGTTAGCGCCGTCCTGTGCGATATTGATGGGTCAGAAAAAATTGATGTAATTTATGAAGAAATTCAATCCGCGCTTAAGACGTTGGACGAACGAAGCCTTCAGGACAAGGATCCCGAAGCGGCCATTACAAAACTCCTCCGTGCCCGTCAAAGAATCGAAATCCTCAAAATCCCTGCCGCCGTTGGACTCGCCCAAGATCGACTCGAACAAGGCTTTTCAGTTGGAATTTTTGTTAACTTTCGATCGTCGATTGAATACTTGTCGAAGAAACTCGACTGTCCGATTATCGACGGAACGGTAACTGGCTGGGTGCGGGAAAAAATCATTTCGGATTTTCAGGTTAACAAAGTTAGGTGTCTTGCGCTTAATTCGGAAGCCGGGGGAATCTCCATAAGTTTGCAAGACCTTGATGGTGAGCATCCGCGATTCGGAATTGTGTTTCCCGGGTTCTCAGCCACGGTCCTGACGCAAGTCTTAGGCAGGTTTCGGCGCGACGGTGGTAAATCGAAATGCCACTATCGAATCGTTTTTGCTGCGAATACCGTTGAAGCAAGAGTTAAAAAGATCATCGATCAAAAGATGGAAAACCTGGCCGCTTTGTTGGACTCCGATTTAATGCCATGAAATTGATTCCCCTGACACAGGGTAAATTTGCTCGGGTTGACAATCAGGATTTTGAACGGGTAAACCAGTTTAAATGGTTCGCCCAAAAACAGCGGACGGGGAACTATTATGCATATCGCCGCATTCGCTTGTCGAACAGCGAGAGGGCTTCGCAAGCAATGCATCAGTTTTTGTTGCCCGGTGTGAAAGAAGTCGATCATATCGACACAGACGGACTTAATAATCAGCGAGAAAATATCCGGCCAGTGACCCGCACACAAAACAACACTAACCGAAGAAAGTTTGCCGGGTGTTCGTCAAGGTTCAAGGGGGTTTGTTGGTATGGGCGTGACGAAGTGTGGGCAGCGAGAATCCGGGTTGGTCAACGTTGTGTTTTTCTAGGCAATTACGAATCTGAAGAAGATGCTGCTCATGTTTACGACTACGCCGCCCGAATTTATTTTGGGGAGTTTGCCCGGTTAAATTTTCCCGATTAAAGGCATTTGACAACCTGAAGCCTTCGTGTATATTGACGACATGAACAACAACAACCAAACATTCGTGCAGGAAATCAAAACCAACCTCTCCCAGTATATCAAGAAAGCTCGTGCTTCCGGTGTCACTGGTATGACTATTGGCAACCTTTTGCAAGTCGTCAAGACACCGTCTCGCGGTGGTCCGACAGGGACCAATGCGAGATGTGTATATGAGCAGATTTTTCGGAACATCTGTGAAGCGAGCCACTCGTCTTTCATTCTTCGTTGAAGGGGGGAAAAAATATGCCAGTGAAAATCAAGTCAGTAGGCAAGGGCCGCGTGAGGGTCAGCACCCCAGGCGGCGTTAAATCGAAATCTACTACGCCGGAAAAGGCGGCGGCTCAAAAGCGGCTGCTGAATGCGGTCGAGCATGGATGGAAACCCACTGTCAAACGGGATTACTCCAAGTGAAATCAATCTCGCTGGCCCTGGCTGTTTTTCTGATAGGCTGTTCCACAGTGAAGAAACCCAAAGCACCGCCTGAGGCGAAAATTGCCTCGGACCTTATCGGGCATACCACTGGTGGGCGGGAGTCGTCCTGGCAATTCCGACCGGGCCAGATTCAACGCCTTGAAGTGTTGTCGAGTCGCGGGGACCAAGTTATCGTGTTATTGACGCTTCACACTGCCGAAACCGGCGATGAGTTTATGGCAATTGTTGAGATAAATTATCGCCATTGCCACCAGACAATCGAATCGGTCGGACTCCGGTATATTCGCAAACTTTAGCCCGGGCAATAAAGCCCCGGCATAACAGAAAGAAAACAAATGACACTCGGACCAGAGAACCGCGAGCGGATGCGTATCGGTGCTGCGCTCGCAAACGTGCTGCCCCAACGGAATTCCCCGGTGGATGTGGCGAAACAACTCGGCATCTCAACTACCCGGTTAAGACAAATAGAAACGCTGGCGTTATACAAAATCGCCCAACGTCTGAAGGAATTAACCCAACATGAACTTTGAACCCTTTCCCAAAATAGCGAGGTTGAGTCGCGAGTGCGTCATCACGGAAAAAATCGACGGCACAAACGCCCAGGTTTTCATCGCCGAAGAACCGACTTCGGACATTCCCTGGCTTGCTAAGGTGCCGCACAATGGCCTGACTCGATACGTGGCTGCGGGAAGTCGCAACCGTTGGCTTTCATCCGAATCAGACAACTACGGTTTTGCTCTTTGGGTGCTGAGAAATGCTGATGAACTCGTCAAACTCGGTCCCGGGCGGCACTTCGGAGAGTGGTGGGGACTCGGCATCCAGCGCGGATACGGGCTGAAGGAAAAACGCTTTTCGCTTTTCAACGTGGACCGGTGGGTTCCGAAAGAGTTCGCAGTCGGAGAAAGATTTGCGGAATCCGATCAACAAGTTCCGCCGCCGTGCTGTCACGTCGTTCCGGTGTTGTATCGGGGGATTTTCCATACTTCCGAAATCAACGCGGTTTTGGAATCTTTGGTGGTTAACGGAAGTTCCGCCGCCCCGGGCTTCATGGACGTGGAGGGGATCGTGATTTTTCACACCGCCTCTCGAACGTTATTCAAGAAAACTGTCGTCGGAGACGAATCGCCAAAGGGGGCGCAATGAACCCTAGCGGAAAACAAAGGCAGGAAAAGAACCGGCTAGCTAATGTGGGTAATCGAACGCCTACCGCTCGGATAGGGCTTACTAAGGGGCTTTTTGCGGTGGTTGATAGGAAACATTTTGCATGGTTGAATCAGTATTCTTGGATGGCTTGGTCTCCTAAGAACAGCCCCCAGTTAACTTATGCTGTCCGAAAGGGACACATTGATGAAGGACGGGCGGGCAATACTAAGATTTTGATGCACCGGGAAATTGTCGGGGCGAAAGGTCGAGATATGGTCGATCATGAAGATTGTAACGGTTTAAATAACACTGAAGAAAACCTTAGGTGGGCGACTCATTCCCAAAATTTAGGAAATCAACGAAAACGAGCTAAAAAAACTTCTAGCAGGTTTAAAGGTGTGACATGGCAAAAGGCATCAGGTAAGTGGCAGGCTTCTGTCCAATATCACGGAAAAAGATTTTACGTTGGTTGGTTTGAAAGTGAGCAGGATGCTGCCAGAGCGTATAATAAAAAAGCAATCGAAGTATTTGGAGAATATGCAAGAATCAACACCATCTGAACGGGTTCATCATTGGGCATCGCCCAGCACTTTACAGAATCTCGAAGTCTGTCCCAGCTATCAAGGCAACGAGACGACGCATCCACGGGCGACGGCAGGGACGAAAATCCACAAGGTAATCGAATCGCGAATCGACGACAACGACTTGAGTGACGACGATGCGGAAATCGCCGCTGAGTGTTTCGATTTCTATAGTCAGCGCAAGCAACTCATGGAAGACGCCCGACAGCGTTCGATTGACGAGGTTGCCGTGAGTGTGGACGCAGTTACACAGGCAATCTTCGGACACTCGAATAACGAGCAATCTGAAGCGGAGGTGGCAGGAAAATTTCCTCCCATCGTTGAGTTGCAGGAAACATACCTCCCGATTGACGACGACGACACAACGGCGGGATATTTCGACAACGCCATCATCGATCACACTGGCACTTACGCGGAAGCCTTCGATTGGAAGTCGGGACTCTGGGCGGTTGAAAAGGTCTCCAACAATCTGCAAGCGTTTGCATACGTCCTCGGACTTTTTCGAAAATTTCCAAAGCTGGAGAAAATTCGATTTTGGTTCAGGCAACCGGCAATCGGGGCGACATCGGATGCAATTTTCACCCGGGATCAAATACCCGAAATGCTTCTCCGAATAAAGGTAGTTGTGGCCCGAGCAAAAGAGGCTCGGACACGAGGGGATTTTTCCACGGCTAATCCGACTATTCCTGGCTGTCTATTTTGCCGTCACATCGGCATCTGTCCGAAAGTAACGGAGTTTGCCTGCAAGACCGGCAGTAAGTTTGCGCCTCTACAAATTCCTGAACATATAACTCCGTCGATGGTCCAGGACGAAAAAAACACGGGTCTCGGGATGCAACTCGCCCAGGTGATGGCCGTCTGGTCGAATGCCTTCAAACAAGTCACGGCTGACCGGGTGTTGCGGGGTGCCCCACTACCGGAAGGCTATGCCCTGCGCAGTCGCGAAGGAAGCCGAAAAGTCATCGACATGAAAAACTTCAAGGTCGAGGTCCTGAAAGTTCTGACAGAGGAAGAATTCGAAAGCACCCTCGATGTGAGCATCGGCGCGGTCGAAAAAGCCGTCAGCGACAAGACCCCTCGGGGATTCAAAAAGGAAGCCATCCGGGAATTGAAAACGGTGCTGGAGGAAAAAAACATAACGGAGCGTGGAGCGCCAGCATGTTTTCTTCAGGCGGCGAATAAAGAATAAGTTGTGTAACAACCAAAAAACTGATAGAAATAAAACAATGAAAACAAAGGTGAAGGTGACAATCGAGCGCGGCGAGCAGTCTAAGAGTTTCACGGGCGATGTTCTCAAGCAAACAGACTCGCATTACTTCGTCCAGCATGGAGTCAATGCGGACGGCGGCGAGTGGTTTGCGATCAAGTCGAAATTCGTCAACTGTGCAATTTATGGAAACCACTGAACTGGTCCCGATTCAACCTGACGAACCGCGAATGAAGCAACTCGTAACGTGGGACGAGTTTCGCGATCAGGCTGAAAAACTCAAGGCGACTGCGGAGACTCTCACGGTCACGAACTCGGCCCAGGTCGCTGAAATGAAGTTGGCCCGGGTGACTCGGCTCACGATCAAAAATCTCCGGGTGGCCATCACGAAGAAGCATCAAGAATTGAAGTCCGGGATTCTTGAAGAGGGCCGAAGGATTGACGCCGGAAAAAACGAATTGCTTCGGATACTCGAACCGCTCGAAGACCGGCTGTTGCTTCAGGAAACTTTTGCGGAACGGGAGCAGACTCGAATTCAGGAAGAAAAGCGGGCTGCGCGGGCGGCAGAATTGGCCCCATATTTTACGTCCTCGGAAAGTGGATGGTTGAGAAAAGTGCTCGACGATGCCAAGGCTGCGAAAGCTGGGTGGCCAGAATGGGCAAAGGGTGAGCCTGATGTCGCGGTGTTAACGGACGATCAATATGCTACGCTGTTGCGGGATTCGATTTCGGTTCACACCGCCCGTGTCGAGCGGGAACAAGCGGAAAAAGTGGCAGTCGAGGCAGCGAGGAAAGCTGAAGCGGAACGAATCGAGGCCCAGCGAATCGAAAACGAAAAACTTCGCAAGGAGGCAGCAGAGCGGGAAGTCGAACGCAAGGCCGCTGAAATCGAGCAGGCGCGTCTGAGGAAACAAATCGAAGACGAACGCAAGGTGGCTAAGGCGAAATCTGACGCGGAAGCAGCGAGATTGCGGTCGGAGAAATTAGCTGCGATTGCGAAGATCGAAGCGCAGGCGAAGAAAGCGCACGATGTAGAGATTGAGGCACATGATGCTGCTTTGAGGGCGGAACGTGATGCCCGGGCAAAGATTGAAGCGGAAATCGCGGCTCGCAAAGCGGAGGAAGCCAGAATTGAAGCGGAGGCAAATCGAGCGGCGGAATTAGCTGCGCTTGCTCCGGACAAAGAAAAGATTTTGGCTTACGCCAACGCAGTGTGGAATGTCCCCGTTCCGGCCATGACGACTTCGAAGAGTTCAAAGCTGACGGAGGAGATTATTTCAAACCTGGAGCGATTCGTCGCGTATGTCAGGAATGAAGCGAACAATTTGTGATACTTATGCAGCTCTGTCGTCTAAACCTAAGACTCCGGGCCATGAGTCCGGACAATGGAGATTTAACCTCCCAGGGCTGCATTTTATGGAAATAACTGAACTAGTCCCGATTCAACTCTCGGTCTCTGAAATTTCGGCAAAACAACAACCAAAAAGGAAAACTAAAATGACGGTCGATTTCGGCAATAAAGAAGGCTCCGCACCGGCTCCGGTGGTGGAGGAAACAAAGGCTGCGCAACCAGTGGCTCAAAATCCCACAAGGGAAGTTCCGGTCAGCGTTCCGGCAACTACCGGTAATTTTCGTCTCGGAGACCGCCTCCCGGGATTTAAGGACGTGTTGCTCCCAAAACTCAACATCGTTCAGAACATCGGTGAGTTGAAGGATTCATTTCAACCCGGTTCACTCGTGTTCAATCGCGACACGGTGCTGTTCACTCCTCCGATTATCGACGCAAAGGCAGGAACAATCACCAAAGCGTCTCTGCCTCCAGTGGTGATATACGTCGTCGGCATCGTGTCGGAACGGTTCAGCGAGAAAGTCGTCGGCGGCATGGGCGGTCAGATCGTTGATACCGAAGCGGAAGTTCGGGCGGCAGGCGGCACGCTCGATTATAAGGAGTGGGACCTGAAGAAAGCGGAAGGCATGTTGCGGTTCGAACCCCTCATCGATTTGCTGATCGCAATCGAGAAACCGGCGCACATCGACGACGGCGGGGCAGTCTTCGGTTTTCCTGTAGTCACAAGTGCAGGAGACATCAAGCATTTCGCAATCGGAATCTGGTCCGCCAAGGGGACAGCTTACACTCATGCGGTGAAGAAAGTTTTTAACTTTCACCGTCTTGCTGGATTGCTGCGTGACGGGTATTACACCTATTCGTTCAACCTGACCACTCGGAGCGAGAAATTCAAGAACGGGAATTCAGCGTGGGTGCCGGTCTGTCTCCCGAAGGTGAAAACTTCGGCAGAAGTAATCGAATTCATTCGCGGCATCGTCGGCGCATAATTTGTTCGAGACTAAGGTGTGGCGGCTTCGTTCTCTAGGCGAAGCCGCCTTTTTCTAGGGACGAAAAAATTGTTTAAACGTCACTTGACTCCTCTCCGACCTCGTGTATATTAGGGGCATGAAAACAAACATGAAGAAAAAATTGAAACTGTTCGTGTGGACTGAATTCTGTCCTGATTGGACCAGTGGACTTGCTTTCGCTATTGCGAAGGACGAAACTGAAGCGAGGCGGTTGGTGATTGAAGCCTATGATTGCGAACCATCCGATTGGGGAAAACTTGAGATTCGACCCCTCAACAAGAAAACTGCCGAGTGTGTATCTGGAGGAGGATTCTGGAGGAGTATAGTCCCATGAACAGCACCCCCTATCTCAACCGGGCTCGGGTCAAGGAATTGGCCCTCGCGATTAGCCGAAACACGGGCAGACCATTCACCCGCGTGTCGGGTGAATTTCTAGAACAGGTCAACGCTCGCGTAGCAGAACATGTAGCGGCGAAGATTCACTCAGCACCAAGCAAAGGAAAAACACTGTAATGAAAACACATCCAAACGAACCAAGTCAACCATGTCCCGAAGGGACCTTGTCCCCACTCAAGGGACTCACTAAACGGGAGTATTTCGCCGTCGAAATTTTTGCGGCGATGCTCTCTCGCGATGAATTTGCATCCGCTACGTATGCGGTCGCAAACGCGGACGATCTCATCAAAGCCCTCAATCGATGAAACTCAGCGAGCCCGAAGACGAATAAAATTATGATGAATCGCGAACACTGGAAAAAACTGTTGCCGTTTATCACGGCATACGCAGAAGGGGGAACAATTCAACTGAATCACCACAGTGAGGGAGGGTGGAAAGACGTGGTTGACCCTTCTTTTTCCGCCGACCCTGAATACTATCGCATCAAACCGGAACCGGTGGTTTTTTGGGGCATCAGGTTTGTTAACCGTGCTGGAAATACCTGCGTGTCGTCCTACATGGAGATAACTGAACTTGCTGCTGAAAGGTTCGGAAGGTGCCAATACAGAGACGATTTCATCGGCGTAGTGAGATTTAAGGAGGTCATCGAATAAAGAACATTTTTAACTGGACCCAGAAGGAGGCGATTCAGTTGTGTGTGAGTATTGAAAGGATGTGCCCCGTAGCCGGATGCCACGTTGCTCTGACGGGCGGGTGTCTCTACAAAACCGGAGAGCGTAAAGACCTCGACTTGGTTTTCTATCGCATTCGGCAAGTTAAGGATATTGATTATCCAAGACTGTGGAGAGCCTTGAATGCACTCGGCATATCTAATATTTCCGGATTCGGTTGGCGGTTTGTCGGTAATTACAAAGGCAAACCGATTGACCTGCTTTTTCCGGAAGAAAAGGTTGGGGATTACATAAAGAAAACATGAAAACCAATTGTTGTGCTGGTCACGATACGGTCGAGTTCTCGGTCAGTCGTTGCCCAGTCTGCGCGACGATTGCGCGACTGGATAAACAACTGCTCATTGCGGACGACAAGATCGATGAACTGAAAAAACAAGTTGTGAAACTCACCAACGAGAAGGTATCAAACCTGAAGGACAACTGGAATGGCGGGCACTCTTGAAATCGTGTAAAAAATGCGGTGAAGAGCAGCCTCTTGAGAACTTCCCTTTAGATCGACGGAGGGTTGACGGTAGGTTTTGTTATTGTAAAGCATGTCATCGCAAGATGCAAAACTCGCGTCGGTCGTTCCATCCAGAAAAAGTGATTGAGCAAAATCGGAAAAGCTTAGAGAAGCGGCACGCACTCAGAGATTCCGATCCCGAAGCGTATAAAGACGAATGGTGGGTTCCATATCTTAAAAGAGAATACGGTTTAACAAAATCTGAATATCAAGATATTTTGGATCGACAAAACGGAGCGTGCGCCATTTGTAAAAAGAAATTTTCTAATCTGAGACCTTACATAGACCACAAACACAACAGCAATCCGGTGATTGTTCGGGGGATATTGTGTATGGAGTGCAACACGGGTTTGGGGAAACTTGGAGACTCGTCCGATGCCTTAAAAGCTGCTTTGGAATACGTATCAAAATATGAGTAATGTAATCGGGCTGGATTTCGAGACCTTCTTTAGTAAGCGACTGAAGTATTCAGTAAAGACTATGATTGCGGAGAGTTATTGTAAACACGATCTGTTTGATCCATACATCGTCTCAGCTTCTAATGGTAAAGAGTGTTGGGCTGGCAGTCCCAAAAATTTTAACTGGTCAATCTTGGAAGGTAAAACCATAGTAAGTCACAATCGCTACTTTGATAACACGGTCTATAATGAAATGGTGACTCGCGGTTGGGCACCTCAGATCAAATTTGTTGCTTGGCATTGTTCCGCCAACTTAACCTCGTATCTCTGCAATCGTCGGGCTCTTTCCCACGCGCTCGAATATCTTTACAAAGTCAAACTTTCCAAGGACCCTCGTGATACCTCGGACAACAAGCATTGGCCTGCGGACTTTACCGGAGACGAACAAAAAGCCATGCTCGAATACGCACGGCGTGATGCTTTTTGGTGCTGGAAACTTTGGGAGGACTTTTCGAGCAAGTGGCCGGAAAAAGAGCAACGATTGTCGAATCTGACGATCGAACAAGGAATGCGCGGAGTGCAAATAAATACAGAACTGCTCGATCAGTATATTATCCAGAGTCACGAAATGAAATTGGCAACTGAAAAGTTGCTTCCTTGGCTGTCTGACACAGAAGAGGAATCGTGGGAAGAATTTCCGGACAAGCCTACCTCCACGAAAGCAATCGCAGAAGCTTGTCGCAGGGCTGGGATTCCATGCCCCCCGGTTAAAGCTCACGAGGGGGAAGAGGCTTACGAAGAGTGGGAGCAAACCTACAAGGCGAAGAATTCTTGGATAGGATCACTGACTTCGTGGAGGTCGGTGAACAAACTCTATAAAAGTTTTCTGACGGTAAAACAAAGGCTGCGCCCTGATGGGACGATGCCTTTTGCCCTGAAATACATGGGTGCCCATACCGGAAGATTTAGTGGAGACGCCAAAATCAACATGCAGAACATGAGGAAAGAGCCTGTGCTTTGCACGCGGGCGGGGTTAATGGAGACGAACGAGAAAACGATCGATGACGCCCTCAACGCAGAGGTGCTTCCGGAATGGGTAAAGCATTCGATCGATTTTCGCGCTCTTGTGATTCCGCGACCCGGCAAGCAGATGATCGTGTCAGACCTGTCTCAGATCGAACCCCGGGCTTTGGCGTGGTTGGCGGGAGACAAGCAAACTCTCGACTTTGTTCTATCCGGAAAATCGATCTACGAGGCGGAGGCCCGATTTAGTATGGGATTCACGGGAGAAGTTCTGGATAAGAAATCTACAACCTATGCGGAGGCGAAGGCCCGTCGTTTAGCCCTCGGATACGGTGCAGGATGGTTGAAGTTCATTCAGATGTCACAGCTTTATACCGGGATGGACCTAACAGCGGACGATCCTGAATTCATCATCGATGAAGAGGGAAACAAAGTAAGCGGATACGGAAAAAGGTCGAAAGAAATAGTAGCTGCTTTCCGAAAGCAAAATCCCAAAATCACTGGGCTGTGGGCCTCTTTGGAGTTAGCGTTTAAACGATCAACCGGAAGTGATTTTAGAGTTGTCCTCGCCAGTGGACGTGTGCTACGCTATGAAAAGGTTAAGTGCGAGCGACGACTTAAACCAGATCGAGACGGGAAGCCCAAACTGTCCACGGTGTTCACGGCAGATATTGGAGGACGGCGGTTTGAGTTTTATTCGGGCAAGTTAGCGGAGAACGTAACTCAAGCATTTTCACGGGACGTGTTCTGTGACCATTTATTAGCTCTGGAAGATGCGGGGCACACTGTTTTATTCTCCAGTCACGACGAAGCCATTTTGGAGGTCGATCCTGGCGTGACGGCAAAAGACATAGAGAAAATCATGTCGGTCTGTCCGGATTGGTGCCCGGGATTGCCTGTAGCGGCTGAGGCTAATATCGTCAAACATTACTGTAAACCGTAAATGAAAGAAATTCAATTGACCCGAGGAAAAGTTGCGCTGGTTGACGATAAAGATTTTGACCGGGTGAATCAATTTAATTGGAACGCTAGAGTGACCTACGGGCTATGGTATGCGTGTCGTTGGCTTCCCGGAGGAAAAGGAAAGTGTCAATATCTTCATCAGTTCATATTCCCCGGAATAGATCAAATCGATCATATTGACGGGGACGGATTAAACAACCAATCGTCAAATCTTCGACCAGCTAATGATTCGCAAAATCAAGCCAATAGAAAAAAGAAAATGGCTGGATGCGTTAGCCAATTTAAAGGAGTTTCATGGCGAGTTAATAGGGGCCACTGGATAGCTAGTATTCGTCTGTCGAACTATAGGCAATATCTGGGATGTTATGAGTCTGAAATAGACGCCGCTCATGCTTATGACTATGCAGCGAAGATTTATTTTGGCGAATTCGCCCGTCTCAACTTCCCCGAATGAACTTTTACGCAGTCCGAAATCTAACGGAGCAATCGCTGTCGCCTTGCGTCCCGTGGGAGTTTCATCCGGAGCAAATGCCCTCGCAAAAAATTTGCTTGGACAAAGAATCCCGTCAGGAGTGGTATCGAACTAAGTCAACAGAGTGGAATTTTTACACCGGCATTGAGCCAGCGAACCCGAACCAACGAGTATCAAAAGAGAACCCGGCTAAATTCATCCACGCATTCATTGCAGATTATGACATCAAAATTCCCGAAGACCGGATCAATGAAGCAATCGAATCGATGTCTGTTAAACCTTCCTGGGTCGAACGATCCTTGGGAGGTAATTGCCGCCTCGTCTGGATACTCCCTCGTCCGATTACGGTTGAAACAACCGACTTCGCGATTTGGGTTCTCCAAGCTGCTAAAAAGTTTTTATCTCTCGATCTGCTTCCGGGGCTTGATTCGGGAGCTATCGAAGACCCCACACGGACTTATTGTAATGGGGCCAACTGGAGAAGCACGAATCATCCCCCAATAAATGAAAACAAACTTCAAGCCTTCTTCGTTGAGTGCGCGAAAAAATTCAAATGGAAAGCTCCGGAGGGAAACGAAATCCCGCTTGAAACTGTTGAAAATGCCCTTCGTAAAAGGTATGAAGTTTTCACTTGGCCAGTGGGTTTCGACCTTGATACACAGGGTCCAACTTTCTGGATTCCCGAAAGTGTTTCCCCGCTGTCCGCCATTGTCAAAAAAGAAGGTATGCTCACCTTCTCGGCTCATGCCAGTAAGCCCTTTTATTCTTGGTCCGACATCCTCGGTCCGGATTTCGTCAAAGAAATTAACGAAAACGCGATTGCGAAGGCGACAATAAATATTTTTCACGACGGTCAATCCTATTATCGAAAGATTGACGGGATATACCAAACAGTCAACGAGCGCGGTATTTCCATCTACTTGCGTAAGACCTGTGGAATTCCAGACAAGAAAGTTGACGATGCCCTGGCGTTTCTACACGAGAACTGTCGAGTAGTGGGTGCCGCCCCCTTTGTTTTTAGGGAACCAGGATTGATAACCTATAATCATCATAGGGTCCTGAACACTTGGAGAAACACAGTAGTCAGACCCGCCGAAAGTTCTGACGGTTTCGAGAACGCTTGGGTGTGGTATTTTCTTAACCAACTGTTCGACCCTCCAGAACAACGAGATTGGGTGCTCGCGTGGTTGAAGCATTTTTATACCTCAGCGGTGGAGTTGAAGCCCCGACCCGGAACCAATGTTTTCATAATGGGACCCGCCAACCGTGGCAAGACTTTCCTTTCCCGCGAAATTTTCGGAAGACTGGTCGGAGGTTTTACAGACGCGTCTGATTATATCGTAAGGGGGGATAGCTTTGGGTCGGAGAACTTCCACGTCCCGCTTTGGGCTATCGATGACAGTAGCCCCGGCAACAGTGTGTCGGGTCACGATAAATTTGCGGCTATGTTAAAGAAAGCCGCAGCAAACCAGCAACACCGGTATAACTGCAAATTTCAAATCCCCTGCACTGTTGAATGGGCTGGGCGTGTCGTAATCACAGCCAACACGGACTTCGCAAGTAGCCGGATTCTCGGCTCGCTTGACAACACCAGTGCTGATAAAACGTGTGTGTTTCGATGCACCAATACTCCGATTCAGTTTCCGGAACGGTATGCCCTGCAACAAACACTAACCACGGAGTTACCAATATTCGGTCGTTGGTTGTTAGATTGGGAAGTCCCGCCCCACGTTCTGAGAGACGGAAGATACGGCTACGCCCCCTATCACGAGAGCACTATTCTGGACGCCACTCACCAAACGTCTAAAGCGGCCCCTTTTAAGGAAATTTTGTTAGAAGAGTTGAAAGCTTTTTTCGCGTCCTCCCCGGGAGCTACTGAATGGCGAGGCACGCTTTCCCAACTTTGTCGGGTAATTCAATTAAACCCGCACAATGATTGGGTATTGCGTAGTTTTAAACCAGAAATGGTCAATCGTTATCTGGAACTTATCGAGCGGGAGGGAATTGTCCGCTGCAAGACCGAGTTGGGACCGGACAAAACTCGTTTATGGGTTTTTGAAAAATTATGAGACCTATTATAGACTTATTGGGAAAGGTTTTCGGACGTTGGACTGTAATCAGTTTTGGAGGAAAACATCCCGCTGGTAAAAGGCTTCTGTGGAACTGTAGATGTATTTGCGGGAATATTAAAGCTGTCAACGGGGACAAACTTCGCAACGGGGATTCAAGAAGTTGCGGGTGTTTGAAGTCTGAATCATCGAGGAAGAGATCGGGAAAACTACATAGTCATTGGAAGGGCGGCGTTGTCTTTAGGGACGGTTACACTCTCGTTACTTCAAGGGGGGAATATATTCGAGAGCACCGTCTGGTTATGGAGAACCATTTGGGGAGGAAATTATTGCCGAACGAAACTGTTCACCATAAAAACGGGATTCGTCACGATAATCGTTTTGAGAATTTAGAACTGTGGAACAATAAGCATCCTAAAGGCCAGCGAGTTTCCGACCTGACGGAGTGGGCAATCCAACATCTAAAACTTTACGCTCCCGAATTGTTGAAATGAATTTTCTACCCGCAATATCCATCGAACAGCAACGCAAGCTAATCGACCGTGGGACACCTGCCGCGTTGAATAAACTTGCGCTCCACTCTTTGTCTGAAGCAGTGGCCTACGCCAAGCAATGCGCCCGCAG
>Ga0193696_1000415_pt1 | contig 15067 bp, 13 predicted proteins | sample L3m1metaG_FD_145074 | JGI IMG/M metagenome (GOLD analysis project Ga0193696, IMG submission 145074) | Soil microbial communities from a riparian zone of the East river system, Colorado, United States - L3m1 | ecosystem: Environmental > Terrestrial > Soil > Riparian zone | place: USA: East River... | reverse complement strand
CACGAACACCATCGTCGTCGAGGCTTTGCGCCCGTCGGTCCCTTTATGGAACTCCTCGAACAGTTCGCTCGAGACCGCGGGGAGCGGTTCGCTGCGGACCTTGCGTGACGGCACGTAGCCGCCGAGCGTGCTGCGCCGATCGCGCATGTATTTGATTTCGACGCCGTCTTCGCTCGGGCGGTAGAAGGGCGTCTTCCCGATCTCGGCGTCCGAGATCGGAATGCCGAAGCGGGTGCGAAACGCCCGCAGCTCGTCTTCGTTCATCTTCTTCTGTTGATGCGTGATGTTCTTGCCTTCGCCCGCCTCGCCGAGGCCGTAACCTTTGATGGTGCGTGCGAGGATGACGGTTGGGGCGCCCTTGTGCTCGACTGCGGCCTTGTAGGCGTTGTAGACCTTGATCGGATCGTGTCCGCCGAGCGTCATCTTCTTCAACTGGTCGTCGGAGAGGTGCTTGACCATGTCGAGCAGCCGCGGATCCGCGCCCCAGAAGTGTTCGCGCACGTAGGCGCCCGATTCGACGGCGTACTTCTGATACTGGCCGTCGACGATTTCGCCCATGCGCTTGACGAGCAGACCGTCGCGATCCTTCGCGAGCAGCGGATCCCACTCGCGGCCCCAGATGCATTTGATGACGTTCCAGCCGGCGCCGCGGAAGGCGGCCTCCAGTTCCTGGATGATCTGGCCATTCCCGCGCACCGGTCCGTCGAGCCGCTGCAGGTTGCAGTTGATGACGAAGATCAGGTTGTCCAGCTTCTCGCGCGCGGGCAGCGTGATGGCGCCGAGGGCCTCTGGTTCGTCGGTCTCGCCGTCGCCGAGGAACGCCCACACCTTGGCGTCGGACGCCGGCTTCAGCCCGCGATCCTCGAGGTAGCGCATGAAGCGCGCCTGATAGATCGCCATGATCGGACCGAGCCCCATCGACACCGTCGGGTATTCCCAGAAGTCGGGCATCAGCCACGGATGCGGGTACGACGACAGCCCGCCGCCCGGCTTCAGCTCGCGGCGGAAGTTTTCGAGATGCGTCTCGTCGATACGCCCTTCGAGATACGCACGCGCGTAGATGCCCGGCGCCGCGTGTCCCTGGAAAAAGATCACATCCGCGCCGTCGCCGCCTTCGCCATGCCCGCGGAAGAAGTGGTTGAATCCCACCTCGTACAGCGTCGCCGCCGACGCGAACGTCGAAATGTGGCCGCCGATGCCTTCTTCAGCTTTGTTGGCGCGGACGACCATGGCGGCGGCATTCCAGCGCACCAGGCTCTTGATCCGGCGCTCCAGGTCGGGGCTGCCGGGCATCAGCACCTGTTCGTCGGCCGTGATGGTGTTGATGTAGGGTGTGCTGGCGCTGAAGGGGAGCTTGACGCCGTTCTGGCGGGCATGAATCGTCAGTTCGCGGAGCAGGCGCGCGACCTTTGCAGGTCCGCCGCTCTGCAGCACATAATCAAGCGACTCGAGCCATTCGCGTGTTTCGGTGGCGTCGAGCTCCGCCGCGTCCTTCGGAGCGATGTGTCTCACGGAAAAGGATCCTTTCAGCTCGTCGAAAGTGTCGCCCTTCGACCGGGCTCAGGGCGACAGTGAGCGAGATGAACTACCCTCGAGTCGAACTGTCGGCTCTGGAGCCGTCCGGCTGTAGGCCGATCACACATTGTACCTTGGCTGCCAGCGAAGGGGAACCATGCGTCGCCAGCTCGTCGCTCTGACATTCGTCGCCATGCCGCTGGCGGTCGTGCTCGCCAACGCGCAGGGCTCGCGGCCCGCCGCGACGCCACGCTCCGTGGAGTTGGACGCGCTCGACAAGACGACCGACGCCTGCACCGACTTCTACCAGTACGCCTGCGGCGGCTGGATCGCGAAGAACCCGATTCCGGCGGACCGCCGTTCGATCGGCCGTTTCGCCGAGGTCCAGGAGCGCAACTTTCTGATCCTGCGCCGGATCCTCGAAACGACGCCGGCCGACACCGGTCCATCGGATCGAAAACGCGCCGCCGACTACTATGCCGCGTGCATGGACGACGCGGCGATCGAGAACAAGGGACTGGTGCCGCTCGCCCACGATCTGGGAACCATCGATGCGCTCGTCAACCCCGACGACCTGCCGATTCTCGTCGCCTATCTCCATACGATCGGCGTGCCGGCCTTCTTCCGGTTCAACGCGCAAACCGACCTCCGCGACGCCACGCAGTCGATTGCCGACGTCGATCAGGGTGGCCTGAGCCTTCCGGATCGCGACTACTACCTCAAAACCGATGCGCGCTCCGAAGAGATCCGGAGCAAGTTCGCGGCGCACGTGGAGCGCACCTTCCTGCTGGCAGGACAGTCCGCCGAAAACGCCGGCCGGGCGAGCCGGTCGGTCATGTCAGTAGAGAACCGGCTGGCCAAGGCCGCACTCGATCGCGTGAAGCGGCGCGATCCGGCCCAGACTCAGCATCCGATGACCCTCAGCGAACTGCAACGCCTCAGCCCGGCGTTCGACTGGAAACGCTACGGTGAGGCGTCGGCGGCGCCGAAATTCCAGGCGCTCAACGTGTCGGTGCCCGAGTACGTCAAGGCGTTCAACGAGCTGGTCGCGTCGACGCCGGTGGACGACCTCAAGGACTACCTGCGCTGGCATCTGATCAACGCCTCCGCCGAGATGCTGCCGAAGAAGATTGCGGATGCCGATTTCGATTTCTTCAGCCGTACTCTCGCCGGCCAGCCGCAACCCGAGCCGCGGTGGCGCCGGTGCGTGACCCAGACCGACCAGCGGCTCGGCGAAGCGCTCGGCAAGGCGTTCGTCGACGAAGCATTCGGCGCCCAGGCGAAAAACGACGCGCTGAAGATGGTGCAGGACATCAAGAACGCGATGCGGCAGGACATCGACGCGGCGCCCTGGATGAGCGGCGAGACGAAGAAGGCGGCGATGGTCAAGCTGGAAGCGGTCGTCGACCGCATCGGCTATCCGGAAAAGTGGCGTGACTACTCCGCCGTCCAGGTCGCCCGAGACGATGCGCTGGGCAACATGCAGCGGGCGCTTGCCGCCAACCGGAAGCGATCGCTCGCGAAGATCGGCCAGCCGGTCGATCGCTCCGAGTGGAGCATGACGCCGCCGACCGTCAACGCGTACTACAGCCCCGATCGCAACAACATCAATTTTCCAGCCGGCATCCTGCAGCCGCCCTTCTATCGCTCGGGGCGTGACGCCGCCGTGAACTACGGCGCCGCCGGTGCCGTCATCGGCCACGAGCTGACGCACGGCTTCGACGATCAGGGACGCAAATTCGACGGCGAAGGCAACCTGCGCGACTGGTGGACGGCCGCTGACGGCAAAGCCTACGACGAGCGCGCGGCCTGCGTGGCGGACCAGTACTCCGGCTACACCGTGGCGGGCGACACCCACATCAACGGCCGATTGACCCTCGGTGAAAACACGGCGGACAACGGCGGCCTGCGGCTCGCGCTGATGGCGTACCTCGCCGGCCCGGGCGCGCGCAGCAACGACAAAGTCGATGGCTTCACACCCGAGCAGCGCGTCTTCCTCGGCTGGGCCCAGATCTGGTGCGAGAACGCGAGGCCCGAGGCCGAGCGGTTGAAGGCTGCCACCAATCCGCATTCGTCCAACAAGTACCGCGTCAACGGACCGCTCTCGAACATGCCGGAGTTCCGGAAGGCCTTTTCGTGCAAAGCGGACGCGCCGATGGTCCGGCCGAGCGCGTGCCGCGTGTGGTGATCACGACGATGAACCGCAGAGCTCACAGAGCTCACAGAGAAACTTATTTATGATGAAACGCTGCTTCGCTGCCCTGGTGTTCGTCGCGGCACCACTTGCGATCGTGATGACGACAGTCGTAGCGCAGGCCTTTAGGCCTGGCCCGTTGGCGCAGGCTGCAACGCCTGCCTCGTCGGAATCCGGTCTCGATCTGCAGTTCATGGACCGCGGCGTGGATCCCTGCACCGACTTCTACGAGTTCGCCTGCGGCGGCTGGACGAAGAACCAGCCGATCCCGGCGGATCGCTCGGCGTGGGGCCGCGCCCAGGAGCTGCAGGAGCGCAACAACACGACGCTGCGGCGCATTCTCGAAGAAGCCGGCCGCAACACGAGCGCCGACGTGGACACCCGGAAGATCGGCGACTACTACGCGAGCTGCATGGACGAGAGTGCGATCAACGGCAAGGGCGCTGCCCCGCTCGAGCCGGCGCTGAACAAGATCGCGGCGCTGACCGGACCGCGCGATCTGCCCGCGCTCCTTGCCGAGCTCCACTCCATGGGCGTCGGCGCCTTCTTCAGTTTCGGCGCCGAAGCCGATTTCAAGGAAGCCAACATGGTGCGCGCGATCGCGGATCAGGGCGGACTGGGCCTGCCGGATCGCGACTACTACTTCCGCGACGACGCGAAGTCGGTCGAGCTGCGCAAACAGTACGTCGAACACGTCGGCAAGATGATCGCGCTCGTGCGGCCGGCGGGCGATGCCGCCGCGGCGGCGAATACCGTGATGCGCGTCGAAACCCAGCTGGCGAAGGCTGCTCTCGACGCGGTCGCTCGCCGCGATCCGTCGGCGCTGTACCACAAGATGACACCGGCCGAACTGCAGACGCTGACGCCAGCCTTCGACTGGGCGGCCTACTTCAAAGGCGTGGGCGCGCCGCCAATCGACGCGATCAACGTGACGGAGCCGGAATTCTTCAAGGCGTTCGAGTCCGTCGTGTCGTCGACGCCGGCGGCCGACCTGAAGACCTACCTGCAGTGGCACCTCGCGCATGCGTCGGCCGCCGTGATGTCGGCGCCGTTCGTTGCCGAGAACTTCCGGTTCTACGGGACGACGCTGACCGGGGCGAAAGAGCTGCAGCCGCGATGGCGGCGCTGCGTGCAGTACACCGACGGCGATCTCGGCGAAGTACTGGGCAAGGCCTATGTGAAAGAGGCCTTCGGTCCAGCCGCCAAGGAAGACACGCTGAAGATGGTGCGCGAGCTCGAAGCCTCGATGGAGGCCGATATCCAGTCGCTCACGTGGATGACCGACGCGACCAGGAAACAGGCGATCGCGAAACTGCACACCGTCGCCAACAAGATCGGCTATCCAGACCGATGGCGCGACTACGGCGGCCTCAGCATCGTGCGCGGCGACGCGCTCGGCAACTCGCAGCGCTCGAATGTCTTCGAGTTCCGCCGCCAGGTGAATCGGATCGGCAAGCCGCTCGACAAGAGCGAGTGGAGCATGACGCCCCCGACGGTGAACGCCTACTACAACCCCCTGGAAAACAACATCAACTTCCCCGCCGGCATCCTGCAGCCGCCGTACTACAACGCCAAGGCCGACGCCGCGATCAATTACGGCGCGGCCGGCGGCATCATCGGCCACGAGCTGACGCACGGATTCGATGACGAGGGACGCCAGTTCGACGCGCAGGGCAACCTCAAAGACTGGTGGACGCCCGAGGACGCCAAGGCCTTCGAAGAGCGGGCGGCGTGCTTCGTGGACGAATACTCGGGCTTCACGGCCGTGGACGACATGAAGGTCAACGGCAAGCTGACGCTGGGCGAGAACGCCGCCGACAACGGCGGTCTGCGCATCGCGCTCATGTCGTACGTCGCGTCGCTGACGCCGGCGTCGCGAAAGACACTCGACGGGTTCACTCCAGAGCAACGCTTCTTCCTGAGCTACGGCCAGAGCTGGTGCGAGAACGCGCGGCCCGAACGGCAGCGGATGCTCGTCCAGACGAACCCGCACGCGCCGCCGAAGTTCCGCGTGAACGGCGTCGTGTCGAACATGCCGGAATTTCAGAAGGCGTTCTCGTGCAAGGCCGACGCGCCGATGGTGCGCAAGAACGCGTGTCGCGTCTGGTAGCGGTTCAGGCAAGCATCGTCTCCTGCACCCGCTGCCCACGTCTGAGAAATTACTGCGCCGAGATCGCGCGGACGAAACGGCGTGCGTATCGTGACGAGATCTACTGGGGCAAGCCGGTTCCTGGATTCGGTGATCCGCAGGCGCGTCTCCTGCTCGTCGGTCTCGCGCCAGCCGCGCATGGCGCCAACCGCACCGGGCGGGTTTTCACCGGCGACGGCGTCGGCGGATCCGGCGACTTTCTGATGTCGGCGCTGCACCGCGCCGGTTTCGCCAACCTCGCGACCTCCCATCACATCGACGACGGGTTAAAGCTGCGTGACGTCTTCATCGCTGCGGCCGTACGATGCGCCCCGCCTGACAACAAACCGACGCCCGAGGAGATCGCGAACTGCCTGCCTCATCTGGCCGACGAGATCGCGGCGCTGCCTCGCGCGCGCGTCATCGTGGCGCTGGGCCGGATCGGCTTTGACGCATATCTACAGCTACTGAAGGGCCTCGGCGTCGCGTTGCGGCCGAGGCCGAGATTCGAGCACGCGGCTGCGCACGAGTTGCCCAATGGGCACACGCTCATCGGTTGCTACCACCCCAGCCGGCAGAACACCAACACGGGCAGGCTGACGCCGCGCATGATGGACGAGGTATTCGGTCTCGCGGCCCGCCACTTGCACCGCCCACCTCGTACGTAGTGTCCGGCTTTCTAGCCGGACCAGGAGGTGAGCATGCGAGGGATTCTGTTGTCGATCGTGCTGGCGGGTGCCTTTGCGATCGCCGCACCGACGACCCGGGCGGCAGCGGCGGTGACCACGGTTCCAGCGATCTCGGCGGCGACGGCGCCAGTGTACGCGCTGCAGGTGCCGGACAAGCAGATCGAGATTACGGTGAACGAGCGCGGCGGCGTGCGCTGGTATCGCAACCCGATCTGGATCGCGCTCGCAGCGTTTGGCGGAATCATCATTCTTCTGCTGATCATTCTCGCCGTGCGCGGCGGTGGCACGACGATCATCAAGGAGTAGGGGCTGGGGGCTAGGGGCTAGCTACCAGGCTGGAACCTTCGTGGCGAGGCGGGGTCCAAGCTCTTACAAGGAGGTTGGCCATGCCGCCTCGCCGCTTCATCACAGTTCTGTCGGCGCTCGTGCACGCCGCGATCCTCTCGACGATTTTCGTCACTCAGCTTCTGTCGCTCGGTCCGTTGCCGGTACCTCGGACCGTGCTCGCATTCAGCGACGCGATGCCGGCTCACATTTATGACATTCCGCTGCCGCCGCCGCCTCGCGGAACCTCCGCTGCTCCCTCGGGCCCTGAAAACGTGGCTCCCATCGAAGCGCCGCCTGATATTGCGCCGGAAAGAGACATGCCGACGGCGCCATCAGGTTCTGAAGTGACGGGCGTCCGCGGCATCGAGACAGGAGTTATCGGCGGCCTCGACTTGTCAGGGAGCGGCCTGACCGTGGAACCGCCGCCGCCCCCGCCACCCGCTTCGCGAGAGCCGATCCGGCTCCACGCAGGGATGCAGGCGCCTCGGAAAATCGTCAACGTGCCGCCGCACTATCCGCCGCACGCTCAGGCCGCGCGCGTCGAAGGCACTGTCGTACTCGACGCCGTGATCGACCCGACCGGACGCGTCACCGACGTGCGCGTCACGCATTCAGTCAATTTGCTGGATCAGGCGGCGGTCGAAGCGGTTCGACAGTGGCGCTTCACGCCGACGTTGTTGAACGGCGAGCCGGTCTCGATCCTACTGACCGTGACGGTCCGGTTCACGCTAGGACCTTCTTGAGCGTGCCTTGGTCAACGTTGCCGCCGCTCATGACGCAGATCGCGAAGCTTGACGGCCGCCATCAGCGAGGCGGCGCCGGCGCCTTCGGCGAGATTGTGTGTCGCGCGTAGCGCGAGCCGTACGCCCTCGGCGAGCTCGTCTTCGGTCAGCGTCACGATGTCGTCGAGCTCTTTTTTCAGAATGCCGAACGGCAGGTCGAACGTGACGCGGGTCGCCATCCCCTCGGCAAAGGTGTCGGCACGGTCGCCCACGACGCGTTCGGCGCCCCGCCATGATCGCGTGAACGCGTCAGCGCGCGCGGCCTGGACGCCGATGATCCGCGCACTGCTGCCAAGACCGCTGCGCACGATGCCGCAGCCACACGCGCCGCTGCCGCCGCCGATCGGCACGAGGATGACGTCGGTCTCCGGCTGTGCCTCGAAGATCTCGAGCGCGTAGGTACCGACGCCAGCGATCAGTGCCGGCTCGTTGGCCGAGTGCACGTAGCGCAGCCCTTGTTCCGCCTGCAGCTGCTCCACCTTCTCGCGCGCCTCGTCGAAGTCCTTTCCGAATTCGACGACAGTGGCGCCGAAGGCGCGCATCGCCGCGTTCTTTTCAGGGTTGTTCCCCACCGGCGTCACGATCGTGCACGGCACGCCGTCACGCTCGCAGGCGAGCGCGATCGATTGCCCGTGATTGCCGGTCGTGGCGGTAATCACGCCTGTGCGCTCGCTCGCAGTCAGCTGACCGATGAGATTCAAGCCACCGCGAACTTTGAAGGCGCAAGTCGGGTTGTGGTTTTCGTGTTTGACGAGGATGTCGAGCCCCGTCTCGGCGGCCAGCAGCGGATGCCGCAGCAGCGGCGTCGGGCGCACGACACGATAGACGCGGGACCGGGCACCATAGATATCTTTCAGAGTGGGTTCTGTCATGTCTGCAGAGGCTTCACGCCTGCGATGCGCGAGCGAGCGGCACGATGATATCAGGACGATCGGTGATCAGGGCGTCGACACCACACGCCAGCAGGCGGCGCGCTGAATCCTCCGTGTCCACCGTCCACACCTGCACCGCGAGATCGGCGCGGTGCGCGTCGGTCACGAAGCGCTCCGACACGACACGCGTGCGGCCGGCGAGCTCCGGCACCTGATATCCGCCGTAGGCGACGCGCGTCACGGGCCAGCGGCAGCGCGAACGGTAGAGCGCCCATCGCACCTCTTCGCGCGCCGCACTCGTGGCGAGCGCCGGCTCAATCGATCGGACGGAGCGAAGGACGCGCAGCCCGAACGATCCGAAGCAGACGCGATCGACGGCGTCCGCCCTGCGCACGACATCAACCGCCGCCCGGGCAAGATCCTCACTGTTCACTTTGAGCTCGACGATGACGCGCACGTCGCGGTGGCGCGCCAGCACCTCGGCGAGCGTGGGCACGGCCGCCGTTCGAAGCTCGCCGGTCGTGCGATCGGCGATCGGTCCCAGAAGACGCGTCGTGCGGTCGAGCGTCCTGTCGTGGTGAACCACCACCCCGCCGTCGCGCGACAGGTGCACGTCGAGCTCGAGACCATCGGCGCCGTGGGCCAGTCCGTTGTCGAACGCCGCCATGGTGTTCTCGGGCGCCAGGGCGCTGCCGCCGCGATGCGCAAACACCAACGGGCGACGCGAAACGAAGAAGGGGTGGCGCACGACGAGCGAGTCTATAATGCGGCGGTCGCACCTGACGCACTCCAAGCCACGCCGCCTCGCCTTCGATGCGACATTCCGTCCTCTCCTGCTGATAGAATCGCTCCATGGCGGCCATAGCGACCCTTGGAGAACTCCGCGCGTCCGGCTATCGTTCACGACCCGTTAAACAGGAAATCCGCGACAACCTGGTGCGCAAGCTGCGGGCGGGCGATGCGCTGTTCCCCGGCATCATCGGCTACGACGAGACCGTCATTCCTCAGCTGGTCAACGCCATCCTGTCGCGCCACAACTTCATTCTCCTCGGTCTGCGCGGACAGGCGAAAAGCCGCATCCTGCGCGGCCTGATCGACCTGCTCGACGACCAGATTCCGGTCATGCCCGGCTGCGAGATTCACGACGACCCGCTCGCCCCGTTGTGCGCGGCGTGCCGGCAGCGCGTCGCGCTCGACGGCGATCGGTTGTCGATCGGCTGGCTGGCGCGCGACGCACGATACGTGGAGAAGCTCGCGACGCCGGACGTGACGATTGCCGACATGGTCGGCGACATCGATCCGATCAAGGCGGCGCAGGCCGGCCTCAACCTCTCGAACGAGCTGACGATGCACTACGGGCTGCTGCCGCGGGCGAATCGCGGCATCTTCGCCATCAACGAGCTGCCGGACCTCGCGGGCAAGATTCAGGTGGGGCTGTTCAACATCCTTCAGGAGGGCGACGTCCAGATCAAGGGCTACCCGATCCGTCTGAAGCTCGACGTGATGCTCGTCTTCACCGCGAATCCGGAGGACTACACCGCGCGCGGGAAGATCATCACCCCGCTCAAGGATCGGATCGGCTCCGAAATCCGGACGCACTACCCGGCGACACGCCACAACGCGATGGCGATTACGAAGCAGGAAGCGTGGACCGACCGCGTGGACGCGGTGAAAGTGGAGATCCCGTCCTACGTCCGCGAGGTCGTCGAGGAAGTCGCCTTCCAGGCGCGTGCCGATCGGAAGATCGATAAACGGTCGGGCGTCAGCCAGCGGCTGCCGATCACGACGCTCGAACTCGTCGTCTCCAACGCGGAGCGGCGGGCACTCGCGAACGGCGAGGGCGTTGTCGTGCCGCGCGTCACGGACGTCTATGCGGCGCTGCCGTCGATCACCGGGAAATTCGAGCTCGAATACGAAGGCGAGCTGCGCGGCGCCGAGCAGGTGGCGCGCGATCTGATTCGATCGGCGGTCGGCTCGGTCTTCACCGGGATGTTCGAAGGGGTCGACACGCGCACCGTGGTGGAATGGTTCGACCTCGGCGGATCGCTCCCCCTCGAAGACAGCACGTCCGCGGAAGACGTCATCGCGCTCACCAAGGGCCTGCAGGGCATCCGCGAGCTGGCGGAGCGTGCCGGGCTGTCGAAGGGCGCGCCCGCGCCGGCGGTGGCGTCCGCGATCGACTTCGTGCTCGAAGGCCTCTACGCCCAGAAGAAGATCAGCCGCACCGAAGAGCGCGGCTACTCCGCCGTCGAACAGACGCAACGGCGGCCGACGCGACGTGAAGAACAGGCGATGGACGAAGAGATTCGGATTCCGAGCGGGAAGAAGAAGTACTACAACTGACGTGCCGGGGCTTGGGTCTGGGGGCTAGCCCCTAGCCCCTAGTCCCTACTGGTCTTATGAAGTACCGCTACACGAAGTTCACCGGCGACGCATTGGACGACCTGGATCTCGAAGATCTGGTGTCCAAGCTGTCGGACCTGCTGCTGTCCAGCGGGTTCGGCAACCCGTACGCCATGGACGACGAAGAGCGGACGATGCAGGCGCTGCACGACGCGATTCTGGATGCGCTGTTCAACGGCGGCGTGCTGCCGGAAGAGACCATCGAACGCCTGCTCGGCGATCCGGCCGACGCGGACCAGGGTGACGCGCGATCCAAGCTCGAAGAGCTGATTCAACAGATCATCGAGCGGATGGCCGACCAGGGCTACATTTCGACGCCGCCCGACCTCGACGCCGAGCGCGAGCGCCGCCAGGGACGTGGTGGCCACGGGCCCGACCAGACGGCGCCGGCCAAGTTCGAAGTCACCGACAAGACGCTGGACTTTCTGGGCTACCGGGCGCTGCGCGACCTGCTCGGATCGCTTGGCAAGAGCAGCTACGGCCGCCACGACACCCGCGAGCAGGCCACCGGCGTCGAGACGACCGGCGCGCCGAAACCGTATGAATTCGGCGACACGCTGAACCTCGACGCCGCGGCGACCCTGCTGAACGCGGCGCAACGGCAACACGAACACGGCGAGAGCACGGCGACGCTCAACGTGACGCACGAAGATCTGATGGTCGTGCAGGGCGAGTACCAGAGCTCCTGCGCCACAGTGCTGATGCTGGATTGCAGTCACAGCATGATCCTGTACGGCGAGGATCGGTTTACACCGGCCAAACGCGTCGCGCTGGCGCTCGCCCAGCTGATCAAGACCCAGTACCCTGGCGATGCGCTCAAGGTCGTCCTCTTCCACGACTCCGCCGAGGAGATTCCGCTCGCCGAGCTCGGGCGCGTGCGCGTGGGCCCGTATTACACGAACACGCGCGAGGGCCTGCGGCTGTCACGCCGGATCCTCGACCGGCAGCGCAAGGACATGCGGCAGATCATCATGATCACCGACGGCAAGCCGTCGGCGCTCACACAGCCGGACGGCCGCATCTACAAGAACGCTTTCGGTCTCGATCCGTTCATCGTCGCGGAAACCTGCGCCGAGGTGGCGGCGTGCCGCAAGAGCGGGATCATGATCAACACGTTCATGCTGGCGCGCGATTACGATCTCGTCAGCTTCGTCCGGCGGGTCGCCGACATCTGCAAGGGAAAGGCGTATTTCACGACGCCGTATACGCTCGGGCAGTACGTCCTGATGGACTACATGGACAAGAAAACCAAGACCATTCACTAATGGCCGACCTGCTGCCGATCTTCCCGCTGCCGAACGTGGTGCTCTTCCCCAACGTGTTTCTCCCGCTGCATATCTTCGAGCCGCGGTATCGCGAGATGGTGGCGGACGCGGTCGCCAGCGACCGCATGATCGGCATGGTCCTGTTGCGGCCGGGCTGGGACCGCGACTACGAGGGCACGCCGCCGGTGTATCCGGTCGGCTGCAGCGGCGTCATCACGCACGTCGAAGCGCTGGCCGACGGCCGCTTCAACATCGTGCTGCGCGGGCTCGAACGTTTCCGCATCATCGACGAGGATCGGACACGGAGCTATCGGCGCGCGCACGTCGAGCCGGTGTTCGAGATGCCGCTGCGGAACGACGACCGCGCCGCCATCCGTAGCCAGCGATCGAAGCTGGAGTCGCTGCTCGCGCCATCCGTCGAACGAACCGGGACGCTTCGCTCGGGGGCCGACCTCAGGATGCCCGCCGCGATGCCCGACGAAGACCTGGTCAATGCCCTCGCGCAGTATCTCGACCTCGAGCCGCTCGAAAAGCAGGCGCTGCTCGAGAAGCCTTGCCTGCGCTCGCGCGCGGAGTCGCTCGTCGAGCTGCTCGAGATGAAGGTCATGATGGCGCGGACACCGGGTGTGTCGAACGTCGCGCACTGAAGCGCAGCTCACCCCTGTCCCGCCGAAGCCTCGGCGAAGGCGGATCACCCCTGAAGGCGGCGGGCAATCTCCTCGACGATCTTGGTACCGTGGAAGCGGCCGTTCTCGATGAAGATGGTGCCGGTGTCGACGCCGGCGATCGCGCCGCCGGCGACGAAGAGACCTGGCACGTTGGTCTCGAAGGTCACGGGGTCGTGCACCGGGGCCTGCCGCTCGTTGAGCCTGACGCCCGCGCGGCACATCAGATCGGCGTCCGCGCGGTAGCCGGTCAATAGATACACGGCATCGGCGGGAATCTCCTCCATCGCGGCATGCGGCGCCGCCGCAACGATCGTCGAAGCCGGCGCGTGCGACGCATCGGCGTCGGCCGACAGCTCCCGCTGCCGCGCCGCCTCGTCGTCGGCAGCGGCGTTGGTGGCCACATGCACGACAACCGACGTCGACCGGATTGCGGCAAGGCAGGTGTTGAACCGCGCCGCAATCGATCCTTCCTTGATCCGGTTCTCGATGTCCGGCCGGACCCAATATTTGATCGTGCGCTTCAGCGCCGGATGGCGATGCACGATCGTCACGTGCACGCCCGCTCGATACAGCAGCAGCGCCGCTTCGGCGGCCGAGTTGCCGCCGCCGACCACCACCACGCGCTGACGGTAGTGCAGTTGCGGGTCGGCAAAGTAATGACTGACGTGCGGGAGGTCCTCCCCCTCGATTCCGAGCCGGACCGGATGATCGTAGTAGCCAACCGCAAAGATCACGGCGCGCGCTAGCCGAACCCGCCGTACCCCCTTCGACGATCGCGTCTCGACCTCGAACACCTGCTCTGCCGCGTCGCGCGCCACCTGAAGGACCCGCTCCTCGAACGCAATCGAAAGATCGAACCGATCGACGACCTTGCGGTAGTACGTGAGCGCCTCGGCCCGGGTCGGCTTGTCGTATGGCGACACGAACGGCAGGCCGCCGATCTCAAGTAGCTCCGGCGTGGTGAAGAAGACCATCTGGGGCGGAAAACGAAAAATCGAGTTGACCAGTACCCCTTGCTCGAGCACTTGGTAGTCGAGCCCGTGCTGTTTTGCAGCGATTGCCGCCGCGAGGCCCGACGGCCCGGCGCCGATGATGAGAAGGTCGCGTACCGACATATTGGTTGATAATAACGCGCATATGAAAAAGTTCTACATCGCGTGCGCGGTGCTGGTCGCGATGGCGCTTCCCGGCGCGCAAGCCAAGCGGTTCATCACCGAAAAAAGATCGGCGACATCTTCTTCATCGACTACAGCGCCCACCCGCCCGATCCCGGGCAACAGCACGCCAGCGACCCGCGTCAACTGACGCGTGTCAACGACGATCTGTTCAAGGACATCAGCCAGAGCGAGCCCGAGGAGATTTGGTACAAGAGCTTTGACGGGAAGAACATTCAGGGGTGGATTCTCAAGCCTCCCGACTTCAATCCGTCGAAGAAATACCCGTTGATCCTCGAAATCCACGGCGGCCCGCATTCGGCATACGGCAACACCTACACCCACGAGTTCCAGTGGATGGCCGCGAAGGGCTATGTCGTGCTGTTCACGAATCCGCGCGGGAGCACGACCTACGGACAGGATTTCGGCAACGTCATCCAGTACCACTATCCCGGAGACGACTACAAGGATTTGATGGCGGGCGTCGACGAGGTACTGAAGAAAGGCTACATCGACGCCAATCGGCTCGGGGTCACCGGCGGCAGCGGCGGCGGGCTGCTGACAAACTGGACGATCACGCAGACACAGCGCTTCAAGGCCGCGGTCGCGCAGCGCGACATCGCGGACTGGTACAGTTTCTGGTTCAACGCCGACTTCACGCTGTATCAGCCCACCTGGTTCCGAAAGGCGCCGTGGGAAGATCCGCAGGACTTCGCCGCGCGTTCACCGATTACGCACGTCGCAAACGTCACCACGCCACTGATGCTCGTGCTGGGAGACACGGACTATCGCACGCCACCGGCCGACGGCGGCGAGATGATGTTCCGCGCGCTGAAGTACCGCAGGATTCCGACGGTCATGGTCCGCTTCCCGCGAGAGACCCACGAGCTGTCGCGCTCCGGCGAGCCCTGGCACCGGGTGGAGCGCCTCCAGCACATCGTGGGCTGGATGGATCAGTGGCTGATGGGCAAGCCGGGGACGGGGTATCCGACGCAGTAAAGCTGAAGGCAGGATTCTCGACCTCGCCGATCACGCTCGTGTTGAACTGAAAGCCGCCCACCACGCGCGGG
>Ga0193696_1000414_pt1 | contig 15072 bp, 12 predicted proteins | sample L3m1metaG_FD_145074 | JGI IMG/M metagenome (GOLD analysis project Ga0193696, IMG submission 145074) | Soil microbial communities from a riparian zone of the East river system, Colorado, United States - L3m1 | ecosystem: Environmental > Terrestrial > Soil > Riparian zone | place: USA: East River... | reverse complement strand
CCCAAGCAGCGCCAGCGTTGCTGGTTCGGGCACGGGTGTCGCATTCACCGTTTCCAGGCGCACGTGCGGCATCAGCGAGTTGGCGTAACCACTGCATCCGTCGAACGGATGACAGGCGCCGTCAACGACTTTCACCGGACCGACGGTGTAGGCCCCACCCGGCGCGGACCGGTTGAAGGCGTAGAACGGCATGGACGTCTGAGCTCCGAATCCCCAGCTCGTTCCTGCCAGGTTGCCTCGAAAGGCCACGTCGTAGCGCTGCCCCGCGAGGAACGTGAACGAGATCGGTACGTCGTAGAACGCGAGGCCGACGTCGGCGACCGAAACCGATGCCGTCGCGAGCAGCGCACCATGCGCCGCTCCGAGATTCGACAACGCGGCGTTCAGGGCGGACTGATAGATGTCCACGAAAATTCCAGTCGGCCCGCCGACCAGAGGATCGAACGCGATGCCGGCCGATGAGATCGAGAACGTTGTGAGGGCGTCGAACACCACGCTGCGATCGCAGGCGAAAGTTGAACAGATGCCGGTGAAACTGGTGGTTGGCAGTGTCGGATGTTTGAGGTCGATGGGTGTCGCCGACGCCGTCGCCGTGACTGCGAGCGTCCACATCCCGCTCAGAACGCACGCGCCACACCAGTGTCGGAGTCGCATTCGAGCTCCTGAAACTTTACGCCCGGCGCGCGTGCAATGCGTGCGCCAAAAATGAATGCGAAAAAACCTAGTACAAACCGTGTGACGGCACCGCAAGTCCTCCCGGGAGCGGACTAACGTCCACCGAATGAAGGCGAATTGCCTTGCGACCGCACCCGGATCGCGGGAATATCGCCCCTCGAGGACACCCATGCGAAACACATCGTCGAAGGCGGTTGGACGGCGTGCGCTGATCAAAGGAACGGCCATGCTGGCCCTTTCGGCAACGACTCGCGCGCAAGCCCAGGCGCCGACGCCGGAAGCGGTGACGCGGCTCGAGGACGTGCCGCTCGGTCCGGCGGTGACCCTTACGGTTGAACGTCGTGACGACATCGTGCTCGTCGGTCTCAACCGCCCGTTCATCCAGAACCGGATCGATCCGCCGACGCGACTGCAGCTGGCGGCCACTTTCTTTCAATTCGAGCACGACCCGTCGCTGCGGGCGCTCGTCCTGTTCGGTCACGGCGAGCATTTTTCGCGCGGCATCGACGTCGACGCGGCGCAGGCCGGCATCCTCTCCGGCCAGCGGCCGACGACGACGCGGCCGACGCTCGATCCGCTCGGCAATTCCCAGCCGCATCGCTCGAAGCCGGTGGTCGTCGTGGCGCACGGCGACACCTGGAACCTCGGGCACGAGATCTATCTGTCGAGTGACGTGCGCGTCGCCGCCGCCAATACGCGTTTCGGGCAGGACGAGAACACGCATGGCCGCTTTCCGGGCGGCGGTGCCACGGTGCGTTTCGTCCGCGAGGCGGGCTGGGGCAACGCGATGCGCTACATGCTCACCGGCGACCACTGGAGCGCCGAGGAGTCGTATCGGATGGGCATCACACAACAGATCGCGGCCACGCCAGGGGCCGCGCTCGAGACCGGCATCGCGATCGCGCGCAAGATCGCGGCGTGTGCGCCGCTGTCGATCAAAGCCACGCTGGTGTCCGCGCACCAGTACGTCGATCCAGTGGAAGCCGACGCGCTCTCGAAGCTCGGCGCGCAGTACGCCGCTCTCTACCGTACCGAGGACTTCCTCGAAGGCCGGCGCGCGGAAGCCGAAGGGCGACCGCCGAAATATCAGGGGAAGTAGGACGGTTCGGCTCGCGGCGCCGATCGCTATTCGATCCGCAAGGCGGTGGTCGGTTCGAGACGCGTGGCGCGCTCTGTCGGGATGACCGACGCGACCAGCGCCACGATCGCGAGGAGGGCGACCGTCACGAGGAGCGTCACGGCGTCGCGCGCCTCAGTGCGCACGAACGTGTTTTGCAGCAGCCGACCGACCACGAGTGCGGCAGGCACGCCGAAGATCACGCCGGCCATGATGACCCAGGCGCCGGTTTTGAGGAACAGCCAGCGCACCTGCGCGGCCTGGGCGCCGAGCGCCATTCTGACGGCAATCTCCTGCGTGCGGCGTCTCACGGCGTACGCCATCGCCGAGTAGAGGCCGACTCCCGAGAAGACGAGCGCCAGGGCGCCGATTTTCGCGAAGTGCGATGCCATGTCGGCCGGGTCCGCCCTCGAGCGATCGCGGAGTTCGTCCAGCGTTCTCACGACGCCAAGCGCGAGATCGGGATCGATGGCGTTCACGGCGTCGCGGACAGCCGGGACGACCGGGCCCAACCCGGCGGAGCCGCGGACGATCAACGTGACCGCGGCCGGCGCCTCGGCGCGAAACGGCAGATACACCATGGGTACCGCGTCGCGGATCTGTCGAATGTCCGGAGCGACGCCGATGATCACCACCGACACCGGCGGTGCAGGGCTGTCGGCTTCTCTCAGGTAGGTCCGTCGGGCCGTTGGCGGCCGGATCTCGAGGCGGTGACCGATCGGATTCCCGGCGCCAAGGTACACGCTGGCGAATTGCTGGTTGACGATCGCCGCCTCGTGCCCGGGAGTGCCGTGCGGTTCGGAGAACGGCTCGCCGAGGACGAGACCGCCGACGAGGGTCTGAAAGTATGCCGGCTCCACGACTACGGTCATGACATCCGGCGGCGGCTCGGTCGTGGGCTGCCCATCGACTGACGTGAGCTGTCGCCTTCCAGCCGGCGAGAACGGCGCCGCGCTGGCGACAGTGCTTGCCGTCACCCCGGGCACCGACAGCAGGCGAGCCTTCAACTGCTCGTGAAACGCGATCCGCTGATCGCGCGTGGCATAGGTCTGCGCCGGCAGTCGAATGACTGTGGTCACCGTATCCGACGTCTGCACGTTGCGGTCAACCGCATAGAAACTGAAGAACCGTCTGGCGGCCAATCCGGCGCCGTTCAGGAGCGCCAGCGTCACGGCGAACTGCCCGACGAGCAGCGCGTGGGTCCAGCGCCGCACCTTCGGGGGCGTGCTCAGACGACCGCCTTCCTTGAGTCCATCGGCGGTCGCGCGACGCGAGGCATAGACCGCCGGCGCCAGGCCGAAGAGCCCCGTGGTGACGAGCGCGATGGCCGCGAGCGTCACCAACAGGCGGGCGTCCATCTTGATGCGCCAATAGGGCAACTGCGGGGCGGCGTGCGACGCCGAGATCGTCAGGACGAGCCATGAGAAACCCACAGCCAGAACCCACGCCACCGACGCCAGCAGCAGGCTCTCGATCAACAGCCCCCGCACGATCCGCCACTGTGTGGCGCCGATCGCCAGGCGGATCGCGATCTCGCGCGATCGATTCGCCGCGCGTGCCAGCAGGAGATTCGCCAGATTGGCGGCCGCGATCAGCAAGATGAAGGCCGCGGCGAGCAGCGGCATGTAGAACAGCGAATTGGTGAGCTTCATTTCGCCACCGCCGTTGTAGGCCTCGAGCAGTGTGTTTACGAGAGGCCGGACATCCTTGTTCGTGTCTGGATGCGCGACGGCGATGTTCGCCGCGATGGGCGAGAGCCCTGCCCGGACGCGATCGAGGCCGGCGCGGTCGGGGAGGCGGCCGATCATCATCAGCGGACGTGTGTCGCGCCGTTGCGCGGCCAACCCGGGCATCTGCGCCAGCGGCAGCCAGATGTCGGTGAAGTCGATGAAGCGGACGCCGTCGGGCATCACGCCGACGATCGTCGCGGGCATGGCGCCGTTCACCGTGACCTTGCGCCCCAGCACGTCGCGGCTGGCCGCGTACCGGCTCTTCCAGATGTTGCTGGAGATGATGGCCACGGCTTCTGCGCCGGCACGATCGTCGGCCGCCGAGAAGTCGCGACCGAGCTGGGGCTTGACGCGGAGCACGGAGAACGTGTCGGCCGACACATACAGTCCGTCGAACTGCTCGGGGGCGGCGCCGTCGCGCCCCAGGCTGATGGTGCCGATCGCAAAGGCGGCCGACGGGCCGTCGAATACCCGCGCGTCGCGGCGCCAGTCCTGGTAGTCGGCAAACGAGAGGCCGGCCTCTCGGCCGCGCGCATCGACCGTCCTCATAATCGCAATGCGGTCCGGGCGCTCGAACGGAAAGTCGCGCCACAGGGCGGCGTACGTGCTGATGAAGGTCGTGTTCGCCACGCCCATCGCGAGCGCAAGCGTGAGGATGGCGCCGGCGGTGAACCACCGGTCCTTCGCGAGGACCCGCCACGCGAATCGCAGGTCTGCCGCTAAATCAGCCACGTGCCTCAGTGGATCGTCAGCTCTGCATTCTGAACCGCCAGACGGCAGCCACGAAAACGCGAATACACGAAAACAATAGGTCTTGTTTTCGTGATTTCGTGCCTTCGTGGCTATCCAGGCGTTGCTAGTGAATCGTCAGCTTCTGCACCCTGAAATTGCCGACTTCACCGACGTAGATCGTGTTCTCGCTGCGGCAATCGATCGCGTTGACGGTGCCGAACTCCTTCGGCAGTTTGCCGGCCTTGCCGAACTTGCCGATCATCGATCCGTCGAGCTTCATCTTGTAGATTTCGCCGGCGGTGTCGAGATCAGTCGGCGGATTGGAGTTCGACACGTACATGACCTGGTTGGCGCCCGGCGTGATGCAAATCGCCTGGGCGTTGCCGACGTTCTTGATCTCGCTCTTGAAGGTGCCGTTATTGTCGAACACCTGAATCCGCATGCTGCCAGCGTCGGCGACGTAGAGGTTGCCCTGCGCGTCGACGGCGATGCTGTCGACGCTGGCGAACTGGCCCTGCGCGTTGCCTCGCTGGCCAATGGACTTCACGAACACGCCGTCTTTCGAGAACTTGGCGACGCGCTGGTTGGTGCCGCGGCCGTCGGCGACGAAGATGTTGCCCTGGGCGTCCCACGCGACGTCGGTCGGACGGTTGAAGAGATCCTGCTGCGGTCCCGCTCCCGGAGGCCCGCCGCCGCGGCCGCCTCCGCCCTCGCCGCCTCCGCCGCCCGGCCCGCCCGCTCGCGGCGGATTCTGAATCGCTTCGGCCTTGCGCCCGAGGAGAAACGCGACGCGGCCCTGCGGGTCGAACTTCATGACCATCGCCGACATCTCGTCGACGACCCAGAGGTTGTCCTGCGGATCGACGCGCACCTGGGCCGCGAACAGAAACCCGTAGACTCCCTGACCGATTTCGCGCGTGTATTTTCCGTTGCGATCGAACTGAAACAGCCGCGAGCCGCCGTGCACGAACGGACGCGCTGTCGCCATCGACAGCGTCGGATGTCCGGTACGCGTGTAGACGAAGATGTCGCCGCGCGAATTGGTCGCGACGCCGCCGACCTCGCCAAGATAGACGTCGTCGGGCAGCGCCAGCGGGTTGGACGCCGAGTCGAAGTTCAGCACCGGCGCCGCGTTCTGGGCGGACAGCGGCATCGTCGCCACCAGGGTGGCGGTCAGCAGTGCGTAAATGGCGCGCCTCATCGACGTTCTCCTCCCGCGGTGCGCGCGGGTGCCGGCTGCAGAATGTATTTCTGCACGCGCCACGATTCGATTTCACCGAGGATCAGCTCGTTGGGATTGCGGCAGTCGATCTTGTGCACGACCTGAAAGCCAGGCGGGTTCTTCCCGGGCTTCCCGAACTTCCCGAGGACCGTGCCGTCCAGCTCCGCCTTGTAGATCTCGCCGGTGTTCTGCCACGAGCCCGGCGGATTGCCGTTCGGGTTCGAGTTGGAGAAGAAGATGTACTGATGTGAGCCGCCGGAGATGCACAACGTCCAGCCGGTGCCGAGATTGGTAATTTCGCGAATCGGTTTCAGATCGTTGTCGAGCTCCTGATAGCGGTTGTTGGTCCGGTCGGCCACCCACACGTGACCGCGCCCGTCGACCTGCAGACCGTGCGGCAGGTTGAATTCGCCGAGCTCCTTGCCCGCCTTCTCGCTGCCGGCCTGCGCGACGAAGCGGCCGTTCTTGTCGTACTTCACCACGCGATTGTTGCAGTAGCCGTCGGAGATGAAGATGTTGCCCTGCGGATCGAAGCCGACGTCGCTCGGGCGGCAGAGGATGTACTTCTGCGCCGGCGGATTCGGACCAGGGGTGACGACGGGACCATCGACGGCCGGCGGTCTGCGGCCGATCACCATCAGCACCTTGCCCTCCGGGCTGAACTTGGTGACCAGGTTGGTGCCTTCGTCCACCGTCCAGATGTTGTCGTCCTTGTCGACGCGGACCGAGTGCGCGAATTCGAAGCCGTAATAGCCCTTGCCGATTTCCTTGATGAAAGTGCCGTTCTTGTCGAATTCGAACAGGCGCGTCGTGTCGCGGCGGTGATAGACGAAGATGTTGCCCTTCGAGTTGGTGGCGACGGCAACCGACTCGCCCAGATACTCGCCGGCCGGCAGCTTCAGGAAATTCGGGACGGACGAGAAGGGGATTTCGGGCACGCCCGTAATCGTCGCCTTCTGCTGGGCAGACGCGGAGCCGGCCAGGAGCACGACCGCGGCGCACGTGGAGAGAAGATGTCGTGTCATGGAGGGGAGCCTATACCAGGGTCCCGCCCACTTCAATCGTCCTTACTAATGAACCAATCAATCGGGATAGCGCGGATCGCCACGAAAACACGAAAACACGAAGAACATTCAATGCTTCGTGGCTTCGTGCCTTCGTGGCGGCTCGAGTTACCGCTGCGCGTTCGCCAGATCGCTGACCGCGGTGGAAAGCACACGCACCTTGGCCTGATCGCGCGCTGAGCCGGCGGCGGTGTTCAGCTGTGAGGCGAGCTGTGTCAGGGCCGCTTTGCGCTGCGATCCCGAGCGCTCGGCGGTGGCGAGCGTGGTCCGCGCCGTGGCAATTGTCTCCGAGGCGAGACCCTTCGATCGCTCGAGCTGATCGAGATACGCGCGCGCCAGCGCGAAGCTCGGCACCCAGACGTTCTTCTGCTGATCCTGCGTGTTGAGGTACGGCGTCTTCACCGTCTTCGCGGCGGCGAGCTCGTTCTCGCTGATGAGGCCGCTCGGCAGCAGCTCGTAGATGTCGAGGCCGCGCGCGATCTCGGAGCTGACGATGACGCCGTTGTACCAGTACGCGGACCACGATCCGCCCATCATCATGCGCTTCTCGTCGATCGGCCCCCGATCGAAGTACGCGATCTCCTGAGGATGGTCGATGTCGGTCCAATCGAACACCGACAGGCCGCCTTGATACCAGCCCTGGACCATGATGTCGCGGCCGGGGATCGGGATGAGCGATCCGTTGTGCGCGACGCAGTTCTCCTGCGGCGTCTGCGGGGCCGGGAGTTTGTAGTAGCCGTGGAACGTCAGCTTCCGGTTGTCGATGGTGAACAGCGCGTTGGCGCCCCATTCCTTCTTGTCTGTCACGCGACAACGCGGCTGGCCGCCGCCGCCCCACTCGTCGGTGAAGAGGACTTTCGAGCCGTCGTTGCTGAACGTGGCCGAGTGCCAGAACGACATGTTGGCGTCGGCCGCCGCGTCGAGGCGAACGGGATGCGACGGATCGTGGATGTCCAGCAGCAGGCCGAGGCCGGCGCAGGCCCCCGCCGCGAGCCCGATCTCCGGATACACCGTAATGTCGTGACACTGGTTCGGACCGGTCGGCGGTCCCGCGTTGCCGCGTCCGCGCCCGCCGCCGCCTTGCCGGCCGCGGCCTTCGGCGGCGGCGGCCGCTGCCGCCGCCTGACGGTCGCGCTCGTCCGACGCCGCGCGTTCGTCGTTGCGCGGCGGCACTGGCAGACCCTGGAAAATGCGCGGCGAGCTGACGATCGCCGCGCGCTCGGCCGCGCGCAGCGGCACCTTGATCACTTCCAGACGGAAGCGCGCGGTATTCGGATCGTCGATCCCGCCGTCCGCGCATCCCGGCACCTCTTCAGCCGACCGCACGCTGGAGGTACCCGAGACGTAGATGTACACGTTGCTGTCGTCGCTCTGATCCGTGACGACCGTGTGCGTATGCGATCCCCGGCACGTCTGCACCGTCGTCACCAGCTTCGGATGCTTGACATCGGCGATGTCGAAGACGCGAATGCCGCGCACGCGAAGCTTGCTCACCGGTTCGGGTACGCCTTCGAACCCGCAGTCCGCGCGGCTGTTGGTCGCCTCCGCGGACATGAAGAGCAGATTCCGGTAGACGGACACATCGTTCTGCGAGGCCGGACAGAGATACGTCTGCATGAGCGCCGGCTTTGCGGGACTGGAGATGTCGTAGATCTCGAACCCGTTGTAGTTGCCCTGAATGACGTACTTGCCCGTGAACGCCAGGTCCGAGTGCGTGGAGCCCAGCACCCGTCCCTTCGGCGGCGTCGTCGACAGCATCCGCATGTTCCACGCGGCCTGGGCGGCGTCCCACCGGCCGGCCTTGAGGCCCACGCGTGGATCCGGAGCCGGCGCGGTCGCCGACACGATGGGCGCAACCGGCGGAGGCATGACGGCCGGAGCCGGCGGTGGTGGCGGCGGCGGAGTGCCACGTCCACCCGCAGGCGCAGCCATGCCTCCGGCCGGAGCGGCGGCTGACGGCTCGCCCGGCGGTGTTGCGGCCGCGGGCGGCGTCGAGGCGCCGGCGGGCGGCGGCGGAGTCGTGGCCTGTGGCGGCGTCACGGCCGGCGGAGTCGTGGCCGCCGGTGGAGTTGGCTGCGGCGCGGCCGCAGGAGGCGTGCTCGGGGCAACGGCGGGCGGCGCCGTTTTCGACGAGCCCGCGCACGCCGATACGCCGAATGTGCTCCCTGCGAGCAGGAACACGAGCAACAACGCGACCATCCATCTCATGGGTGACCTTCCTCCAGCATCTTGTTCATTCGATCGATCTCGGTGGATTGGTCGGCGTAAACGTCGGACGCGAAGCGGAACACCGTCTCGTCCTGCGCCGCGCCGTACGCTTTGAACAGCACGTCGACCATGTCGATCGCGCCCTGGTGATGCTTGATCATGCCGACCAGGAACAGGCGATCGAACTCCGGGCCTCGCGCGCGATCGAGCGCGGCCATTTCCTCGTCGGTCAGCATGCCGGGCATCAGCATGTCGTGCTCGACGCCGTTCATCTTCATCCGGTGGCGCGTCGACGAGGCGTCGGGTACGGACTGGCCCCGATCGCCCAGCCACGTCTGCATCATCGCGATCTCGTCGCGCTGGGCGACGACGATGCGCTCGCACAGCACGGCGACGTCCGCGCGCGCGCCGTGCGACGGCGCCCAGCCGGCCATGACGACCGCCTGTGCGTGATGGGGAATCATGCCCGCCATGAAATCCACGTCGGCGTCGGTGTACGGCAATCGGCCGAGCCCGGGCGGCGTGGCATGGAGGCCCTGCGCCGGTGCCCCCGCGCACGCCGCGGTTGCGGCGGCGAGGAGCAGGGATGCCACGCAGGTGGCCCGCGACCGCAGGGCCCCGGCCACCGTGAGGAAACGAAACGCGCCCATGGGCGCAGATTATCGCTCAGGCGCGGCCCAGATCGGCGCCCTTACTGTTCTTTATGGCGATGGCGGCTGCCAGCTCTTGCTCACGCGACGTACAGTGTGTCTGTGCGCTGGCGGTCCGCCCGAAGGAGACGACATGGACATCAAGCGAAGCGGCTCACAATCGTCCGGTAAGGGGCCGGCTGATTGGTTTACCGGCGCCGTGCGGATCGATCCGCTGTTCGACGCCCCCGATCCGGCGCGCGCGGTCGGGGCGAGTGTCACGTTCGAACCCGGAGCACGTACGGCGTGGCACACGCACCCGCTGGGCCAGACGCTCATCGTCACCGCCGGCAGCGGCCTGGCGCAGCGATGGGGCGGACCGATCGAGCCGATTCGTCCGGGCGACGTGATCTGGTTCCCTCCGGGCGAGAAGCACTGGCACGGCGCGACTCCAACGACGGCCATGACACATATCGCCGTTCAAGAGAAGATGAATGGCAAGGCTGTGGACTGGATGGAACAGGTCAGCGACGACCAGTATCAGGCGGGATGAAGAGCTGAGAGGAGTCGTTCAACACATGCAGAAGCGTACATTGGGCAGGAGCGGACTCGAGGTTTCGGCCATCGGCTTCGGCTGCATGGGCCTCAGCTTCGGCTACGGGCCGGCCACGAGCCGGGACGAGGGCATCGCGATCATCCGCGCGGCCTTTGACGGTGGCGTCACCTTCTTCGATACCGCCGAAGCCTACGGGCCGTTTACGAATGAAGAGCTCGTCGGGGAAGCGCTCGGTCCGTTTCGCGATCAGGTGGTGATTGCGACCAAGTTTGGCTTCAAGTTCGAGGGCGGCAAGCAGGCGGGGCTCGACAGCCGGCCCGCGCACATCCGGGAGGTCGCCGACGCCTCGCTGAAACGACTGAAGACCGATCGGATCGATCTGCTATACCAGCACCGCGTCGACCCCAACGTCCCGATCGAGGACGTCGCGGGCGCGGTGAAGGACCTCATTCGCGAAGGCAAGGTCAAACACTTCGGGCTCTCCGAAGCGGGCGTCCAGACGATTCGTCGCGCCCATGCCGTCCAGTCCGTGACCGCGCTGCAGAACGAGTACTCGCTATGGTGGCGCGAACCCGAACGCGAAGTATTGCCGACGCTCGAGGAACTGGGCATCGGGTTCGTGGCCTTCAGTCCACTCGGCAAAGGGTTTCTCACCGGGAAGATCGACGACAAGACCACCTTCGACAGCACCGACTTCCGGAACGTCGTCCCGCGCTTCACGCCCGAGAATCGCAAGGCCAATCAGGCGTTTATCGACTGGCTCGCGACGTGTGCGGAGCGGAAGCAGGCGACGCCGGCGCAGATCGCGCTGGCGTGGCTGCTGACTCAGAAGCCGTGGCTCGTGCCGATTCCGGGGACGACGAAGCGTCATCGGCTCGAGGAAAACCTTGGCGCGGCCAGGATTCAGCTGAGCGCCGACGACCTGCGAGAGATCGATCGCGCGGCGTCACAGATCGAGGTGCACGGCGCGCGCTACCCCGAGCATCTGCAGAAGATGGTCGGGCGGTGAGGAGTCGCGACGGCGTTCTATACGCGACTGAAAGCGGCGTGTGCGTGGCAGACCGCCGTGTGTGAAGCGCAGATCGTGGGAAAGAATTCAGGGCTCCGATCATTGAAGGGTGCCACTGAATAGCAGCAGGCCGTGAGGAATGGCAGTCCTCGTGTCAGGTCATCCCACGTGGATTCCATTTGCAGCGCGGCTTCATGGTGGCCGTCCGCGCAGAGCAGAGCCGACATTCCGCCGACCACCGTCAGATTCGACGCCGATACGGCGAGACGTGACCGCTCCAAATCATCGACGAACGCTGCGACGCGACGAGCGTCGAACCGGCCGCCCGCCATCGCCTGCGCCACCGCCTCCGCCGCGTCGAACGACACATACGTGCCTCGGTCGATGGCCCTGGCCAGATCGCAGCCCTTCGCCTCTAGTCGTTGAGAAACCCCGTCGCGCATGGCCTCGGTTCCGACGATGGCGGCCATGTCACCTCGTCGAATCGCCTCGGCGAGCAGGCGGCTCACGTCATCCAGGAACAGGCGAGGCTCGAGGCCCAACAGCATCGCGTGTCGGCCAGGGCCTGGAGCCGGGGCGATGGCAAGAAGCGAGGTGAGCGAAGGTACGAAGAGCCGTCCGGCGATCGCGTGATCGATGGCGCTTTCAAGATCCGACTGCATCCGCGTTTTCAGCACGTAGCCGTGCGCCCCGGATTCGATGGCGGTGACCACGAATTCGTCCGAGTCGTGCATCGTCATCATGACGATCTTGGCGCGCGAGCCGGATTGCTTCAGTACACGAGCGGTCTGAAAGCCGTCGAGTTCCGGCATGGTGACGTCGAGGACGGCCACGTCTGGATCCAGGCGCCGCGCCGCGTGCACGGCCTGCCGCCCATCACTGACCGCGGCGACGACTTCAAAGTCCCTCGCGAGACGCGTGGACGCTTTTGCCAGGATGGAAGCATTGTCGTCGGCGACCAGAACCCGCAATCTGCGTTCGCCGTCGTTCCGCCCGCATGCAGGTTGGCCGTTCATGGAATTACAGACCGATCGTGAACGCCGGCAGCGGCACGCGGCGCAGCGCCAGCGCCACGTCCTTCGACGTTGGCGCTGAGCGATCGACCGCAGAGGTCGGAAGATCGCCTGCGTGCATTCCTGCTTGCAGCTTTGTCATGAGAATCGATAACGACGGAACGTATGTCTGGGGTCGTCGAGGTCAGAGCCGCCAACACCGCGCGAGCCGGTACAGGCCGAAAGATTCTACTCCACGCGGCGACGAGGAACGAAACATATCCGATTCGGTCGCGAGACCAACTTCTTCGATTTGTGCTAACTGAAAGGTTTTCCAGGCGGGCGGTCGGAGAATCGTCAGGGAATGGCGCGCCTGGCCCACCTTGGCTCTTTGAGCTGTGATGGGCACAGACGCTCACGACAGGACTCGAACGTGCGACCTCGGTTCGAGATCGCTTCACCTCTATTTCACACCCGTCGTCGCCCGGGTGGTGCGCTCAAGTGCGTCGGTGAACCCGCGCGCTTGCGCCGGAGCGGTTACCGGGGCCGTGCCCAATGCAATCTGCTTCGCCGAAGCAGTCGAGCCATAGGCCCGCGCGTTCGCATCCTTATCAGGAGTCAGGGCGCCACCGGACAGGTTGACGCCGGCGAAGAGACCTTTCGAGCGTGAGTACGACAGCATCTCCGCGGTCATCTGCGCGTCGGTGGCCGCGGTCGCCGTCCGTCCGACGGGCCCGGCCGCAATCGAGGCATCGGTGCCGAGCGTCGTCTTGTTGCTCAGCAGCTTCTCTGCTCCGCTCGAGTTCATCACGAACAGCACCAGTTCGGTCGATTGCGCGCCCACCTGAAAACCAACGCTGCCTTTCGTCAGCTGCATGAAGACAGGGGGGCCCCACGCGCCGTTCGAATGCCGGCAGCTCATGACGCCGGAGCCGCCTTCTCCGCCGACGATGAACGCCGCTTTTTTCAGCGATGGAATCACGAGCACGCAGTCGGCCTTTGTCCAGACCGATTCGGGAATGTCCGACGAGTTCCGGAACTCGCTGAGCACTGTTGTCGCTTTGTTGAGAAGCTTGAGGTCATCCTTCGAAAGCGCGCCGAATGCGAGGGTCGCCGTCAATAGACCCGTGGTTGCGACGGCGGCCGCGATTGGCATTCGCATACATCACCTCCGAAGAACAACAGTGCAACGGGCGGCCCAGTGGACACACGGTGTTCTGCGGTCGCCGCGTGCACTCGTTCCCGCGGGTGGAGACCGGATCACGGTCTGTCGTCACCCAAGCTGATGACCTGAGGCACCAGCGCGTCCTCCGGTCGCGCATTCGTGGCAGAATGTCGCCCGGCTCAGTTGACGCTCATCTCCGGCCACCGTATCGGTCCGTACGAAGTCACCGGCTCGATCGGGGCTGGTGGGATGGGCGAGGTCTATCGGGCGCGTGATTCGCGCCTGAACCGCGACGTCGCGCTCAAGGTCCTGCCCGACGGATTTGCCGGCGATCCGGACCGCCTGGCGCGTTTCCGCCGCGAGGCGCAGGTGCTCGCCTCGCTCAATCACCAGAACATCGCCGCGATTCACGGCCTCGAGGAGGACTCGCGCGATGGCGGATCGCGCACCGCGCTGGTGCTCGAACTGGTCGATGGGCCGACGCTCGCCGATCGCCTCGCGCTCGGCGCGCTGCCGATCGACGAACAACACAGGCGGCCAGCGACCGAGTACGTTCGTCCTCGTCTTCAACCTGTTTGACGAACTTCGGCGGCAGGCCCGCCGCTGAACGTCCGGCGTCGTCGCCGTCGCCCCGCTGGCACGTTCACTGTTTTTGTTGTTGAGACGCCGCCGGCGCGTCGACCACTGAACCCCAGAACCCGATCATCATCTCTTCCCACGTCTGGTCGCCCCACTTCACGTCCTTCGTGGGGTCGGGGTTGTACTTGTTGCCCGGCGAGTTGTCGAAGTGCGCCACGACCTCGACTTTGGTTCCCTTCGGCAGGATCTTCGGTTTGGCCAGGTCGTAGGTGATTTGAAAGTTGAAGTCGTATTTCGGCACGCGCAAGAGCACTTCCGACGTGCCATCCGGGTAGACCGCCGTGTAGGTCATGTCCTTGCCGCGCACGTGCATGTGCGGGGTCAGGCTCGTTAGGACCGTGTCCTGTCTGATCTCGGCGACAGCCTTCACTTCCGCATTCGGATCGCCCGCTGGAATCATGAAGCGCGGCTGCACCGCCAGGCCGGTGACGTGGATCTGCTTGGGCGGTTCCTTGGCGAAGATGAACCCGATTTGCGTGCGATCGACGGCTGCCGTGCCGTTGGTCGTGTAGTGCATCTGCAGGATGATGTCGTGGCCGGCCCTCAGGAGCTTCGCGACGCCAGGCTCGAAGACGAGGCCCGGTTTGTTCGGCGACACGCCGAAGATATTCGTCGGCCCGAAGGTGCTGCCAGGACGCGTCGGCGCGTCGCTGTGGGGCTCTGTATACGCGATGATGTGGTGGACGTGCCCGCGCGCGCTGGGCTTGATCTCGACCGCGGTGTACCAGCGGTCCTCCGGCAGGTTCACCGGAATCCGGAGGTACAGATAGTCGATCGTACCGGCGGGCGGAATCTTGTAGTCTTCGGTCATCGAGTAGACCGCGTCGGGCTTGCCGATCGTCCAGCCGTCAGCCAGCGCCGGCATCTTCGGCATATCGGCGATGTCGCCCTTCGGCGCGCCGCCGTCAATCCACGAAACGATGGTCTGCACTTCCTGGTCTGTCAGACGCGGATCGTTGCGAAGCACGCCGTGCGGCATGTCCGACCCCCACGGCGGCATCGTCCGCGCCACCACTCGCTGCTTGATCGAGCGCAGCCACGGACGCGCGTCTTCGAACGACGTCAGCGACATCGGCGCGAACATCGTCGCGCGATGGCACTCGATGCACGATTTGTAGAAGATCGGCGCGACGTCCCTGGTGAAGGTGGGTGTGCCGTCGGCTGCCATCGCGGGCGCGGCCGCGGCCGCACCCGCGACGGCGATACTCAAAACGAGCGCGAAACGCATGGGGAGGCTCCCTGTTGTGCCCTGCCGCTTGATCTTCCGCCTACGACCGCGCCGACAAGGCGACGGCCTCGGCCGATTATCGCCAAGATTCGCGGGAATGCAATGC
>Ga0193696_1000413_pt1 | contig 15085 bp, 15 predicted proteins | sample L3m1metaG_FD_145074 | JGI IMG/M metagenome (GOLD analysis project Ga0193696, IMG submission 145074) | Soil microbial communities from a riparian zone of the East river system, Colorado, United States - L3m1 | ecosystem: Environmental > Terrestrial > Soil > Riparian zone | place: USA: East River... | reverse complement strand
GAGCTGGCTGCGCGATGCAGCCGATCCAGGCGAGGGCGCTCGCGGGAGTGCCGGCGTTCCACGACTTCCAGTTCACGGACCGGCTGCGAGAGTCCGGCATCACGTTCCGCAACCGCAGCGTCGACGACGCAGGCAAGACGTACAAGGCCGCGCACTACGACCACGGCAATGGGCTGGCCGTGGCGGACGTCGACGGAGACGGCCGGCTCGACGTGTACTTCGTGAGCCAGGTCGGCGGAAATCGACTGTGGCGGAACGTCGGCGGAGGCAGGTTCGAAGACATCACGGCGCGGCAGGGGGCGCGGTGGCTGGCCGCATCAGCGTGACGGCCTCGTTTGCCGACATCGACAACGATGGTGACGCCGATCTCTATGTGACGACGGTACGCGGCGGCAACGTGCTGTTCGAAAACCAGGGCAACGGCCGCTTCCGCGATATCTCAGCGGAGTCCGGGCTGAATTACACGGGCCACTCGTCCGGAGCCGTGTTCTTCGATTACGACCGCGACGGCCGGCTCGATCTGCTGCTGTTGAACGTGGGCAAATACACGACCGAGACGCTCGCCGGCGACGCTCCCTACCAGTACTACCTCGCGTTCGACGACGCCTTTCACGGGCACCTGATGCCCGAGCGCGCCGAGCGAAGCCTCCTGTACCACAACGAGGGGAGCAATCGCTTCACCGACGTCACCGACCAGATGGGGCTGACGGGCTCGTTCTGGTCGGGCGATGCCAGCGTCGTCGACGTGAACGACGACGGCTGGCCGGATCTGTACGTGCTGAACATGCAGGGCAACGATCAGTACTTCGAGAACGATCACGGCCGGGGGTTCGTCAATCGGAGCCGCGAGCAGTTCCCGCGCACGTCGTGGGGATCGATGGGCATCAAGGTGTTCGACTTCAACAACGACGGCCGGCAGGACATCCTTGTCACCGACATGCATTCGGACATGAGCCACGAAGTGGACTTCGACCAGGAGAAGCAGAAGTCCGACATGCAGTGGCCCGTGACGTTCCGCGGCGATGGCAGCACGAGCATCTGGGGCAACTCGTTCTTCGAGAAGGATGGCGCCGGCAGGTACCGTGAGGTCTCCGATGCGATCGGCGTGGAGAACTACTGTCCGTGGGGACCGAGTGTCGGCGATCTGAATGCCGACGGGTTCGACGACATCTTCATCGCGTCGGGCATGAACTATCCCTACCGGTACGAAATCAACTCCGTGAAGCTGAACAACGTGGGGCACGGGTTCGTGGACGCCGAGTTCGCCCTGGGGGTGGAACCGCGCTCCGGCGGACTGGCGGCGCCGTGGTTCAGGCTTGATGCCTCAGGCAAGGATCGCGACCACAAGGATGCCGTCGGTTTGAGCGGAGAGGTCGAGATCTGGGGCGCGCGCGCTTCACGGTCCGCCGCCATCTTCGACGTCGACGGCGACGGCGACCTGGACATCGTCACGAACGAGTTCAACACGGCGCCGATGATCCTCATCAGCAACCTCGCCGAGCGGACGCGGGTGCGCTACCTCGAAGTGAAGCTGATGGGCACGACGTCGAACCGGGACGGGTTGGGTGCAGTGGTGAGGGTCATCGCGGGGGGAGCAACCTACGCGAAGGTCATGGACGGCAATTCAGGGTACTTGTCGCACAGCCTGTGCCCGCTCTACTTCGGCCTGGGATCCGCCGACGCCGTCGATCGCGTCGAGGTGACGTGGCCCTCGGGGAAGACGCAGGTCCTCACGGCTCCGATCGCGATGAACGCCCGTCTGGAAGTGCGCGAGCCGTAGAAATTGGGGTCGGGATAGGTTTCACTTTTTGCCACGTCCAGCCGCTTCTGGGACGTGGCAAAAAGTGAAACTTATCCCGACCCCAATTTCATCAGCGCCAGCCCGGACAGGATCAGGATCGCGGCAATTATCCGCGCGGACGTCGCCTGCTCGCCGAGGACGATGATGCCGACTACGAAGGCGCCGAGCGCGCCGATGCCGGTCCAGACGGCGTAAGCCGTGCCGAGCGGGAGCGACCTCATCGAGATCGCGAGCAGCCCCACGCTGGCCAGCATGGCCACGGCAGTGACGATCGACGGCGCGATCCGCGTGAAGCCGTGCGACTGCTTCATCGCGAACGCCCAGACGACTTCGAGCAGACCGGCGACTACGAGCAGAATCCAAGCCACGCCTCGCCCCCCGCTAGCCCTGCTCGGCCCTGCTCGCCCCGCTAGGCCCCGTCAGCTCTTTGTACATGACCGTCGTCGGCTCGAGCGCGGGCGTCGTCGACCCGCGGGCAAAGCGCGGGATCACGCCCACGACGACGTAGCCGAGCGAGCGGTATAGAGACTCGGCGTGTCCGCCGGTCCACGTGTCGAGGGTCAGCAGCGTGCGCCCCTGGGCACGCGCCAGAGATTCGAGCGCGAGCATCAAGGCGCGCCCCACGCGGCGGCGCCGCGCGACGGGATGCACGAGCAGCTTCGCCACCTCGGCGCGATGCGGCTGGTTCGGCGGCCAGGCCAGCTCGAACTGCACGGTGCCGACGATTCGCCCGTTGTCGCGCGCGACGAGCACGTGCCGCGTCCGCTCGCGGACGCCGGGCACGACCTTGTCTACCCAGAACTGGCGCGCCTCCGCCATCGTGAACGGGACGACGAAGCTGACGCCGGCGCCGTCGTGGACGACCGCGTGGAGGACGTCGGCGAGCATGTCGAGATCGGCGTCGACGCCCGGACGCCACTGGTCGATCGTGACGCCGGCCAGTGCGTTCGCGCGTCCGTTCACGGCCGCACCATCGCGACGAGGTAGCGCGCCGCGCGCTTGCCCGTGTTGCGGAAGCGCGACGGGCCGGTGAGTACGTAGCGGAGGCAGTCCTGCGCGCGCAGGTCGAACGTGGCGTCGTCGACGTCGATCCTCATCGTGCCTTCGATCATCCAGAGGTGGTGCTCCAGACCCTGGATCGGCGCCGCCTCGAAGGACACCGTCGCGCCGGCAGGCACGTGAACTTCCACGAGCTCGCCGCGCAGGTCGGGCGAGGGCGGCGACACGATGCGGCGGCGGTAGTGGCTCTCCGGGTCCGTCCACTCGGCCTGCTCCGCGGCGCGCACGAGCTGCGGTGGACGGGCCTCGGCATCGGCCATCAGGCGCGACAGCGTCCAGCCGTACGCGCTGCAGAGGGCGCCCAGCATCGCGGCCGTAGGGCTCAGCTCGGACCGCTCGATCCGCGAGAGCGTGGGCCGGCTGATTCCAGTGTGCCCGGCCAACTCGTCGAGCGACCAGCTGCGATCGGCGCGCAGCTGCACGAGTCGCTGCGCGATTCGGCGGTCGATGTCCTGGTCGATTGCCCCGGCTTCCCGTGTGGTTGGCATCTCTATTATGAGAGGATATCTCTAAATAGAGATGGCCGCAAGCGGGGCTGAAGCCCCGCCGCCACACAGCGGTTGCGCGCGGGTACCGCCGCAACACCGCGCGGCAGCTAGAATTCCTGGCGTGACGCCGCCGCCGATCCCGCCGGAGTACGACGATCACCGCGATGCGCGCTGGCGACGCGAAGCCACACGCTCGGTGGAGAGCGTGTTCGACGCTGAACGCTTCATCGACCAGGTGGGCTTCGCGGCCTGCCTGACGGACAGCCGCCGGCCAGGGCCCTCGCTCTACGTCGCCGTCTGCGGCCGCCGCGACGCCGTGATGCCGCGCAACGTGCAGAAGGATCCCGAGGCGTCGCTCACGTGGACGCTGAAGGACGAGATCATGGGGCGCGGGAAGGTCTACTACGCGAAGCTGGCGCGGGGGAAGAGCATGTTCCTCGCGCCGCGCATGGTGCCGCACTTCAGCGCGCTCTGGGGCGTCCGCAAGGCCGACGAAGCGCGGCGCCTGAGCCGTCCGGCGCGCGACGTGCTGAAGGTCCTGCGCGGCGAGTGGGAGATGGCGACGGCGGATCTGCGGGCCGAGTCAGGCGTGACGGATCGCGCGACGTTCACGCGCGCCATGGACGAACTGCAGGCCGCGATGATCGTGATTCCCGAGGCGGCCTACTATCTGCCGAAGTTCACATACATCTGGACGCTCGGCATCGCGCGATTCCCCGACGAGCTCCGCAAGCGCGTGAAGCGTGACGTCGCGCTCCGTGAGATCGCGCGCTGCTTCCTCACGAGCGCGGGCCTGACGGTCCCCGGCGAGCTCGCGCGCGTCACGGGCCTGTCGCGGCCCGATGCAGGACTTGGCAATCGCGCGCTCGTGAAAGAAGGCTTCGCCGCCTCGCCCTCGCGAGGCGTGTACCACCTGGCCGGGCGCCTCGGAGCCACGGAGAGCTCGGAGGGGTGATGCTCGACCGGCATGGCCGCGGAGCGGCCGATCCGTGTGGGGCACGCGCGGCTTCGCCGCGCTGCCGGTCGAGGTGACGCCACTGCTGTGGCATGGGACACGCGGGACAGTCCCTGAATTGCTCCGTGTTCTCCGCGGCGAATTTCTCAGTGGCCTGACTACGAGGATGCGGCCTTACGCCGCTGCAGGAACGCACGCTCGGCGGCGTTCTCCGTGCAGGCGATGGCTGCGTCGTACGCCTCGGCGGCCTCGCTGGCCCGACCAAGGCGCCGCAGCAGGTCCGCGCGGACCGCGTGAAAAAGGTAGTAGTGGCAGAGATCGAGCGCGTCCACGAGGCGCAACGCGGCATGCGGTCCTTGAACTTCCGCGACGGCCACCGCCCGGTTCAGCGCGACGATCGGACCGGGCGCCACATGGAGCAGTTGATCGTAGAGCTGCAGGATCTGCCGCCAGTCGGTGTCCGCCGCCGATGGTGCGTCGCTGTGCACGGCGTTGATCGCTGCCTGGATCTGATACGGGCCCGGCTGATTGCGGCGGAGACACCCGCGGACCAGCGACTGTCCTTCGGTGATGAGCGCGCGATTCCACGTCGAGCGGTCCTGATCGGCCAGCCGCACCAGCTCGCCGTCGGCGCCGATCCGGGCCGCGCGCCGCGCATCCGTGAGGAGCGTCAGCGCGAGCAGGCCCATCACTTCGGGCTCGTCGGGCAGCAGGCCGGCGAGCACGCGCGCGAGCCGGATCGCCTCGGTGCACAGCTCTTCGCGCACGAGACGATCGCCGGAGGTGGCCGCGTAGCCCTCGTTGAAGATCAAGTAGATCACCGAGAGCACCGCGCGGAGGCGCTCGGGCAGATCCGTGGCGTCCGGTATGTGGTACGGAATCCCCGCGTCGCGAATCTTGGCCTTCGCCCTCACCAGCCGCTGCGCCATCGTCGCTTCCGGCGTCAGGAAGGCCCGCGCGATCTCGGCCGTCGTCAGGCCGCCGAGCAGGCGCAGCGTGAGCGCCACCTGGACGCCGGGCGCCAGGGCGGGATGGCAGCAGGTGAAGATCAGCCGCAGACGGTCGTCGGACACCGCCCCCTCCTCCGCCGGTTCGTCGCGCGCGTGCATCAGCGCCGCCTGGGCATGTCGATCCTCGCGCGACGCTTCGCGCCGGAGCCGATCGATCGCGCGGTTCTTCGCCGTGGTGATGATCCAGCCCACCGGGCTCGGCGGCGGGCCGCTCGAAGGCCAGCGCCGCAGCGCCTCGGTGAACGCGTCCTGCACCGATTCCTCGGCGAGGTCGATGTCGCCGAGGACGCGGACCAGCACAGCGACCGCGCGGCCGTACTCCGCGCGGAACACGCGTTCGATCTCGCCCTGCGGAAGCGTCATGCCCGAGGTCAGTGCCCGCCGTCTCCCTGGAAGGGACGGACTTCGATCGGCAGGCCGTCCTCGCGGCTCGGCAGGGTGACCGCCTGGGCGAAGCGTCGGGCCCACGTGAGCGCCGCGTCGAGATCGGGCACCTTGACGATCAGGAAGCCGCCGACGTGCTCCTTGCCTTCGGCGTAAGGTCCGTCGGTGGTGACCGCATCACCGCCCTTCATGCGCACAACGGTGGCGGAGTCCGGCGGATGCAGGCCGCCGTTGAAGACCCATACGCCCGCGCGCTTCGCGTCCTCGATCACGGCGCCGACGTCCTGCATGACCTTGTGGAGCGCCTCGGGCGGCGGGGGCGGGCCATCGGGCTGATACACGCTGAGCAGGTAATCCTTCATCTGAGTCATCCTCCGCCACCTATACGAACGGCATCAGCCGGGATCGACACGACGGGCGGATCAGTGCTGAGCTTGCGTCTGCGCCGCTCACGGCGACGATCGCGTGCCGACCACCCAGTAGCTTCGCCCCGTCACTTCCCCTGTCGCGCGACCTCCGGACGAATTTCGCCACGGAGACACGGAGCTCACGTCGCGACGGACAGCGGGACACGCGGGACAGCTTTCGGAAATTCTCCCTGTGCTCCGTGCCTCCGTGGGCGGCCGGGCCGTTTCGGGCCTGAACGCCAGCGGGCGGCGGATGCCGGGAAGGTCCAGGGGAAGCGTGTGTGCCATGTCGTATCCTTGAGGCAACGGCGGGGCTGCAGACGCCCGCCATCAGGATCATAGTGCCCGTGATGCTCTGGCTGTTCGGAGGCACGCTGGCGGCCTACGCAGCGCTGCTGGCCGTCATGTTCTTCGTGATGTGCCAGCCGCCCGTGTGGTTCGGCCGGGTGATGCGCTATTTCCCCATGCGCGCGATGCCGCTCGTGCCGTTCCCGCCGATGTGGAACGTGGCGCGCCGGGGTTCGTTGCGCGTCGGGGACGAGGCGCCCGACTTCGAGCTGCCTCTCCTCGATCGCACGCGGCAGGTCCGGCTCTCGGCCTTCCGGGGCGATCGGCCCGTCGTGCTCGTCTTTGGCAGCTACACCTGACCGCCCTTCCGGCGGGAGGTTCCCGCCCTCAACGCGCTGTATCGCCAATACGGTGACCGGGTGGCGTTCCTCGTGATCTACATTGGCGAGGCCCATCCGTCGGACCTCTGGCAGGTGCCGAACAACCTGAAGGATCACGTGATCCTCAGGAGCCCCGCCAACGACGAGGAACGCATGGCGGTCGCTGAGCTGTGCGTCACGAAGCTCGCGATCGAGGTGCCTGCGCTCGTCGATCGCTTCGACGATGCGACCGAGCGCGCCTACACGGGATGGCCCGAGCGGCTGTATCTGGTCGATCGCGACGGCCGGTTGGCCTACAAGAGCCTGCCGGGGCCGTTCGGATTCAAGCTGGGGGAACTCGAGGCCGCGCTGCGATCGGTGGTGGAGCGAGATCACGCCGAGGGGCTGACCTCGCTCGGAGCCGCGGCCGCAGCCGGCCTCGCCACTCGCGGCGACTCGTAAGCCGGCAGCCACAGCATCAGCGTCGCGACGGCCAGGACCAGTAGCGCCAGAACGACCAGCAACGACTCGTACGATCCGGTCATGTCGAACGCCCGGCCCATGATCATCGGCCCGATTGCGCCGGCAAGCGCGTATGCGGTCCACGTGAAGCCGTAGAGTGTCGAGAACGATCGGAGGCCGAAGTATCGCGAGAGCAGGTACGGCGTGACATCGGCTTCTCCGCCCATCCCGAAACCGATCAGCATGGCGGCAAGCGCACCCGCGGCCAGCGAGTGCGCCCACGAGAGCACGAAGGTTCCAAGCGCGGCGGCAATCAGCAGCGCGAAGGCAACGCGTCCCGCGAAGAACCGGTCGAGCAGCCATCCTGTGACGATGCGGCCAAGAAGGCTGGCGCCGCCCATCGCCGAGAGTGCCATGGCGGCTTCGGACGCGGGCACGCCTCGGTCGGTGAGCAGCGCCGAGAGGTGCGTGATGGCGCCGTTCTGGGCGATCGAGTTGACGAAGAGCACGACGACCAGAATGGCGAAGACACGCGACATCACGCCTTCGCCCACCGACGCGCCTTCGAGACGCACGTCCCGACCGGTCGGTTCAGCCGGCCGGTCGCGGATGAGGCCGGCGACCATCGGCAGGCCGACGACCAGCACCATCGCGCCGAGCGTCAGCGCGGCCGAGCGCCAGCCGATCGTGTTCATCAGCCATTGCGCGACCGGCGGCAGCACGATCGCGCCGATCGCGCCACCCGACATGACTACCGCCAGCGCCATGCCGCGGCGTCGTAGGAACCAGCTCGAGACGGCGCGCGAGTACCCCATCTGCGCGGTGCCGTTGCCGACACAGCCGAGGACGGCGAACACGGCGTACAGATGCCAGAGGTGCGGCGTCAGCAGAGCGAGCGACGCGAACGCGCATCCGAACACGGTCAGGCACGGCAGGATTACACGCCGCGGCGTCAGGCGATCGAAGAGCAGCCCGAGCAGTGGCGAGCAGATCGCGACGGAGATGGCGGCAAAACCGAAGGCGGCCGATACGGCTTCGCGCGACCACGAGAACTGCTCGGCGAGCGGCTTGAGGAAGATGCCGAAGGTGTATACGAGGAGCGAGCCGAAGCCCACGAAGACGCCGACGCTCGACGCGGCGACGACCCGCCATCCTTCGTAGCGCGGGTCGTCTTCGCCCCTGATCGTCGGTCTGTCGAGCCTCATTGTGCGCGGCTGGAAGCATACCAGCCGCGCGTGGCCACATGTGACACAGGACTTCAGTCCTGTGCTTCAGTGGCTGGCGGGAGCAGCAAACGCGCGTTGAGGCCGCCCAGGCGCGAGTGGCCCAGTGCGACGGAGCCACCGTAGACCTCGGCGAGATCGCGGACGATGGCCAGGCCGAGGCCGGAACCGGGCACCGCCTCGTCGGCGCGCACGCCGCGGCGCATCACCGCGTCGAGCATCGCGGCATCCAGGCCGGGCCCGTCATCGTCGACCTCGATCGCGATCTGCGCGCCGGCGACACCCGATGAGACGGCGATGCGCGAGCGGGCCCACTTGCACGCGTTGTCCATGAGGTTGCCGAGCATCTCGTCGAGATCTTCGCGTTGACCGCGGATGACGTGCGCCGCGTCGACGTGCACGTCGAACGTGAGGCCGCGCTCGGCGTAGAGCCGCTCGAGCGTTCTCGCGATTCCATCGACCGATGCCGCGACGGCTGCGCGGGCGCCTGACGCCGCGCCGGACCCGGCCGCGCGTGCATGTGCGAGGTGATAGTCGATCTGGCGCCGCATGCGCTCGACCTGCTGGCCGACGCGTGCGGCGAGCTCGGCCTGGCCCGCCTCCGCCGCGCGCTCCGCCTCCTGCGAGAGCACGGCCAGAGGCGTTTTCAGACCGTGCGCGAGGTCGCCGGCCTTGGAGATCGCGCGGCGGACGATTTGCTCGCGGTAGTCCAAAAGGCCGTTGAGGTCGTCGACGAGCGGCTGCACTTCACTGGGATACGCGCCTTCGACGCGATGCCCCTGGTTGCGGTGAACGGCCGACAGGCGCGACCGCAGTTGGCCGATTGATGCCAGGCCGCGCCGCACGGACCAGACGCCGGCGGCCATGCAGGCGATGGCGATCGCCGAGGCCAGGCCGACGTGCGACAGGGCGCGGTGGACCGTGATGGGCACTGTCGGGTGTCTCACCATTGTCCCGGTCAGCGCGAGGCTCGCCACGATGAAGAGACCGATGGTCCAGAGCGCGGCACCGATGAGCACCTGGGCGCGGAGAGAGCGCCGCGGCGTCATTCCCGGTTGCCCCGCGCGTCGCCGTCCGCTTCCATCCGGTAACCGAGGCCGCGGATGGTCCTGATGAAGGAGGGCCCGACCTTCCGCCGAAGCCGCGCGACGAACACTTCGACCGTGTTCGACTCGCGTTCGGCGTTCTGCGCGTAGATGTGATCGGTGAGCTCGCCGCGCGTCACCATGCGCGGGTGCTGGTGCATCAGATACGAGAGCACGCGAAACTCGTGACTGGTGAGGGTGACCGCGCGGCCTTTCACCGTTACGGTCGCGTTCCGTGGATCGAGGACGATGTCGCCGCAGCGGAGTTGCGGGTGGGCACGTCCGGCGGAGCGGCGGATGAGGGCGCGCAGGCGAGCGAGCACTTCCTCCATGCTGAACGGCTTCGCGACGTAGTCGTCGGCGCCGGCGTCGATGCCCTGCACTTTTTCCGACCAGCTGCCGCGCGCGGTCAGGACGAGCACCGGCGCGCTCACTCCGGCGTCGCGCCAGGCTCGAAGCACCGTCAGCCCGTCCACGCCAGGAAGGCCCAGATCCAGGACGATGGCGTCGTAGTCTTCGGTGTGCCCGAGAAAATCGGCGCGTCGGCCGTCGGGAGCGGAGTCCACGGCATACCCGGCGCGGGTCAGCGCGTCTGCAAGCTGCGCGCGAAGCGCCCCTTCGTCTTCAACCACCAGCACGCGCACGGACGCCACTCCCCGGTCCGGTTATAGCGCCGCTCGCTGAACGCAGGCTGAACGCGACGTTCAGGGCCGGTTCAGCAGCGTCTGCGTATCGTTTCCACATGTTCTCCCCGTACGACTTCAACTACACCTGGGTGTTCACCGGGAGCCACATCATTCTATGCGCCGCGTTCGCGGCACTGGCGCTGCTCGCGTGGCGACTGAAGTGGCCACGCTGGCTGCTGGTGGTCTTCCTCGCCGTCGCGTCCTGGGCGCTCGCGGGGTCGCTCATCGTGCACCGGCTGATGCTGGCGAACGAACCGCTCGTCCTGCCGACGCAGGCGTTCCTGCCGGATGGCCGGGGCCGCGTGCTCGACATGGGTGCCGGCTCGGGACGGTCGACGCTGATGGTCGCGCTGGGGCGGCCCGCATCCCGCGTCACGGCGCTCGACATCTTTCGAGGCTCCGAGTACGGCATCGGCGACAACACGCCCGACCGGCTGATCGCCAATGCCCGGGTGGCGGGCGTCGCCGATCGCGTGGACGTCAAGGTTGGCGACATGCGGCAGATGCCGTTCGACGCGGGCGCCTTCGACGCCGGCGTGAGCGCGTACGCGATCGACCACCTGCGCGGGGACGGCGCGGCCCGCGCGCTCGCCGAGGCCGCGCGTGTGATTCGCCCGCGCGGGCAATTCCTGCTGATGGTGGTGAACGTCGACTGGTGGGTCCGTGTCGCGTTTCCTTCGATTCACGGCCACGGGTATTTCAGCACACTGCAGGACGTCGCCAGGTGGCGCGACGCACTGACCACGGCCGGCTTCGACGTGACCGAGATCGGGACGCAGCCAGGGACGCTGTTCTTGCTTGGCGAGCGGAAAGCGGACTGAGCCCTCGGAGCACGGAGCAAGAGAAACCACAGATTTCACAGATTCCACAGATGGCACGACGCCGATCGCTGAGCTGCGTGTTCGAGTTCCAATCTGTGTAATCTGTGTAATCTGTGGATGCATTTGCGCCGTGCCCTCCAACTGGCTTGGCACACTGTATCGATGTACGGTATAGTTTCGGTCGATACAGATGCCGCCGCGAACACAATCCCCGTCAGAGATCGACGACCTGCTGCCGCTGCCGACGGCGGTGTTTCACATCCTGGTGGCACTGGCGGACCGCGAGCGCCACGGCTACTCGATCATGCAGGACGTGGCCGCGCGGACCGATGGCAAGGTCCGCCTCAGCGCCGGCACGCTCTACAGCGCCGTCAGGCGCATGCTCGAGCAGGGCCTGATCGAAGAGCTGCGTGACAGCCCCGACCCGGAGAGCGACGACGAGCGCCGCCGGTACTACGGCCTCACGCAGTTCGGACGGGACGTGGCGGCTGCCGAGGCACGCCGCGTGCACGAGCTGCTGAGCCAGGCCCGCGCGACCGGCCTCATCCCGCGAAAGCTGTAGGGCATGCGCGCCGCCAACGTCTATCGCGCGCTGCTCTGGTGCTATCCCGCGCAGTTCCGCCACGAGTACGGCGTCGAGATGATCGGCGCCTTCAGCGAGCAGCTGCGCGACGCGCGGCGCACGTCGGGCCGGCTCGCCGAGGCCGGCGTCTGGTTGACCACGATCGCCGACATCCTGCCCACCGCCCTTCGGGAGCATACGCACGTGATCCGACAGGACCTCCGCTACGCCATCCGCATCCTCGCCGGCAATCCAGGATTCACCGCGGTGGCGGTGCTGTCGCTGGCACTCGGCATCGGCGCGAACACCGCGATCTTCAGCCTGCTGAACAGCGTGCTGCTGAGCGCACTGCCAGTGAAGGATCCGCAAGCGCTCGTCATGCTCACCGATCCGACCGTGTCCGGCGTCTCGGTCGGCGTGGAGGATGGCGATCGGTCGCTTCTCACCTACCAGGAATTCCGGCAGCTCCAGGAGCAGACGGAGACGTTCGCGGCGCTGATGGCGTCGCAGAGCAGCCTGATGCGCACGGAAGCGCGCGTCGACGGCGGCGAGCCCGAGGACTTCGCGCTGCGCCTCGTCACGGCGTCCTACTTCCCGACGCTCGGCGTCCCCCCGCTCCTTGGCCGCACCTTCGGCGCGACACGTGAGCCCGCCGAGGGATCGGCGCCGTTTGCGGTGCTGAGCTACGACTTCTGGCAACGCCGCTTCGGCGGGCGTCCTGACGTGCTCGGCAAGGCTGTCGCCCTTCGCGGCGGCGTCGTGTCGGTGATCGGTGTGATGCCCTCGAGCTTCTTCGGCGAGACCGTTGGCGAGCGCCCTGACGCCTGGGTGCCGCTGGCCATGCAGCCAGTGGCGATGCCGGGCCGGCCATGGCTGCGCGATGACCCGGGCAACGTGGAGAAAGTGATGTGGCTGCACGCCTTCGGCCGACTGAAGCCCGGCGTGCCGATCGAGCGCGCGCAGGCGAACACGAACGTCGTCTTCAAGCAGGGGCTGACGACGTACTACGGGTCGCTGGGGGACGAGGCGATGCGCAAGCGCTTCCTCGCTCAGCGACTGGCACTGCGGCCCGCCGCGACGGGCGCCTCGTCGATACGCAGCGACTTCGCCGAGCCGCTGCAGGTCCTGCTGGGCGCCGCGGCGCTCGTGCTGCTCATCGCGTGCTCGAACCTGGGCAACCTGCTGCTGGCGAGGACGACGGCGCGGAACCGCGAGATGGCGGTGCGCCTGGCGCTCGGCGCCAGCCGCGGGCGCCTGATTCGACAGCTGCTCACCGAGAGCCTGTGCCTCGCTACGCTCGGAGGCGTCATCGGGCTGGCCACGGCGTTCCTGCTGCGCGAAGGCCTGTTGCGTCTCGTCTCCGATACGCCGATTGCGCTCCCCTCTGCGCTCGACGTCCGTCTGCTGGCGTTCGTCTTCGGGCTCACGCTGGTTTCGGGCCTGTTCCTCGGCGTGCTGCCCGCGATGCGCATCACGAAGGCAGAGGCGGTGACGGGCCTGCGGGAGCAGGGGCGCGGCATCGCCGGCTCGATCGCCTGGCTGCGCATCGGCAAGGCCGTCATCATCGGCCAGCTCGCACTGTCGCTGCCGCTGCTGGTTGGCGCGGGCCTGCTGGTGCGGACGCTCGTCAACCTGCAACGCGTCGACCTCGGCTACTCGAAAGACAACCTGCTGACGCTGCGTGTGGACGCGAGGGCGGCCGAGTACGACCCGGTTCGGCAGGCTCTGGCCTTCGAGACGGTGCTGGAGCGCATTCGCGCGATCCCCGGCGTCGGCAGCGCCACCTTTTCGAACAACGGGCTGTTCGGCGGCAGCGACAACGGCGACGAGATCAACGTCGAAGGCTACACGCCAAAAGGGGACAACGACAGCGGATCGCGCTACGACCAGATCGGCCCGGGCTACTTCTCGACGCTGGGCGTGCCGATCCTGCTCGGCCGCGAGATCGCCGCCGACGATCGGCCTGACGGACGCGGCGTCTGCGTCATCAACGAGACGTTCGCAAAGCACTTCTTCGCCGGGCGCCATCCGATCGGCCTGCACGTGACACAGGTGTACGCGGAGCAGCGCCACACCTACGAGGTGGTCGGCGTCGTGCGCGATTCACGGCAGAACCGGCTGCGCGGCGAGATCGAGCACCGGTTTTACGCGCCGGCGACGCAGCCGGCGGCGAGCATCAGCGCCGTGACGTATCTCATCCGCCCGCGCGGCGACGGCTCCGCCGTCCTCGCTGACGCGCGGCGTATCATCGAGCGGACCGAGCCGAAAATGTCGATGTCGCGCGTCGGCCCGGTGACCGAGGCCATCGACAGCCGCCTCGTGCAGGACCGGCTGCTGGCGCGGATCTCGATCGGATTCGGTGTCGTGGCGAGCCTGCTCGCCGCGATGGGCCTCTACGGAGTGCTGTCGTACGGCGTTGCGCGGCGCACCAACGAGATCGGCATCCGCAAGGCGCTCGGTGCGCAGCCTGGAGCGTTGATAGGGATGATCCTGCGGGAGACCGGCTGGCTGCTGGCGGCGGGGCTGGTCGCCGGAGGCGCGCTCTCGGCGGCTGCAATCCAGTTGATCGCGAGCCGGCTCTACGGTCTGTCACCCGGCGATCCGCTGACCTTCGGGATCGCCATCATCGGCCTGGCACTGGTGGCGCTCATCGCCACATGGCTGCCGGCCTGGCGCGCCTCGCGCGTGGATCCGCTGGTCGCGCTTCGCTACGAGTAACGGAACGGGGTCGGGATACATTTCACTTTCTGATATATGGGGACTGTCCCTCTCTAAGACGCGGGGGACAGTCCCCACAAAGGGAGGCAGAAAGTGAAATGTATCCCGACCCCGATCGTCCCACTGCTGCTGCTGGCCGCGGCCTCGGCGGTGCCCATCGCCGAAGGGCCATCAGCACTGCTGCTCGCCCTGAACAAGGGCGATCAGACACTCGCGATCGTCGACGGGACGTCGCTGCAGGTGCTCGGAAGGGCGCCGAGCGGCCCCGACCCGCACGAGGTGGTCGGCTCGGCGGATGGCAGGCACGCGTACATCACGAACTACACCGCCGGCAACGGCGTCGCGAACTCGCTGTCGGTCGTCGACCTGATGACGCGCAAGCCGCTGCCGCCGATCGATCTCGGGGCGATGAGCCGCCCGCACGGCCTCGCGCTCGCGGGCGGGAAGATCTACTTCACCGCCGAAGGCTCCCGCTCGATCGGCCGGTACGATCCTGCGAGCGAGAAGGTCGACTGGACGCTGAGCACCGGGCAGGATGGGACGCACATGATCGTCGCATCGAGCGACGTGAAGCGGCTGTTCACGTCGAACCTGGGCTCGGCGAGCGTGTGCATCATCGACCGCGGGGCTGAAGCCCCGCCGCCACAACACAACGCGAGTGCGGCTGGAGTCGACTGGCGCGTCACCGTCGTGCCGGTCGGCCGCGGCGCCGAAGGGTTCGACCTCTCGCCCGATGGCAAAGAGCTCTGGGTCGCGAACGCACAGGACGGGACGGTA
>Ga0193696_1000412_pt1 | contig 15092 bp, 15 predicted proteins | sample L3m1metaG_FD_145074 | JGI IMG/M metagenome (GOLD analysis project Ga0193696, IMG submission 145074) | Soil microbial communities from a riparian zone of the East river system, Colorado, United States - L3m1 | ecosystem: Environmental > Terrestrial > Soil > Riparian zone | place: USA: East River... | reverse complement strand
GCTCGCTCAGCTCGGCCTGCGCGAGCCGGCGCGCGTTCTGGGGGGCGGCGAACAGCAGCGCCTACTGCTCGCGAAACTCTCGGAGCTTGCGGTTGAGTATTGACTGCAATTGACCCGTGGTCAATTACTGGGGGGCGTCGTTCTCACCAGCTCTGCCGCCCACGACTGTTTATCCGCGTGGGAAAAGCATCAAGCGTGGATTAACGCTTTCTTCATGTGTGGTCCGCCCGATCAGAGGGCGGCGGAACTGGAGGGCCAGCGGCGAGCATCGCAGCTTCCAGAGGACGGCAACCCGCGTGAGAGCGCACTCACTTTCGTTCTCGTTCCTTCGCGGCATTGTTGTCTTCGAAGATCGCCAGTGCGACGCCGTCCCACACCTCGCCATTCGGGCTGCCGGCCGAATCACGTCCGAGTGGCATGACGCCAGTCGTTTGAGGTGTGAGTGAAAATTTAGCAAGGAGGTAGTCGCGCACGAGCGAGGCCTTGATGCGTGAACGCAAGTACTGGTTGTCGCTGGGTCCGCGTTGCGCGTAGCCTTCGACGACCAACACACCGGTGGTCAACTGCTCCAGGTACGAGCCAATCGCCGAGTCGAGGCGCGCCTTGCCGTCATCGGTCAGGCGCTCGGTCGCCGGATCGTCGGGAGCCGGCTCGAACAACACGGCGGTCTTCAGCCAGACGCGCACGGCACTCCTGGAGCCGTCGCGCGTCAAGGCGCCTTTCCGGTACGCCGCCGGCGAGATGTCGGCCAGGTTGAAGAAGCCGCGGTCCTCGAAGAAGCCGCGCAGTAGGATGTTGTGCTTGAGCGCTTCCATGTTCTCCGCGAACCCCGACATGGCCTTGCGTGCGTCGTCCATCGTCTGCTTCAGGCTGAAGGCCATGCCTTCGACCGGACCGTCTTTCGACTGAAAACCCGCGAGGGTGTCCTTGGCTTGTTCGACGACCTGCCGTGCGCTCGTGGCAATCTCTTCGGCATGCGTCGCGACGTTCGTCGCCCGGCGATACAGTTCGTCGTCGTTCAGGAGCTTGCCGATGGTCCCGTCGCCTTTGCGGACCGCCTCGGCAATCAATGCCGCATCGGCGGAGAGCCGTGCGCCGTTCGATGCCATCGCCTTCACGTCGCCGCTGACGGCGGTCAGGAGAGCGTTCGCGCTGTCGATGGTGTTGGCGCCCGAGACAACGGCGCGCTCGACATCGCCTTTCATCTCGTCAATCGCGTCGTTGACTTTCTTCACGGCGTCGCCCATTTGCTGCATGAGATCGGCGATCTCGAACGGCTCCTTGCTACCAATCGTCGCGCCAGGCGCCGCAGTGGGAGACGCGTCAGTGCCACTCCCGACGCCGAGATAGCTGCCGCCGACCAGTCCCTCGGTTTCGATGGACGCGAGTGAGTCCAGGCGCACGAGCGGGTGCAGTTCTTCGGACACCTCGAGCTCGACGCGGAACTTGCCACCCGGCGTCTTCGGCGGCACGATTGTCTTGATCGCGCCGGCTTTGGCGCCCGAGACTCGGACGATCCCCCCGGGCTGCAGGCCGGTAATCTTCTTGAACTCCGTATAGATCGTGAACTTCTTCGCGAAGGCCATCTGGCGGTCGCCGATCATGAACAGGCCGACAGTGAAGAGGCACAGTCCGGTCAGGACGAACACGCCGATGCCGACCAAGCGAGCTGGTGTCGCCATCTATCCGCCCCCCTGCGACCGCATGAAGGCCTGCACCAGCGGCTCCTGGCTCGCGTCCAGCTCCTCGAGTGTCCCGTGCACGAGCATGCGGCCTTCGTGCAGCACGGCGAAGTCGTCGCCAATCACGCGCGCGCTGGGAATATTGTGGGTAACGACGACCAGCGTGGTGCCGCCCCGCTTGGTGTCCACCAGCAGATCGTCGATTTCCTTCGCCGTGATCGGGTCCAGTCCGGCGCTCGGTTCATCGACAAGAAGGATCGACGGATCGAGCGCCATCGCCCGCGCGAGCCCCACACGCTTCTTCATGCCGCCGGAGAGATCGCCGGGCATCTTGTCGTAGTCGGCTTCGAGGCCCACGTCTGCCAGTTTGCTTCCGGCGCGTTCTCGGATCTCTGCGTCGGACAACCTGGTATGACGTCGCATCGGAAAGGCAACGTTGTCGCCCACCGACATCGAGTCGAACAGCGCGGCGTTCTGAAACAGAAACCCCATGTGCTTGCGGACCTCTCCAAGCTCGCGCGCACCCAGTGCGGTGATATCACGGTCTTCGACGAACACCTGCCCGCTATCCGGCTGCACCAGACCGATGATGTGTCGCAGCGTCACGCTTTTGCCGGTGCCGCTTCTTCCCAACAGGCAGAAGGCTTTGCCCTTCGGGATGTCGAACGACACCTCGTCCAGCACAGCGAGCGACCCAAAGCGCTTCGACACCCGATCGAAGCGCACCGCCGCCTGGGGCTTCGTCATCCCGACACCGGCGGATAAAAGAAAAAGATGATCTTCACCAGGACCACGTCACTCAGGATGATGAGCATCGATCCCATCACGACGCTGCGCGTGGACGCCTCACCGACGCCTTCAGTGCCACGACTGGTCGTGAACCCGAGATAGCTCCCGGCAACCGCGATCAGGTAGCCGAAGACGATCGTCTTGAACGTCGCCGGAATGAGATCCGAGTACGAGATGTAGGTGAACGCGCGCCCGAAGTAGAGGCGCCAGGACATCCCCGACACGGCGACCTCCGCCAGGTAGCCGCCGAAGATCCCCGAGAAGTCCATCATCAGCGTGAGCAGCGGCATGGCGATCATCAGCGCGATGATCCGGGTCACAGCGAGGTACTTGAAGGCATCGACCGCGTTCGCCTCGAGCGCGTCGATTTGCTCCGTGACTCGCATCGCGCCAAGCTCGGCGCCGATCCCAGCACCAACGCGTCCCGATATGAGGAGCCCCGCAGTGAGGGGCCCGGTTTCTCGAATCAGGGCGATGGCGAGGCCTGCCGGGATCAGCGCTTCCGCGCCGAACCGCTCGAGCGACGCGCGCGTGTGCATCGACAGGACGACGCCGATCGCGAGGCCCGCCGTGAGAATCAGTGGCGCGGAGCGCGTGCCGAAGTGATAGATATGACGCGCGATCTCGCGGGGCTCGTAGGGCGGGCGGAAGGCTTCGACGCCCGCGCGGGCCCCGAAGGCGGCCAAAGCGCCGACGAATTCGAACAGTCCTAAGACACGGACACCGGCACGGTCAACCGCCGACAGGCTGGGCATCGATCACTGCGCACAAGCGTGACGGAAGACCGGGCGGGATACTGTTCAAAAACGCACTCTTCGGCCATTGGCTCGAGCGTGAGCTCATCCAGCCCGCCACAGGTTCGTCAACACCTGCCTCATCGGTCTGAAAAGCCATATGCCTGGTCGGTCAGCGACAACAAGAGCCTTTCCCTTGCCCAACGCCTTCTGAAGCCCGAGATAAGCCGAGCGTTTTCGGCAACATGTTTCCGAACGACCTCGATCTCTTCTGACAGGCGATGCAGTCGCTCGCGTTGCTTAGCGAAGCGATCGTCGCGATCGTCGGACACTTGGCTCCTCCATCCGCCCATTCAGCTTCAAGATTAACGCCAGGTGTCAGCGGCTGAGTTGCTCGAGGACCTGGGCGGTTCTGCCAGGTTGCAAAACATCTGGGGCCAGTCCATCGTCAGAGGATCGAGTAGACAACGCCGATGGTAATGAGAAACGTGTCGGCCCGAATCGACTGGGCGGCGCGACCGAGCGTGCTCACGATAGTGACCGACGGCCGTGCGACCAAGTACCCGCCGTTCACTCTGAGCCCGATTCTTCGGTTCAAGTCGTACCACAGCGCCAACTCGGGCTTGACCACGAACGTATTGGTCGCCTCACCGTGAATGTCGCTCGCTCCGCGTCGCTGATAGTCGGCGATGGTCGACGAGTCGAGGCGAAACGAGTTCAACGAATACCCGCCGACAACGTCGATCGTTATTGCCGCGCGCCCTCGAATCTTCGTATACCCGTAGCCAAACATGATCGGACGAACGCGCAGTCGCCCGAGATCGCTCGAGCTGACTGCCGGCGGCTGTTGAATGTCTGTGTCGAACCAGCCGAAGAACGAATTCGCCCAACCCCACCCATCGCCTTCATGGTCGATCCTCAGCTCGAAGCCGACATTTGAACTCGCGGCGGCGGCGGACGAACCGGCAATGCGTGTGGTGATACTCCCGCCGACAGCAAGCCGGTTATCGGTCTGACCATGCGCGACGCCGGGCCACGACACGAGGGCGATGAGTACGCATGTCAGTCGACGGACGTTCGGCATCGAGGATCCGTTCATTTGAGCCCTATTGTTTCGGCGTTGTCGCGAGCTGAAGTCCGAGCACCATTGAACCGGTAGGCTCTCGGATTGTCACACCAGCCACGGCAAGTTGTCGCCACACCTCAAAGTTGAGATCGCTTTTGAACGTTCCGGCAGTCCCGAGGTGCTCGAGGCTCCACACTTGGAGCTGAAACCGAAGCGCAGCCAGCCCTGCCTCCACGAACTCCACTTCTGGTGGAGGATCGGTCAAGACGTCGGGGTGACGTGCTGCCGCTGCGAGGAGCACTTGACGCACGAGCTCGGGATCTGCCGTGTGGGCCACATGGAAGGGCAGCAAGTATGCGGTCAGTCGGGCAGGTCTGCTCCAATTGGTCACTCGCTCAGAGATCAACTGCGAGTTCGGCACAATAATCGCGACACTCTCGTCGGTAACGATGGTCGTCGCGCGTGCGCCGATCTCGCGGACTTCGCCCGCAACACCGCCGATTTCGACGCGATCGCCGATCTTCAGTGGGCGCTCGAGCAACAGGATGAGGCCGCTGAAAAAATTGCTCGCAATATTCTGAAGCCCGAACCCAAGTCCGACCCCAATCGCACCAACAAGCACGTTGAGCGAGGTGAGGTCGATGCCGGCGCTCTGCAGAATCACGAGCGCACCAAGGCTGATGATGACATAGCGCGCGATGGTGCCAAGCGCCTCGCGCAATCCGACGTCCACGCCGCGGTGGGCCAAGACGCTGTCGACCAGCCAACGGGTCAGACGACGAGTGCCCCAGACGAGCGCCGATGTCAGCGTGATGACAGTGAGCAGCCGGAGTGGCGTGAACTCGCTGCCAGCGATCCCAGCGCGCAGGAATCTGTTGATGCGGTCCCACAATTCGGCGAAGGTCTGCATCGAGGGATCTTAACGCCCGCGAGTGCCACACTTCGTCTGGAAGGTCAGCTTGAGCTCAGCAAGAATTTACGAGCCCGACCCTGGCTCATCCATCAGGTGCCACTCAGACACCGCTCGATCGCATCGACGAGATCGGCGGGCGCACAGGGCTTTGTCAGATGACGGTCGCAGCCGGCACGCATCGCGCTGACGCGCTCGTGAGGAAGGTCAGCCCCGGTCAACGCGATAATGGGGATTGTGAGGGTCGGTGCGGCGGCCTTCAAGCGACGCGCCACTTCCCAACCGTCGATATCCGGCAATCCGAGATCGAGCACGATTACCTGCGGCGTCCAGGCCAACGCGAGAGCCAGAGCGTCTTCCCCGGTAGCTGCCGCTCTCACGTCATAACCCCTGGCCGCCAGGTACGCGATGTACCCGGCGCGCGTCGCCGGATCATCTTCTACACACAACACGCGCGCCGAGCGCGGCGCCTTGTCGACCACGCGGCAGCGTAGCACGGCAGTAGCAACTGGCGGCATGCGATACGCAGTGGCGAAATCCTTGGCCCTGGGATCTCGTCTTACTCGTGCTGTTCCTGTATGGTGGATCAGTACACTTCGCCCTGGGTCGCTTGATGATTGATTGAAGGAGACGAGACCATGGCTGTGATTGTCAGATGTCGAGCGATCGTCCTCGGTCTTGCGATCATCATCACCGGTTGCTCAGCGCCACCCAACGCCGATGTGGATGCAGCAAAGACCGCCGTCGACAAGGCGGCGACCGAAGGCGCGGATCGATATGCACCCGAGTCGTTGAAGTCTGCTCAAGCTGCGCGGACCGCGCTCGACGCCGAGTTGAGCACCCAACAGAGCAAATGGGTGAAATCGTATGACAAGGCCAAAGAGCTCGCGGTCGCTGCGAAGGCTGCCGGCGACAAGGCGGCGGCCGATGCGGTAGCGGCCAAGGAGAAGGCCGATGCCATCGCCACAAAAGCGAGGGCCGACGCGGCTGCCGCCAGAGCACGGGCGAAGATCGCACCGGTCCGCATCGGCGGTCAGATCAAACCACCAACGAAAATCAAAGACGTGAAGCCGATTTACCCAGCCATCGCGCGAACGGCGGGCGTCACCGGGAGCGTCACAATCGAAGCGACGATTGGAGAAGATGGCAAGGTCTCGGAGGCGAAGGTCGTGCGATCGGTCCCTTTGCTCGATCAGGCCGCGCTCGACGCCGTCCGGCAGTGGGAGTACATGCCCACGCTGCTGAACGGCGTGCCGGTGCCGGTTCTCACGACCATCACCGTTAATTTCACACGGTAGCCGGACGCTGTCGCTTCGGCGTTAAGCGGTGACGAGTTGCCACACCGACGCGATACATCGCACTGCTCCCTATTTGGAGAGTGGTTCGTTCGGCTTCGGCTGTTTCGGTTCTTGTCCTTCAGCTTTAGCCGAACACCCCGAAGCGGCTTCCCGACGCGTAGCGTCGCAAGCCGCGCTGGAACATGACGGCCGCGAGCACCAGATATCCCGCAGCCGCTGACGTGAGCAGCAGCAGCTGATCCGCCGAGGCGTGCCGCGCGATGTGCGCGGGCATGTAACCAACCCACGCCGCCGGAATCAGCGTGAACAGCACGAGACGAAGCACGCCGCCGAACAACGGTTCGGGATAGAGCGAGAACGTGATCACCAGTTCCCACATCTGTCGCGCCACGGTGTCCGACTTGCCCAGCCAGAACGCCACGCTGAAGAACAGGATGCCCGAAGCAGCAAACACGAGTGCGGCCGCAACGATCGCCACAACGACACGCGGCGTATCGATCCACGAGACCTGTCCAGACAGCGCGATCAGGATCAGTCCGGACACCATGTCGCCGAACCCCGAGGATTGCGATCGCATCCCGACGGCGTGCAGGAGCACCGGCGGCGGCTGGACGAGGAGTGTATCGAGCTCTCCTTGTTCGATGAACTGACCGAGATACCGCACGCCGCCGGCCACGGTGATGGCGAGCCCCACCGCCACTGCGACGATGCCGAACAGCAGCTCGATGTCCGTGAGGCGCCAGCCGCGGATTTCCGGCACGCGGCGCATCAGCACCCACCAGAACACGAAAAAGGTGAAGTTGTTCAGCGCCATGAAGATGACCTGCATTGCAAACGCGCCACGCAGCATCAGCGACGCCTTCAGATTGGTCGCGAGCAGCGCGGCCGCGAAGCGGATCGAGTTTCGACGTGGATGCATCTGTCGCCTCACCCACCATTCACGGTCAACGCGCGCCGGGCGCGCGCATACATCCACTGCACGAGCGCCGTCGTCGCGACACACCACATCGCGAGGCGCACGACGAGCACACGGGCCGCGACGGCCTCGCCGTCGAGCACGAACGAGGCCGGCCCCGCGAGAATGTCGGGGAACGGCGTGAGCGCCGCGAGACGCTGCATGACCGGAGGATAGAGGCGAATCGGGAGCATCAGCCCGCCGAACACGAACAGCAGCTTCTGCCACACCCAGAACACCGGCGTCACCTCGCCGATCCAGAACGCGACGAGGCCGATCGCGAGATGGAGCGCCGTCAGCAGCGCGATCGCGATCGAGCCGAAGAGAACAACGGCCGCGAGCGCTCGCCACGGCGGCACCCAGCCGGTGAACGCGAACGCGCACAGAAACGCCGTCGCCGCCAGCAGTGGCGATCGCGAGGCGACGAATCCGAGTCCCCGAGCGAACGTCGCGCCCACGTACGACACCGGGCGTCCCAGCTCGTACGCCACATCGCCGCGGCGGAGCGTCTCCTGAATGTCCACATGCATAAGCGGCGCGCTCAGCAGGATCCATTCGGTGCTCGCGAGATACCACACGAGACTCTTCGGGTCTGCCGCAATGGCCAGCCCCGCCTCGCGTGTGGCGCGCCACAGGCTCGAGAACACGCCGAGGATGACGACGAAGAACGCCATGCGACCGTACAGCTCGCTGCGGTCATACCGACCGTGCGTGGCGGAGAGCCGCGCGAACGCGACGTACTTTGACAGGGCCATGAGCCTTCTGTTCATGACTCACCTCGCGCATCTGCGTCGGCGTACATGGCGCGTATGACGACGTCGAGCGGTGCATCTTCGACGGTCAGATCTCGAATCACGCTCTGCCGCAGCGCGGCGTCGACGACCGACCCCAGCGATGTCACGTCAGCGTCGACTTCGAGCTCCGTACGGTAAGAATGCGAGCTGATGACGCGAACGCCGGGCTTTCCAACGTCGATGCGCTCGGCCTCGGTCCACAACGTGATGCGCTTCGCCGTGAGGTAGCTTCGCCGCAGGTCGGCGAGCGTGCCGTCCCACAGCAGCCGGCCGCGATGGATGACAATCACGCGATCGCATACCCGCTCGATATCGCCGGTATCGTGCGACGTCAGCAGCAGCGTGACGCCCTGGCGATCTGACTCTGTGCGGAGCAGCTCGCGGATCGTCGCCTTTGCGGATACGTCGAGGCCGATCGTCGGCTCATCGAGAAACAGCAGCTGCGGCGCGTGAAGCAGGCTCGCGGCGATCTCGCACCGCATGCGCTCGCCCAGCGAGAGCTGACGGACCGGCGTGTCGACGAGCGGTGCCAACTCGAACAAGGCGACGAGCATGTCGATCCGCCGCCGATGCTCCGTCGCGTCTATCTCGTAGACGCGCCCGAGTAGCGCAAACGTGTCGCGCGGCGGCAGCTGGTACCACAACTGCGAGCGTTGGCCGAACACCGTGCCGATGCGAAACGCGAGCGCGTAACGCTCGAGCGACGGCACGAGGCCGAGCACGCGAACGGTTCCGGCATCCGGATGCAGAATGCCCGCGAGGATCTTCAGCGTCGTCGATTTGCCGGCGCCGTTCGGACCGATGAATGCGACGCGTTCACCCGCGCGAACGGAGAATGACAGCCGGTCCACCGCAACGACCGCGTGCGTCTGCGGCGCGACGACGTCGCGAAGACGAGCGGCGATACCGCGGCCAGTCGCCCGCCGAACGCGGAACGACTTCGTGAGCTCCTGAAGTTCGACGGCGGGATTGTCGGGCATGGCGACCACTCCATCTGCCCGCCCCGCGGAGTGGCCGAAAAAGCAAAACGCCCTTCCGGAAACTCCGGAAGGGCGTCATTGACTGATGAACTCTTCCGGCTTATGCGACGAGACCGACACCGACGTACTGATCGCCATGCATGGCAATCTGGCACATCGGCGACGATTCGCAAAAAGCCGGTCGAAGCATTGAAATCAAGAAACATTATCAACGCTACACGTCGCCGCGTCAATCCGCGCGACCAATCTTCTGAACGCTCAGCGATGGCTCGATCGATTACCGCCCCCGGCGCCAGCGCTGCCCAGCCGCGAGCATGCCTGTCCCGAGCAACAGCAGGGTGGAAGGCTCTGGCACGGCCGCGCTTTCAGTGGTGAACGTGAAGTTTGACGCCGTGAACGTCGGCATCGCATCTCGACCGCTCGCACCTGTTAGGTTCAACATCCGGGCGAGGACCTTGAGATCGGCGGTGTTGTCGTTCAAATCGGTCGAGAACACCAGCCGCGGCAAGTCGAGGCCTTGGTTGAAGTAGACGAAAAAACCTGCGCCTGGCGTCGTGATCTGAGCCGCGATCAGATTGGCGGCATTACCAGCCCCAAACGGCGTCCCCGGATTGTTGTCGTCGTCGAACGACTCCAGGACGATGACGTTCAGGTCGCTCGAAGGAAGGTTTCCGGCGAAATCGTTGGCGAACGATACGCTGTTCCCGACGTCAAAGACCGTCGCGTCGAGGGCAAAAATGTCGGTGGCAGGGTTGAAAACGATGAAGTTTTCGCCGCCTACAATCTGCCGCCCCGGGGTGGTCAGCACCGGTGTGCCGGCGAAGGGGTCGGTGTCAAAGGTGAAAGTGGAAGCGGACGCAGTGCTGCCGGTCAACGAATAGACAAGGGTGATGCACGTGGCAATGAACAAACGCATGTCAGACTCCTTGCCCGCCATAATCGCCAAGCGTTTGGAAATATTCCCTACGAGGATTGTTCGCGGACGAGCACTCCGGGGGCGCATCCGGAACGGCCTTGCTGGAACTTGAAATGACTTGCGGGAGAAATCCGGCTCGAACTAGATGCTCATCGGAGTCGAGCGCGAGCGAGAAGCGGCGCTTCCCGACGGACTGTTGGGCAGACTTCCGCGCAATGCGAGATAGTGGCTTGCCAACCGAAGCTTCCGCCTTCGCGCTACGCGCTACGGCGAGACAAGCGCGTGGTGGCAGGACTCGGAACCGCTCGCGTCGAGCGAGAGCGAGACGCGGCGCTTCCCGATGGACTGCTGGGCGAAAACCATCTCGCAAAGCGAGATGGTTTGGGCCCAGCAGGACTCGAACCTGCGACCTCCTGGTTCGTAGCCAGACGCTCTATCCAACTGAGCTATGGGCCCTGAGGAAGGTCAGAACTTCAAATCCTACCATTGTTCGATCCGCTCGTGAAACAGCCGCTCGTCGCGCAGCAGCGCGGCGAGGCGCCGGCGCATCTCCTGCACCGAGCGAGCCGCGTGCGGATCGAGGCGCGTGGCCGACGCCCCGCGTCCGGCCAGCCACGAATACACGATCGGGGCGAGCGGGGGACCGGACGTTCGGGCTCGACGGAGCGCCGAGTTGAAGAACCGCCACAGCCGGTTCGCGTGCACGGCGAGATCGCTGCCATTGCGCCGCGTTCGCTGAATCATCCAGCCGCCATCTTCCACGCGCGATACGATCAATTCGACCGAGTCGTCCTCGACCGATGGCGCGACGACGATGGTGTCGCGAAGAAGCGCCTGGGGAATGGCGCGGTCATCGAGCTGCGGAGACGCGGTCTGCACGTTGACGGGCGGTTTGAGTTCGTCAATGAGCGCCGCCTCGCGGAGCAACGCCTCGAGCTCCGAGCCGACCTCCTGCCATTCCGCGTCGGCAGCGCGAGCGAACGCCGGCTTGATGGCCTTCCATCGCCGATCCGCGAAATGCGCGCGAAGCCTCCGTCGCAGATTGACCGCCTTACCGACGTAGAGCGGGCGGTCGTCTCCGTCCTTCAGCACGTAGACGCCTGGTGTCGAGGGCGCTCGGCCGCAAATGCGTTCGCCGGCGCGGCGCCACTCGTCGCGTCGATCCTCGACCACGAGCGCCTGCGCCACGAGTCGCTTCGCGAGCTCGGGCGGCGCGCCGCGGATGCCGAGCACTTCTGCCGCCAGTCGTTGATGATCGACGGCGTCACCCATCTCGGCGAGCCGCGCGAGAAGTTTGTCCCGAAGCATCAGTTCACGTTTAACCGCTGAGTGCGCAGAGTTCTCAGAGAAGTTTGGCTCAGCGTGCCCTGCGCGCTCTGCGGTTACTGCCTTTTCGTACTGACGTCGTAGAGCAGGCCTTTAGGCCTGCCTACGGCTGCGGGGACGTCGTTCTTGCCACGCGATCCAGCCCATGTCCGATCGGGAAATAGCCAGGCAGCGCAATCGGCAGCTTGCCGCTGATGGCCGCCTCCCCCGCGATCGCCCGGACGGCGGACGCTTCAGCCATGTCGTAGAAGTCGTATGTGAGCAGCACCGCTGGCAGGTCCGGAATCGCCGCCGCGACATAGGGATTACCGAAGAACGTCGTCACCATCGGCGTGCCGGCCTGCGAGGCCGCGCGTCCGACGTCCCGCAGCAACCGGACGAGCGGCTCCGCGAGGTCGAGCCGGCCGCTGCCGGACGATGCGCGAACGTAGACCGACACGACGATGGCGCCGTAGCGCGAGGCCGCGGAGCGGACGAGCGCGAGCTCCGCCAGCGGCGTGTGATCCGACACTTCGATGGCCGTCACCTGCGGCCAGCGTTTCTTCAGTTCCGGAATGAACGTGCGGCCCGGCGCAGCGATTTGCCAGCCGGACGGGTAATCGAGGACCGAGAGATACAGGACCGCGGTGTCGCGCGGAATGGCGAGCGGCACCTGGTGGCGCTCGTCTTTCACGAGCGTGATCGAACGGGTGAACGCTTCCTCAGCGACTGCCTGATGCGCACGGCCGCCGACGTTCTCCGGCACGGCGTCGAGGTCGATCGCGCGGCGCACGTGCAGGCCAACCGACGCCTTCGCGCGCAGCACACGCTCCACCGACTCGTCGAGGCGCGCTTCACTGATGCGTCCGGCGGCCATCGCCGCCTTCACGCCCTTGAACGCGGCGATCGGATCCGGCGAGTGCAGCACGAGATCCGCGCCGCCGAGAACGGCGCGCACGGCGCCTTCGCCGGGCGGCAGCATCTTCGCCACCGCGTCCATCGACATCGAGTCGGTGTAGACGAGGCCGCCGAATCCGAGCTCGTCGCGCAACAGGCGGCGGAGCACCGGCGCGCTGAACGTGGCCGGCGTCGACGGCGTGGGATCGAGCGCGGGCAGCTCGATGTGCGCGGCCATGACGGCGCCCGCTCCCTGCTCCATGCCAAACTTGAACGGCACGAGCTCCAGCCGGTCGAGGCGGGCGCGGTCGAACGTCACCACCGGCAGACCGATGTGGCTGTCGACGTCGGTGTCGCCGTGCCCGGGGAAATGCTTGAGAGTCGCGATCATCCCGCCGTCGCGCGCGCCCTGAAGGTAGGCGCCGACGAGCGCGGCGACGCGCGCCGGGTCCTCGCCGTAGGATCGCGTGTTGATCACGGGGTTGCGCGGGTTGTTGTTCACATCGGCCACCGGTGCGAAGTTCACGTGGATCCCCATCGCCCGTGATTCGACGGCGGTGATCCGTGCCTCTTCCCGCACCAGCCGCACGTCGTCTCCGCGCGCAATCGCCCCCATCGCCATCTGCCGCGGAAACGCGGTGGCGCCGGACAGCCGGAACCCGGCGCCGGTTTCGAAGTCGGCGGTGTTCAGCAAGGGGACGGCGGACAGCGCCTGCAGGCGATTGACGAGAAAGGCCGCCGACAGCGGCTGACCGAGAATCACGGTGCCATAGCCGGGATTCAGCAGCACCGGAGGAGCGGGTTGCGACGCGCCAAAGACATGGAAGCCGCTGACGTGGTATTCGCGCACGAGGCGCGCCAGTGACTCGAACGTGTCGCTGTCGCTGCTGAGATAATTCGATTCGAACGTCGGCACGATCAGCTGGCCGATTTTTTCGTCCAGCGTCAGCTTCTTCCGGGTTTCCGTCACCCACCGCTCGGCGGCCTGGTCGAGCACGAAGGGATCGCGCGGCGTAGCAGCCACGACGCCGGTCGCAAGAACAGCGGCCAACACGAAGCCGCGAAGACACGAAGACAGCGACGAAGAGGAATCCATTCTTCTTCGTGTTTTCGTGCCTTCGTGGCGATCCGGTCGCATGCGGCGATGGTAGCACGCACGCTACAATGCGGCCGATGGCTCCCGCGAGCGACGCCGAACACAAGGCAGCCGCGCCAAGCTCCGTGCGGTGCTTCGTCGTCACCGTGAGCGACACGCGGACAGAAGCCACCGATCGCAGCGGCCGCGTCATCGTCGATCTGCTGACCGCCGCGGGTCACAACACCGTCGGCCGCACGATCGTGAAGGACGAACCAGCGCTGGTGCGCGACACTGTCGAACGACAGCTCGCCAACCCGGACGTGCAGGTCATCATCACCACCGGAGGCACCGGCATTTCGTCTCGAGACAGCACCTACGAGTCGGTGAGCGCGCTCCTGCAGAAACGGCTCGATGGTTTCGGCGAGCTGTTCAGGATGCTGAGCTACCAGGAGATCGGATCGGCGGCGATGATGAGCCGCGCCTCCGCGGGTCTCGCGTCAGGGAAGATCATCGTCTCGCTGCCGGGCTCGGAAGCGGCGGTCAGGCTCGCCATGGAACGGCTGCTGATCCCGGAGCTCGGACATCTCGTGCAGCAGGCGTCGCGATGAAATCCGCCGAGCGATGAGACCCTTCACATCGACCATCTCCCTCGACGAAGCGCGACGCCGGCTCGACGCCAACGTCCGGCCGATCGAACGCGCCGAACGCGTGCGCCTCGACGAAGCGGCGGGACGTGTCGCCGCCGCCGATGTTGCTTCGCCGATCGACGTCCCGCCGTTCGCGCGATCGGCGATGGACGGCTACGCGGTCGTCGCGGCCGACACCGAGGGCGCCTCGCGCGACGTACCCGTCCGCCTCCGCCAGCTGGATCGCATCTTCACTGGAACCGTATCGACGCAGGTCGTCACCCGCGGCACGTGCGCCGAGATCGCCACAGGCGCCCCGCTGCCTGCCGGAGCGGACGCAGTCGTGATGGTCGAAGAGTCGGCGAAGGCCAACGCCGGCGCGATTGATATCTTCGCGGCCGCGGCGGCCGGGCAGAACATCGGCAAGCGCGGCGCCGACATTCACGCGGGCGATCGCGTAATCGCGTCAGGCGACCTCGTCACACCCGGCCGCGTCGGGGCGCTCGCCGCCATCGGTCGCGCCGACGTGGAAGTGTTTGCGAAGCCGCGGGTTGCGATTCTGTCCACCGGCAACGAGGTCGTCGAACCAGGGGAGACGCTTCAGGACGGACACATCTACGACGTCAACCGCTTCACGCTCGGAGCTATCGTCGCCGCGCACGGCGGCGTACCCGAGCGGCAGCGTGCGGCGCAGGACACGGTCGAGGCGCTGCTCAGTTCGGTCGGCGACCGCGATCTCGTGGTCGACGCCATCGCAGCGCGCGGCCGGATGATCTTTCATGGCATCGCCGTGAGGCCCGGCAAGCCTACGGCCTTCGCGCTCGTCGGAGCCACACCGTTTTTCGGCATGCCCGGCAACCCCACGTCGTGTCTGTCGAACGCGTACATCCTGCTGGTACCGTTCCTGCGCGCGATCGCCCGGCTGCCTTCTTACGCGCCGCACACTCTGCGCCTGCCGCTCGGCCGGCGTATCGTGTCAGCCGTAAACCGGCACCAGTTCTACACCGTCCGCCTCCGCGACGGCGCCGCGTACCCGGCGTTCAAAGGCTCGGGCGACATCAC
>Ga0193696_1000411_pt1 | contig 15113 bp, 12 predicted proteins | sample L3m1metaG_FD_145074 | JGI IMG/M metagenome (GOLD analysis project Ga0193696, IMG submission 145074) | Soil microbial communities from a riparian zone of the East river system, Colorado, United States - L3m1 | ecosystem: Environmental > Terrestrial > Soil > Riparian zone | place: USA: East River... | reverse complement strand
GGACATCGACCGTGAACAACGTCAGCGTGCGTCCGTCGCGTGAGAGCCCGATCGCGGTCCGGGCGGTCGCCACGTCGTACCACGACTTCTGGTTCGAAAACGTGCCCGGCCCGCCCTGGTCCAGGAGCGCTTCTGGATGCGCGGCATCCTTGTAGCCGGGCACGGTTTTCACGCCATCCGTGACGATTTGCGCCGAGCCCGACACTGTCGTCCAGAGTGTGACCGGCTCCACCACCTCGGTGCCATCGTCAGCGCCTTGGCCGCCGAAGCCTCGGCGAAGGCGGCGATGGACGATCGCGGCGTGGTTCTCGCGGTCGATGTTGAGGGCCGCGGCGTCGCGGACGAGCGCAAACGACTGCTCTGGCGCCTCGAAGGTGGAATACACACGACCCTCGGAGGCGGCGATGCCGATGAGCCAGGCTTCGCGATCCGGAGAAGGGAACGGCAGGAAGAAGTGCGCGTTGATGGCGACCTGCGCCCCCTCCTGCGCCAGATAGTCGAGCGTGGACTGCCGGATGACTTCGCGGCCACCCGACGGCGGCGACAGCTTGAAGCGCAGGCCGGGCGCCGACAGATCGACCTGGACGATGTGCATGTGAACGGCGCGCGGCGAGGTCTCGGTCCGATCGATGTAGGTGATCCCGGCAAACGGCTGCGAGACCAGCGTGATCAGAATCGCGAGCAGGCGCATCGCGGGATAATATGACAAGGTGCGATGTCCCTGAACTTTCTGGCCACCCGGTTTCAGTGCAGCTGGCCGTGGACCACGCTCGTCATGCTCTGCGACGGCCGTCTGGTCTGCGGGTGCGCCGATCCGTATGGCAAACGCGTCCTCGGCGACGCGCGCGCGTCGTCGATCCACGACGTGTGGACCGGTCCGACCGTGTCGGCGCTGCGGGCGGACCTGAACGGCGGCGGCTCGAAGTTCTGCGGCGACTGTCCGTTGAAACTGCCGCTCAAGAAGGACGAACAGCCGGCGGCTCGGCCGATCGACGCCGGCCTGCATCCGTCGCGGATGTACATCGAGTGCACCGCCGCCTGCAACATCTCCTGCACCCAGGCATGCTGCGCGCCGGAAACCGGCATCACCCGCACCCGTCAGGCCGGCATGCTGGACGTCGACCTCTTCCGCCGGGTGATCGACGAAGTCGGCGCCTCGCTGGTCCGGGTGGACTTCTTCAACTACGGCGAAGCGTTCCTGCACAAGCGCGCGGTCGAGATGTGCGAGTACATCAAGACGGCCTTCCCGCACATTTATCTCTACACCAGCACGAACGGCCTCGCGCTTACCGACGCGCAGGCGCGCCGGCTCGTGCACTCGGGCATCGACGAGGTGACGTTTTCAATCGACGGCGCGACCGCCGACAGTTATGTGAAGTACAGGCAGCGCGGGCGGTTCGACGTCGCGATCGCCACCCTACGCGCGATGGCGGACGAAAAGCGCAGCGCCGGACGCGATCTGCCGTTTCTCAACTGGCGCTACATCCTGTTCAACTGGAACGACAGCGACGCGGAGATGGCGCGCGCCCGCGATCTGGCCGCCGACATCGGGGTCGATCGCCTGTGCTGGGAGCTGACGGACCATCCGGAGGACGCGTATTCGCGCCGTTTCGGAGCCGGCTCGCCGGCGCTCGACGCCATCCGCCGCGAGATCTGGGACGACAACAACCTCGGCAACGCCATCCCGGGCGCCACGCCGCGGGCGCGAATCGACGTGCGCACCCTGGTACCGGGAATCCCCATCGTCGCGCGCGCCGGCCGCCCCGTGCAGGTCCGCACGCGCGTTCACAACCTCTCGACGCGTCCGTTCCCGGCGCAGGCGACGTACGGCCGGCGCCTCGTGCGCCTCGGCGCCCAGCTCTGCGCCGAGGACGGGACGATGCTCAATCGCGACGTCGCGCGCGCGTGGCTGCCCGCGACGCTTGGACCCGGAACACGCGCGGACGTCGCGATCGACATTCCCGCGCCCGAACAGCCGGGCCGCTACGCGTTGAAGTTCGATCTGGTCAGTGAAGGGATCGACTGGTTCGAGAAGTGTGGAAGCCCGACGACGATGAAGACGCTGCTGGTCCGTCGGTAGGGGCGGTTCGCGAACCGCCCCTACGCGATCCTCGTCAGGATTTCGTGTACACCGTCTTCCGCTTCACCTCTCCGTTCGGCGTCTGCGTTGTGCTCTCGATCACCATCTCCTTGCCGCCGTTGTCCAGCCGCCGGACTTCTTTCGTGGTGATCGGCGTGCCCTGAAAATCGCGCGTCGTCTCGATGACAAGGCTCGACCCGTCCCATTTCGCCGTCGACTTCACCGACTGGGCGCCGCCGCGGCCCATGACCTGATTGGTGCTCTCCGAGCCATCGAGCTTGTAAACCATCGTCTGCGGTCCGCCGCGCCCTTCACTGCTGACCGACAGCTCGCTGGCCGTCTGCTTGATCGTCTGCGGGCCGCCACCGCCACCGCCGCCGCCGCCACGGCCTTGCGGGGGCGGATCGCTTTTCGCCGTGTCGAGCGTCCAGGTCCCGGAAAAATCCGCTTTCCCCTGGGCGCGCGCCGAGGACGGCAGGACGACTGCCGCGATCAACGCTAACAGCATGACGCGTCTCATGAGTACCTCCTTCGACCACAGGAACAGATCGCAGATCTTCTCACGGATCGAGCGCGCAGCCGCTCTTTGCACTTTGCTTATGAGACGCGGATCGCCCTCGGGCTCAGCCGATAGCCGATAGCTGATAGCTGATAGCTGATAGCCGAAAGCTGATAGCTGAAGGGCGATTAGTTCGCGAGTCGCGGCGCGACGGTCCGCAGGCGCGGCGGTAACGCCAGAGCCGCGGCGTCGACCGGCGCCTCGACGAGGCGCCACGCGTGCGTCTCTTCGAGAATCTTCGCGGCGAACTCGGTGTGCAGCGCATGTCCCGCGCGATGCGCGACGAGGTGGCCGATGACCGGGTAGCCGACGAGCGCGAGATCGCCGACCGCGTCGAGGATCTTGTGGCGGACGAATTCGTCCTCGAACCGGAGCGCGTTGTTCAGCACGCCGGTCTCGCCGAGCACGATCGCGTTCTCGAGCGAACCGCCGAGCGCGAGGCCGTTCTGACGCAACATCTCGACGTCCTTGAGGAACGTGAAGGTGCGCGCCGGCGCGATCTCCTCGACGAACGACTCCTCGGTGATGCAGAGCGTGCGCGCCTGGTGCCGCAGCAGCGGGTGGTCGTAGCTGATGCTGTAGGTGACCTTGAAATGATCCGACGGGAACAGCGCAATTCGCTTGTCGCCGCGCGAAATCGCAATCGGCCGGACGATCTTCAGATACTTGCGCGGCGTCTGCAGGACCTTCAGCCCCGCCTCGTGAATCAGATAGATGAACGGCGCCGCGCTGCCGTCCATGATCGGCACTTCGGGCGAATTCAACTCGACGATGACGTTGTCGACGCCTACGCTGACGAGCGCCGCCAGCAGGTGCTCCACCGTCTCGACGGATACCTCGTTGCGCGCCAACCCCGTTGCGAGCTGAATGCCCGCCAGGTTGTGCACCGTCGCGGGCACCTCGTGGTCGCCCAGGTCGGTGCGGCGGAAACGGATACCGAAGTCCGCCGACGCGGGCTTGAGTGTGAGATTGACCTTGTTGCCGGAGTGAAGACCAATTCCGACGCAGGATATTTGACGACGAATCGACCGCTGTGCGTCCATTAACCTCTCGAGCAAAGGAGGACGTGCGGGGTACGGCTGAGCAAAGTCGATGCCCGTGACCGCGTTCCGAAAAGTTCAGCTTTGAAGTTGTTGTTTATCAGTGAGTTGAGGGAAATTGCCACGAGTCGGATCAAACTGGGCGTTACGATTCTGTGGTACTCAGACCACAGACGACTTAGCCGCAGTTGTGGCAATCCTACCACACAGCTCCGACAGGAAACGTCCCGTCGCCGATGCACCGTTTCGCGACACTTCCTCAGGTGTCCCGGCCGCCACGATGCGCCCGCCCGCCGCCCCGCCTTCGGGCCCGAGATCGATGACGTAGTCCGCTGACTTGATCACGTCGAGATTGTGCTCGATGACCACGATCGTGTTGCCTTGCTCGACGAGTCGCGTGAGGACGTCCAGCAGCTTCCGCGTATCCTCGAAATGCAGGCCGGTGGTCGGCTCGTCGAGGATGTACAGCGTGCGACCGGTTCCCCGCTTCGAGAGCTCCTTGGCCAGCTTCACGCGCTGCGCTTCTCCGCCTGACAGCGTCGTCGCCGACTGCCCGAGCTCGACGTAGCCGAGGCCGACGTCCTGCAGCGTGCGCAGCTTGTTGGCGATGGCCGGAAAGTTCTCCAGCAGGGGCACCGCCTGATCGACCGTCAGCTCGAGGACATCGGCAATCGATTTCCCGCGGTACTTGATGTCGAGCGTCTCGCGGTTGTAGCGGCGGCCCTTGCACTGCTCGCACGTCACGTAGACGTCGGGGAGGAAATGCATTTCGATGGCGATCACGCCGTCGCCCTGGCACGCCTCGCAGCGGCCACCCTTGACGTTGAACGAAAAGCGGCCGGTCTTGAAACCGCGCGCTTTCGCGTCCGGCATCATCGCGAACAAGTCGCGGATGAACGTGAACAGGCCGGTGTAGGTCGCCGGATTCGAGCGCGGCGTGCGGCCGATCGGCGACTGATCGATTTCGATCACCTTGTCGATGAGCGCGATCCCTTCGATCTTGTCGTGCGCGCCGGGGTCGTCGCCGGCTTTGTACAGCGTGCGCGCCAGCGATTTGTACAGGATGTCGTTGACGAGCGTCGACTTTCCGGAACCACTCACGCCGGTGACGGCCGTGAGGACACCGAGCGGAATCGTCACGTCGATGTTCTTCAGGTTGTTGGCGCGCGCACCGCGGATGACGAGCTCGCCTTTCAGAGCGGGCCGCCGGCTCTTCGGCGTCGGAATCTCGCGCGTCCCGATGAGGTATGCGCCGGTCAATGAAAAGTGGTCGGATACTGTATCCGACCCCGGGTCGACATCGGCGCCGGCGGCGGCACTCTCCATCAGCGCCTTGGGCGTGCCTTGAAAGATCACATGACCGCCCAGATCGCCGGCGCCAGGGCCGAGATCGATCACGTAGTCGGCGACGCGAATCGTCTCCTCGTCGTGCTCGACCACGATCACCGTGTTGCCCAGGTCGCGCAGCCGCGACAACGTGCCGAGGAGCTTGCGGTTGTCGCGCTGGTGCAGCCCGATCGACGGCTCGTCGAGCACGTACAGCACGCCGGTGAGGTTGGCGCCAATCTGCGTCGCCAGCCTGATGCGCTGTCCTTCGCCGCCCGAGAGCGTGGCTGCGCTCCGGCCGAGCGTGAGGTAGCCGACGCCGACATCGTTCAGGAATCGCAGCCGCTCCTGAATCTCCTTGAGGATCCGTTCGGCGATAATCGCCTCACGATCCGTCAACTGCAGGCCGTCGACCACGTCGAGGGCCTCGACAATCGGCAGGTTGACGTAGTCCGAGATCGTCCGGCCTTTCACCTTGACCGACAGGCTCTGCTGCTTCAGCCGCTGACCGCCACAGGTCGGACACGGCCGCAACGAGCGGTATGGTTCCAGCTCGTCCTGCTCCGACCAGCTGCCCTCGTCGAATCGGCGGCGGAGATTCGGGACGAGCCCCTCGAACTGCTTTCCAGAGCCGAACAGCAAGATCTCGCGCGATTTTCGGGGCAGACGCGAGAACGGCACATTCAGATCGATCCCGAAGTCGCGCGACAGTCCCTGCAGCGCGTCGCGCACCAGTTTCTTGTCGCCGCGCGCCCACGGGGCAATCGCGCCGTCGGCGAGCGACTTGCTCTCGTCGGGCACGATGCGCTGCGGATCGAAGTCGATCATCGATCCCAGTCCCTGGCATTCCTGGCACGCGCCGTGCGGCGAGTTGAACGAGAAGGCGCGCGGCGTCATCTCCGGCATGCTCAAGCCGCAGTCGACGCAGGCCAGCCGCCGGGAGAACAGCCGATCGCCGCCCTCGTAGGTGTTGATGACGACGATGTCTTCCGCGAGATTCAGCGCGGCGTCGACCGATTCGGTGAGCCGGCGTTCGATGCCGCCGCGGACGATCAATCGGTCGACGACGACCTCGATGGTGTGATTGCGCCGGCGATCGAGCTTGATGTCTTCTTCGAGCGAGCGGAACTGACCGTCGATGCGCGCCTTCATGTAGCCGCGCGAGCGCAGCGCCGCCAGTTCTTTCTTGAACTCGCCCTTGCGGCCGCGGACGACCGGGGCCAGCACGTTGATGCGCTCGTCCTGCGGATACAGCATCACCATGTCGACGATGCGCTCGAGCGACTGGCTGGTGATTTCCTTGCCGCAGTTCGGACAGTGTGGAACGCCGATGTTGGCGAACAACAGGCGCAGGTAGTCGTAGATCTCGGTGACCGTACCGACCGTCGATCGCGGATTGGAGCCGGTGGTCTTCTGCTCGATCGAGATCGCCGGTGACAGGCCGTCGATGAGATCGACGTCCGGCTTCTCCATCTGCTCCAGGAACTGACGGGCGTACGCCGACAGCGACTCCACGTACCGGCGCTGCCCTTCCGCGTAGATCGTGTCGAAGGCGAGCGACGACTTGCCGGAGCCGGACAGACCGGTGATGACCACCAGCTTGTGGCGCGGGATGTCGACGTCGATGTTCTTCAGGTTGTGCACGCGGGCGCCGCGCACAGCAATCCAATCGTGGGCCATACAACCAGAATTCGGAGCTAGGGATCAGGGACTCGGATTACCGATCCGTCAACCAAGCATCGTAGCATGCGGCAGGGACTGAGCTCAGCGTTACACTCTTTATCGTGACTCTCGATCCCGCAGCATTCCACGCGTTCGAACAATCGGGGTGGGAACGCGCCTCGGCGCATTACGACGACGCGTTTGGCGCACTGACCCGGCAGGCGGCCGGTCCGCTCCTCGACGCGGCCGCGGTTTCGCCGGGCAGCCGCGTCCTCGACGTCGCGACCGGCCCTGGTCCGATCGCTGCCGCCGCAGCCGCTCGCGGCGCCGATGTGATTGGCCTCGACTTCTCGGCGGCGATGATTGCCGAGGCGAGGCGGCAGCATCCGTCGATCGCGTTTCGCGAGGGCGACGCGGAGGCGTTGCCATTCGACGCGTCCAGCTTCGAGGCGGTTGTCATGAACTTCGGCCTGCTCCATCTCGCGCGTCCGGACGCTGCCATGGCCGAGGCCCATCGAGTGCTGCGGGGCGGCGGCCGCTATGCGCTCACGGTCTGGGCGCCACCCGAAGAAGCCGTCGGCTTCGGGCTGGTGCTCGCGGCCGTGCGTGAGCTCGGGGATCCCGACGTGCCGCTCCCCGAGGGTCCGCCGTTCTTCCGGTTCAGCGACCACGCTGAATTCCGCCGCACGCTCGAGCACGCCGGCTTCTCCGATGTTCAGATCCACGCTCTGGCGCTGACATGGCGGCTGCCGGCGGCGGATGCCGCGTTCGATGCCATCTCGCGCGGCGGCGTTCGCACGTCCGCGGTTCTGCGAGCACAGACGCCGGCCGCGCTCGAGTCGATTCGCGCGGCCGTCCGTCGGGGTGTTGAGCGCTACGAGAGGGGCGGCGCGTTCCTCGTCCCGATGCCGGCGGTGCTCGCCTCAGGGACAAAGTCCGGCTGACGAGGGGTCGGATACGGTATCCGACCCCGGATCGGATACTGGGCAGGAACCGCCATGGCGTCGCGGCCGAGGTTGTAACTTTTTGCAGCTCTCAGACGTGATGAAGGTATGACTCTTCATCACTCGTCCGTTGTCAGACATCCGCTTCCGATTGTGGTCGTCGGCGGTGGGCTGTCGGGGCTCATCGCCTCGACGCTTGTCGCCAGGGCCGGCCTGTCCGTCGTCCTGCTCGAGAAATCCGCGGCAGTCGGCGGCCGGGCCGCGTCGCGTACCAAAGACGGGTTCGTCTTCAATCTGGGCCCACACGCGCTGTATCGCGCCGGACACCTGCGGAAAACCCTGAAGGTCCTCGGGGTCGACATTCGCGGCGCCGTTCCCGGCGCGAATGGCGGCTTCGTTCTCCTCGGGGGCCGCCGGCACACGCTGCCGGCGGGGCTCGCCTCGCTGCTGACCACCGGGGCGCTGACGCTGCACGGCAAGTTCGAGCTCGCGCGTGTGCAATCGCGCCTTCCAGCCGTGGACACTGCCTCGATCCAGCACGAAACGCTCGCCTCGTGGCTCGACTCGCAGGTTGCGGACGCGGGCGTCCGCGGGCTCCTGGAGATGCTCGTTCGCGTCACGACATTCACCAACGATCCCGAGCAGCAGAGTGCGGGCGCCGCGATCGAGCAGCTGCAGCTGGCACTGCGCGCCTCGGTGCTGTACCTGGACGGCGGCTGGCAGACGATTGTCGACGGACTCCGGCGCGCCGCCGTTGACAGCGGCGTGCGCATCATCCAGGGCGCGCATGCGGTCGCACTCGACCGATCCGCCGAGCGTGTCATCGACGCCGTGCGACTGGCCGACGGCACGGGGATCGGCGCGTCAGCGGTGATCCTCGGCGGTGCACCAGCCGACGTCGACTCGCTGGCACGCACTGCTTTCAGCGCCGAGTTGCCGCCGCCGATCAGGGTGGCTACGCTCGACGTCGCGCTGCGGTCGCTGCCAAAAGCGAACGCGACCGTGGCGTTCGGTGTCGATGTGCCGCTTTACTTCTCGGTGCACTCGGCCGTCGCCGCTCTGGCGCCAGCCGGTGGTGCGATGATTCACGTCTCGAAGTACTTGCGTCCGGGCGAATCGGCTGGACGCGACGTCGAGCACGAGCTCGAGGCGTTGATGGATACGATGCAGCCCGGCTGGCGCGATCGTCTGGTGTCCCGTCAATATCTGCCGTCGCTGACGGTCGCGCATACGGAGCTGACCGCCGCGCTCGGGGGCGTCAGCGGTAGACCTTCATCACGTCTGCCGGCGTTCGACAATGTCTGGATGGCCGGCGACTGGGTCGGGGCGCATGGTCAATTGTCCGATGCCGCGGCCGCCAGTGCGTCAGATGCGGCCGCCGGAATGTTGGCAGCCCTCAAGCGCTGCGCTACGAGTACCACGAGGGATGCCCCGGCTGACTCGCTCGTAGCGCAGCCCTTCAGGGCTGCCTCGGCCGGGGCAACGCCTCCGACAAGGGTTGCCTGATGGCGCAGCCGCTTGCGATCGACGCCTTGTACGAGGAACACCGCCGCTTCCTCTGGGGCCTCTGCTATCGCATGACCGGCAGCGCGGCCGATGCGGAAGACGTCGTGCACGATACGTTCGTGCGCGTCATCGAGCATCCGCCGGGGCGCACGAACGAGCCGCTGCGGCCGTGGCTGGTCAAGGTCGCGCTCAATGTCGCCCGCGATCTCCTCAGGCGCCGGCGGCGCCGCGACTACATCGGCCCGTGGCTGCCGTCGCCGATAGAAACGGGCTCGTCCAGCCAAAGCGCCGCAGGCGCGACGGGGGACTTGTCCCGCCAAAGCGCCGTAGGCGCGACGGGGGATCTCGAGCGCGATCCGCCTTCCCACGAGCCCGCGACGCTCGAAGGCCGCTACGACCTGCTCGAGAGTGTCTCCTTCGCGTTCCTCGTCGCGCTCGAACGACTGACTCCGTCGGCGCGAGCCGTCCTTCTCCTCCGCGACGTATTCGACTACTCGGTCAAGGAGACGGCTGTGGCGCTGGACCTGTCCGAAGCGAACGTCAAGACCACGCACCATCGCGCGCGGCGGACCATGGCCGGGTATGACGCGGCGCGGCAGCTGCCATCGGCCGCGAGCGACCAATCGGCGCAGAAGGCGCTGATGCAGTTCCTGCAGGCGCTGCAGCGGCACGACGTCGGCGCGATCGAAGCACTGCTCGCCGAAGACGTCCGCACGACGACCGACGGCGGCGGAGAGTTCCGATCCGCGCTCCGCCCGATCGTCGGTCGCGAGAAAGTGATGCGCTTCTACCTCGCCGTCGCCGTCAATGCCGCCAACGCCGCCGTTCGCGCCGCCGCTCTGAATGGCGCGCCCTCCGTCGTGGTCGACGTCCACTCACCGGCGCCCGGCATTGCGCCGAGGTTCACGCTCACAGTCGAGTTGAATCAGAACGGACAGATTGCGCACCTGTACGTAGTCTCGGCGACGCACAAGCTCGCCGGCATCAGATGACGCCGGCGGCGCGCAGTGAGGCGCGCCGGTCCGCGGTCACGCCGGCCCTCTCGAGCACGGCGTCGGTATCGGCGCCGAGCGCCGGAGCGTCCACGTGTGGAGTCGCCCGCCGGGCCGCGGCGGCGCCTGCCGCGACATGCGGATCGCGATGCACTTCGTCCGGCTCGTAGACTGTCGTCAGACACACATCGGCATCGGCAAAGCGCTCGAGCCACTCGGCCCGAGTGCGCGTGCGAAGAACCGCGCGTACGGTATTCACGACCTGCGTACGCTCCGGTTCCGGCGCATGTTGCAGCGGTATCAGCTCCGGCCGCTCGATCCGCTCGCAGAAGCCTGCCCAGAACTTCGATTCCAGACCGCCGAGCGCCAGCCATTGACCGTCGGCCGTTTCGTACACGTTGTAACAACCGCTGGCCAGGTCGGCGGTCGTTGGAAACATCGACCAGTCCAGCGCCGCCTCGTGAATCGACACCACGACCGTGCTCCCCAGTCCCGTGCGCGAACGCTCGAACAGGGCCGCGACGATGCGCGTCGCGGCATGCATGGCAGCCCCGATGTCGCCGACCAGCGGGCCGGGCAGTTCGGGTGGCCGCAGCAGGCCGGCGAGCGCCTGGTAGTTGATGTCGTGCGCGGCGCGCTCGACGTAAGGTCCATTCGCGCCGAACCCGCTGATCGACGCGCTGACGAGATGCGCGTGCCGGGACCGCATCGTCTCGGGATCGACTCCCAGGCGCCGCGCGGTAGAGGGCCGGAAACTGTCGACCATCACGTCGGCGTGGGCCGCCATGGCGTCGAGCACGCCCGCGGCTTGCGCCTTTCGCAGATCCAGCGTCACGCTGCGCTTGTTTCGATTGAGGCGTTCGAAGTACGGATTGCGCCCGTCGGGCTGCGATCGCAAGGTCCGCATGCCGTCACCGCCGCGAGGATCCTCGATCTTGATGACTTCGGCGCCGAGGTCCGCCAGCAGCAGGGTCGCGTAGGCACCCGGCAGCAGCCGCGTCAGATCGAGAACACGAACGCCATTCAAGGAGCCCATTCGACTAGGACCGCTCAGCGGCCTTTGCGATCGACGTGGTCCACCCGCAGCTTGCTGTGGCTGTACCCGTACGCGAAGTACAGGACGAGGCCGATGGCCAGCCAGATGCCGAAGCGCTCCCACGCGGTCCTCGGCAACCCATACATGATGAAGAGGCAGCCAGCGGCCGACAGCACGCACACGGGCCAGACGAGCGGCACTCTGAACGGCCGCGGCCGCTCCGGCTCCTTGTGGCGCAGCACGAGCACGCCGATGCTGACCAGCATGAAGGCGAACAACGTGCCGATGTTCGTCAGGTCGTAGGTTTCGGCCGCGTCGCCGATGAGCGCCCACAAGGCGACGAAGACGCCGGTGATGATCGTCGTCGTTGCGGGAATCCTGGTCACCGGGTGGACGCGCGCTGCCCACGCCGGCAGCAGCCCATCGCGCCCCATCGCGAAGAAAATCCGCGGCTGACCGTACTGGAAAACGAGCAGCACGGCCGACATCGAGATTGCCGCGCCGAGTGCGACGAACCAGCCGACCGTCTTGAATCCCGCCAGTTCGAGCGCGCGCGAGAGCGGGTCGGCCACCGCGAGCTCCTTGTACGGAACCATGCCGGTCAGCACGAACCCGACGATGACGTAGATCAACGTGCAGATCGCCAGGCCGCCGAGGATGCCGATCGGCAGGTTCCGCTGCGGGTTCTTCGTCTCTTCAGCGGCGGTCGAGATGGCGTCGAAGCCAATGTAGGCGAAGAACACGATGGCGGCGCCTTGATGAATGCCGGTGAAGCCATTGGGCGCAAACGGCGTGTAGTTCTCCGCGTGAAGATGCGTGGCGCCGACGAGAATGAAGATCGAGAGCGCGATGAGCTTGATGACCACCATGATGTTGTTCGCGGTCGCGCTTTCGCGCGCGCCGCGCAGCAGCAGCCAGGTGATCACCATGACGATCGAGAACGCCGGCAGATGAATCAGGATCGGAATGCCGGCGACACGTGGCGCCGAGGCGAGAAGGCCATGAATCTGCGGATCGGCGCTGAGCAGCGCCGTCCGGTAGCCCGTCGTCAACCAGACCGGCAGCTGGACGCCGAAGCCGCGCACGAGCGTGTTGAAGTAATCGCCCCACGAGATCGCGACCGCGACGTTGCCGACGGCGTATTCCAGAATCAGGTCCCACCCGATGATCCACGCGACCAGCTCGCCCAACGTGGCGTAGGAATACGCGTACGCGCTGCCCGCCTGCGGAATCATCGCCGCCAGTTCCGCGTAGCAGAGACCCGCGAGTGCACAGGCGCCGCCGAGGAGCAGGAACGAAAACACGAGCGCCGGCCCGGCGCCCATGCGAATGACCTCGCCGTTCGGACCGATCTGACCGGCGGCCGCCGTGCCGATTGCGCCGAAGATTCCGGCGCCGATCACCGCGCCGATGGCGAGCATGATGAGGTCGCCGGCGCCGAGCGAACGCCTCAGGCCGTGGGCGCTGTCGGTGTCTTCAACCAGCTGCGCAATCGGCTTGCGCTGAAAGAGCTGCGACATAGGGGCGGATTGTACGTCAGCGCCGGACGCAGCAATCCATTCACGACACTCCAGCAGCCGTCAGTCTGTAAGCTGTCTCGTTGGACGTGACGACCAGGCCGCCGCGTCCATCGAACGCGACGCCGACCAGGCCGGGTCCGGCCAGGACCATCTCGGGTTCCCCTTCCGGAGGCACCCGATAGAGACCGCTGGATCCGGCCAGCGCCTCGACGACGTGCAGCGATCCGCGACCGTCGAAGGCGAGCCCCTGCGGCCGGCCGAACGCGGCGTATCGCGTGGTCACCGTGCCGTCGGCATCGACGCGGTACAGCGAGTCGTACGACGCGAGTGTTGGTCCGGTCACGTACAACGCCAGGTCGGGGCCGATGGCGAGGTGAAACGCGGCCACGCTCGGCGGCAGCGTCGCGAACATGACCGCGCGGCCGTCGCGGTCGACACGAAAGATGGTGCCCGATCGATCTCCGACGTAGAGCGTGCCGTCGGGAGCGAACGTCAGCCCGCAGGCCACGCCGAGATCCGTCGCGAACGGCTCGGCCGATCCGTCAGCGGCCACGCGATAGACCGTGCCCTCGAACCGGCTCGACACGTGGAGCCGCCCCTGAGGATCGAACGCCATCGACGTCGGGTTGACGATACCCGAGGAAAACGTCTCGCGCGTGCCGTCGGCGCGCACGCGGAAAATCGACACCGGCACTGTTTGCCCGCGCGTCCCGCTGTAGGTGACGTAGAGATTGCCATCGCGATCGAACACCGGGTTGTCCACCTGGTGCAGGCCGGCGGCGAACGGCACACCGACGTCGACAAAGGCGGTCACGCCCGATCCTTCGCCGACGCGAACGGTCACCCGGCCGCCCTCGAGGCCTGGCGGGACGATGGCGACGAGCCGGGTGGACGAAGCGAAGACCAGGCGCGCGCGCTGGGAACCGATGCGTACTTCAGGAAGGATCGGACCGTCGACGGGGAACTCGGAACCTTCGATGGTGAGGCGGCCGCCTTCAATCGCGCTGAGCGGATGAATGGCGGTGACACGGCTGGAGGACATTGAAACGTGCAAGTCTGAAGTCGGAAGTCAGAAGTCTGACCGTCGGAAGCTCAGACTTCAACCTCAGACTTTAGACTTCGAACTTCAGACTTCTACGTATCGTCGAGTTCCACGTTCCAGTACAGGTAGTCACGCCAGCTGTCGGGTGCGTTGCGGATGCCGACGGTTATGCGGATGGCCGGCGCCGAATCGGGTCGCTTGGGCATCCGCCTCAGATGCATGCCGGCTTCAGCCGGCGTGCGCCCACCTTTCTTGCGGTTGCAGGTCACGCAGCATGTGACAATATTTTCCCAATCTTTCCGGCCGCCCTGGGCGACCGGCACCACATGGTCGAACGTCAAATCACTCGTGGGGAAGCCGTCCCCGCAATACTGGCACCGATGGTCGTCGCGGGCGTAGATGTTGGCGCGCGAGAACGGCACATAGTCGAAACGCCGCTTGATTCTGATATAACGCAGCAGCCGGATGACCGAGGGCAGCTTGAAGGTGATGGAGACGCCGTGGATTTCGCGGTCGTAGACGTCGACCACCTCGACTTTCCCCTGGCACAGAAGCGTGATGGCCTTCTGCCAGTGGACGATCTTGAGCGGCTCGTACGTCGCGTTAAGCAGCAACGTCTGCTCCATCGAAGGAAATTTTGCCCGACGGCTGACGAGGTGTCAAGGTTCCGTTGCCGTAAATGCCTTGAAAACTATCGGGTTAGCGCCGGTAATGCACGCATCTGCGTGGACCGATAATGCCTCAGATGTACGCGCGCGCCATCGCGTCCTTCGTCCTCGCTGCCGCCACCGGCGCCTGCGCGTCGACCGGCGCGGTCCCGCGTCCGTTCCCGATGCCCGGCGCTGCGCCAGCACCCGGCACGGTGGCCGGCACCAATCCCGGCACCGATCCCGGCACCAATCCCGGCACAGTATCCGGCACCCCTGGGACGGCGTCGGTTCGCAGACCCTTCGACAGTTATGCACTGACGGGCACGGCGCTGTCGCTGCGAGGTATCCCCTACCGGAATGGCGGCACCGATCCGAAGGGATTCGACTGCAGCGGGTTCACCCAGTACGTATTCGCGCAGTATGGAATCTCCATCCCGCGCGAAGTACGGGAGCAATTCCGGGTGGGCACGACAGTGCAAGCGGATCAGCTCGTGGCGGGAGATCTCCTGTTCTTCGCGACCACCGATCCGGGCGCGTCGCACGTCGCCATCTCGCTTGGCGGCGACGAGTTCGTTCACGCGCCAAGCTCGACAGGCGTGGTTCGCGTGGAGCACCTGGGATCGAGCTACTGGTCGCCGCGATTCCTCGGCGCCCGCCGCATCAACTGAAACTGAAAGCTGAACTGATAGCTGATAGCTGATAGCTACGCAGCTCTGAACTGGCCTTTACGAATAACACGCCGGGAGCTGCGTAGCT
>Ga0193696_1000410_pt1 | contig 15136 bp, 12 predicted proteins | sample L3m1metaG_FD_145074 | JGI IMG/M metagenome (GOLD analysis project Ga0193696, IMG submission 145074) | Soil microbial communities from a riparian zone of the East river system, Colorado, United States - L3m1 | ecosystem: Environmental > Terrestrial > Soil > Riparian zone | place: USA: East River... | reverse complement strand
AGTCCGGGCTGATCAACATCAAACGGGCTCTCGCACGGTTCTTCATCTCTTTCGTCATCGACCGGCACCACCGGTCGAGAGCCGCCGCAACCGTCCCTGGGAATCGCGCAGCAGAACGACACCGGCCGAAATCTCGACGACGGTGGCGTCGCGAACCGCGTCGCCGCGACCGACGACACGGCCGTCGATGATGGCGAGTTGTCGATCCGCGGAAAACAGAATGCTGCTGAGGGCCGCGTCGAACGGCAGCGCATCGCTCGCCGGTCGCGGCTGCGGCGGTGGCGGCTGCTGCTGCGGCGCTGACAGTTGTACGCGCCGTGGCATCACCTCGCGCACGACGCGACGTGCGGCTGCCGGCGGCTCGTGCCGAATCGGCGGCGGCTCGGCGTGAATCGGCGCCGGCGCGGGTGCGAGCACGCGCTCTCGAATCTCCTCAATCGACGGCGGCTCGAACCTCGCCACGACGGGTTCCCGCCTGATTGGCGGCGGATTCGGCGCAGCCAGCGGCGTCGGCTCCTCCTTGGCGAGCGATGTCCCGGCGGTGGCGGCGGGCGACGCTTCGCTCGGAAGCGTGGGAGGTGCAGACAGCGCGAGGGCGGCAACTGCCGTCCGTACCGGCGCCGGTCGCATCTTCGCCGGTCGCATCGTCGCCGATGACGCCGCCGCCACGGACGACGAATCAGTTCGCGTGATGCTCCAGCCGCTGCCCAGTCCCGCGGCCACGCCCGCGACCACGGCGGCACGGCTCAATGCGGCGTGCGACGCGCGCCGGCGGTTCGGACGCAACAGGTTGAGCGTCGTCCAGTCGGCGGCGGCCACCCACGCGATGTGCAGCTCCGACACGCGCTCACGGAATTCGTCGGTCTGCTGTGACAGACTCCCCTCGTCGATCCCCGACAGCGAATCGAGGATCTCGACTTCGACGTCGAACCGCTCCATCAGCGGCAGCGTGGTGCTTCGAAGCTCCGGCAAGCCGCCGCAGATGCACAGCTGCGTCACGCGACCCGCGCCGCTGCACGTTTTGAACAGCTCGGCCAGCTCGTCACCCAGCCGTGCCGCGATCTCTTCACGCCGGCGCGGCTGGCGGTTCCGGTCGCCGTCGTCAAGGAATCCCCACGCGAGCTCGTGTGCGGCGACCAGCGTGCCGTTTCTTATCAACGCGACGCAGGTGAGGGTGTTGTCCAAGGCGACGTAAACCTCCGTCGTGTCCGGAGCCGAGAACGCGCGCCGCGAGCGTGCGATCGCCGCCAGGGCGGCGGCCGGTGTCATCACCGTTCGCAGCCGAATGCCGGCATCGATCAGCGGTTGCAGCGCCTCGGCCATCTGCTTCGCCGACGCAGCGCTGACCACAACCGGCAAGCGCAGGCCATCGGCGGGTCCGGCCGGTGCGATGTCGGCCCACACACCGCGGGTAGGCATCCCGTCGTCAGCCAGCGTCCGAAGCGCTTCCGCGCGCATGCGCTCGTACGACGCGATGTGTACCTCCACCTGGCGGTGCTCGCTCGCCGTACCCCAGACGACGACCGCCGCAGCCTTGCCGCGAAGAGACTCCAGCGCATCGTCGAGGTCAGCCTCCGACGCTGGACACACGCCGAACGAAACCACGCTGCTGCCGCTGCCGGGTGTCCGCCACATGCGGCCGCGATCGACCACCTCGACAATGCGGCTGGCAACCGGCGTCAGTTCGATGCCGACTCGCGTTCGCACACAATTCCCGCCGTTTTTTTCGGTTCGTGACAGTGCCAGCGGTAGCACGCTTTTGCGTCAGCACGGCACACCCCTGCACAATCCTGCACTTGCGCCGCCGAGGCGATTGGCATGAACATGTCTGCTTCGAATCATGGGCATCGACGACCGAGTGTTTGCAGATGAGGCAAGCGCTCGACTGCAAGGCGACTTGCGGCAACAGGTCGCGGCGGCACTGCTCGATCGCGCCGACCTCATCACGGCCGACGCCGTCGCCATCTTTCCGCATTCCGGGCTGGAATCGCTGGACGCGGATTACTGCGGCCGGCTGGGCAACCTGCTGACGCTGCTGCTCACGTTCGCCGTCCGCGACGCGCGGGTGGACTCGCGCAGCGGCTTTGTCGCCGACCTGCATCGCACCATCGGCGAACGCATGGTGCCGATCGATCAGGTGTTCACGTTCGTCTACTTCACGGAGCGAACAGCCCTCGACGAGCTGGCCCTCGACGAGCGCCTTGGCGCGACGAGCGAACCCTGGGCGGTCGTCGGCCAAATCGTCCGTCGCGGTTCTTTCGACCTCCTCGCCGCCTACATCGAACGTGCCCAGCTCGAACCGACCGAAGCGGCGGTCGTCGACAAGCTGACGACGCTGCACACGAGGCCGATGCTGGACGCCGTGCTGGCCAAAGAGCTCGAGCGGGCGGGACGCTTCGGCGATGACGTGTCGGTGATTCTGTTCGATGTCGATCGGCTGTCGACGATCAACGAAGAGCACGGCTACGGCGTCGGCGATCGGATTCTCGAGCGGCTGGGCATTCTCATCCGGCAGTATTTCAGGCAGCACGACTGGGTGGCCCGGTATTCGGAGGATTCGATCGCGGTGCTCTTGACGCGGACCGACGCGGAGCACGCCTCGGAGCTCGCCGAGCGGGTCCGCGCCACGGTCGAGGAGAGGTTGGGCTTCATCGACCACCGCAACGATCGGCCGGTGGTCGTGACATTGAGCGCAGCGGTCGTGAACCTTCAGGTCACGGTCGGCGACATCATCGATCCCGTACGGCTTCTCGCCGACGCAGAGCTCGCCGTCGATCGAGCCAAGGAGCTGGGACGCAACCGCGTCCAGCGCGTCGACGGATACTCAGGGGCGCTGCGCGTCGAACCCCGATCGCCGAGCACCTAGCACCCAGCACTCGGCACCTCGCACCTAGCACGCAGCACCCAGCACCTAGCACTGCGGAGCACTAACTCCCATATTCCTCTTCGTAGTTCGCCTTGAGCTTCGCGACAACGGCAGGATCCGCGAGCGTTGTGGTGTCGCCGAGCGCCTTGCCCTCGGCGATGTCGCGCAGCAGACGGCGCATGATCTTGCCCGATCGCGTTTTCGGCAGGTCCGCCGTGAACAGAATGTCGTCGGGCCGCGCGATGGCGCCAATCTTCTTGACGACGTGGTCCTTCAGCCCGTCGACGAGGTCCTTCGGCAGCGCGCCGGGAGCAAGGCCCTCCTTGAGCGTGACGAACGCGGCAATCGCCTGCCCCTTGATCTCGTGCGCGCGGCCCACGACGGCGGCTTCCGCGACGCTCGGGTGATCGACGAGCGCGCTCTCCACCTCCATCGTGCCGATGCGATGGCCGGCGACGTTGATGACGTCGTCCACCCGACCGAGCAGCCAGTAGTAGCCGTCCGCGTCGCGTTTCGCGCCGTCGCCGGTCACATAGACGCCGCTGCCCCACTTGTTCCAATACTGGCGGACGTAGCGGTCGGGATCGCCGTAGATGCCGCGAAGCATCGACGGCCATGGTCGCGTCAGGGCCAGCAGTCCGCCGCCGACCTCGACCTTGTCGCCGCGTTCGGTGCGGATTTCGGCGCTGATGCCAGGGAACGGTTTGGTCGCCGATCCGGGCTTGAGCGTCGTCACGCCGGGAAGTGGCGTGATCATGATCGCGCCGGTCTCAGTCTGCCACCACGTGTCGACGACGGGGCAACGCGCCCCGCCAATGAACTTGTAGTACCAGATCCAGGCTTCAGGATTGATCGGTTCCCCGACCGATCCGAGCAGTCGCAGCGAAGACAGATCGCGCTGCTGCGGCCACTCCGTTCCCCATTTCATGAATGCGCGAATCGCCGTCGGCGCCGTGTAGAAGACGGTGACGCCGTACTGCTCGATGAGCGACCAGAAGCGATCCTTCTTCGGCCAGTCGGGCGCTCCCTCATACATCACGACCGTTGCGCCGTTCGCCAGCGGGCCATACACGACGTAACTGTGGCCGGTCACCCAGCCGATATCGGCCGTGCACCAGTAGACGTCGTCCTCGCGCAAATCGAACACCAGCTTTGTGGTCGCGTAGGTGCCCACCAGATAGCCGCCGGTGGTGTGGACGATGCCCTTCGGCTTCCCTGTCGTGCCCGAGGTATAGAGGATGTACAGCATGTCCTCTGAGTCCATCGGCTCCGGATCGCACTTGAACGACGCGTCGCGCATCAGCTCGTGATACCAGCGATCGCGCGGGCCCATGGCCACGGGTCCCACGCCCGCTCCCCGCTGCACCACGACGACGTGTTCGATGGACGGCGTGCCAGCCACGGCTTCGTCTGCGACCTGCTTGAGCGGGACGACCTGCCCGCGGCGGTAGCCGCCATCGGCCGTGATCAGCAGACGACACGACGAGTCGTTGATCCGATCGCGCAGCGACTCGGCGCTGAAGCCGCCGAATACGACGCTGTGCACGGCGCCGATCCGCGCGCAGGCGAGCATGGAGACCGCGAGCTCTGGGATGAGCGGCAGATAGATCGCCACGCGATCGCCTTTGCGAACGCCGAGCGATTTCAGGACGTTCGCGAACGTCGACACCTGGCGGTACAGCTCGAAGTAGGTGAGCGTGCGGCGATCGCCCGGCTCGCCCTCCCAGATGAGGGCCGCCTTGTTTCGGCGCGGCCCTCGCACGTGCCGATCGAGGCAGTTGACGCTGGCGTTGATCGTGCCGCCAACGAACCATTTGGCATGCGGCGGCTGCCAGTCGAGGATCCGATCCCAGGGCCGCGACCACTCGAGCTCCGCGGCAAAGCGGGCCCAGAACGCTTCGGGATCCCGATCCGCTTCGGCGTACAGACTCTCGTCGCGCACGATGGCCTGCGCGCGGAAATCCGGAGGTGGAGGAAACGTCCGATCTTCGCGAAGGAGATCGTCGATCTCGTGGATCGGGTCAGTCATGGGGCGAAGGATAGCGTACCGGACGCGTAGCGAGGCCCTTTCAGGGCCGCGTTCGCCGTCCTATCCGCCCAGCGTCGTCAAACGCGCGCGGACCGCGGCGATGAGGTCGGGATGGGTGACGGCGCCGAACCGCAGGAACGCGCGGTAGTGTTCGATCGCGGTTGCCGCGTCGCCGGTTTCATCAGCGACCACTGCGAGGTTGTAATGCGATCCGGCGCTGCGGGGATTGATGGTGAGCGCGCGCCGCAGCAGATCGCGCGCGTCCGCGATGCGGCCGCCCGACCGCTGCACGAGCGCCAGGTTGACGAGCGACTCGACGTTGCGTGGATCCGAGGCCAGCGCGACGCGGAACTCCGCGGCGGCCACGTCGGGCCGGCTCGATCGCAGGTAGGCGACGCCGAGATTGTTGTGCGCCTTCACCGACCTGGGATCGATGGCAATCGCCCGCTGAAACTGCTTGATCGCATCGTCCTGCTGATTGCGCTCCTGATACAGCAGCCCGAGGTTGTTGTGCACCTCCGAGTTCGCGTCGTTCTGCTCGAGCAGGACCCGATATTGCGCGAGCGCGTTGTCGAAGTCGCCGATGCGCTGGAAGTACAGCGCCCGGCCGAAGTGGTCGACCGGCCGTGGTGTCGGCGCGGGCGAAGGAGTCGGCACGGTCTCGACGGCAGCCGCCGGGGCCGGCCGCATCACACGTGAAGACGTCGACGAGCGTGACGTTGCCGCAGCAGGCACGGCGGGGGCTGTCGACACGCGCGGCGGTTCAGCAGGAGCCGTAGCGACACGCGATGGTGTGACGGGCGTGGTGACCGGTGGGCGCACGGCGGGCCTGGTCGTGGCCGGTCGTTGTGCGCTCGACGCCGTCGTTGGCGAAGGCGCCGCCGGTCGTTGCACGACCGGCGGCGGAACTGGTGCGACCGTGGTCGATCGTTGAGCGGCTTGTGGCGCGGCAGGCGCTGGTGACGCCGGAGGGCGCGTCGCAACAGACGCCGCGGGCTGCGGCGACGCTTTCACCGGCTCCGGCGGCGGCACAACCTTCGGCGCGGCAGTCTGTGCGCTCGGAGGCGCGGGCGCTGGCACCGCCGGCGCCGTGGTTGCCGGACGTGACGGTCCACTCGATGTGGAGGGCTGTGAAGGTGCTTTCGAACCCTGCAGCGGGGTCACCGGTGGATTGACCGGCGGCGTCGCCGTTCGCTGCGCGAGGGTGCGAGCCGGCACGACAGTCCCCGGCTTCGGGGGCGCAGATGGAGCAAGCAGAAAGATGACGAGCGAGAGACCGACGAACCCAAGGGCGACCGCAGCCACGCCGTACAGAACCAGTGTTTTCAATGAGGGCCGCGTGCTTCCAGCGGGCGAACGTGGATAGCCGAGCGAAGCCAGCACAGAATCGGCACGTCTCGGCCGATCGGCCTCTTTCGAACCCTCAGGCTGGGTTGACTTGCGCCGCAGCGCATCCAGAATCAGGCTCACTGTTCCAAGGTCCCGGTCGCAAACCCGGCGGTCACCAGTCGCACACCGCTCGATCGCGTCGCGCTCTGCAGCCGGGCGACGTCGCGCCGTGCAGCCACCGGATCAGTGTAGGCCCCTGCGAGGACGCGTTGCCAATGTCCCTGACGGCCGAGGTCAGCGTCGGCGTAAAACACCTTGAACCCGATTCCCTCGAGCCACTCGGTAAGCGCGCGAACGCCCTCAGCGGACGCCGGATCAGAAACCGGGTACGAGCCGACGAGGATCGTCTCGGCGGCGTCCGCGGGCAGCTGCCGGCTGCGGAACGATCGATCCTGCAGACCTGGCACCGGCGCGACCGCCGTCGTGACCGCCATCGGCCGCTGTGCCGGGCTGCTCGCTTCCGCGTGCACGACGCCACCGGCAAAGCGCTGATAGAGAAGCGCTGTCGCGCCGACCCCCAGCGCCGCGGCAAGAAGGACGACCGCCGCCGCCGCCGACAGAGACGCGCCCCCGCCCGCGGTGCGTCCAAAGCCGGGGGACACCGTCGGCTGCACGTCGAGACTCTGCGCGGCGTTGATCACCATCTCGGGAGTGATCCGGCTGGCCTGCTCCGAAAAACCTGCAAGGAGCGCACGATCGCAAATCAGGTTGATCAACCGTGGAATGCCGCCCGAGAGCCGGTACACCTGCTCCAGCGCCTTCGCCGTGAACGCGACGGCAGCCGACCCGCCGGCGATCGTCAACCGGTGCGCCACGTACGCGGCAACGGTTTCCTGGTCGAGCGGCTTGAGCTCGTAGCGGATCGACACGCGCTGATCGAGCTGCCGCAATTCAGGCGAGCGCAACAAAGTCTGCAGATCGAGCTGGCCCACGAGGATGATCTGGAGCAGCTTCTCCTTGTCCGTTTCGAGGTTCGACAGGATTCGAATCTGCTCCAGGACCGGCAGCGGCAGGTTCTGCGCCTCATCGATGATCAGAACGGCGCTGGCCTTGAGCGGAATCAGCCCGAGAAGGAAATCGTACAGCGAGTCGATCAGCTCCTGCTTGGTGACCTTCGCCAGCCGTCCGGCCTTCAGCTCCTCGCGCGAAATCACGCCGAAGTCCTGAAGAATCCGCTTCAGCAGATCCTCTTCGGTGAGAAACGGATTCAGGACGAGCGCCGTGAACGTCGTGCGATCGATTTTCTCCAGCAGCGCACGGCACAGCGTCGTCTTGCCCGTCCCGATGTCGCCGGTGACGACGACGAAGCCTTCGCGGCGGCTGATCGCGTACTGCAGCAGGTCGAAGGCGTTGCCATGCGACTCGCTGCGATAGAGATACTTCGGATCAGGTGTCAGGCTGAACGGCTTTTCGGTGAACCCGTAATAGCGTTCGTACATGTTATTGGGCGGCGACGCCCGGCACGATTCTCGGTGTCAGAAGGATGATCAGCTCGATGCGTTTGCGCGTCACCACGGTTGCGCGCCCCAGCCAGCCGCCGGTGATGCCGACGCTCTTTCGTTCCCGCGTCTCGCGATCGTGTGTGAACCCGGAGAGCGCCAGCGTCTCGCCGTCAACCATGCGCGCAATCATGTCCGACTCCGCGACGGGCGGCGCTTTCACGATCGGGGTCAGGCTCAACGTAATCGCCTCCGCCGCAATCTGCGGCGTGACGCTGAGCGTCAGGTTGTCGGTCCGCACAATCGCCGGTTCGTTGTTGAGCGTGAGCAAGCGCGGATGCGCCAACTCGAACACCTTGCCTTGCGCGGCGAGCGACGCCAGCAGCCTGGTCACGTCGGTGACGCGCAGCCCGGTCAGCGTCGGCCGTAGCGGCGGCCGCTGGCCTGGGACGAGCTCGCCCACCTGTCCTGCGGCGACGGCGCTCCAGTCGATGCCCGCCGCCTTTTCGTCGTTCAGCTCCACCTCGACGACGCGCGCCTCGATCTCCACTTGTCGCACCACGCGGTCGTGCACCGCGTCGAGATAGACCGAAACCCGCTCCAGGCGCTCGGGGAAGTCGGTCACCTGCAGCAGGCCCGCCTTGCGATCGAGATTGAAAGTGGCGTGCTCGGACAGCATCGTCCGGATCCCGTTGCCGAGGTCCGCGAAGACGTCGGCCTTCGTCGAGCTGGAGACCATCGCAGCGCTGCGTCCGCCATCGTCGCCACCGACCGTGGTCGTGGACGTGCGCTCGGTCGCAGCGTAGTTGATGTCGAAGATCCGCGTTTCCGGCGCACGCGCGAACACCCGGATGAAGGATCCCTCGACGGAATACTGCAGGCCGAGCGGCGGCAGGATCAGGGACAGCGCTTGCCGCACCGTCACGTTCTTCAACTCGCCGATGAACGTTCCCGAAATAGACGGGTCGGGCACGATGCTGAGATTGGTGCCTCGAACCAACAGGAGGAGCAGCTCGCGGACGGCGACCGGCTGCGCGAAGGTCAGCGTGAACGTCCGATTATCGAGGTCCGCGGCCTGCGTGTGCTCGTCGAGTTGCGTGAGCGGGAGGACGGGCATGGGCCGCGGCGGCGGCTGCGCGGCGGCGGTTCCCGCCGCCAGCACGAACCAGCTGATGGCCAACATGCGCAGAGACACGCATTCCACGTCCACAATTTCGGATCAGACCGACGTTTTCGTTAGAGGCGTGAAAAACTGTGCAGAAACACGTCGGACGCCAAGAGCGTCAGCCAGCCGGTGGTATGTCGATGACCCCGGGCGGGAGCTTCTTCTTGAACATCACGCCGCCGAGCAGGCCGCCAATGGTGGAGAAGATGGCGCCGAGAAAGCACCAGACCATCAGCGACACGGCCTTCGCGACGATCAGGAACGCGAGTGTCGGGGGGCCGCGGCGGCTGACGCGTTCGAGCATGTCGCGGAGATCCGGCGGCATCGATCCGGCCATGTCGACGGCGCGCTGCGCCAGCTCGCGATAAAAGGGGCCGACGATCAAATCGAGCGGAAGCGAGACCACGACCGTGACGACCGCGCCGAAGAGGCCCGCGAGCAGGCCGGCCAGCGCGGCGTCGCCCGGCTCGATCGGCGTCGATTGATTCTGCTGGAACACATACGCGGCGACGACGCCGCCGCTGACAACCCACAGGCAGCAGCAGGCGTTGCCGACGTTGACGAGCGGCAGCGCCGACAGCACGCCCATCACGAGTCCGCCGACGAGCGCCGGCTGGGTGTAGCTGGGTTTAGTCGTAATACTCCCGTCCCAGATGGGTGATCAGCTCTTCGCCCTTGAGGTAGCGCAGCGTATTCTTCAGCTTCATCAGCTGGATGAAGAGATCGTGTTCAGGATACAAGCCGGGCGCGTGCACCGGACTCTTGAAGTAGAACGACAGCCACTCCTGAATGCCGTGCATGTTGGCACGTTTGGCGAGGTCGAGGAAGAGCGCGACGTCGAGCACGATCGGCGCGGCCAGGATGCTGTCGCGGCAGAGGAAGTTGATCTTCAGCTGCATCTTGTAGCCGAGCCAGCCGACCAGATCGATGTTGTCCCAGCCTTCCTTGTTGTCGCCGCGCGGCGGATAGTAGTTGATGCGGACGACGTGGCAGAGCTCTTCGTACAGGTCGGGATACAACTGCGGCTGCAGGATGTAATCGAGCACCGACTTCTTGCTTTCTTCCTTCGTCTTGAACGATTCCGGATCGTCCAGCACCTCGCCGTCGCGGTTGCCGAGGATGTTGGTGGAGTACCAGCCGTCCACGCCGAGCAGCCGCGCCTTCAGCCCGGGAGCAACAATCGTCTTGATCAGCGTCTGCCCTGTCTTCAGATCCTTGCCGGCGAGCGGCGCCTTCGTGCGCGCCGCGAGATCGACGAGCGCCGGGATATCGGCGGTGAGATTGGGCGCCGCATTCGCGTACGGGATGCCCTCGCGAATCGCCGCGTAGGCGTACACCATGCTCGACGGGATCGACGGATCGTTCTGCTCGAGCGCGCGCTCGAAGTGTTCGACCGTCTGATGGGCCGGCGACTCCGTCGCGAAAATCTCGGTGCTCCCGGCCCAGACCATCACCAGGCGATCCAGCTGGTGATCGGCCTTGAACTTCCGGATGTCCGCCGCGACCTGCTCGGCGAGCTCCTTCTTGTTCTTGCCTTTCTTCACGTTCGGGCCGTCGAGGCGCTTCACGTAGTGCTTGTCGAAGACCGCTGGCCACGGCCGGATCTGTTCGAGCTCCGGGCGGACCTTGTCGAGCAGCGACGGCTCGATGACGCCCGCGGTCTTTGCCGCGGCGTAACAGTCGTCTTCGAAGATGTCCCAGCCGCCAAACACCAGATCGTCGAGCGGTGTCAACGGCACCACGTCGCTGATCTTCGGCGACCGTCCCTCGGTCCGTTTGCCGAGGCGAACGGTGCCCATCTGCGTCAGCGAGCCGATGGGCTTGGCAAATCCGTTGCGAATGGCCAGCACGCCGGCGATGGTCGTGGTGCTGACGGCGCCGAGGCCGACCAGCAGCACGCCAAGCTTGCCGCGCGCGGGAGCAATGTCGACGGGCGTAGGCATGAATTGCGCATCATATAGCCATCAGCTTTCAGCTGTCAGCTCTCGGCGCCAATAAACAGCAGCCCTCGGCGCCATAACCGGGGGTCGGATACAGTATCCGAACCCGTCGGCCGCGTCGGCTTTCAGCGTGAGCCATCACGTGCGTTAAGCTGAAAGCTGAGAGTCGAAAGCTGATCGAGATGTTCCTGAAACGCGACGACCCGCACCTCCTCATCGTCGGCATGACCGGCGTGAAAATGGGCGACCGCTTCGTGCAGATCGGGTGCGCGCACGGCGGACGCCTGGCCGCGGTCGCCGGCAAGGTCGGCTTGTCCGGTCGCGCCGTGCTCGTCGCGCCGGACGAAGCGGCCGCGGAGCGAGGTCGAAAGGGCGCCGAGAACGCCGGCGTACTCATCGAGATCGAGACTGCACCTCCCACGCGGCTGCCGCTCGATGCCGACGACTTCGACATCGCCATCGTCGACGACTCAGGAGGCCTCCTTGGTGCCTTGAACGCCGACGATCGGGCGAAGGCCGTGAGCGAAGTGCGGAGAATTCTCCGGCCGGCGGGACGGGCGCTGCTGATCGGTCCGGCGCCGCGCGGCGGCCTCGGAAGTCTGCTGTCGCGGGCGCCGGAAGGACCGCGTTTCGCCGACGCGGCGCAGCACACGCTCGAATCCCACGGCTTCAAGGCGGTGCGCACGCTCGCCGAGCGCGATGGGCTGGCCTTCGTGGAAGGAACGAAACCACGCGAGGCCAGGCAGGTCGGGTAAGTCAGGTCGGTCCCGACCGCTCGACCCGTCTGACCCACCCGACCCCTTGACCCTCTCGACCTAACACTCACCGCGCACACGTGAGGTGCCGCCCGCCGTCGATCGGAATCGTCTCACCGGTCATCCAGCTCGCGCGATCTGACGCGAGAAACAGGATCGTCTCCGCGACGTCGTTGGGATGGCCGGGCCGGCCGAGTGGATGCGTGGTCTTAGCACGCTCGAGAAATGCCGCGTACTGCGTCTCGTCCATGCCCGAGCGGCGGTGAAGGTTGGTGACGGTCACGCCAGGGTTCACCGCGTTGACCCGCACGCCGAGCGGCGCCAGCTCGAGTGCCGCGCATCGCGTCAACTGATCCACGCCCGCCTTGCTGACGCAGTACGCGAGCACGCCAGGGAACGATCGCAAGCCGTTCACGCTCGACACGTTGACGATGGAGCCTTGACGCGCGGCGAGATGCGGGGCGGCGGCGCGCATCAACCGGAATGGCGCCCGGAGGTTGACGGCCATCATCGCGTCCCAGACCTCGTCGGTCGTCGCGTCGAGCGCGCCGGTCGCGATCGCCCCTGCGGCATTGACCAGCACGTCGACGCCGCCGAACGCGCCGAGCGCGGCGGCGATGATGTGCTGCGGCGCGTCGGCGGCGGTCACGTCCGCCGCACATGAGACCGCCCGGCCGCCCGCGGCCCGAACCACCCCGGAGACCTCGGTCAGCGCGGCTTCGTCACGCCCGACGAGCACGATCGACGCCGCTTCCCGCCCGAACAACGCGGCGGTGGCTCGACCGATCCCGCTCGTAGCACCGGTCACGATGATTGCCTTGTCACGAAACAACATGCCGGCGAGTTTTACACACCCTGCCTTGCCGAGGGGACACTGTCACGGCTGGAGCACAGCCCAGCCCGGCCGAGGCGCGCCAGGATTCCGAAGTTTCCCGCTGAAACGACCGAAGCCTCTAGGCAAGCCTTTTGCCTCGCTGATGCTCGGACCCAGCCCAAATGCCCTTGCTGTCTTCCGAAGACGTCTATTCAGCGCGGGAGATTGCGCTGGCTGCGGGCGTGTCCGAAGCGCAGGTGTCAGCGCTGATGGGCGGGGGATCCGGATACGTGGGGCGTGACGAAGCGGTCCGGATCGGACGCGTGGCGCTGCTTCAAGCGCGCCAGTCATCCGAACAGCCGGTCAGCCGCGCGGGACTCTTCAAAATCTTCTCGGAAGCGCCACCGACGATCGGTTCGAAGCGTGTTTTCGCGTTGTCGAGCACCGTCCACGCTACCGCTCTGGCGTCGTGCCTGTTCATGGCCGCCTTCAATCTGGCGCCTCGCGCCGCGTCGCTCAAGCTGGACGAGCAACCGGCCAGTCCGATGCGGCTGGTGTTCCTGATGAAGCCTGGTCCGGGCGGCGGCGGTGGCGGTGGCGGCCTGGTTCAGAAAGCGCCGCCGCCGAAGGCGCTCCGCGAAGGACACGAGCGGCTCACAAGTCCACTGCCCATCCGCCGTGAGCCGAAGCCGATTGTTCCGGTGCCGGAACCGCCGAAGCCGCCTCCGCCCCCGCCCCCGCTCGCGGCGGAGACGCTGCCGGCGGTCGTGGCGCCGATCATTACCGCGCCGGCCGACACCCGAAATCGGGTGGGTGTCTTGCAAGACACCGCCGCGGAGAACGACAGCCACGGCCCCGGCAAGGGCGGCGGGGCCGGTACTGGCACCGGCACTGGCCTTGGCGAGGGCGACGGCAGCGGGGTCGGACCAGGATCGGGCGGCGGAACCGGCGGCGGTCCGTACCGGCCCGGCAGCGGTATCGAACCGCCGCGTCTCCTGCGAGAGGTACGCGCGGACTACACGGAGGATGCGCGGCAGCGCGGACTCAGCGGCGAGGTCGTGCTCGAAATCGTGGTGCGCCGCGACGGCAGCGTCGGCGATATCAAGATCTTGCGCGGTCTTGCCAGCGGCCTGAACGATCGAGCGGTGCAGGCCGTCCGGCAGTGGCGCTTCGCTCCGGCGCGGCGGCTGGGTACGCCTGTGGACGTCGTAGTCGAGGTGGCGGTGGAGTTCAAACTCCGATGACCCTGTTGCTGGTGGCGCTGATCGCCATTGCGCTGGCGGCCGCGACGGGCGCCGCCGCGTGGAACCGTTCTCGCGACGAGCGACGGCGCCGCGAGGCGCGGATTGCCGCGCTGGCCGCCGCGATCCACGACGAGCCGCTGGCCAGTCCCACTCCCGCCGGAACCGCTGGCGACTTGTTTACGACGCGGCAGCACGCCGGCGCCGGTTCGCGATTCGCCACCGTGGCGGCCGTCGGCCTCCTGATCTTTGGCGGCGTGGCCGCGCTCGCGGTCGTCTCGAGCAGCGCCTGGGGCGATGCGACCGTTCGAAGCGATTCGAGCGCCACTGCGTCACCGGAACCAGAGCAAACGTCCAGGATAGAGCCTCTCGAGCTCGTGGCGCTGGGTCACGACCGCGACGGCGATCGATTGACCGTTCGCGGCGTGGTCCGGAATCCTGCGTCGGGCATGGCGCTGGACCGCATCACCGCGGTCGTGCTCGTATATAAGTTGGATGGCGGCTTCGTGGGCAGCGGCCGCGCCACCGTCGACTCGACGCTGCTGGGGCCTGGCGGCGAAACGGCGTTCACCGTCACGATCCCCGCGGCAAGCCAGATCGGACGGTACCGCGTGAGCTTCCGTACTGAAGATCGCGTCGTCCCGCACGTCGATCGTCGTGATAGAAGTGGGAATTGAGAACGTGATAGCTAACCCTCAGCCCCTAGCGCGGATGTCTGTATGAACCGCCTTCCTCTGATCGTCTCCGCTATCGTCGCCGCGGTCGTGGTGTCGGCGCATGGACAGCAGGCGCAGCAGCCGCCCGTACGGCCGGACGACGAGCAGGGCTTTCGTTTCCGGAGCGGTGTCGAGCTGGTCAACGTGACGGCAACCGTGTCCGATACGAGCGGACGATTCGTGCCAGGTCTGAGGCCTGACGACTTTCTCGTCTACGAAGACAACCAGCCGGTGGAAGTCACGCACTTCAGCGCGGAGCGGGTCCCGGTCAGCCTGGGGATTGCCATCGATACGAGCGGCAGCATGGCGGGCGAGAAGATTCAGGAAGCGCAGAACGCGCTGGATCGCTTCGTGTTCGAGCTTCTCGACAAGCAGGACGAGTTCTTCATTTATCGTTTCAGCAACTATCCGACGCTTCTGCAGGGATGGACGTCCGATCGGCAGCTGCTGACGCGCGCGATCAGCCGAATCTCGGCGAACGGCGGCACGGCGATGTACGACACCGTCGCGGAGGCGATTCCTCTGGCGCAGCAGGGACAGAATCGCAAGAAGGCGCTCCTGCTGATTTCGGACGGCAACGATACGGCCAGCAGCACGGGGATCTTGCCCGTCAAGCAGTTGATTCGCGAGAGCGAAGTGCTCGTCTACGCGATTGGCATCGACGGCGAGAGCTCGTCGACGGCGCAGCGAATGCCGCCGCCGCGCGCGCCGATGCCGGTGCCATTTCCATTTCCCGGCGGCCGCGGACGCCGACCGGGGCCGAGCTGGCCCCAGCAACCGCC
>Ga0193696_1000409_pt1 | contig 15180 bp, 10 predicted proteins | sample L3m1metaG_FD_145074 | JGI IMG/M metagenome (GOLD analysis project Ga0193696, IMG submission 145074) | Soil microbial communities from a riparian zone of the East river system, Colorado, United States - L3m1 | ecosystem: Environmental > Terrestrial > Soil > Riparian zone | place: USA: East River... | reverse complement strand
CCGTTGGCCGCGGCGTCGGCCATTTCCGCGGGATTGCTGCTCGTGTGGTTGGTGGCGTGCGCGAACATCGGCAATCTTCTGATCGCTCGTGCCGCGGCGCGCGTCAAGGAGATCGGCATCCGCCTGTCGCTCGGTGCGAGCCGCCGGCGTCTGATTCGGCAGTTGCTCACCGAAGGGTTCGTGCTGGCGCTCAGCGGAAGCGCCATCGGCATCGCCATCGCCTACCAGCTGCCCTTCGTCCTCCTCCATTTTCTTGGCGGAGCGACCGCTGCGTTTCCGTTCCGAGTCACGGTCGACGGCGTGGTACTCGGCTATGCCCTGCTGCTCGCGGGCGTGTCGGCCGCCATGTTCGGGCTCGCACCCGCCTTGTTTGCCACGCGCACCGACGTCGCCACCGCGTTGAACGAACGCGAAGGACTGCCCGCATCGAAGTTTTCGCTTCGCGGACTGCTGCTCGCGGTGCAGGTCGCCCTCAGCGTCGTCCTTCTCGTCAGCGCCGGCCTTCTGATGCGCGGCGCCCAGCGGGCGGGAGCCTTTGATCCCGGCTTCGCCGTCAACGACGTCACCGCCGTGTCGTTCGAACTGCCACCGGGCACGTACGACGATGCGCGAAAGCGTGCGTTTTTCGCGGATCTCACCGACGCTCTACACGAGCTCCCGGCCCATGCCATCGACGCGTTCGGCTTCGCGACGTGGGAGCCGATTTTCATCCGGCGCGGCTACCAGACACCCATTCACCTGCCGGATCAGACACCGGCGCAAGCGAAGATGATCACGAGCGTTGACGTTTCGCCCGACTATCTCCACGTCCTGCGCATTCCCATCGTGGCCGGCCGCAACTTCGAGGCGTCCTCTGACGGGCGACCTGTGGCGGTCATCAACGAGACCATGGCGCGGCAGTTCTGGCCGAGCGAGAATCCGGTCGGGAAGATATTCCTGCTGGGGCGAGGCGACAGCCGGGAGGTCGTCGGCGTCATGCGCGATGCGCACACGCATTCGATGGACCGTGTGCCGCCGCTCTTCTATCAGCCGCTCCGCCTGGGCCGCGTGGTACCCAGGCTCGTGATTCGTAGCAGCCACGGCGTGCCCTCGGCGGAACTGAAGCGGATCGTCGCACGCATCGACCCTCGAGTCCGAATCCAGACGACGCCGTTGTCGGCGCACCTCGAAGCTCGCGTTGCAGAGTCGAAATGGGGGCCAATGCTCGCGGCAGTGCTCGGCGCCTTCGCGCTCGCGCTCGCGACCGTCGGGATGTTCGGCGTGTTCGCCTACGCCGTGCGCCAACGGACGCGCGAGATTGGCATCCGCATGGCGCTCGGCGCGCAGCCATCCGCCGTGGTGCGTCTGGTGCTCGCCGGACATTCGCGCGCAGTCGCCGTCGGACTTGTCGTGGGACTGCTCGGCGCGGTGGCCTCGTCCGTCGTCATGCGCAGCCGGCTGCACGGGCTCAGCCCGTTCGATCCGGTGGCATATCTGGGCGTCGCGGCCCTTCTCGCCGCGGCGGGTCTCGCCGCGAGCTACCTGCCCGCCAGGCGCGCCGTGCGCGTCGATCCGGTCGTCGCGCTACGATACGAGTGACGAACGGCGACCATGCGAATGATTGTTGCTCTCGGCCTCGTGGCAGCACTGCAGATCGCGCGGCTTCGTCCGCCGGACGTCAAGTTCGTCGGAACACCCCAGAACGTCGTCGAGGCGATGCTGGCGCTCGCGAAGGTCACGCCGGCGGACGTCGTCTACGACCTCGGCTCCGGGGACGGCCGGATTCCGATCACAGCCGCGAAGCTGTTCGGCGCCCGCGGCGTCGGGATCGAGATCGACTCGTTCCACCTGCGGGTGGCGCGGGACGACATGGCGAAGGCCGGCGTCGGCGACCGCGTGAAGTTTCTGAACGAGGATCTGTTCCAGGCCGACATCCGCGAGGCCACCGTCGTCACGATCTTTCTGCTGCCGAAGCTCAATCTGCAGCTGATCCCCAAATTCCGCCGCGAACTGGCGCGCGGGACGCGCATCGTGTCCCACAAGTTCGACATGGGCGACGAGTGGCCGCCGGAACAATCGCAGGACGTGAATGGCCTGATGATCTATCTGTGGACCATCCGCTAAGATACGGATTCCTGAAGGATCTCATGAGACAGCTGTCCACCTACGAGAAGCTGCAGTAGCGCGTGACGGCCGCCTCCGCCGAGCGGACGTGGTCGCGGCAGCTCGTCATCGTGATGACGCTGGCCGCGGTCGCCATCCTCGCCCGCTCCGCGATCTTCCTGTTCCGCGACCAGTCGTACTTCGACTCCGATCAGGCCGTGATCGGCCTGATGGGCAAACACCTCAGCGAACTGCGCGCCTTCCCGCTGTTCCTCTACGGCCAGAACTACATCCTCGCCGTCGAAGCCTGGATGGCCGCGCTGTCGTTCAAGGTGTTTGGCGTCTCGGTCGCCGCGCTGAAGCTGCCGCTGCTCCTCGTCAACTTTGTCATCGTGTTCCTGCTGCTGCGCACGCTGGTGCGCGAGGCAGGCTTGACGCCCGCATTCGCCGGTATCGCGTCGCTGTTCATCATCGCGGCGCCGCCGGGGACCGCGGCGATGCTCGTGGAGGCGAGCGGCGTCAACATCGAGCCGTTTCTCTACACACTCCTGATCTGGCTGACGCGCGCACACCCCGGCTGGTGCGGCGCCATCTTCGCGGTCGGGTTCATGCAGCGGGAGTTCACGCTGTACTCGCTCCTGAGCCTAGCGCTGATTGCCGGAATCACCGGACACCTCTTTACCCGGGAGGCGCTGCGACGCGCGCTCGCCGGCCTGCGCTCCGCGGCGGAAGTGTGGCTCGTGGTCACGCTCGCGAAGCAGTACTCATCGGCGGCGGGGCCAGGCACGTCGATCGCCGACATCCGCGCGCCGGCGAACAACGTCCTCGAGCTGCTCACCCGTATCTGCTTCGACCAGGGCACCGTCGGCGGTGGCGTCTGGCGGCTGCTCAGCGTCCACATGACGCAGCTCTTCGGGACACGAGTCGAGCCGCTCTGGCAGTTCGCCATCGATAGCAACGTGACCGAAGGACTGCCGTTCGCGTGGGTGCTCGTCGCGGGCGCGATGGGCCTCGCAGGCGTGCGCATCGCGGTGTGGATCGCGCGGCAGAGACAGCTGCCGCGAGAGACCTGGTTCCCGGCGTACCTCACAGCCGTCGGACTGACCGCGGCGGCCGCGTTCGTCATCGCCCGCTGCGGTGCACAGGGGCATGTCCGGTACGCGTTGCCCACGCTCTTCGCGGCGGTCGGTCTGGGGGCGTGGTTTCTGTCGATCGAACGCGACCGTCGGCTGCGGACTGTCTGGATCGTGCTTGTCGCGGCGTGGGCGTCCGTGTCCGCGCTGAGCCACGCCAAGCTGTACGCCGAATACGCCACCCACCCGCCGCCGGGCACGAAGCTGCTCCTAGTGAGGCACCTGCAGGCGCGCGGCATCAAATACGCGATCGCGGACTATTGGATGGCGTACTACATATCGTTCGTCACGAAGGAACAGATTGTCGTGATGGCGAACGACTTCCCGCGCATCCTCGAATACGAGCGCGTGGTGAACCAGCACCTCGGCGAGGCGGTCGTGATTTCACGACGGCCTTGTGGGGACGTCAAGCCTGTCGTGGAAGGCGTGTATCTCTGTCCCCCGTAGGGGCTTGGGGCTCGGGGCTAGGAGCTAGCTGAAACACACACCATCTGATGCAGCGAGCCCCTAGCCCCGACCTCGGCCCCTGATAGCTAGCCCCGAGCCCCCAGCCCCTACTGCTTTTGAGTAGCGATGGGGAGATCGTCGCGATTGCCCCACTCTTCCCATGCGCCGTAGTAGTTGCGAAGCTTGTCGTAGCCGATCAGGTGCAGCGCGAAGAGGTCGACCGATGCCCTCATGCCGACCTGGCAATAGGCGATGACCTCGTGTGACGCCAGGATGCCGCGACCCTCGTAGATCTGCTTCAACTCGTCGGCCGGCTTGAACGTTCGCTTCTGCGCATCGAGGAGGTCTTCCCAGTACACCGGCACGGAGGACGCGACGAAGCCGCCGCGCTTGATGCCGCGCAAATCCTTGCCCTCGATCTCCGCGGCCGTGCGCGCGTCCACAATCTTCACGCCCGGCTTGTCGATGGCGCCCAAGACGTCGGCCGCGGTCGCCACCCATTTCGGGTTTGGCCGCGCGACAAAACGCGGGCCGCCCAGCACCAGCTCGGATATGGCTATGGATGTGGGCCTCTGTTCCTGTGTCCACTTGATCCACCCACCGTTCATCAGCGCGACGTTGCTGTGCCCAAAATAGTTCAGAATCCACCAGAGTCGAGCCGCATAAATGCCGCCGCGCTCGTCGTAGACGACCACGCGCGTTGAGTCACCGATGGCGAGTTTTGTCATCAGCGCCTCAAACTGCTCCGGCGTCGGCAGGAAGGTTGGTGGCCGCGTGACCTCCCGAATCGCGCCTGGCAAGAGGTACTCCGCGCCGGGCACATGACCCTCGGCATAGGCCGCCGCGCTCAATCGCATGTCCACCACCCGGACATTCGCGTCGCCTGCATGGGCCGCGACCCAGTCGGTCTCCACCAGCTGTTCAGGGTGCGCGTAACCAACCGCCAGCGCGAAGAGCAGAGGAATCATCCGCAAAGTTTACCGCGCTCTCGCCGAAAGCCGGCAGCTGATAGCTGATAGTTGACAGCCGACCGCTGACAGCCACTCCACGCGAACGGCGTTGGGGTACAGTTGGGGCGTGAGTGCGACAACTCTTGGCGGTGCATCGGTCGTCGTCGCGGGCGCCGGCCTGGCCGGGCTTTCAGCGGCGCACGATCTCGCCGCCCTCGGCGCCGACGTGACGGTTTTCGACGCGCGCGACCGCGTCGGCGGCCGGGTCTGGACCATCCGCGACGGGTTCGCCGAACGGCAGCATGCCGAAGTCGGCGGCGACATGATCGACGAGGCGCAGCACGAGATCCGCGAGCTGGCGGGCGAGTTGGGCCTGAAGTTGGCGCGCATCCTTCGCGGCGGCTTTTCGTACGTCCGCGCCGATCGATCCGGCAAGGCGAAGATTGTGGAACGGGATGCGTCGCGGGGGTGGACGCGGCTGGCAGAAGCCCTGGACGACTGGGCTCGCCCGTACCGTCTGGGCGAACAGCGGTGGGACTCGCCGATCGCCGCGCGTCTCGCGCGCCAATCCGTCGCCTCATGGCTCGACAGCATCAACGCGGACGACGAGCTGCGCGCCACCGCCGCCGGCCTCCGTGGGTTCTTCCTGGCCGACCCCGAGGAACTCTCACTCATCGCGCTCGTCGATCAGTTCGCCACGGACAACGGACCCACGCTCCAGTCGATGTACCGCATCGACGGCGGCAACGATCGCCTCGCCGCCGCGCTGGCGGCGCCGCTTGGCGATCGCCTCCACCTGAGCACGGAAGTCGTCGCCGTGTCGCACCGCGGCCAGAACGTCCGGGTCAGCGTGAAGAACGGCCGCGCCGTGTCACAGATCGGCTGCGACTACGCCGTGTTCGCCCTGCCGGCCACCACGCTGCGGCGCATTCCGTTCATGCCCTCGCTGCCCGCGCAGCAGCACGACGCGATCGCCAACCTGAAATACGGCCGCGCGACAAAAACGCTGCTGCAGTTCCCGAAGCGCTTCTGGCGGATACCGGGACGGGCGCGCGCCTTCGGATCGGCGCTCCCGTTCGGCGCGGTGTGGGACGGCAACGAGGAACAACGCGGCGCGCCGGGCATCCTCTCGCTGCTCGCCGGCGGCGGCGCCAGCGACGCCACACAGGGGATCGTGGCGAAAGAAGGGCCGCAGGGACTGGCGCGTGCGCTCGAGTGGCTCGGGGCGGACCAGGCTGAGCTCGGGGCGTGGCGTCAGGTCGTGTGGGAGCAGGAACCGTTGTCGCGCGGCGGCTACGCGTATTTCGCTCCGTCGTACGATCCGTCGCTGCGCGCGTGGCTCGCGCGCCCGTGCGGGCGGTTGTTCTTCGCCGGCGAGCACACCAGCATCAAGTGGCAGGGCTACATGAACGGCGCGGTCGAAAGCGGCCGCCGGGCGGCCGCCGAGATCGCCGCCGTTCACACTACCTGATCTTGTCTTCGTGCGGAGGCGTGTCGGCTTCTTCGCCGGGCACCGGCGGCGGTTCCCCGGCCCGCGCTACCGCGTGCTCGCGGTCCGGAACGAACTCGTTCGTGAAGCTTCGCGCGTCCGGACTGAGACGTTCCGCCTTCTGCGGCGGTACCGTCACCCAGACACCCGTCATCAACCATTCCGGGGGCGCCGGCGTCGTGCCGCTCTGACTGGGTTCGCCCGAGGTCCGCGGGAAGGACTCCAGCAGCCGCATCTCGTATCCGCGGCGATCGCGCTCGGTCATCGCCTGGAACTCGTCGCGGTCGAACTCCGGGTAGCGGCTGGCGAGCGCCTCGTCGAGGTCGACGCGCAGCACGCGGGTCGACTCGTCGTAGCGAATCATCGTGACCGGCAGCAGATACCGGCGGCGCGAGAGCAGGCCGCCACCATCGACGACGGCGTACCTGGCGAGGCCGGACTCGCCGTCGGCGACCAGGCCATCGAGGCGTCCGAGGTCGGCGTCGGCTTCGTTGCGGATGGCGAGGTCGCGCAGGTGACCGCTGCGCTCGAGGTTCTCGAGCGGTAGATATTTCAGCCGCCCGGTAACAGCCGGCTGGCGCATATCCCATTCCGATCGCGCGTCGTCGTTGATGTGCGCTTCGGCCATCTCGGTCAGGCGGCGATCGGCACGTCCTTCCTCGTCGAGTGTTTCCTGTAACAGCCGCGCTTCATCAGCCCGGTTGAGCCGGCGCGCGTACGTCCGGGCGCAGCCGTACGCGGCAATTTCGTAATGCTCGATGCGCTGCGCCACGCCGATGATACCGGCGTCGCGCGCGTCGTCTGTCGCTTCTTGATTCAGACGATCGTCGGCTTCCTGAACAATCCCGGCGAGGCCCGCACACGGCTTGGCGCGGCGGCGCTCGCCCCAATGCGTGAAGATCAGCTCCAGCCGCTCGAGGTGGAGCCGCGACTCGTCGCAGTGGTGGCGCAGCGCTTCACGCAATTCGGGCGCATGGGCCGCCTCGGCGAGCCTGGGCAGCGTGCGGATCATCTGTATTTCGGCGTCATACAGATCGCTCAATTCGTCGAAGTAGAGATCCTTCAGCGACGCCATCGCCATGGAATGCTCTCCCTGAAAAGCGGTTGACCAATTGTCTTACGCAAGCGTTGTTCCGTAACTAATTCGCCGCCGGGCGCTGGGCATGCGGCGGCCGATAAAGATGAGGTACAGTCCGCCTTCGCTCGGGAGATCCGCCCTCGCCCGGGAGATCACCGCCGGCTTCGGCGAGACAGGCTATGAAAACAGGATCTGAAGGGGCGCTGGTAAAAGCGCTAGGTGTCCGCTCGCTGACGGCCAGCATCGTCAACACGACGATCGGCGCGGGCATCTTCGTGCTGCCGGCGGCGGTCGCCGCGGGTCTTGGCGCCGCGGCGCCTCTCGCCTATGTCCTCTGCGGCGCGCTGATGGCGCTGATCGTGTCGTGCTTCGCTGCGGCCGGCAGCCGCGTGTCGTTGACAGGCGGGTTGTATGCGTACGTGGGAGTGGCCTTCGGCCCCTTCATTGGATTCCTCGCCGGTGTGTTGTACCAACTGATGGCGGCGTTCGCGGTGGCCTCGGTTGCGAGCGCGTTCGCGGGTTCGGTTGCCGCTGTCTGGGCGCCCGCGGCGACGCCCGCCGGGCGCGCCGTGCTGCTGGTCGTGCTGATGGGGGTGGTGGCTGCCGTGAACGTCCGCGGCGTCAGGTTCGGTGCGTTTCTCGTCGAAACGGCCACGGTCGCGAAGCTGCTGCCGCTGATCGTCCTCGTCGCTGTCGGACTGTGGTCGGTCAACCCCGACTACGTGAGGTTTCCTGATTTCCCTGCGCCCGCCGCGCTCGGCCGGACCGCCATCGTGCTGATCTTCGCCTTTCTCGGCGTCGAGATCGCTCTGGTGCCGAGCGGCGAAGTGCGCGATCCCGCGCGCACGGTGCCACGTGCTCTGTTTCTCGCGCTCGCGATCACGACGACGCTCTATCTGCTGATCCAGCGGGTCGCGCAGGGTCTGCTCGGGCCGGCCATCGCTGACTTCGCTTCCGCTCCGCTGGCCGAGGCGGCGTCGCGCGTTCTGGGGTCCGGAGGGCGGCTGCTGGTGATCGGCGGCGCCATCGTCTCGATGTTCGGCTACGTCGCCGGTGACATGCTGGGCAGCCCGCGCTCGCTCTACGCGCTCGGTCGAGACGGTATCCTGCCGGCAGCGCTCGCGCGCGTGCATCCTCGCTTCCACACGCCGCACGTGGCGATCGTCGTCTACGCCATGCTGATCGCGGCGCTGGCCGTGAGCAGCAGCTTCACGCAGCTCGCGATCCTCGCGAATGTCGCGGCGCTGACGTTGTACCTGACCTGTGTCGCCGCCTCGTACGAGCTGCAGCGGAGGGACGTGCGGGCGGACGGCGCGCCGTTCCGGCTGCCGGGCGGACCAGCGATTCCGCTGCTTGCGGCGACGGTCATCGTGTGGCTGTTGTCGAACGCCACGCTCCGGGAGTTCGCGATCGAGGGCCTGGTGGTCGCCGTCGCGTCGATGTTCTATTACATTCGGAGCACGCAGACGCTGCGAAATTAGGAATTAGGAATTAGGAATTAGGAATGGTCACATTGAGTGGCATGACAACCTACTTTTTGAGGAACCTTCGTAACGACTGGGAGACGTACCAGTAACACGCTATAGCGCATGGAACTGCGACGATGGCGGCTAACCACGGGGAGTAGAAGTACAGCGCAACTGGAATGAGCAAAGACACAAAGACCCTGACGACTTGCAGTTCCGCTCCGGCGTACCAATCGGAACAAGTAGAACGGTTCGATGCTCACATAGGTGCCCTGCACAATGACGCGATAGGCTCGTCGTCTGGACTGTCGCTGGCATCGGTTTCATTTGCCTTGCCTTCCGCATTCCTAATTCCTAATTCCTAATTCCTAATTTCGCGGCTTTACGCTCCCATGCCGCCTTCGAGCACCAGCCGACGCGCCTCGAGCGGCGCGCACGGCGCCGCGAGATAGCGCCCCTGTGCCGCGTCGCAGGCCAGCTCGCGCAGGTGGTCGCGTTCCATTCTGGATTCGACACCTTCGGCTACCACTTTCAACCCGAGGTCGTGGGCGAGATCGATCGTCGATCGTACGATAGCGTCCTCGCCCACCTTCAGCCCGGTGATGAACGAGCGATCGATCTTCAGGACGTCGACCGGGAGCCGCCGCAGGTAGCTCAGCGACGAGTAGCCGGCGCCGAAGTCGTCGATCGCCAGCGTGATGCCCATCTCGTGCAGCTGCCGCAAACACGTCAGAGACTGGTGCGCATCCGACATCAGGACGTTCTCGGTGATTTCCAGCACCAGCGTGGACGGCGACGCGCCGTGCACGCCCAGCGTCGTCGCGACCCGCGTCGGAAAATCGGGATCGCGCAGGCTCTTCGGCGACAGATTCAGCGCGATCGAGACCGCATCGCCAGGCTCGGATCGATCCCGCCAATCGGCAAGCGCCCTCTCCAGGAGAATCATCGTCAGCGGTTCGATCAGCCAGGTACGCTCCGCCAGCTCGATGAACCGCCCCGGCATCAGTCGCCCCTCGCGCGGGTGGTTCCAGCGAGCGAGCGCTTCGACGTACATCGTCTCGCCGGATTGCAGGTTCACCACGGGCTGGTAGTCGAGGAAGAACTCGTTGCGGTTGATGCCGTCGCGGAGGTCGGTGACGCGCGCCAGCTGCTGGTGCGCGTCGCTGTCACGCACCGCCGCGTACACAGCGCAGCCAAGCCCTCCGCTTTTCGCGACGTACATCGCGATGTCCGCACGCTGCAGCAACGCGTCCGGATTGGCGCCGTGTTCCGGAAAACAGGCGATGCCGACACTGGCGCCGATGAACGCCTGATGGCCTTCGACGACGAGGGGCCGGCCCAGATCCAGCAGAATCTTCCGCGCGGCGAGAATCGCGCCGTCGGCGTCGGTCCGCGGCAACAGGAGCGCGAACTCGTCGCCGCCGAGCCGTGCCACCGTGTCGACATCGCGCAGACGGGCCTGGAGGCGCACGGCGACTTCCTGCAGCGCCCCATCGCCGGCATGATGGCCGAGCGAGTCGTTGATCGCCTTGAACCCGTCGAGATCGAGCACCAGCAGCGACAGCGGCTCGAAGCCCCGTTGCGCCGCGAGAATGGCCTGGTGCAGGCGATCGTGCAGGAGCACCCGGTTCGGCAGATCGGTCAGCGAATCGTGATACGCCATGTGCTCGAGCCGCGCCTCCGCGTGCTTACGCGAGACGCGGCTTTCGGCCTCGCGAAGCTCGCGCTGGACCGCCGGGCCGAGGCGTTTCAGGTGGCCCTTGATGATGTAGTCGTGCGCGCCGGTTTTCATCGCAGCGACGGCGATGTCCTCGCCGATCGTGCCTGACACGAAGATGAACGGCATGTCGGGGTCGTACTGCCGCAGCAGCTGCAGCGCGGCGGTCCCGCTGAACTGCGGCATCGTATAGTCGGCAATCGCCAGATCCCAGTGATCGCGCTCGAGCGCGTCGGCGAGGGCTTCGGAGGTCTCTACGCGCTCGAGCGTGACGGCGAATCCCGCGCGAGTCAATTCATGAACGACCAGCAGCGCGTCGTTCTCCGAGTCCTCGATCAGCAGCAATCGCAGTGGCGTCATTCCGCAAGCCTCCGTACCACGACGTCGGACCGTTGCAACGCGGCTCACTGTTTGGAAAACCAACAGCCTCGTGCAGTCGCGTGCAAGACCTGTCGTGAAACCTGACGGTTTGCTGGGGGCAACGGCTAAAAGTGCAAGCGGCTTGCCACGCGGCTGAACTATTTGAGCCGCAGAAGCGGCGGCCAGATCGGAGGCTCCGTGCATCGCCAGCCGGCTCGCGAACTGAGCGTCGAGATCGCGAGCGGCGGCTCAGTGCGCGAGAGGTCCAGAGGATCGAACACGAAGATCGGCGGGGCCGCAAGCGTCGCAAGCGGCTTCCAGTCGAGCGCGCCGAGCCGGCTGCGCCCGCTGAAACGGGCACGAAAGATCGGCACTTCGTCTCCATCGAGCACGATGTACGGCCGCCGGCGCGTCGACTGGAGGAACGCGATCGCGCGGTCGAGCGCTGCCCGGTCCAGTAGGTCGAAACGGAGCGTCAGCCGGCCGGCATAGTGGCGGACCGAGCCGCTGTGCTGCATCGAGATGATGACGGCGTCGGGTTCGGTGTGGTCAGCCACGAATCGCGCCACGTTCACGTATCGCCGATCGCCCCATCCGAGATCGAAGGCGCTGCGATCGATGGCCAAACGAATACCGTGCCAGCCGACCGCCGCCACGATCGCCCACACGACAGCCGCTGACCACTGCCCGGTCCATCGCCGCGCGATCGTGTCCAGCGCCACCGCGCTCAGCAGCATGAGGACCGGCCACATCGGCAACAGGAAGCGGAGGAACCACCAGGCGTCGAATGGCGTGTAGAACAGGTAGGACAGGAACACGACGCCGATGATGCCGCCCAGCAGCGTCCGGAGATGCCCGACCTGCGGGCGTGGAAGCAGGACCGGCACCACGAAAAAGCAGACAGCGAACAGCACGAGTGGCGTTTGGGTGTCAACGAGCCAGAGTGGATAGCGGCGAAGATTGGCCAGACCAAATGCCCACGCGTAGTAGTGACCGATCTCCCCGTAGCCGCTCGTCAGGGGCGATCCATACATGCGCCAGTTCACCAACAGGACGCCGCACAGACCAGGGGCAATGCCGGCGGCAAGACGGAACAGCGATCGCCAGTGCGTGAGCGCCAGCCAGGCGACGAACACGCCGGCAAGCGGCGCCAGGTTCGGCCTGATCATGATCGCGGCACCGATGGCAAGGCCGGACAGCCATGGCCGGTCCGACACGACGAGAAGCAACGCGAGCGTCCACGCTGCTGTGACCGGCACGTCGCTCATGGCGTTCATGATCTGATAGAGAAACACGGGACTGACGGCGACAAGCGCCGCCGCGACGAGTCCGATCTGCGGCGCGTCGAACAGTCGTCGCCCGAGCAGATACGTCAGCCAGACCGTCAGCGCGCTGCAGATCGGCACGACCAGAAACGCGCCGCAGTACCCGGCGACGACCTGAAACAGTGCCATCAGCAGCGGGAGTCCGGGCGGGTAGACGGACGCAATCGCGCTGGGATCGCCAGGGATCGTCCGAAAACCCAGCGGGGTCCATGTCTCCGGCGCGCCTGGCCACGGCGAGTCGCGAACAACGTCCTGATGAATCTGCAGCGTCCCTGTGCGCCAGAGGCCCGCCTGCGTCACGTAGCTGTACTGATCGGCGCCGCCGGCAACCGTCGACCCGAAGGTGATCGACAGATACAGGACGGTCAACGACAGGAGCGCTGCGGCCGTCGTCGACGCCGGATGCCGCATCAGGGCCTGCGCTGATGGACGACCTTGCCGCCCGCGACGGTCGTCAGCACCTGGACATCTTTCAGACGCGCCGCCGGAATGGAGAACACGTCGTCGCTGAGAATGACGAGATCCGCGATCTTTCCGCGGACAATCGTGCCCTTCACGGCGTCCTGAAACTCGGCGAACGCCGATCCGCTCGTATACGCCCTCACCGCCTCCACGATCGAGATCTTCTGCTCCGGAACCCAGCCCTCCGGGCGTTTGCCGTCGAGCGTCGCGCGCGTCGTCGCGGCGTACAACGTCAGCATCGGGTTGAGCGGTGCGACGGTCCAGTCGGTCCCGAGCGCCAGCCGGACACCCTTGTCGATCAACGTCCGGAACGCGTACGTCGTCTTGATGCGATCCGGGCCGATGCGCCGTTCCGCCCAGCGGCCATCGTCGATGGCGTGATAGGGCTGCACGGAGGCAATCACCTTCATCGCCGCGAACCGATCGAAGTCCTTTGGCGCGATGTGTTGCGCGTGCTCGATGCGAAGGCGGCGATCGCGCTCGCCGTTAGCGCGGATGACGTCGCCGTAGAGGTCCAGAATCGCGGAGATACCGGCGTCGCCGATGGCGTGCATGCAGAGCTGCAGTCCGGCGTGGTCCGCGGCCATGAGCCTGACGCGCATGTCGGCGATCGGCTCCATTTCGTCGGAGAGCAGGCCGCGTGTCTGGGGAGCGTCGGTGTACGGCTGAAAGAAATAGGCCGTGGTGGACCCGAGTGACCCGTCCGCATAGCCCTTGACCGCGCCAATCCGAAGCCACGACGACCCGAACGACCGGTGCACCCCCAGCTTCGCCTGGTCGTACCAGCCGAGCTCGAGCGGGGCGGCGTAGATCCGCGCGGTCAGCTCGTTGCGGTTCGCAAGCTCCGCGTACACCGCAATGTCGTCGTACGACGGGTTCATGTCCTGCAGGCTCGTCACCCCCACGGAGGCGGCGTATCGGAGGGCGCGCTTCACGACGGCCAGCCGCTGGTCCGGGGTCATCTTCGGAATCACGCGCGCGACGGACTCCATCGCGGCGTCTTTGAGCACGCCGGTCGGATAGCCGTTCGCATCGCGGACGATGGCGCCGCCGGGAGGATCCGGCGTGCTCTCGGTGATGCCGGCCCGGCCGAGCGCCGTCGAATTCGCCAGCGCCATGTGTCCGTCGTACCGGGTGACGAAGACCGGCGTCGCGCTCGTGACGTCGTCGATGAGCTGCCTGGTGGGGAGCTCGGCCGGCGTCCACCGCTGGTCGTCCCATTCGCCGCCGAGAATCCATTCTCCCGGCTTGGTCTTCGCACGCTCGCCGATCCGGCGCGTGAATTCGGCCGGCGTCTCGGCGTCCTTCAGGTTCACGTTGTCGAGCGCCGTGCCGCCGTCGATGAGGTGGACGTGGGCATCGTTGAAGCCCGGCAGCACGCGCCGCCCTTCCGCGTCGATGACGGTCGTCGCCGGCACGCGCCAGCGGTCGATCTCCCGCGAACTTCCGACATCGACAATGCGATCGCCGACGACCGCGACGGCATTCGCGTCGGGCTGAAGAGCGTCGCCGGTCCAGATACGGGCGTTGGTGATGACGAGATCCGCCGCGAGGCGCGCGGGACGCACACAGCCCACAGCCAGGGCTGGGATGAGCGCGATTGATAGAATGAGCGGATGCCGCACTCGAATCCGTCTGATCAGGAGCTGAAAGAGCTTCTCACTAACGCCACGACCATCGCAATCGTCGGCGCCTCATCGAACCCGGACAAGGAGTCCTACGGCATCATGAAGAAGCTCCTCAGCGTCGGCTATCACGTGATTCCCGTCAACCCGAAGGAAACCGAGATCCTCGGACAGCAATCCTACCCGTCACTCATCGACGTCCCCGAGCCGATCGACATCGTCGACGTGTTTCGGCGTGCGGAGGACACCCCGGCCATCGCCGACGATGCGGTCACTAAAGGCGCGAAGGCGCTGTGGCTCCAGACCGGGATTTCGAGCGAAGATGCCGCCGCGCGTGCAAAGGCGGGTGGGCTGATGGTGGTGATGGACACCTGTATCGGGGCGACACACAGCCTGCTGCGTGTCGCCCGCAAAGTCTCAAGTGCCAAGTCTCAAGGCTGAGGTCTTCAGACTTCCGACCTCAAGCTTCAGACTTCAGACTTCCGATGGCCTTTTCGAGCTTCGTGACCAGATCGCCCAGCTGATCGACGACGGCGCGGACCGCCTCGGGCTGGCTGAGATCGACTCCGGCCCGCAGCAGAAGCGTCATCGGGTGGTCGCTGCCGCCGGACTTGAGCAGCGTGAGGTAGCGGTTGATCGCCGCCGCCCGTGCGGCCTCGGAACCGGTCGTGAGTTGTTTCATCAGCTGCGCGCTGGAGGCGAAGCAGGTCGCGTACTGATACACGTAGTACGGGGTGCTGTAGAAGTGCGGAATGCGCGCCCACGTCAGCCGTGACTGCTCGTCGTAGTCGAGCGCGTCGCCGTAGTAGCTCTTGAGCAGGTTGAAATAGATCTCGCCGAGTCCCTCGGCGGTGACAGGCCGTCCTTCCTCGACGAGCCGGTGCGCCTGCAGCTCGTAGTCCGCAAACAGCACCTGCGTATAGAACGTCCCGACGATGCCATCGATGGCGTGCTGGAGCAAGACGATGCGTTCGCGATCGTCGGTCGCGCGCTCGAGCATGTAATCGAGGAACAGCATCTCGCTGAGGGTGGACGGCACTTCCGCG
>Ga0193696_1000408_pt1 | contig 15203 bp, 29 predicted proteins | sample L3m1metaG_FD_145074 | JGI IMG/M metagenome (GOLD analysis project Ga0193696, IMG submission 145074) | Soil microbial communities from a riparian zone of the East river system, Colorado, United States - L3m1 | ecosystem: Environmental > Terrestrial > Soil > Riparian zone | place: USA: East River... | reverse complement strand
GTCACGCAGAGAGACCCGGCAAACGATTTCAACATTTTGGGATTCGAAATCGGAAGTCTCAAAGGTCCGCGCCACGACTACCGACAAAAGCCAGGGCTTGAGCATTGGCTCAGTTTCGGAAAGCAGCTCGGGCACCAACGCGACCGATTTAGTAAAGAGCGCTGTGGGAGCGGCCGTTAGCGCTGCCGTTGGCGCTGTTAAACCATGAACCGAACTCTTTTGACAATCTCAGTCCTGACACTGGCCGGCATGATCGGTCTGTACGTGCTGCTCTTCCGCGCGTACCAACTTTACGAAGAGAAAACAGCCAAGGGCACCGTAGGCGGTTTCCTGGCATCGCTGGGCAATTAGTCCCCCCCTCGAGTAGTCACACTTGACGCTGCGTGCCGGCAGTCAGCGCTCGAGTTGGCGTCGCTCGAGGATTTGTCCGCCTGGACAGCGGACAAGAGTCCGGAGAGTCACAGTTTCGGCACGATGGACCAAAACTCAGCGGCAACAGCCGGCGTCACCAGGGCACGGTAATGCGCGAACGTCACTTGCTCGGTATGCCCGGCTTCGAGCGCAGTTTTTCCAGCGTTGTCAAACCTGGCCAGGTGATAGGACACAAAACAATGGCGGGTAGCATTTCGGACCCAAGGCACCTTGGAGAGCTTCAGCACGGCCCGGATAGTCATGTCACCCAAAGGACGCAGCTCACCTCCCAAATCGAGCCACGCGCGCAAATTGGGCTGAATGGTAACGAGACGGCGCGCCCGAGTTTTTGATTTCACGGCGGGCACCTCGATCAGGTCCTGGTCTAGCTTCAAATCCGTTTCTCTGAGCCGATGGGCTTCCGCCGATCGTACGCCTGCAAAATAACGCACAGCCAAATGCCGGCAGACATCGATGTCTGCGCGCCGCGCAGTGTTCAAAACCTGTTTGACCTGGTCAGGGGTATGAATGCCGATTGGGGCACTGCCATCGAGGGTAGGCAGTTCGACGCCAGCAGCCGGGTTGCGATCAACGTAGCCACGGCGCTGGGCGAAGTTGTAAAGCGTGCGCACGTCGGCAACGTAACCGCGCATGGTCCGAGCGCACCATTCTTGCCCGAGCATCCATTTTTCAATCTCCGCAGTGGTGATGCTTGAGAGAGCGCGGCGCGCCCGGCCCGCAGCAAAGTGTTTGAGACTGACGCGCAGTTGCCGCAAGTAACGGTCAGACTTTCCCGCCCGCGCTTTGGCGAGCAAAAACTCATTGAGGATTTCCGAGACGATCGGCGAGTCACAACCGGCCAGCGGAAGGGGAAGGTTGATTGCCGCCGTGCCAGCTATGGCGTTGCTGGCAGCCAAAAGAGCCTGACCGGCTTGCGCGAGCGATAGGGCAACCGCTTGCCAAACGGGGCCAGGCGACTTGTCGACAGACAGTTGACCCGGCAACACTTTTCCGTTCCCCGAATGAGGGATGGTCGGAGCGACAGGATTTGAATGCTGGAGTTTTTTGCTTATGGAACGCGGCCTCCAGGCCGCGCTATTCGAGCGCGGTCAACCCGAAAAACCACCAAACTATTAGCGGCATTTGTAACGGAGTTTACTTGAACAAAAATTGTTGCTGGGCCTGGCACCGGGGCCGCAGGCGTTCCAACAGGGCTCGGAGTGGGGATGCGAAAAAAGTTTGTGCCAGTGACGGGGCTTATGAAGTGGATCGTAGGTTGGTCACCATGCCAGCCGACTACCCAGGCAATCGCGTTTGCCGGCACGCTGAAGCTGTTTGTCGCAAAGTAGTTCGTTTGGCCAAGGTCAAACTGCGACACAATAGGGTTCCAGTTTGTGAGGGGCACGGCCATGTAGCTTTGGGCCATTAGCGACGGAACAAATGCAAGGGCTGTAACAATGCTCAATACTTTCATCTTCTACCTTTCGTTACGGTTCTCTCGGCCTCCGGAATTGATTCTGCCATCTCAAACTTGAGCGGCAGTGGAAGCCTGTAGCCTTGCTCTGTACAACATTTCAAACCAGCCGAAACCAGTTTCGTTAGGATCATGGTCTGGGTCAGACCCGTTGTCTCCGCTAATTTCTCCAGTGGGGCTTCGTCCTCTTCAAGAACGTAAAGCCTGACGTGCTTTCCTTTTTTCTGAGAGACCATGACGTTGATTGTCTGAGCCTGTCACTAATTGTCATTGACAAGATTGGGACACTTTGGGATGTTTTTGTCCCAATGACTGACTTCTTGCCATTTCAGCAGATCTGGCGAAAAAAAACGCACAGAGTTGCCCTATACGGCGTTTTCCCGGGCGGGGCCTGGCTGGATGATGGGGGTCATTTAACAAAAGGTCCAAATGACACTCGAACAAATCCGAATCACGGTCTCTGCCATAAAGCCTGTCAGCTTGCGGCAAGTAGTCCGCTACGTTCGCGCTGCCGGCGTTAAGCCCACAGGCGCGCGCACGCGCCCGCGTTGGTATCCAGACAACGCAGCAGCAAAGGTCCTGGCGCATCTGGGCGTCGAACCTCGCTCAGCTCCAAGGATCGTGTCCATGCGCCAACTGCGTGCCGTGCGCGACAAAGCGCAGAAAGCGAGGGCGCGATGATGGAAATCGAAGCGATGACCGACGCCGAGGTGAGGCGCGAAATAGAGGAGCGCGGCCAGACCTTCACGCGCGATCAGTTTCTTGCGTTGGAAGCCAAGCTTCGGCTGCGAGCTGCGTGCCTGCACTGGACCGGCGACCCGATGAAACAGCCGGCACGCGCAGTCCTTTGCGCTGCTCGCCAGGTGCAAGCCAAAGCGGAATCGGAGGCGGTCGTATGACTCTCGATCGTACACGCTCGCAAGGGCCTGCTCATGTTATCGACTTGGCCAACGCTCTGGTTGCCTACGTTCAAATCAGCGAGATCGATTCATACCACGAGGCAAGGGTAATGACCTTGCGGCGCTTTTTTTCAGAACTCTGGCCAGGGATGCATTGCCAGATTGAAAGAAAGTTTTTGCACATCGTGCCGTTTCGGGACAGTTCAACCTCTCTCTTCGTGCTGCTATGATCAACAGCAACGAAGGTTTTCCACAAGGCCGTTGGACACCACGCTTGGACAGCAGCAACAAGTTTGGCGTGACGGTAGCACCATCAAACGATCACTTGCTCATGGTGCGCAAGCCCGTCATGGGCGTCATGACGCGAGACGAAGCGTTGAACCTGGCTGCCTGGTTGTTTGTGATGGCAGATCCAAAAGCCGAGCGGTTTTACAGAATAGTTGACTCGATCCTAAAGCACTGATGAGCGCACAGGACGCATTGCGTTATCTGGATCACCAGGCGCAACGTTGTCGCGACCGCGACTCACACGAAGCACTTTGCTTGCTTCTTCCCTCACTGATGCGCGTGCTCGACCTTGAGCCCATGACCTCGTTTGAGGCGTTGGACTTCTGGGTAAATTTCCGAGACGCAATGAAAGAAAAAATCGAACTCCATTCCTAACCAAAAAAAAGGCGGCGCAAGCGAAGCGTCGCCAGAACCAAAATGAACGACTTGACCAACGATTACTTACCAAACAACGGGCAGAACGGACACAAAAAAGTTTTCAACCTTGTACCTGTCGAAGACGACATAGGCCAGCAAATCAAATCGGTTCGCACCGATGCCCTTGGAGACCCGGACCTCTCAGACGGAGCGCGCATGTTTTTGTGCAAGGTCCTGGACCTGGCTGTCTCTCGGGACACGATGAAACGATTTGGATCGGTCATTATCTCGACCACCAAATTGTGTGACCTGCTCAAGCGCTCGGCTCGTGCAATCTACGGCTGGAAAAAAGAGCTGAGCCATTACATCTGGATCAGCAAAGTGCCGATGCCAAATTTTTGGCCGATGGATCACTTGCATATTAGCAGACTCGATCCACCGGACAAGACGATGCAGATGCCGACCAAGGATGGACTCTGGGGCAACGGATCGCGGCGCGAGCAAGGCGTACGGGGACTGGGGGCGCGCCAACCTGGCCAGCTCAGCCTTTCCAGCCAACCGGCGCTGAAAAACCCTCTCCGTGGCACCAAACAGCACCGGAGCCAGACACCCGATTCTTCATTTCCTGAGCAAAATGCCACGGGGAGCGGCACAAAAGGGCACCTCTCCACCGCAAGTTCTGCGGTGGACAACAGCAGAACTTGCGGTGGGGAACCGCAGAACTTGCGGTGGGGAACCGCAGAACTTGCGGTGGACAACCGCACCAAACAGCACCGGGCAACCGCAGCAAACGACACCGGACCACAGCAGCAAACAGCACATATAAAGAAGACTAGAGTAGAGAGTATTGAGTCTTCTAGAGCTAGGGGAGCGGCTTCCCCCCCTTCAAATCATCGGGATTGGGAAAAAAAGTTAAAAAAGATGTTCCCCCGTGAGCTGGAAAAGTTGAAATCGGATTTGCTCAGCCAGCAAAAGCGGTTGCAGCCTGGAGATCCCAACATCCTCGACATAACGCACCGCATTATGCTGATCGATACGGCCCTTTACGGTGCCCCAGCGCCAAAGGCGGCGCTGCACGCGGCAAAGCCGGCGCGCAAAGCATCGGAGCCAAAGCAGCCAACCGAGCAAGAGATTTTGGAGGGCGCAGAATACCTGGTGAGCATCGGCAAAGCAGCGTCACTGACCAAAACTCAAAAGGAAGCGCTTGCGAGGGCCAAATGAGCTACCCCGGTTCAAAGGCTCAAGCTGGCGTGTTCCAGCGTATCATTGGGCAGATGCCACCTCACTGGACTTACGTCGAACCGTTCTTCGGAAGCGGGCAAGTGTTTTGGCGCAAACGGCCCGCAGCTCGCAGCGTCATTATCGACAAGGACGCCGGCGTCATCGCCAAAGCTCGCGCTGAGCTTGATCGGCTTCAAGCTGTCCATTGGCTGCGCGAGGTTCACATGAGTCCAGGTTGCGCGTTCGATTACCTGACCTATCCAGCTCTGACGCTCACGGCCGACGCAGTAATTTACTGCGACCCTCCTTATCTGCTCTCCACACGTCAGGAGCGTTTCTACTACGATCACGAGCTGACCGAAAAGGACCACGCGCGATTGTTGGCGCTGCTGCAGGCGCTCAAGTGTCGTGTTCTCCTCTCGGGCTATCCATCCGAGCTTTACGGCGCCACGCTCCAAGACTGGCGCTGCCTACGTTACCGCACAAGGACACGCGGTAGGACTGTGACCGAATGTCTCTGGGCAAATTTCCCTGAGCCTGACGAGCTGCACGATTGGCGCTATGCCGGAAACAATTTCCGGCAGCGTGTGGCCCTCAAGCGTCTGGCCAATCGTTGGCTGGCAAAACTGGACACCATGACGCCACGCAAACGTGGCTACGTCCTGGATGCGATCTCGAATCGCATTTCCGATTGGAAGGAGGCAGGCTCAAGGAAATGAGGAATCTAATTATCGGTTTGATCGTTGGCCAGGCTTTTGGGTTTCTGTGCGGCCTTGCGTATCAAAGCTGGATTTTCAGGAGGTTAGCCAGGCGCATACGTGATAGGCTTCCAGAACCAGCGAGCAGAAATGAGCTGTCACGCGCTCGATGAGTCACGCCCTGGTCCTGTCACTGTTTCCCGGCGCTGGACTTTTGGATCGAGGGTTCGAGCAAGCTGGATTTTGTGTAGTGCGCGGACCGGACACACTTCTAGGCCAGCGCATCGAAGACTTTGCCGCGCTTGCTGGTCACTTTTGCGGCGTGATTGGTGGTCCGCCGTGCCAGGACTTCTCGCGAGCGCGGCGGCGGCCTCCTACTGGCCACGGCAAGCGGATGCTTGCCGAATTTGGGCGCCTGGTCACTGAGAGCCAGCCTGATTGGTGGCTCATGGAAAATGTGCCCGGTGTGCCTGACGTTGAAATTCCCGGCTATGTGGTCCAGCGCTTCAACCTTTTTGCTTTCGAGTTTAATCTTCGTCAGCAGCGCAACAGGCGTTTCCAATTTGGAAGCAGAGACGGCAAACCACTGGTTTTGAAGCGCACCTGGTCACAGAAGCCCGCTTGGCTGGCAAAAGCCGTTCTAGCGCGTGACCACCGGCGCAACTTTGCCGATCTGTGCGAGCTGCAAGGGCTCCCCAGGTGGTTTGATCTACCTGGTCTCTCACGGACGGCCAAAATCCGTGCCGTGGGTAACGGTGTGCCTGTTCCCATGGCGCGCGCAGTCGCGGAAAGTATCCGCGATCGCCGGGTCACTGACGGTTCCCGGCTGTGCTGTTGTGGCTGTGGCCGGCTACTAACCGGGCCAGCCAGGCAGAAGGCCGCAACAGCAGCATGCCGGAAACGTTTGGAACGCGAGCGGCGTGATCAGGCACCAACCAGCTCGCCTTTGGACTCCTTCTCTTCGCCTTGGCCCAATAGGGTCTCCTTTACATCGTCAATGTGAAGGCACTCCTTTAAGTTCGGGCAAGGGTCGTTTGGAGCGACTGGGGCAAGTTTGCCGTTGCAGTGGTCATTTCCAGCAACGGCGTCATAGAGAATTCCAACCATTGGGGGTCCGTAGGTTGGTATCATCAGGACCTTGTCCCCGTTTTTTGCTACTCGGCCATTTTTGTAATGCATAGGGAAGCCAAAAAGCTGCAATTTTGGTGCCGTGCAGACACGGTTTTGCCATTGGGGAACTTTCCGTAATAGCCCTGACTGGTTAGTCCCACTTTCCAAGCTTACAATTTGGAAAGTCAAAGGGAGTTGCGCGGCTCCGTTTTCATCCATGAAGCCCATCTTAAAGACCGAGTACGTCAATTTGCCCCTGTCCATCCCTGCCCCGTGGCGTGAATTCTTCGATGAGCACGCTTCCCGGCTGGGCATCTCCCGCAACGCGGCGCTCTGTCTGGCGCTGAAACTGGGTGGTCCCATCCTGGGAAAGTTTGTTGGTGTGCTTAAAGACCAATTGAGGCTCCAGTACGAGCGTTTAGGGAAAGTCTCGGAAAACCTAGGGCCTCCCGCTTTGGCCCCTGTGCGTGCAGAGTTGCCGCATGAGCGACGAAAACGCACAAGCAAGGCCCGCTGAGGCTCCGGAAAGTCCAGCGGTAGTCAAAAAGGCAGTCGACACCATCGCCAAGGGCAAGACAAGGCCAAAGCCAACCCCGGCCAGGGCTCCGGAAAGTGTTAAGGAAACTCCCACGGAAAATACCCCGGAAAGTGGCAGGGTAAGTCCTCCGGAAACTCCCGGAAAGTCAGATAATGCCCTCTCCATCTTTGGTTGGGACGTTTAAGCAATGGATCTGGAAACGACATTGCCGGGCGAAGCTTCGCAAGCAGGCCCGGAGAGCCAACCTCCTGCACGGACTGACGGCCTCGCTGCTGCGGTCGCAGTTGAACACAACGCAGAGAGCGGATCTGAGGGTGGCGCTCTCGGGTCTGGAAAGCGAATGGGACGCCCGCCAGTCCATGGGCGTTATAGCAAGGCTGCCGGGTCTGACGGCAAAAATCCTGTGCCGTTGCCTGGGGCCGAAGCGATATCAGCGCCTGAAGCAAACGGCTTTGCACCTGAGCCTGCGTCTCGCGTCATTATTCCTCCGGACCTGTTCGCTCAGGTTGTCCAGGAAAGCCTGACGCTCGCTGAAACTTTTGCCAGCACAAAGCTTGAAGCCGTGGCCCACAAAGCCGGGCTGACGCAAGGGGACATCACCCCGCAGTTGAGGCAGGCCGCGCTCGGGGATCGGCGCAAGGAAATTATCGGCAAGCTTGCTCCCATGGCTCTTGAAGAGTGGGGACTGGATCCAGAACTAAGCCCAACGGCAGCCATCGGCGTTTTGCTAGTCCCCTGGGCTTTTGGCGCAACCAGTGCCTACTGGACACTGGCCAAACTCGCCGCGGAGAAAGCAGCAAGAGAAAGGACAAATGGAAAAAAAGTACAAGATTGAAATCAGTTTTAACTGCCGTTTTGCCCCGGACATGCCTGAGCACCTTGTTGACGCGGTTAAAGTTCTGAACGGCACAGTGGGTGAGGTGGTGATGAGGTTCTTGTCGGAAAATCCCCAGTTCGAATTCCAAAGTTTACGCAGCTATGACACAGGACAACCCGACAAAGTATAAGCCGTGGGGCAAAAAGATTTACCGGCGCGACATTAACCGAGTTGTCGAGGTTCGCGCCTGGCGTGGTCCGCGTGGCAAGGGTCTCTGTGGCACTGGCAAAGCCTTGGCCCGTCTCGCGTGGGATAGGGGAGCGCTCCAGGTCAGTCACACCTGGTCAGTCTCACAGACGCCGGCCGAGTCACGGTCTTTGGCCAAGATAATTCGAGAGGGTCTCGGCTTCTAAAAGCTGCTGTGCAACTTGGACACCGGGCTTTTCACCTTGGGATTTTTGGCGCGAGTGGCACGGGCAAGACCACTTATGCGCTGAAGTTTGTCACGCACGCGCCGGCCAGACACGTTTTTCTCTTCGATGCCGAGGGAGAATTTTCTCCACGGTTGCAGCTCGCCCCTTGCAGAACTGTTTACGAGCTGGATCAGGCTATCGCCTCGGGCTGGATCTGCTTTGACCCTCACATAATGTTCCCGGGCGACCTTGAGGGCGCTCTCGAATACTTCGCAAAGCTGACGCTCCGAGCTGCTGCGTTGCTCCCGGGCCGGAAACTCTTCGTTGTCGACGAGCTGGGGAACTACACGGGAGGCAGCGTCATACCGCAACCGCTCAAGACCTTGGCTCAGACCGGCCGGCGTTACGGTGTGGACGGTGTCTTCATGGCTCAACAGCCAAACGAGCTGCATAACACTATCCGGTGTCAGCTCACGGAGATGGTCTGCTTCCAACTGACGGACGCCACGGCCTTGGAAATCCCGAAAAAGTTTGGCTTCGACATTGAGGCAATCCGAGCGCTCAAACCGTTTGAATTTATCTGCCGGAACAAGCGCGGGCAGGAGGTTCGAGGGTGACTCTCTTAATAGAAACCGTCGAGGCAGTCTTTCCCAAGCCGAGCCTGACAAAATCAAAATGGACCTGGATCTGTTTTTCTGGGCATTCCCTTGTGACGGCTTGATCGTGATCATCTGGCATCCGCTTTTTGTGCCCGTCAGCGCCTACAGCTTTTTCAACAATTAAAAGTCATATGGGAATCATCGAAAAGTACTGAATTCCTAGGCCACGACAGATCGAGGGGAGTTGGTGCAGAGTCGCCGCAACGTGCAAATGCACCAACAGAAAAAGCAATGAACATCAAGAAATACGTCGTCGGGTTTGCGATCTTCCTGGCCTACTACCTCGTAGCGCGGAACATCGAGAACAAAGTCCAAGCCATCAAGAACCTTACCAACGTGGGCAACGCTTAAAGGCGGCGCGTCGGAACGGCTCCAACCAAAAATCTTACTATGGCAATCAAATACAGGGTAGCTCTGCGTAACGTGCAAAACGTTGCCGCGAGCAAGACCGCCATTATCGAATGCCCCATTGGCAAACGGTATCATCATATCATTTTGCAGCACGGCTACGCCTCAGGCACGAACACCATTGCGGCGGCCTACACCAATATCTCAGAAGTCCGCGTCCTGGTTAATAACCGGGTCCAACGTGTCGCCAGCGGCACGCAGTTGCGTGACAAGAATCTGCTCAACGGCACTACCTTTGACGCGCTGGTTGGCGGCGTGCCCAACACTGCTCCCGGCGTTTCGATCCCGATCTATTTCGCCGAGCCTTGGCTCACTGACGAGCTAAGCCAGGATGCACTGGCATGGCCCACGAACCTCTTTGAACGCTTCCACGTGGAAGTTGATCTGAGCACGGCCTCGACGCCAACGCTGTTGGCCTTCGCGGTAGTTGACAATCTCCAGGCGGACAAAATGCCGAACATCAGCAAGTGGATTCGTTCAAGCCAGGCGGCTGCCTCCACGAGCTTTGACATCAGCAGCATCGATAAGCGGGATTTCCTCCGCGTCATTTCGGTTTACCCGGACTCGGGCGGCACGAATCAGCCTTCACGACTCACCTTCCGCAAGGATGGGGAGATCCTCCACGAGCTGACTTACACGTCCAACGCCACGCTGTTGCAGAGCTACTCAATGGCCCCAGCGGCCTCTGGACGCACGAGCAACGTATACGACCTGGTCTTTGATCATGACGGCCTGCTTGGCAGCGCTGTTCCAATGGCCGGCGCTCGCGACGCGACGCTTACCGTCGAAGCAGCTTCGACCATGTCGGGCACCACGACCTTTATCGTCGAACGCCTGGGGCCTCCCGAGTAAGCACGCCTTACCGGCGTTTGTCCTGAACGCTAACAGCCCCTTGCCGGTTTTGGTTTTCCGGCAAGGGGCGACTCTCAACCGAAAGATTTTTTATTTATGGAAGACAACGATCCAGGTGGCGAGCTGAGCATGAGCGGTAGCACCGGCAAGAACGATGCCAGCAGCTTTTGGGGCTCAGGCGGCATTGTCAGCGCAATTGGTAGTTGGGGAAACGCTGCTGGCAATATTTTAAAAGGGCTCAATACGCCAAAGGCGGCCAAGACAACCAAGCTTCCTACGTGGGTTCTGCCTGCTGCCATTGGCGGCGTGATCCTGCTGGTTGTGATGGTCGTCGTAGCTCGAAAGTAAAGCTCCGGCAATGGACTGGACCTCGCTATTCGGCGGCGGCGGAGGCGGGGGCGGGCCTTCCTCCAGTGCAAGCTCTCCGATCATCTTTGGAGATCACAGCAACACAACCGTCCTGGTCGGGATCGCAGTGGGCGCAGTTGTGGTCATTCTCGCGCTAATTCTCATCACCAAAAAGTAACATGGGCCAAGCCAGTGCCAGCAGTTCATCGAGCAGCGCCATTAACAACGCTGCTGCAGGGACGATCAGCAACAACTCAACAAACTACGTTATGTGGATTGTGATCGGAGTCGTTGCCTTGCTCGGCTTGCTGGCCTGGAAACGAAAGCACTAATGGCAGCCGGCTACGACATAGGCGCAAGCCTGAGCGGTTCCTCATCGAGCGCGGCTTCGAACGCGAGCGCGACAGATGTTAAGGGCGGCGGAGTCACGTTTGTTATTGCCGATAAGGGCAGCACTGCGAGCGGTTCCAGCAGCACAAAGACCTTGCTGACCGTGACGGCGATTGTCCTGGGCGTGGCGCTCGTGGCGTTTGTGGCATGGAGGCTGGTTAAACACTGAGTTATGGGATTCGGTCCATTCAGCGCTGAAAGCACTGCTTCTGACAGTCGACAGACTGGCGGCGATGCCTCGATTTTGAATCGGGGAAACAAGAACAAGGTTGCCACGCCTGGATCGACGCTGGTGGACCTCGAAGGCGCAAAGCTCACCACAGCTCCCACGATCACCGGCAACAAAGGGAACGTAACAATCAACGACACCGGGCCGCTTACGAATCTCGCGAGCCAATTTGCCAGTACGATCCAAACAGTTTCCAGCCAGAGTAGTCAGGCGCTTTCCGATGCCCTGGCGCAACAGTCTACCACGGTTAAAGAAGCCCTGACCAAGGTAACCGATGTCAGCAACAACGCTGCTTCAGGCGGCGATGCGAGCCGCAACAAGATCGTGTTGTACGTGGTCCTGGCTGCGCTGACTCTTCTTGGCGTGGTCTTTTACTACCGAAAATAAATTTTCAAATGGCAAACCTTAAACGCTCATCACGAATCCAGGGAGAGGGAATCCAGTCCATCGCGAGTGGTGGATCACTCTCGATTAGCAACAAAGACCACGATAACACGATGGCTCAATTTGTCGTGAGCAACGAGGCGGCCTCGGGCAGTGGTTATAACATTTACATTTGCGGCACTGACGGTGTTGAAGCCCTTTGCATTTTTCCCCAAACCGTAGTGACCCTGGAAACCGATTCCCCTTTCAGGGTTAAGAATCCGAGCGCATCGAGTGTCAATTGCACTGTTGGCCGGGTCCTGCTTCGCGGGGCCGGTGGGGGCAGCGCTGCTGCTGACGCTGCTTCAGGCGGAAGCAATCCGAATCAGGGAACCGGTGGAGTTGGCGCGACCAACACACGCTTTCACGTCAGATGATCAGCGTATCGGTCAATATCAACTGCCAGCCAAGCCCAGCAGTCCCGCCCATAGGTTTCAATGCGATCCCAGCCGGCGCGCTCCTCGATGAGAACAACCAACCAATTTTAGATGAAGACGGACAATACATCATCGGTGAATAAGCTCAGAACAGCGATAGTGGCTCTTGCCGGCCTCATCGTCATTATTGTCGCTACTGCGAGCACTTTTTCCAGCTACACCAGGGTGACCTCAGCTAACGTCAACTCACTGCTGTTACTCGATGCGACAAACGTAGGGGCAGGGACCTTTACCACAAAAACGATCAGTGTCAGCGACTTGTTCGGCACAATTTCTAACGGCGTCGATTTCGTTGGCGGCGTTGGTGGCTCTAGCGGGACCTTGACCATCAGTCGTGGCTATCAGTCAACAAGCCCCGATATTTCTCCTTACAACGGTGGCGGCATGCTGATTACACCGTGGGGCCAGGGCAGTGCCCCCAACGGATTATTTCTCTACAACCATGAGCCAGGCATCAGCCCTTATCCCTTTACCAGCGGCTTTGACGCCAGGCCCAGCGGCTACTCCGTGGAGCGGCTCGGCCTGCGCACTTACTGGGCGAACGCCAAGCAGGAGCAGGGTGCAACATTCACCGCATGGAACGATAGCACGGGCGGATCGGGCGCCGCGCTCGATGGCCTTCCTGCTCATGGCAACGAAGTTTGGAGCAATCAGCGCAAGCCAGCCTTTGTCATCGCAATTAGCGACAACTCGGTAATTACTGCAACCAACTGCACGCAACAGGGGATGACAAACACCATCAATGCCTTTTTCACAAACGGTTGGGCTGGCCTGATGAGCAATGGTGTGCCTTGCGTCTACGAATTCGAGAACTATTGGCTGACCAACCATCGCTCTGGCAGTTTCCCTTTCAACAGCCTGGCTTGGAATACGAATGCGAACAAGTGGCCGATGGCAGCGACGTACCCGAGCAATGTCTTCAATTATCTTCATACGAACGGATTCGAGGGCTGGGTGATGCTCTACTTTGACAGCGTTTGCAGCGCCAGCAATAACACCGAGGTTGACATTGACGCGCTCCTTGGAAGCACAACCTGGGATTACCCCAACGGCGCTAACGGAATCAGCGGCTCGGGCTTGATGCAGCCGATGATCACCCCGTTCCACGTGCAGCATGATGTCACGACCTTTTACCAGTGGGGCTGTGATGGCATCACGTTGCAGGACACCGTGGCCAGGGGCGGTTTCTCTGGTTATGTGGAGCAAGAGCTAAACTCCTTTTCCAAAGCAATGCTTTACCCGGGCTCGGCATCGTGGCCCGGAGTCCAACAGCGGTTAAATTGGGCTTATTACTATCCGGGGCGGATGAACAACCACGGCATGGTCTTGAACTACCTTTACCCACCGGCGTACCTGCCAGCGGCAATGTCATTTGAGTATTCGGCCAACGGCCTTGCGCTTGAGTCAGGCACCTTCCCTGTCGAACCGGGCAGTTCGGGTCTGCTCCGCCAAGTTGTGGCGATGCTTCGGCCTTCGCTTTACAACCTGACCAACTGGCAGGCCAAAACGACCTACTGGATCTTGAATTCCGATTTTCTGGTCTATGACGGTTGGGACAAGAGGAACTGTCTCGACTTTTTGAACTGCGTTGCGACCACCACGGCTCACGAATGGATCAGGAGTAACGACGGCGGCGCTCTGACCAATGTTAACCTCATGACCTTATCGACCAATGCCAACTACCTGAAAATTTGGCAGGACACGGCACAGAACCGGATGAAGACGATCCGGCACGGGGCAACCAATTCCATTTTCAGCAAAGCGCTCAGCGATGGGACGTACGCGGTCTGGCTCATCAATGAAGATCCAAGTAATTCCACCAACCTGGCTGTTAATCTTTCGGCTGCTGGCATCGCAAGTAACACGACCTGGTCGGTAACAGAATGTTGGACCAATACAGCGCTTGCGACGGTTAGCAACAGTTTTAGCCTTGTGGTTCCAGCAGCCAGTTCGCAGTTGGTTTTGCTTTCTCCCGCTGTAACAAAAGTCTGGCGTGGCACCTTAACACAAAGCGGGACGGCAGCCCCTGTTGCTGCGGTGGCAAAAAATGAGTTGGGGGGCACTATTGCATTTGCCAGAACCTCATCCGGGATTTACACGGCTACGCTCGCCGGAGCTTTCACTACAAATAAAACAACTCTTTACCCTCAAAGAGAGCTAGCGGTCGGTGCTGAGCCGATTTACGTAACTCGAACGTCCGCCGATGTCATCACTATCACGTCTGATGCTGACGGGGATATGGTTGGCAATTCGCTTATGATCATTGTCGACCCATGAGCTTGTGGAGTTATATAACCGGCACTACGCCGCAGGATGAGCAGCAAGCCGGGCTCGACCTGGAAAAGCAGCGCTATGATGCCGCGCTGGCCCGCCGTGAGGCTGCCGGCACGATTTCAGAGGAAGCGGCGGACAAAGGGCGCGCGTACGAGAACGGCGTTGTTTTGGAAGATACGGACGCTGGCGCGTTGCAAGGCTTCAAAGAAGGGGCCAAAGAGGGCTTGGACAATGTGCTCAATTTCCCTGGTGAAGTTGTGGGCGCTGCCGGAAAGGGCGCTGGCCAGGTGCTCGCCAACATTTTGAAAAACATTCCGTGGTGGGTTTACCTCGGGGCTATTGGAGCTTTGTTTTTTTACTTCGCGCCGATCCTAATGCCGATCCTGCGTGCAGTGCTTCGAAGGGTGGTCCGCCGATGAACATCCCAATCGAGATCGTTGCCGGCGTGGTCACAGTTCTGGGCGGCGGGATACTCACGGCCCTGGGCTTCATCTATTCAAAGCTGACGCGGGTGGACGTGCGAATCGCTCGCATTGAGGAACGCATGGGCATCCTGTCAGAAGATTTATGAAAAGCTGGAAAACAACACTGTGCGGCATCGTCGGCTTGCTCGGCGCTCTCATTTCGCAATTCTATCCCGAGTATGCCCGCCACGGCGCGTTCCTGGCTGCGTTGGGTGCCGGCCTAGGTCTAATCTTTGCCCGTGACCATGGCGCAGGCGGCCCCCCGGATCTACCGCAGCCAGTCAAAATTACTAACGTTGCCTTGTGGCTGCTCATGGCAGTTGGGATCATGGTTATGTTCACCGGCTGTGCGCGCTTTCACTCAGTCCAGGTGGAAACGTCGCTCGATGGGTCACGCAGAGAGACCCGGCAAACGATTTCAACATTTTGGGATTCGAAATCGGAAGTCTCAAAGGTCCGCGCCACGACTACCGACAAAAGCCAGGGCTTGAGT
>Ga0193696_1000407_pt1 | contig 15254 bp, 6 predicted proteins | sample L3m1metaG_FD_145074 | JGI IMG/M metagenome (GOLD analysis project Ga0193696, IMG submission 145074) | Soil microbial communities from a riparian zone of the East river system, Colorado, United States - L3m1 | ecosystem: Environmental > Terrestrial > Soil > Riparian zone | place: USA: East River... | reverse complement strand
CACGCATCTCCGGTATCGGAGCGATACCCGATCCGAGCTTCAGATTCGATCCCGGGCAATGCATCACCTTGATGTCGTGCTCGGCCAGCAGCTGCTGATCGGCGTCGTCCACCCAGACACAATGCGCGGCGCACAAATGAGGTGACGCGAGGTGGACCGCCGACAGGTACTCGATGTTGGTACGCGAACCAGTCCGTTCCGTGACGATGGCGACTTCATCGCGCGACTCGGACGCGTGGGTGTGAACGATCGCCTGATGCTGCTTCGAAAGAGCCGCGACCGCCTCGAGCAGCTCGCGCGAGCATGAAACCGCGAACCGCGGCGCGAAGGCGGCATGCAGACGCCCGCGCTCGGCGCCGTGCCACCGCGTGCGAATCGCGACGCTCTCGTCGATGGAGCGGCGCGTCTCCTCCTGCAGCCGCTGCGGCACCTGCGCGTCGAAGTCCATCATGCACTTGCCAATTGTGGCGCGCAGACCGCTTTCGGCAACGCTTTCGAACACCACGTCGGTGTCGTGGACCGTTTCCATCGTGAGCACGGCAGTGGTGCCGCTCGCCAGCAGCTCGGTGGTCGCCAGGCGGGTTGCCGCGCGCAGCGTGGCGGGGGAGTGCGCCGCCTCCATCGGCCACACGCGCGTCCGCAGCCACTCCATCAGCGGCAGGTCGTCGGCGAATCCACGGAAGAGCGTTTGACAGAGGTGGATGTGTGTCTGGATGAAGCCAGGCAGGATGTAGCCGCCACGAGCCTCGACGACCCGGTCGTGGCGTTCAACGATGTTCGAGCCGACGGCCGCGATGCGTCCGTCTTTGATCGAGACGTCACCCTCGACGACGTCGAACCGGTCGTTCATCGTCAGGATCGTGCCGCCCCGAACCAGCAATGACTTCAAACTTGAGACTTGAGACTTGAAACTTGAGGAGGCGTCCACCTCATCGAGGTGGGATGTTCCTTGCCGTGCTTCACCGCGATCAGCTCCGCGAGGATGCTGACGGCGATCTCCTGCGGCGTGACGGCGCCGATGTCGAGGCCGATCGGCGCGTGAACGCGTTTCAAGAGATCGGGCGGCATCTGGTCTTCGACGAGCGCCTCGTAGATGCGCGCCACCTTCGCACGGCTCCCGATCAGGCCGAGATAGCGGAGGTCGCGCGGCGCCAGCGCTCGCAGCGCTTCGAGGTCGTTGGTGTGGCCGCGCGTCACGATGACGACATAGGCGTGCGGCGGCAGGTTGGCGCGCGCCACCCATGCGGGGATCTCGTCGACGACGACTTCGACGGCGGTCGGGAAGCGCTCGACGTTTGCAAACTTCTCGCGGTCGTCGGCGACGTGGACCCTGAAGCCGACCTCGCCGGCAAGCCGCGCCAGATGGAAGCCGACGTGCCCGGCGCCGACGATGTAGAGCTCGGGCGACGGCTCGATCGGCTCGATGTAGACGTCCATTTGCCCGCCGCAGACGAGTCCCGTCTCCTGAGCGAAGTCGTCGGACAGCTCGTAGTGCACCATCTCAGGCCGGCGGCTCAGGATCGCCTCGCGCGCCTTTCCGAAGGCGTCGTTCTCGTAGCAGCCGCCGCCGATGGTCCCGACAATCCGTCCGTCGGCGAAGACGAGCATCTTGGCGCCGACGCGCTGCGGCGTCGACCCGGTGGTCGAGACGATCGTGACGAGCGCCGCCGGCTCGCCGCGGTCGAGGGCGGCCGCGACGGCGGCAAAGACTTCGCGGTTCACGTAACGATTATAGAGGGGTCACGTCGGCCAGGTGGGTCCGGTGGGCCAACTGGGTCACTCTGACCTACCCGAACCCACTCGACCGACCCGACCGACCCGACCGCGCGATCACCGATGCACATCGCAGACCTGATTCGGCTCGGTGCCGGCGATGAACGCCTCGTTGATGACTTTGGGACAGTACGGCGTCGCGATTTTTCCGGTCTCGGCGTCGATGTTGGTGAAGGCGAGCCCTTCGGGCACGTCGAACGGTACGCTCGCCCGGCCGGCGAGCGCGGCCTTCATGAACTGCGTCCAGATGGGCAGCGCGGCCTTGGCGCCGCTCAGGCCGACGGGCTGGTTGTCGTCGAAGCCCACCCACACCACCGTCAGCAGCTCCGGCGTGAAGCCGACGAACCAGGCGTCGCGCAGGTCGTTGGTCGTGCCGGTTTTTCCCGCAGCGTCGAGCGTGAAGCCGGCGGACCGCGCCGACGCCCCGGTTCCCTCGTTCAACACGCTGCGCATCATGTTCGTGACGAGGAACGTCGTCTGCGCCTTCGCGATGGCCTTCTGCGGCGCGGCGTCCTTCCGGGTGATGTCCTTGCCGCCGCGCGTGATCTGCAGAATCTCCTTCAGCGGCCGGATCCACCCGCCGTTCGGGAACAAAGTGTACGCCGTTGCAATCTCCAACGGCGTCGCTTCGAAGACGCCGAGCGCGATCGATGGATAGGCCTTGGGTGTATTGCCGACACCCAGGCTCTTCCACAACGCCGCCACGCGGTCGTAGCCCGCCTGCTGCGCAACGTGGATGGTGCCCAGATTCCGCGAGTGCGCGAGCGCGTGGCGGTAGGTGATCGGCCCGTCGTAGGTGTGCTCGTAGTTCTCGGGCGTCCACACCTGGTCGTCGAACTCGAACGTCTCCTGCTCGTCGAGCGTGATGGAGGCCGGTGTGACGTCGTGACGTTCCTGCGCGAGCGCCTGCTCGAACGCCGCGAGGAACACGAACGGCTTGAAGACCGAACCCGGCTGGCGCCGCGACAGCACGGCGCGATCGTATTGCGACTGGTTGTACGAGCGGCCGCCGACGAACGCCAGGATTTCGCCGTTCCTCGGGTCGACCGCGATGAGCGCGGCCTCGGCCTTGCCGCGCTTCCGCTTCGCCAGCTGGTTGTCGACGCCGATGAGGCCGTTGCGCACCGCGTCTTGCGCCACGCGCTGGAGGTGAAGGTCCAGCGTGGTGTACACCTCGACTGGCTGATCGGTCGTCGTGGTCAGCCCGGGGTATTGCTCGCCGAGCATCTGACCGACGAAGTCGACGAAGTACGGCGCCTCTGCTTCGAGCGCGCGCGGGACGATCGTGAGGGGCTCGTGCTGGGTCCGGGTCGCGACGTCGGCTGTGATGTAACCGGCGTCAGCCATCGCGCCGAGCACGACGTTGCGCCGGTCCTTGCACCGCGCCGGGTTGTTGAACGGCGACAGCGCCGATGGCGACTGGAAGACGCCGGCGATCGTCGCCGCCTCGGCCAGCGAGACGTTGCTGACATCTTTTCCGAAGAACAGCCGCGAGGCTTCCGCGACGCCGACGATGCCGAACGATCCGCGCTGGCCGAGCGTCATGTCGTTCAGGTACATCTCGAGGATCTCGTCCTTCGAGGCGCGTGCCGTGATGATGAGCGACACCCACATCTCGAGCAGCTTGCGGCGCCACGATTTCTCCCGCGCCGCCTGGAGCGTCATCTCCGGGAACATCTTGGGAAGAAACACGTTGCGTGCGACCTGCTGCGTGATCGTGCTGCCGCCCGCGGTGTAGCCGCGCTTGCCGCGCATGTTCGAGATCACGGCGCCGACGATCCCGATGGGATCGACGCCGGGATGCTCGAAGAAGCGGCGGTCCTCGATGGCGAGAACCGCCTGGCGTATGCGATCGGGAATCACGGAGAGCGCGACGGCGCGCCGCTTTTCGCGCTCGCCCTGGCCGAGCGACGTCAGCACCGGCGCGTCGAGGACCAGCCGTTCGGTAATTTTCGAACCCAGCTCGAGCTGCAGGACGTGATCGGCGATCCGCGGTCGTGGCGGCGGTTTCTTTGGTGCCGCGCGGCTTGGTGTCGCGCGACTTGGCGCCGGCGGACGCTCGAAAACGACGCGCACGATCTGCCCCTTGAAGCTCGGCGAGCGCGGCATGAGGCTGACCTCGCCGGCGCCGACGGCAAACTCGCCAGGCTTCTCGATGTGCTCGCGGTGCGCGTACCCGAGATCGTTCAGCCGGTCGATCAGCCCCTGATCGGTGAGCGCCTGGCCGCGGCGCAGCTCGAGTGGGCGCGCGAAGACCTGCGGCAGCGTCGTGTCGCGTTCGCCGTGGAGGCGCGCGTCAATCAGACGGCCGAATGTGACGGCATAGTAGGTCGCGACGAAGCACAGGATGACGGTCGGCACTGCCGCGATGGCCGCTCCGACGCGCACCCAGCGTTTGCGCCAGATCGCCGCGACGCGGATACGCACCACCGCCGCCTTCGAACGGCTCGGCTTCGATCGGGCATCCTTCACCGAGATGGATCTCCAGGCAGGGTATCGGTCATAGGCGGCCAGTCCCTAGCCCCTAGCCCCCAGCCCCGACGTTCTTCAGATAGTGACCACCCAGTGACGGCCCAGGTCGAGGGGCAACTCCTCGTCCAGCCGATCGACGAGTGCCGGGCCGTACTGGTTCAGGAACGACACGAAGCCGATCGTCCGTTCCTGCGCGTGGCCCCCGGGGAAGGCGAGGGCGCGTGCATGGATGAACTGGCGGCGCAGCGTTTCGTCGCGCCGCTTGGCCGCCTGAATCATCTTGCTGTGCAGCGTCTGGAGGTCGCGCTGCATCCGTTCGAGCGTCGATCGCGCCGCGCCCTCGAGCGTCGGATCGAGCGCCGGGATCGCCTGCATCAGACGAGTCATCTGCGTCTCGATCGCGGCCGAAGCGGAGGTAAACGATTCTTCGACGGCGGGCGGAATCTGGGTCTTGAGCAGCTCGTTCAGGGCCGCCTCGTCCTGCGCCTGCAGTGCCTCGATCGGCAGCTTGTACTTCGTCAGGAACCGCAGCGCCGCGGAATCGAGCAGCGTCGCCGTCGCCCGCGGGTAGAACAACGGCATCGGCACCCCAAAGTGCTGATAGACACCGCGAAGCTGGCCGAGGTACGCCAGCTCGTTCGGTCCCGCCACGTAGCAGATCGTCGGAAACAGCGTGTCCTGCACGATCGGACGCAGCAGGACGTTCGGGCTGAAGCCGTCCGGCCGCTCGGTGGCTTGCGAGACGAACGCCGGCGCCGGGAACTGCTGATCGCCGACCACGAAGTGGCCGTCCTGCTGACGGATGGAGCGTCGCCCTTTGTCGGCGCCGTCGAGGTGGAAGAGGGCGAGGCTGTCGTCCTGCGCGTGCACCTGCGCGTGGTAGCCGCGCGCCGTCAGATCGGAACCGGCCAGAGCGGCCAGCTTGACCGTTTGCCCGGGCATCGAGAGCTCGCGCGCGAAGACCTGGCTGACGAGCGGCTTCGACGTCGGATCGGACGAGTCGTAGACCACGAGCCCGCGCGGTCCGAGCACCTCTTCGAGCCAGCGGCCGAATGCTTCGGCCATTCCGGTGCCCGGCGCGTACGCGCGCCGCAACGCCGCGAGCAGCGATTCCTTGAAATCGGTGGCTGGAAGAACCGCGGTCAGATCCGCGAGCGCTTTGTGGATGCTGTCATCGAGTCGGACGGTGGAGACTGGCACCGGGTCGGCGCCTGGGCGGGGAGGGAGCGACACCGTGCGCGGCGTCAGCTCGCTGTCGAACACCGTACACGATCGCACTTCCTCCCAGTCGTGGTCCTCCGCGTCGATCCAGAAGACGGCGACCGCGGGCACCTGATGGTCGCGTGCGACCTGTTCCGCCAGTTTCAGCGCGGTGATGGCCTTGAGCAGGGTGAACAACGGCCCGCCGAAAAGTCCCGCCTGCTGGCCGGTCACGATGGCCACCGTTTTCCGGTCTGCGAGGAGGCGCGCCGCCTCGCGTGCGCGCGGCGGGGCCTGCCGCCGCTCCTGCTGAGCTCTCAGGATCCCCGCGATCTCCGCCCGTCGGCGATCGTAGGACTGTGTTCGCGCGATCGCTTCCGCCCACGCCGCTCGATCGGATGGATCGCCGGAAAAAAACGGCGCGACCGATCGAAAATCGTACGCGTAGTCGGCGGCCAGGCGCCGGATCCACGGGAAACGGCGAACGTCGACCGGTATGCGCACGGAAGTATCAGGGTCAGACCTGGACTGCGGGTCTGACCCCGGCGTGGAAGTCTCCGCAGAGTTGACTTGCACCAGAACGCCTACTGTCTCAAACGCTTGCTCGGACTGTCAAGCAACCGCGTCGCTATTCGATTGATCCAACAGCACTAAGACGCCGACAGGCATGCGTCGGTTGCGTCAATTTCGTGTTACCATTTCCTCGCCTTCCTTGCGAGGAGTTCATCACTGAACACGGAAGCTGCCGCCACAGCGCCTCCAGATGCGTTCGGACCGTTTCGTGTTCTTCATCAGATCGGTGCGGGGACTCTTGGACCGGTGTTCCGGGCTTACGATCCGGAACGCGAGCGGCTCGTCGCGATCAAGCTCTTCAAACTCGATCTGCCGCCCGAGCGGGTCCATCAGCTGGTCGGGGCGTTCGAACGTCTGATCGCCGCCGATCTGACGGATCCGACGCTATCGGCGCCGCGGGCCGCCGGTATCGCGGACGTCGCCGCCTACCTCGTCCAGGATTACATCGGCGCTGAATCGCTCGACCTCGCAGTCCGGGAGCACGGCGCGGCGTCCCCAGTCGACGCGCTGCGCGTGGCCGTCCAGCTCGCGGACGCGCTTGACTGTGCCGCGTCGGTCAACATCTTCCACGGCGCGCTGCATCCGCGCGACGTGTTGCTGTCGACCGACGACACGCGCTTGACCGGTGTCGGCGTCGCGCGCGCGCTCGAGCAGATCGGCGTCACGGCTCCGGTCCGGCGGCCGTATACGGCCCCGGAGCGAATGGCTGGCGCTTCCTGGGATCGGCGCGCAGACGTGTTCAGCCTGGCGGCGCTGCTTCACGAATTGCTCTGGGCCCGCCGCGTGAGCGCCCTCGGCGCCGATGCGGGGGCCGCGCTCACACCACTCGAGGGCGGCGACGCGGCCGCGCTGCGTACCGCGTTCGCCCGTGCCCTCGCGGAGAATCCGGAAGAACGGTTCGCGACCGCGGGTGAATTCGCTGAGGCCCTGACCCGGGCGTTCCCTGGCGTCAGCGCCTACAGCGCGCCCGTTGCGGTTGCGCAACCAGCCACACGAGGGTCGCGCATGGAACACGAACCGCGATTACCGCTGTCTGTTTCTGAACATTCTGCTGAAGACACCGTTTCCGAAGACAAGGCGCTTTCCATTTTCGAGGACGAGGACGACGCGTCGATCGAACCGTCAGCCGAGCGCTACGAGGACGTCGACCTCGGTCCCGTCGCCGCCGAACGTCAGGTGTCTGTCGAGGAGGTGCCGGTGGCGGGTCCGGTCGGCTTGATCACGGGCCACGATCCGGCCGCGCTGACATCGCTCGATCGCGCGCGCTCGGCGGTGTGGCCGCTGGTGCTGGCGCTGACCGTTGGTCTGGCGATGGGTTTCGCCGGCGGGTACGGCGTTGGCAGCCACGATCGCCCGCCGGTGGCCGTGTCCGCCGGTCGCGAGTTCACCGAAAACGCCGTCGCCGACGCATCGAAGAAGGATGCGGACACGGCGCGCGGCCTCGAGCGGGCCGACCCGCCGGCTGCAAGAGAAACGCCGGCAAAACAGACACCGGCAAAAGAAGGTAGCGCGCCAATTCGGCCGGCCCCGACGGCTTCCACCGGGCGAAAGCCGGACACAACGCCTGCCGCGGCAACCGCCGCCGCCGCTCCGTCGGCCACCGCATCCGGCCGTCTGCTGATTCGCTCCACGCCCGAGGGCGCGTCGGTCTCGGTCGACGGACGCGACTACGGCAAAACGCCGGCAACTGTTCGAGAGCTTGCACACGGTCCGCATCAGGTCCGCGTCACCCGGGACGGCTATGGCGTTCAGGAACGGCGGGTCGTCATCTCGTCGTCGCGGCCCTCGCAGTCGGTGAACGTCGCGATGGTGCGAACGCCGGCGCCGCCGCCATCCCGAAGCGCCGTGGCGGCGCCAGCGCCGCCGGCGGGCACGCCGACGACCGGCCGCGCGACCGGGGCGCTGGCGGTCGACTCGCGGCCGACTGGCGCGAAGGTGTTCCTCGACGGCAAACCGATCGGCACGACGCCGCTGATGGCGCCATCGGTGGCGGCCGGCGACCACGCCATACGCATCGAGCTTGATGGATATCGACCCTGGTCCTCGTCCGTCCGCATGGTCGCGGCCGAGAGCAATCGGGTGACGGCTTCGCTGGAGAGATAGTGTCGGGGCTCGGGGCTGGGGGCTAGCCGCGACCCCCAAACAGCTAGCCCCTAGCCGCTAGCCCCTACTGGAGTGTGATGGAAGCGATTCTGGCCCTCGAAGACGGCACGGTGTTCCACGGCCACGCGGCAGGCGCGGAAGGCGAGGCGCGCGGCGAGGTCGTATTCAACACCAGCATGACCGGGTATCAGGAGGTGCTCACCGACCCTTCGTACTCCGGCCAGATTGTCACGATGACCTGTCCCGAGATCGGCAATTACGGCGTGTCGTCCGAGGACGTGGAATCGCGGGCGCCGCAGGTGGCGGGATTCATCATCCGCGATGAATCGCCGGTGGCGAGCAACTGGCGGTCGGAACGCACGCTTCGCGACTATCTCGTCGAAAACCGCATCGTCGCGATTTCCGACATCGACACGCGCGCGCTCACGCGGCAGCTGCGGTCAGGTGGCGTGATGCGCGGGGTCATCGGCACCGGCCACGGTCTCGATCCCAAGGCCCTCGTCGAGCGGGCGCGCGCCATCCCGCCGATGGAGGGATCCGATCTCGTCAGCGGCGTCACCACAACCACGGCCTTCGACTGGCAGCAGGAAGACCCGGACGAGTTCGGCATCACCCCCGCCCGGCGCGCGAAACGGCGGCTGAAGATCGCGGCGTACGATTTCGGCATGAAATGGAACATCATGCGGCGCCTCAGCGCGCACGGCTGCGACGTCCGGGTCTATCCGGCGAAAACGCCGGCATCCGAGCTGCTCGCCTCGAACCCTGACGGCGTGTTTCTGAGCAACGGCCCCGGCGACCCGGCCCCGCTCACCTACGCGATCGACAACGCGAAGACGCTGGTGGCGTCGAACGTGCCGGTGTTCGGCATCTGTCTCGGCCATCAGATTCTCGGCCTGGCGATGGGCGGGAGCACGTACAAGTTGAAGTTCGGGCACCGCGGCGCGAACCATCCGGTCAAGAAGCTCGCGACCGGAAAAGTGGAAATCACGTCGCAGAATCACGGCTTTGCGGTCGACCCGGCGACGCTGCCCGAGGACGTCGAGGTCACACATCTCAACTTGTACGACAAAACCGTGGAAGGCCTGCGGCACAAGACCCGGCCGGTGTTCTGCGTGCAGTATCATCCCGAGGCATCACCCGGTCCGCACGACGCGGATTATCTGTTCGACGATTTCTTGGAGCTCATAGAGGGGAATCGGGGCTAGGGACTCGAGGCTAGCTGTCCCTGACGTCATACGGCTAGCCCCCAGCCCCAAGCCCCTACTCGAGATGCCACGCAGAACCGACCTGAAACGCGTCCTCATCATCGGCTCCGGCCCAATCGTGATCGGGCAGGCGTGCGAGTTCGACTACTCCGGCAGCCAGGCGTGCAAGGCGCTGCGCGCCGAAGGGCTGGAGGTCATTCTCGTCAACAGCAATCCCGCGACGATCATGACCGACCCCGAGCTCGCGGACCGGACCTACGTCGAGCCGCTGACGCCGGAAGTGCTGGCGCAGATCATCGAACGCGAGCGTCCCGACGCGCTGCTCCCGACGGTCGGCGGGCAGACCGCGCTCAACCTCGCCGTGGACCTTGCGAATGCCGGCATTCTCGAAAAATTCAAGGTCGAGATGATCGGCGCGTCGATCAAGGCCATCAAGATCGCCGAGGACCGGCAGCTGTTCAAGGACGCGATGCGCGAAATCGGCCTCGAGGTCCCGCAGAGCGGCCTGGCGCGGACACCGGCTGAAGCGCTCGAGCTGGCGAAGACGCTCGGGTTCCCGCTGGTCATCCGGCCGTCGTTCACGCTCGGCGGCATCGGCGGCGGCATCGCCTACAACATCGAAGAATTCCGCGATCTGTCGGAGCGTGGTCTCGAGCTCAGTCCGGTGCACGAGGTCCTCATCGAGGAGTCGGTCATCGGCTGGAAAGAGTTCGAGCTCGAAGTGATGCGCGACGTCGCCGACAACTTCGTCGTCATCTGCTCGATCGAGAACATCGATCCGATGGGCGTGCACACCGGCGACAGCATCACCGTCGCGCCCATCCTCACGCTGACCGACAAGGAATACCAGCGGATGCGCGACGCCGCGCGCAAGATCATCAGCAAGGTCGGCGTCGAAACCGGCGGATCCAACATCCAGTTTGCGGTCAACCCCGCCGACGGCCGGATGGTCGTCATCGAGATGAACCCGCGCGTCTCGCGATCGTCGGCGCTGGCGTCGAAGGCGACCGGGTTCCCGATCGCGAAGATCGCCGCCAAGCTCGCGCTCGGCTATCACCTCGACGAGATCCCCAACGACATCACCCGCCTGACACCCGCCTCCTTCGAGCCGACCATCGACTACGTCGTCGTCAAGATCCCGCGGTGGAACTTCGAGAAGTTCCCGCAGGCCGATCGCACGCTGACGACGCAGATGAAGTCGGTCGGTGAAGCGATGGCGATCGGCCGGACGTTCAAGGAAGCGTTCATGAAGGGCGTGGCGTCGCTCGAGCTCGGACGCAGCGGCCTGCTGTTCGCGCCGTCGTCGATCGACGACGAAGACGACGTGGCGCTACGGAAGCGACTCGCGATTCCGAGCGATCGCCGCATGTGGGATCTATTCCGCGCCGTCGATCGCGGGTGGACGGTCGAACAGCTCCATGACGCGACGCGAATCGATCCGTGGTTCCTGCGACAGTTCATCGAGATCGCCGCGATGCGCAACAACGCCATGTCGCAGGGGCTCGACGGCCTCGATACCGCGGAGCTTCGCCGGCTGAAGCGCGCCGGATTCGGCGATCAGGAGCTCGCGCTGGCATTGACGACGACTGAGACGGCGGTCCGCGAGCGCCGGCACGCGCTGGGCCTCAAGCCAGTCTACAAGCGCGTCGACACGTGCGCTGCCGAGTTCGAATCCTTCACGCCGTACATGTACAGCTCGTACGAGCCGACGTGCGAATCGAACCCGAACCCGCGCAACAAGGTCGTGATACTCGGGAGCGGGCCGAACCGCATCGGTCAGGGCATCGAATTCGACTACTGCTGCTGTCACGCGGCCTTCGCGCTTCGCGAAGAAGGCCTCGAGACGGTGATGATCAACTGCAACCCGGAAACCGTGTCGACCGACTACGACACGGCGGATCGCCTCTACTTCCAGCCGCTCACGTTCGAGGACGTGATGGCGGTGATTGAAACCGAGCGGTCGGCGGGTGGAACCGTGTCGTGTCTCGTCCAGTTCGGCGGCCAGACACCGCTGAAGCTGGCGCTGGCGCTGCAGCACGCCGGCGTGCCGATTCTGGGCACGTCGCCGGATTCGATCGACCTGGCCGAGGATCGGAAGCGGTTCGCGGCGCTGTTGTCGAGCTTGGACATCACGCAGCCGGCCAGCGGCACCGCCACGTCGCGGCAGGAGGCGCGTGACGCCGCGGCCTCGATCGGGTTTCCGGTCGTCGTCCGGCCGTCGTACGTGCTCGGCGGGCGCGGGATGGCGATCGTGTACGACGTCGGCACGCTCGATCGCTACATGACCCAGGCGGTCGACGTGTCGCCCGAACATCCGGTGCTGGTCGACAGGTTCCTCGAGGATGCGTTCGAGTTCGACGTCGACGCGATCGCCGATGCCACTGGAGACGTCGTCATTGGCGGCATCATGGAGCATATCGAGGAAGCCGGCATCCATTCCGGCGACAGCTCCTGCGTCGTCCCGCCGTTCATTTGCCCTGAGCGTCACCTCGCGACCATTCGCGACTACACGCGCCGGATCGCGCGGGCGCTCAAAGTGGTTGGTCTGATGAACGTGCAGTACGCGATCAAGGACGACGTCGTGTACGTGCTGGAGGTGAATCCGCGCGCGTCGCGGACGGTGCCGTATCTGTCCAAGGCCGCCGGTCTCTCGCTAGCGAAGGTCGCCGCGAAGATCATGGCCGGGCGCACGCTGCGCGATCTCGGGTTGACCGAGGACATCCAGGTCGCGGGCGTGTTCGTGAAGAGCCCCGTGTTCCCATTCGTGCGCTTCCCGGGGGTCGACACTATTCTCGGGCCGGAGATGAAGTCCACCGGCGAGGTGATGGGCGGTTCCACCAACTTCGGCGTGGCGTTCGCCAAGGCCCAATTGGCCGTGGGGCAGCGGCTGCCGCAGCAAGGCACGGCGTTCGTGAGCGTCAACAACGACGACAAGGCGAACCTGCTGCCGATCGCCCGCGACCTGGCGGAGCTCGGCTTCCGTCTGACCGCGACCCGCGGCACGGCGGCCTATTTGCGCGCGTACGGTCTCGACGTCGACGTCGTCTACAAGGTGAACGAGGGGCGGCCGAACATCGCGGACGAGATCGTCAACCGCAAGGTCGATCTCGTGATCAACACGCCGCTCGGCCGCGAGTCGTTCTTCGACGATCGCACCGTCCGCCGCGCCGCGATGATGCACGAAGTGCCGTGCATCACCACGCTGACCGGCGCTGCCGCCGCGGTGAGCGCGATTCGCGGCCTCCGCCAGGAGGGGCTCGGCGTGCGGGCGCTGCAGGACTACTACGCAGAAACTGCCGCGCGGAGCGTTTAGCGGCTCGTAGAATCTGCAAACTCGCGGCGCCGAATCGACACCAAGGACACCAAGGACACCAAGGAAAAACTCTTGTGGGTCTTGCCTTTGTGTCCTTTGTGTCCTTTGTGTTGAGTACACGGTGAAGCCCTTGCACGGCGCGCGGCGTGCGCACCATCGCGGCGATCCCGGCCGCCGCTCTGATCTCTGGGGCCGCCGCCGGGCTGTTTGTTCCTGAAGCTCCTCGTCTTCCCCTCTGCGCTTTCCTGATCGGCGGCGGCGCGGTCGCGTGGCGGGCGTGGCATGTCGCCGACGGACGCCTCCTGACGATCGCGGTGATGTCGGCGTTCTTTGCGGGGGGCACGCTCCTCTCTGCCGATGCGTGGCAACGCGCGTGGCGCCCGCCCTTGTGGACTGTGTTCGAGGCCCTGGCGCGCGAACAGCGGCAGGAGGCTGAAGCCGCGGGGCGGCGGCTTCCGCTCGATGACGAGGCGTTTGCCGTGGTGCGCGGAAGGCTTCGCGCGGATGCGGCGCTGACGGCGAGCGGTGTGTCGCTCAGTGTGGAAGTCGAGGGGCTCGAGCTGGAACGCGAAGGCCTCAGCCGAGCGACTGGCGGGATCGTCGTCACCGTCGCCGGATCGATGGCCACCGAACGCCTGGACGAATGGCGCGCCGGCCGCATCGTTCGAATGCCGGTGCAACTGCGACGACCGTCGCGATACCTGAATCCTGGCGTTCCCGACCAGGAGCGTGCCCTCGCGCGGCGGGGGACGCGTCTGGTCGGAACGGTGAAGAGCGGCGCGCTCGTCGACGTCCTCGAGCGCGGCAGCGTGCTCGAGGAGGCCGTGAGCGCCGCCCGCGCCTTTGCGCGACGCGCTATCGATCAGTCTGTCGCCCCATGGGATCCACAATCCGCCGCCATCGTGGCAGCCATCGCGATCGGCGACCGCGCCGGTCTGACCGAGGACGTCCAGCGCCGGCTGCAGGAAGCGGGCACGTATCACGTGATCGCGATCTCGGGCGGCAACATCGCCATCCTGGCCGGTCTGCTGCTCGCGGTGTTCAGGGTCACCGGATGGCTCGGCCGCGGCGCGATGGTCGCGGCGATCGCGGCGCTCCTGGCGTACGCGCGTCTGGTCGGCGACAGCGCGTCGGTCGACCGCGCCACGCTGATGGCCGTCGTCTACTTCGGCGCGCGGGCCGCCGATCAGCGCAGCCCGTCACTGAACGCGCTCGCGGTCGTGGCGGCGGCGCTGATCGCGGCCAATCCGTTGTCGGTGGCAGACCCGGGGTTCATCCTGACGTTCGGCGCGACCCTCGCGATTCTGATCGTCGCGCCGGCTGTCGCGGCGGATCACGAAGACTCGAAGGTGTTGCTCCGCATGCCGGCGTGCTTTCGCGAAAGGCGGTTCGTGCAGTTGAGCGTGCGATTCCTGGTCTCGATGCTGGCGGCTTCGGTGGCGGCCGAGGCCTTGCTGTTTCCGGTCGGCGCCGTGATCTTCTCGCGGGTCACCTTCGCCGGTCTGGCGCTGAATCTGCTCGCCATCCCGATGATGGGCGTGACGCAGATCGCGGGGATGGCGGTGGTGCCGCTCGGCGCGCTCTCGAGTCGATGCGGCCTCGCCGCGGGATGGATTGCGCACGCCGGCGCTTCAGGGCTCGTGAAGTCGGCTGGCCTGGTCGAGTACGCGCCGTTCCTCACGTATCGGCTGGGTCCGCCATCGTGGGTGGCCGTCGCCGTCTACTACGTCGCGGCGGCGCTCGGGTGGGCGCTCTGGACGCGTCGGGCGGCCGTCAGCGGCAGCGCCGAGGCGAGCATGATTCGCGCCGTCCGGCTCGGTGCGACCGCCGCGGCTGTGTGCGCGGCGCTCTGGGTGCTGATCAACCCCGCATCGCTGGCCGCCGCGCGTGGCGACGGCCGGCTGCACGTCACGTTTCTGGACGTCGGGCAGGGCGATTCGATCTTGGTCGTGTTTCCGCGAGGCCGTTCGCTGCTCGTCGACGCGGGCGGCCTGCCGTCCTCCTCGTCCTTCGACATCGGCGATCGCGTTGTCGCGCCCGTGCTCAGGGATGCCGGTGTTCGCCGGCTCGACTATCTCGCGCTGACGCATGGTGATCCCGATCACATCGGTGGCGCGCCGTCGATTGTCCGAGAGTTCCGGCCGCGCGAGGTCTGGGAGGGGACTCCGGTCCCGCGATTCGAGCCGCTCACGCGGCTGCGGATGGCGGTGCAGGCCGGCGGCGCGCGGTGGTCGAACGTCCACGCCGGTGACGCGGCGGAGATCGATGGCGTTCAGGTGATCGCGCACCACCCGCCGCCCGCCGACTGGGAGCGGCAGAAGGTGCGGAATGACGATTCGCTGGTGATGGAGCTGCGGTGGCGCGACGTGTCGCTACTCCTGACCGGGGACATCGGAAGGGTTCCTGAGCTGTCAGTTGGTCCTGCACTCCGATCGTCCCGGATCCGCATCCTCAAAGTGCCGCACCACGGCAGCCTCACGTCCAGCAGCTGGGAGTTCCTGAAAGCTGCCCACCCACAGATCGCGGTAGCCAGCGCGGGCCGCAGCAACCATTTCGGGCACCCGGTTCCGGAGGTGCTCGAGCGTTACCGATCAGTGGGGGCCGAGGTGTTCAGA
>Ga0193696_1000406_pt1 | contig 15262 bp, 11 predicted proteins | sample L3m1metaG_FD_145074 | JGI IMG/M metagenome (GOLD analysis project Ga0193696, IMG submission 145074) | Soil microbial communities from a riparian zone of the East river system, Colorado, United States - L3m1 | ecosystem: Environmental > Terrestrial > Soil > Riparian zone | place: USA: East River... | reverse complement strand
CCGCGCGCACCCAGACGCCGCCGTGAATGGCGGCGACGAAGTTGACGATCCAGGTGCCGACCGTCACCGTCAGCGTAAGGATGGCGGCGGTGGACGGGTGGTCGCTGATCGACGCCATCGCCGCGGCGAGCGCAATCGTCAAGCCGGCGTTGAGCAGATGACCGAGAACGACGGTGGCGAGCTCCGGCGCGTAGATGCTGCCGCCGTAGCTCCTCCACAGCAGGACCGCCGCCGCCGGCGCGAGCGACGCGACGAACCACCCTGCAAGGAGGACGAGAGCCTTGGCGCCGACGCGCGCGAACGACGACATCGGGTGCTGGAGCTCGATCTTGAGCGCGCCGCTCTGCCGATCGCCAGACACGACGCGGATGGCGACAAACGGCAGCAGAAACGCCGCCGCCAGCTCGCACGCGCTGAAGGTCGGCGCCCAGATGCCGACGAGCGGCGAGAAGGCCTCGCCGACGCCGACGGCCGTGCCGTTCAGCCCGCTGGCTTCCGCGTACGTGCGGACGGCGCTGATGAACGAAACGCCGACGAGTGGGCCCATCACCATCAACAGCACCCACCAGGCACGCGACGCCATCAGCTCGCGCCACTCCTTGCCGAGCAGAACGAAAAACGGCTTAACCGCAGAGACCGCAGAACTCGCAGAGAGATCATTTTTCTCTGCGTGCTCAGCGCGCTCCGCGGTTTCCGTTCTAGGTGAGCGCAAGGAAGACCTCTTCCAGGTCGTCAGTGGCTGGGGTCCCGCTGCGCGCCGCGGCGAGCGCGGACAGCTCCGGTAGTGTCCCCTCGCCGCAGACGCGGCCGCCGCTCAGGAGCACGAACCGGTCGCACACGCGCGCGGCGTCGCCGATCTGGTGAATCGACAGGAACATCGTCCGGCCGGCGGCGGCGTGGGTGCGCAGTGTCTGCGCAACCTCGCGGCTCTGACGCAGGTCCAGGCCCTCGAACGGCTCGTCGGCGAGCAGGATCGGCCGTGGGATGAGCAACCCCATGGCGAGGAGCGCGCGCTTGCGCTGGCCCTTCGACAGCGTGCCGATCGTCGAGTCGAGAATCACCTCGAGGTCGAGTTGCTCGACGACATCCGCCATCGAGGAGGTCGGATACGGGGTCGGATACGGTATCCGACCCCGAAAAAACTGCTGTACGAACTCAAGAGCCCATCGCACGGTCTGCGACGGCCACGGCGCGATGGCGTCGGGCAGGTAGAACAGCGAGGACGCCCGGTCGCGCGCCGTGAGCGGTCGGCCGTCCTGGAGGACCATGCCGCCGTCGACCGGGAGCACACCGCCCAGGCACTCGAACAGCGTGGTTTTGCCCGAGCCGTTGGGACCGATGAGGCCGAGGATTTCCCCCTCGCGGATCGAGAAGGACACGTCGTGCAGCGCGGTCAGCCGACCGTACCGCTTGGTCAAATTCGTGGCGTGAACCAAGCCCCTAGTTCACCCGAGGGTCCGCGCTACTACCACCCCTCGTAGCTCATCGCAGCCGCGCCGCCATCGTGCCGCGACCGCTCGTGGACTCGCCGAAAAACGTCTCCCAGGCGGCCCTGAGCCGGTCGAGCTTGTTCAGATCGTCGCTGGTCTCGCGCGTCTGCGCCACCACGTAGATCCACGCCTGACGGAACGCCTTCTGCGAGGACGCGCTGTCGGGTGTGCGTGGACCCATCGCGGCCACGACGTCTTCGATCCGCACGTCTTTTCGCGTCCCGCGGATGTCGACACCGATGCGCGGCGCATCCGACGCGCTGCCGCCCGAGTTGACCTGCGTCACCAGGAACATGGGCGGCACCTCTGACGCGGCACGCAGTCCCATCGCATATTGGTCCAGCGCCGAATAGCGGGACACGGCGCCAACGGTTCGGAACTGACCGTTGCCGCGATCCTCGATGTCGTTGCCCTCCATGTGCGACGCATCCGAATCGAAGAAGAAGCTCCAGTGCGCTTCATCGCGGCCGAGCAGCGCCGTCGAACTGGTCGCGCCGTCCCGGAATTCGAGATAGGCCAGCCAGCGATGGCCGCACTCCTGACCGAGCACGCTGAGCGCGTTGTTTTCACCGAGAAACGGCTGGGCCGGGTCCTGCGGATAGCTCGAGAGTCGATCCATGTCGACCACGCTGCGCAAGCGACCGCGGCTGCCGAAATCGCGGCTCGAGTCGAACACGGGGACACCGATGCCCCGGACCTCGTTCGCAACCGTGAACTCGAACGCGAACGTGCCGGCCTTGGTTGTGCGCGTGTTCGTGAACAGCACGATCTGGTCGAAATCGTCGTTGTGCGTCTGATAGAACTTCCGCGCCATCGCGACGAAGTCGAAATCGGGCTGGACCGAAAAGCGCTCGCCGACGGCCCCGCTGCCGCCGCCGATGGCGGTCCGCGACGCGTCGCTGATGTTCACCGCGCTGAAGATGCCGGTTTCACCAGGCGACACGCCGACCACCGCGCCCGAGGTCTCGACGGTGCCGCCGTAGATGAACTCGATCGATCCATCGCTGGCCAGCCGCAGCTGGACGTTGACGCGATTGGAGGCGCTGTCGAACTCGAGCACGTCACACCAGGTGATGACCAGCGCATCGCCGTCGGTCCTTCGAAAGACCCCGCCCGCCTTCGAGGGATCGAGATCGGCAAAGATCGGCGCGACCCGCGGCGGTCCGGTCAGGAACCGCGCGACGTTCCGATCGGTGCTGGCGTGATCCTCGGAGACGAAGGTGACGTTGCCGTCGGAATTGAGAAAAGCCTCGGTGTATCTGCCCGAGTAGTACGGAAAGGTGAACGGCAACGCAATCCGCGCGCTGGCATCGTCGCCCAGGGAAATCTTGTCGCCGACGCTGCTCAGAAACGCGCGCGTGGAGGGCCGGACGTCGTAGCCGCCCGATCCGTTCCGCGCAAAGAGAAACGCCGCCGACCGCAAATCGAAGGCGTTCGGCGGCAGCACGAGATCGCCTTCGTCCCGCATGACCGCGATTTGCCCGATGTCCTCGGTAGTTGCGGTGGGAGTGAATGTCGAGGGTTGGGCCCGGCCTTCGGCGGTCCGGCGCGCGGCCGCAGCCTGATGCTTCCAGAGCTCCTCGTAGACCCGGCCTCGTCGTGTCCTGCGGTCGTCAGCGACGTCAGATTTCGGTGCGGATGCTGCACCCTCGCTCAGGACAGCCGTCTCGACTGGGATGCTGCAGGCGGCGACTGCCGGCGACGGCGGTGAGGTCGTTGGCGGAGGGGTCGTGCTGCTGCCGCCGCCACTACACGAAACTGTCAGCAGCGCCAGGACAATCGCGAACCGCATCCCGGCGATTATACGGGCGGCGATCGATCGTCAGAGAGCGCTCAGTATTTCTTCCAGCTGAACGAGCTCATCATGGCGTTGCCGACCACGAAGAACTGGCCCGACAGACGGCGGTCGTAGTGAATTCTCGCGCCTCCGCTGTCGTCGATCGTGGAGCCAACGACCGAGCCATAGAAATCTCCACCACCGTTGAGGCTCACCGCAGCGTTCGGCGAATAGATCATCGCCGTGGTGTGAGCGCCACCGTTCAACTTCACGGCACCGTTGCCGGCATACATGACCCGAAACGTCGTCGGATCGAAGCTCGAGTTCGACACCGATCCGCCCGTGAAATCAATCGGTGTCGCCTGGCCCGAGCCCACCACATTGAGAATGACGGTGCCGAGGATGATGAGGTCCGCATTGCCGTTGATCGTCAGGCTGTTGATGTTAATCGTGCTGGTCACGCCAACTTGACCGAGCGTCAGAGTCTTGTTCGCGTTGATGGTGACGTTGCCGACTGAGTCGCCATTGTAGAGATGCTGGTCGTTGCCGTTGTACCCGGTCGTCGGTACGCCCACGGGCACCGCCGGAGGCGGCATCACGACCGCCTGAGGCAGCTGGATGATGTCTCCGGGCTGCGGCGGGTTATGGCCATTCACAGTCGCGCCGCCGGCGGTCGAGAGCGCACTGACGTTACCGGCACTGCAGGCGCCCACGCCGACGCGTGGACTCGACAACGTGCCAAAAATGTCGGCGCCGCCGGCCTCGTCGAGGTTCCCGTTGGTGCCGACAGCTCCCCCAGAATTCGAAATGACGGGATTGCCGCCCACGAGGGCAGCGCCGGAATCGTAGCTGTCGGTTTGGGTTTGGTTGCCGTGGAAGTTCAACGAGCCGCAGCCGGGATTGGTGCCGAATGCGGCGTACATCTGCGCCGGGAACTTCGGCGTTTCAAGCGTCGCGCTGACCTCGACCTGCGCGGTCTTTCCGGTGGTAATCGTGCCGGTGGACGTGAGCTGCCACGTTTGAAGCGTCTGGACTCCGCCGCCGTAGACCTCGATCTGCTGCATGGACAGGAGCGTCGCGTACGGCGCATACGTCACTGTCGTGTTGCCGGCCGGCAGCGTTCCCGCGACGGCAGCCAGGAAAGCCGCTTGAACCGCCGGAATGGGGTAGTTCGACGGTATTGCCGCGTTAGCAGAGAGCACGACCGGCTGATTGATGCTGGGGCACGCGACCGTGCACCTCACCGGCGAGACGGTGATGTTGTAGTTGGCGATCGGATCGGCTCCGGCGGTGGCCGGCGCGACGTACGTATACAGCAGGTGATTGGCCGCCTTCTGAATACCTGATTCAGCCCCGTAACGCGCCTGGGACATCAGCCTGTAGTTCATGCTCGAATAGGTTTCCGTTTGCGACAGAAACATCAGCGACGCCGCGATGACCGACATCGCCGACAGCAGGAACAGGCTGAGAACGAGCGCAATTCCCTTTTCGTTCGCGATTCTCATATGCATACCGTTTTGCTTCAGGGCAGAAGAGCCGTCACGCTCTGCGGAATCGGCTGGACGCGCTCGACGACGCCTGCGCTCGCCAGCTGCCAGACGTTGAACACGTTGCGCGGTGAGACGTTCAGAAGTGCCTTGGTTTCAGTCTGGAATTGCTTGGTGAGCGGATCGATCACCTGGGTGTTCACGGTCAAAGTGATGGCGACGTCGAGCACGTACCTCTCGGCGACGCCGGCGGGGTTGACAACGACTGGAAGTGGGTTCGGCATGTAGGTGAAACAGGCCGTCCCGCCTGGATTCGTTTGAATGTTACTGAGCAGCACCTGACCGGCGGTCGGCAGCGCCTTGGGAGGCGCTTGATCGTACGGCATGACGTTGCGATAGAGATTCCCGGTGCCGCCGGGCAACGGGTCGCACGTGTACTCGACGTAGACCATCTGTCCATCGCCGTTGATATCGCCGAACAGCTTCAACTTCGTCGGCTCCGATCCATTCGGGTACCCGCCGGCCAGCGGCGGCACGATACCGGTGCCGAAGCCGCCGAATGCGTTGACCGGCGTGTTGGCGAAGTGTGGATACACGAACGTGGCCGTGATCTGCTTGGCAGCAATATTGACCCCCGTGACGGTCACCGTCTCCTGACACGGCGTGATCGGCACACACGGTGTCGGCCCACCAACATCGACCACCAGCTTCTCCCCGATGAAGAAACCGGACATCGTCGCCGGCACCGCGCCGTTGACCTGAACTCCCACCGTCTGCGCGCCGATCGGAACGGCGGCGGCGAGGGTGACGGTTCCAGGCAGAGAAATCTTGCCCGCCTGCCCGACCTCCTGCTGCAGCAGCTCGGTCGCGCTCCGAACGCCTGCGTGGAGCTGGGTGCGGTTCCAGATGGTGCGCTGCGAGCTGGTCATCTGCAGGAGCGCCGACGTCACGGCGCTCGAGATGATCAGGAGCACCGTCACGGAAATCAGCAATTCCGGAAGGGAGAATCCCGCCTGCGAACGCGTTGGTGTATGAAGGGTCACGGCGTCAGCATCCAGTCGGACAGTTGGTTTTGTACGCGGAAACGGTCGACTGTGAGAGCTGCGCGCCGGCGACGCTCGTCTTCACGATCGCCGTAACCGTCATCTGCTTGAGGTTGGCGCTCGGCGTCGTGATCTGCCAGACGCGCTTGTAGTACCAGGTCGCAGGAGGAGCCGCGACGCACGGCGTGGCGACGGTGCAGAGAATGTTGCCGTTCGAATCCAGGTAGTCCGTGTAGCCGACGACCGGCGCGGCGGGATTGGAGCTTCCACCAACCGTGAGCCCGGTTCCGCCGTTGTTCACCGAAGGAAACACCGTCGTGTTGCTTTGCGCATCGCCGTAGGTCAACTCCTGCAGCTGTTCCATCTTGTCCACGGCGTACTCCGTGGTCCGCGCGCCCAGGTGCCCCTGGTTTTCGGTGATCGACGTCGAGAGCGCCGCCATCCCCATCAATCCGGACATGACGACGAGGAGGATCGCACTAGCCACGGTCACCTCGATCAGCGTGGTGCCGTCTTCGGATTTCAGCCGTTCGACTGTGGATCGGAGGCTTGTCACTGCAGCACCCAATCCGGAACGGCGCGTGGAACTGTTCGCCAGAGTTTGACGAGACCGGTGGCGGAAATCGTCACGCCATAGACCGCGGTCGTGTCCGTGAGGTAGATGGCATCGTTCCCGGTCGGCGCGCCAACCGCCGGTGGGACTCCCGCTGAATCGACCGGAATGCCGCGAGAGTTGAACAGGATGCACGAGGTATTGGCGATGGCGGCCCCGAGTCTGGTGACACACGGCGGCGCCTGGCTGAAGGGGTTCTGGGTGTTCGCCGGTGCGGCGGCGACCACGCTGAAACCGAAGGTATCGCCGGCGGCGAGGCTGGTGACGCCGCCCTCCGTCACCCAATCGGGCGGCGCAGCGGTTTTCGACCACACCTCGACGTGATATGAGCGGTCGTTACGGTCGACGTACAACCGCGTCTGAGTGAAGTCGGACGCGGCGCGCAGCTTCGCGAGAGACACCGCGTTGGTGAGTCCGCGAGCGTCGCCACTCAGCTTGAAGTCACCGATCGTGTTCTTCATCATCGGCACGGCAATCGCCGCGACGACGGTGGAAATGCCGACGACCATCAGCACTTCCAAGATCGAAAAGCCGTTCTGGCGGTTGCGGGCATTCCCGCGACCGGGTTGGCGGTGGAACGTCTGACTCACTGCTGCATCCCTCACGGCCCGGTCTGCAGCAAGACACACGCCGCAGCGGATGAGGTTAGTTAAATGGCTGATTGAGTAATGACTTACGAGGAAAAACTCGCGCGATGTGCGGGTGCGGGCGACTTACCGATTCGTGTTCGGAATGACCAAACTGATCACTAGACCGACACTAACGACCACCATGGCACCTATCAAATTGTGCCATAAAAACTCGATCCAGGGCATCTGAAACGCTACCAGGAGCACGACAGCCATGCCGGCCAGCAACCCCCAGAAAGCACCGGTTGCCGAGGCGCGCCTGGTCAGGATGCCGAGGATGAACACACCGAGCAGCGAGCCGTAAAAGAAGGAGCCGTACCGGTTGACCACCTCGATCAACGATCCCTGATTCGCGGCGCGCATCGCGACCACGCACGCCACGAGCCCCCAGGCAATCGTGGCCAGCTTCGACACGCGCAGATAATGCGCGTCCGAGGCCTCCTTGACGAAGTGCCGGCGGTAGAAGTCGATGATCGTCGCCGTGGCCAGGGCATTCAGTTCGCCGCCGCTCGCCGACATCGCCGCCGCAAAGATCGCCGCGATCATCAGCCCGACAAGGCCGATCGGGAGCTGCGTCGTGATGAACGTGGAGAAGACGTAGTTGACGTCGTTGTAGGACAGGTCGCCGGTCGCCTCTTTGACCAGGCCGACGGCTTTCGCGCGGATCCCCTTGAGGCGTGCGTCGCTCGCCAGGAACACATCGCGATCGTTCCGCTCGGCCGCGGTCCGGCGGACGGCGATTTCGGCGTCGAACTCCTGCTGCAGAGTCGCGTACTGAGCCGCCTGCGGTCCCGAGGCGACTTGCGCGTCGTAGGCGCGGTTGAACAGCATCGGCGGCGTGTAAAACACGTAGAACACGAAGACCAGCACGCCGCTCACGAGAATCAGCAGCTGCAGGGGAATCTTCACGTACGCGCTCATCATCAGCGACTGCCGCGCTTCGTCGATCGACTTCGCGGTGAGGTACCGTTGCACCTGGCTCTGATCGCAGCCGAAGTACGACAGCATCAGGAACAGCCCGCCGATCATCCCCGACCAGAACGTGTACTTCTCGGTCAGGTTGAAACTGAAGTCGATCGACTGCAGCCGCCCGGTCGCGCCGGCCAGATGCAAGGCCTGGCCGAGGCTCACGTGCTGCAGAATCCCGTACAGCAGGATCGCCACCGCGGCCAGCATGCCGAAGACCACGATGAACATCTGCTTGACGTCGGTCCAGGCCACGGCCTGCACGCCGCCGATCGTCGTGTAGAAAATCATCGGCACACAGATCACGAGCACCGTGACGGGCAGCGTCCAGCCGAGCACCGAGGACATCACGACCGCCGGCGCCGACAGCGTCACGCCGAGGGCGAGCGCGCGTCCGGCCAGGAAGAGAAAGCTGGCGAGCGAGCGGACACGCACGTCGAAGCGGCGCTCGAGGTATTCGTAGGCCGTGTACACGCGCGCGCGGGTGAAGAATGGCACCACGGTAAGCGACAAGATCACCATCGCCAGCGGCAGACCGAAATACATCTGCACGAAGCGCAGGCCTGAGAGGTATCCCTGTCCCGTCGTACAGCAGATCGTGACGGCGCTCATCTGCGTCGCCATCACCGACAGGCCGACGGCCCACCACGGCAGCGAGCGGCTCGCCAGAAAGTAGCCGTCCACCTTGTCGGTGTTTCGGGACCGGCGCAAACCGTCGATGACGATCCAGCCGATGTAGGCGACGACGACCAGCCAGTCAAACGCTCGCATCAGAAATTAGGAAGTAGGAATTAGGAATTAGGAAAAGGCGCGGGCAAAGAGCCAGAGGATCACCAGGATCGCCACTTCGAGGACCAGCACGCGGATGTAGGTCGCGGTCATTGGCGTGTCGGACTCGCCGCCGGGGTCTGGGTTCAGGGTTCCGGGTTCAGGGTTCACGGTTCTGAGTTCTGAGTTGTAAGTTGCAAGTTGTAAGTTCCGCGCGCGAGGTTCAGAGCGCGGCACTGCGTTCGGCGAGGCGGTGTTCCGCGTCCGCCAGCGCGTTGGTCGCCTGTTCCCACCACGCGTCGTCTGCACCGAGCAACTGACGGGAGACGCCGGCGGCGCGCGCGGTCTCTTCCGGCGCGGGGCCGCCGAGCGTGCGGCGCACGGTGACGAAGTACCGGGGACTGAGAATCTTCGCGAGCGCCACGTCCGAGTAGGCGATCGGCGCGCCCGCGACTTCCTTCGACACGTCGGCAAGGACGTCCGCAAGAGGACGGTCGGCGTCCCGCTGCCTGGCGGTAATCAGCCGGCCGGCAATCGCATGAGCTGTGCGGAACGGCAAGCCGTGATCGCGCACCAGGGTGTCGGCTAACTCGGTCAGCGTGGTCCAGCCGTCGCCGGCGCGCGCTTCGAGGCGCACCGCGTCGAACTCGGCGGTCGTCATCGCGGCGGCCACCAGCTTGACCGCCCGCGTCGCGTCGCGGAACATCGAAAACACGAGCGGTTGCAAGTCGTCCTCCGTGTCGACGATGTCGCCGAACGGCGTGTTGTGGACGGCGGTACCGATCGCCTGCGCCTGACCGAGCGCCTTGCTGCCGATGGCCCGCGCGTGCTCGATCGCGACCGGATTGCGCTTCTGCGGCATGATGCTGCTGCACTGCACGAACCCGTCGCCGAATCGGACGTAGCCGAACTCCGAGGTGGACCAGAGGAGCAGGTCCTGCACGAAGCGGCCGTGGCCTATGAGCAGGACCGAAGCGGCCGACGCGCTTTCGAGGAGATAGTCGACCGTGGCGATGCTGCCGTAGGTATTGCCGGTCGGCCCGCAGAAACCCAGAAGATCGGCGGTCAACTGCCGATCGATGGGAAACCCCGTGCCGGTGATGGCGCAGGCGCCGAGCGGATTGCGGTTCGTGCGCTCGTAGGCGCTTTTGAGCCGCGAGGCATCGCGCTCGAGCTGTTCGACGACCGCCAGGAGGTAATGCGCGACGGTCGTCGGCTGGGCCCGCTGCGTGTGCGTGTGAACCGCGAGAATCGTGTCGCGATGCCGGTCGACGAGGTCGAGCAGCGAGCGGCGCAGCTCGAACGTGGCGGCCAGCAGCCCGAGCACGAACTCGCGCTGGCGCATCCGGTACATCGTCATGTCGATGTCGTTGCGGGAGCGGGCGGTGTGGAGCCGTCCGGCGACGTCCTCTCCGCAGGCCTCGATGATCAGCCGTTCGACGTAGAAAAACAGATCCTCGTAGGTTCCGTCGTACTTGACATCGCGAATCGCGTCCTGCGACACGCCGTCCAGCGCCTCGCGGAGCGCGTGCGCGTCGGAGGGCGATACAATCCCCTGAGCCGCGAGCATCACGAGGTGCGCGTAATTGATCGCCATCATCGGCGACAGGAGAAGCGCCTTGGCGTCCTCGAAGTTTTCGTTGAGGACGAACGTGACGTACTCGGGCGCGAACTTCATCAATGCGAGTATATCGGGGAACCACAGAGGACACGAAGGTGAACAGAGGACACAAAGGATCGAACCCCAAGAGCATCGTCAGACGCGTGGTGTGGTGCCTGTGCCTGTCGTCGACGATTGCGCTCCAGGCGCAGACAGGTCCGAACGATTCGCGCGCGCGTGAGATCTACAAGGAGCTCGTCGAGATCAACTCGGACCGGATCCGAAAAAGGGCAACCTCGTCCTGCGATGGCGCGCTGGCGCCGGCGCGGGCCGCAAGCCGATTCTCCTGCTGGCGCATCTCGACGTCGTCGATGCCAAGCGCGAAGACTGGTCGTTCGACCCGTTCACGTTCCTCGAGAAGGACGGCTTCTTCTACGGCCGCGGCACGAGTGACGACAAGGCGATGGCCGCGCAGTTCGTCGCAAATCTCATCCGCCTCAAGCAGGAAGGGTTCACGTCCGATCGCGATGTCATCCTGGCGCTCACCGCTGACGAAGAAGGCGGCACCTTCAACGGCGTCGACTGGCTGGTCAAGAACCACAAGAACCTGATCGACGCCGAGTTCGCCGTCAACGAAGGCGGCGGCGGCAACATGCGCAAGGGGAAATACCTTACCAACGAGGTGCAGGCCAGCGAGAAGGTGTTCCAGGATTTCCACCTCGAGGTGACGAACCCCGGCGGGCACAGCTCGCTGCCGGTCAAGGACAACGCCATTTACCATCTCGCAGCTGGACTCGCGCGCCTTGCGGCTTTCGACTTCCCCGTGCAGATGAACGAGGTGACGCGCGGGTACTTCGAGCGCTCGGCAGCGGTGCAGGACGATCCGAAGATGGCGGCCGATATGCGCGCGGTCGCACGGCCGACACCCGACGCGGCCGCCGCGGCGCGGCTGTCGGCGGCGGTGCCCTTCTACAACTCGTTGATGCGCACGACCTGCGTCGCCACGCGCCTCCAGGGCGGCCACGCCAACAATGCATTGCCCCAGATGGCGGGCGCGAACGTGAACTGCCGCATTCTGCCTGGCGTGTCGCCGGCGTCGGTCAAGGACAAGCTTGTGGAAGTGCTCGGAGATCCGCAGATCAAGGTGACGTTCGTCGGCGAAGCCAATCCGAGCAAGCCGTCGCCGCTCCGCCCTGATGTGATGAACGCTGTCGAATCGCTCACGAAGCAGATGTTCCCGGGCGTGGTCGTCGTTCCGGTCATGAGCACCGGCGCGACGGACGGCCTGTATCTTCGCAACGCCGAAATCCCGACTTACGGCATCGACGGCACGTTCGGCGATCTCGACGATGTGCGAGCGCACGGCAAGGACGAGCGGGTCGGCGTCAAGCAGTTCTACGAAGGCCTGGAGTTTCAGTACCGCTTGATCAAGATGCTGGCCGGCCGGCCGTAGCAGCGACGATGGCCGGCCATTCTCTTCGAGCCCGGCGGCCGCGCCACGATGTGGCCGCCGCGGGCGGGATCCGCAGCGACCCGGATGTCGTGGGGAGGTTCCTCGAAGATGCCGCGCACTTCCCTGGCGGCCACGCCGCGGGAATTGCGGCGCCGGCCGACGAAGGCGAGGTATCCGCCGTCCTGCGGTCCGCCGCCAGCGTGCTGCCGATAGGCGCGCAGTCGTCGCTGACCGGCGGCGCGACGCCGATGGGCGATCTGCTCCTGAGCACGTCGCGGCTGAATCGCATCCTCGAGATCGGTACGGACGCGGTCCGCGTCGAAGCCGGGGTGACGCTGCTCGATCTCGACGCCGCACTGGCACGCGCCGGAAAGTACTATCCGCCGTCTCCGACATTCACCGGCGCGTTCGTTGGCGGCGTCATCGCGACCAACGCCGCCGGCGCGGCGACCTTCAAATACGGGACGACGCGCGACTGGGTGCGTGGGATCACAGTCGTGCTGCCGGGCGGCGACGTCCTGGACGTCGAGCGTGGCGTGACCACCGCCGATCGCCACGGCACGTTCGAGATCGTTCTGCCGGAACGGGCCGTCCGTCTCGCCGTTCCCAGCTACCGCCTCCCGCGGGTGCCGAAGGTGTCGGCCGGGTACTTCGCGGCGCCAGGGATGGACCTGATCGATCTGTTCATCGGATCCGAAGGCACGCTCGGCGTCATCACCGAAGCCACGCTTCGTGTCGTCGCCAGCCGGCCGGCTGCGTGTCTGGCATTCGTCCCGTTCAACGATCGACCGGCGGCGCTCGGCGTCGTCAGGCGGCTGCGCGATGCGGCCGCCGAGGCCTGGCGCACGGGGGACCCTCACGGCCTCGATGTGTCGGCCATCGAGCATATGGACCGGCGTTCTCTCGCCTTGCTCAGAGAGGACGGCGCCGATCGCCGGTTTGGTGTTCGGATTCCTCCGGACGCCGCGATTGCGCTCTTGATTACGCTGGAGCTGCTGCCCGGCACGACCGCTGCCGACGCCTTCGACGAGATCGGCCGCGCGCGCGAACCGGCGGCGCCCGACACGCGGCTGACGCGCTTCTGCCAGGTTCTGGACGAGGCTGGCGTGCTCGATGCGGTCGAGATCGCCGTGCCGGGCGATCTCGCCCGCGCGGCGCAACTCGTCGCGCTGCGAGAGGAAGTGCCTGCGGCGGTCAACGCGCGTGTTGGACGCGCGAAGCACGACGTCGACTCGCGCATTGGCAAGACCGCTGCCGACATGATCGTGCCTTTCGAATCGCTGGACACATTGATGACCTTGTACGACAGCGAGTTCGAACGCCGCGGTCTGGACGCTGCGGTGTGGGGCCACATCTCCGATGGGAACCTGCACCCCAACGTCATCCCGCGGTCGTTCGCGGACGTGGAGTCGGGGAAGGAAGCCATCCTGGCATTCGGCCGCGAAGTGATTCGACTGGGGGGATCGCCGCTCGCGGAACACGGGGTCGGGCGGCATCCGATCAAACAGCAGCTGCTGGCGGAAATGTACGGACGTCAGGGAATCGACGAGATGCGCGCCATCAAGCGGGCGCTGGATCCTGAATGGAAACTGGCACCGGGAGTGCTGTTCCCAAGGCAGCCCTAAAGGGCTGCGCTACGAGTACCGCAGCCCAGGAGGTCCACGCACGAAAGCAACCGATCGCTCGTAGCGCAGCCCTTCAGGGCTGCCTAAGCCACCAGGACCGCCACGCCCACGAGCGCCAGGCCGAGCACGATCAGCCAGAGCGCGAAGGCGCCGGCCAGACCCGAATCGACGCCGCGTTCGTCCGGCCGGCTCGCTGACTCCGCGACCTGCGACTGCGCGACGAACGACGACGCGAACGCGGCGAGCAGAAGCAGCCACGCGATGCCAAGTGCTGCGCGAGCTCCGGGCGGACCACCGAGCAGCCGCGCCGAAAAGAACAGCGTCCCGATCCAGCTGGCCACCGCCACGCCCGCGAGCAGCCGCAGGCGGCCGATTTCCCGGTCGCTCGCCTGACGACGGAGCTCGAGCGCGAGCGCGCGTTCCGCGCGCAGGCGCTCGGCCTCGAGCTGTTCGCGCTCCAGTTCAAGCCGATGCGTGTCGCGTTCGAACGCTTCTTTCAGGGCAGCGACGACGACGCCCGCGAGCCGCGCCTCGAGCCCGCCAAGTCCGGCGCGGCCGCCGGCCTCGAGCTGCTGCGGCTGGTCCGCCGACTCCTGGCTCATCTTCCGGATCTTGCGGCTGCGCGCCAGGTCAGTGAACCCAATCACGGCGTCGAGGACCTGAAGCCAGGGAAACGGCATCATTTCGCTCCCAACCACGCCCGCCGGAACGCTTTCTGCGCCTCGGTCAGCGAGCCGCCGGCGCTTTCCGCGGGAACGATCTCGATATGCGGATCCTCGGCCAGTACGACCGTCGACGTCGTCGGCCTGCCGGTCCGGCCAGTGAACGTGATCGCGACTGAGTCGCCCGGTTTGTGCTGACGCAGGACCGCGTACAGATCGCCCTCGCCGTTGATCGGACGGCCGTCGAGCAGATGGAGCTCGTCGTCCTGGTCCAGGCCGGAGCGATACGCAGGCCACGTCGGCGCCATGAGATTGGCGACCCGCGCGCCGTGGCCCGCGTTGAGCCGCACATCGCCGAGCCAGGCGGCTCCCGGGTTTCGCTTCCGCACGGCGAATCCCGCGCGGGCGAGCAGGCGCGCGTAGTCGGCGACGTCGTGCCCCTGAATGAAGCGCGCGAAGAAGTCTCGTGCGAACGCGCGGTCGCCGCTGACCGTGGCAAGCGTTTCTTCGGCGTCGGCCATCGTGTACGGACGATCGACGTAGCCTTCCCGCGCGCCACTGGGCTTGCCGAACGTGCGCCACATCGCTCGCATGAAATCGTCGAGCGACAGCCGGCCGTCGCTCCGGTCGCGCAAGGTCAGATCGAGCGCCAGGGCAATAGCGCCGCCGAATGGGTAGTACGAGATGTTGGCGATCGACCAGTTCGTCTTGTCAATCGCGCGGCCGCCATCGATGAAGGCCGCCATGCGGCTCATCTCTTCCGCGGATCGCACGAGGTGGCCAGGACTCGAGACGGCCTCCACCAGGCTGGTCAAGGTTGCCGCGGTCGACGCGACGTCCACCAGCCCGGCGCGGTGCAGCGCCAGCGGTCCGTAGTACTGCGTGAACCCTTCTGCCAGCCAGAGCTCGCCAGAAATGTTCGCGCGATCGAAATCGAACGGCTCGAGGCCCTTGGGGCGGATCCGTTCGACGTTCCAGCAGTGAAAGAACTCGTGCGCGACGGTGTCGAGAATCGCGTCGCGTCCGCCGGCAATCGACAGGTTGCCAGAAATGACCGTGCTGTTGCGGTGCTCCATGCCGTCACCGGTGGCGTATGGCATGTAGTCGGCGAGGAACGTGTAGTGACCCGGTTCGTACTCGGGATACTCG
>Ga0193696_1000405_pt1 | contig 15269 bp, 14 predicted proteins | sample L3m1metaG_FD_145074 | JGI IMG/M metagenome (GOLD analysis project Ga0193696, IMG submission 145074) | Soil microbial communities from a riparian zone of the East river system, Colorado, United States - L3m1 | ecosystem: Environmental > Terrestrial > Soil > Riparian zone | place: USA: East River... | reverse complement strand
GCTGATGGTCTCGGTGAATCTCTCCGGCCGTCACTTCCAGCAGGCGACGCTGATCGACGAAGTGCACGAGGTGCTGCGGAAGACCGGCGTCGATCCATCGCATGTGATTCTCGAGATCACGGAAACGACCGCGATGGCAGGCGCCGAATCGACGATCGAGATCCTGACGAAACTGAAAGCGCTCGGTTTGCGTCTCGCCATCGACGACTTCGGCACCGGCTTCTCCAGCCTGTCGTACCTGAAGCGATTCCCGGTCGACCTGCTGAAGATCGACAAGTCCTTCGTCGACGGCGTCGCGCTCAAAGGCCACGACAGCGCGATCGTGCAGGCGATCGTCTCCCTCGGACACGCGCTCGGCATGAAGCTCATCGCCGAGGGTGTTGAAACATTCGAGCAGCTCGAGGCGCTCCGCTCACTCGGCTCGGAAATCGGCCAGGGCTATTACTTCGGCCCGCCGCTATCGAACGACGTACACAAAGGAATGCCGACGGTCATTACCGGCGAGCGCAAATGGGGCGTGTCATAGCCACTGCCTGATCGCGAACGGCGCCGCGCACAGAACGGCGCCAAGGACGAGCGTGGCCAGCGCACTGTCGAAGAAGTACGGAAAGATCAATAACGCGAAGCCGGTGATGGCGAACAGCCCGTCGTACTGCTTCTTCGCGTACAGCAGGTAGCCGCTGCCGATCGCCCCAAACAGAACGCCGAAGAGCAGCGTCATTTACAGCCGTACTGCGCGGCAATCAATTGCGGCGGTGCTCCGGGCCGGAGCGTCACGATGTAAAGCCGCGAAAACTCATCGTCCGGAATCGGCGGCACTTTGATCTTCGTCAGCTCCTCGACGATGCCGGGCACGATGTTGCTGTGACTCACCACGAGCACCGTCTTCCCGCTCTGCTTCGAAAGGATCTCCTTCGCGATCAGCTTCGGATACTCCGCCGACTTGTCGACCGGCAGCACAATCACCGGAATCTCGGTGTGTTTCGCCGATAACGCCGCCGCCGTCTCCTTCGTCCGCAGAAATTGCGAGACGTAAACGGCCCCGACATTCGCGTGCTCCGCAACCGTCACAAGCGCCTCCGCCCGCGCAACCCCCGCTTCGCTGAGGTGAGGATCGTCGCCCGCGTTCACCTGCTTTTCGGCGTGGCGGACGATGAGGATGGTGGTGGTGTCGCTCTTCTTCGCAGCGGAGAGGAAGAGGAAGGAGAGTGCGGCCAGAAACAAAAGGGCGGCCCGCTGGCCGCCCTTCGAGGATCGTTTGTCGTTATCGATTACGAGCATCCACTCGTACTACCGCAGTTCAGGCATTTGTAGCAAGCCCCGTTGCGCACCATGATCGAGCCGCAGTCGCTGCATGACGGCGCGTCCTGCTGGTAGCGGAACGTGCCGCCGCCCTTCGTGTTCGGGCCGTCGGCGTCCTTCGGCGTGGCGATGAAGCCGATCGGGGCCTGGGCGTTCACGGCCACCGCGACCTTCTCGATGAACGAGACGTCCGACGCGGCAGGGGTGGTCACGTTCGCCGGTACTTTCGGCGCGGAGAGGGCCGGCGACGGGCTGGCGGGCGGCTCGTCGCGGAGGATCACACCGGCGTGGGCCTGGCTCTCGCGATCGAGGAACTTGGTGGCCAGCCACTTGAAGATGTAATCCATGATCGACTTCGCCATCGGGATCTCGGGGTTCCTGGTGAAGCCCGACGGCTCGAAGCGGGTGTGCGTGAACTTGTCGACCAGCAGCTGCAGCGGGACGCCGTGCTGCAGCGCGAGCGACGTCATGGTGGCGAACGAATCCATCAGACCGGAGATCGTCGAGCCTTCCTTCGCCATGGTGATGAAGATCTCGCCCGGCGTTCCGTCCTCGTACTTGCCGACGGTGATGTAGCCCTCGTGGCCGCCGATGGAGAACTTATGCGTGATCGACTCGCGCTCATCCGGCAGCTTGCGGCGCACCGCGGTGGCCGCGACGCCGAGCTGCTCGAGGCCGGTCTTGTCCCTCGCCGTCGACAGCGGCTGCGAGCGCTTGCAGCCGTCGCGATACACGGCCACGGCCTTGAGACCCATCTTCCACGCCTCGTAATACGCCTGCTCGATCTCTTCGATCGTGGCGTTGGTCGGCATGTTGATGGTCTTGGAGATCGCGCCGCTGATGTACGGCTGCACGCCGCCCATCATCTTGAGATGACCCATGTAGTGGATCGAGCGCGTGCCGTTGGCGGGCTTGAAGGCGCAATCGAACACCGGCAGGTGCTGATCGAGGAGATGCGGCGCGCCTTCGATCGTGTCGTTCTCGTCGATGTACTGAATGATCTCGTTGACCTGCTTCACGTCGTAGCCGAGGCGCTTGAGCGCGGTCGGAACGGTGTTGTTGACGATCTTCAGCATGCCGCCGCCGACGAGCTTCTTGTACTTCACGAGCGCGATGTCGGGCTCCACGCCGGTGGTGTCGCAATCCATCATGAAAGCGATGGTGCCGGTGGGGGCGAGGACGGAGATCTGCGCGTTGCGGTAACCGTGCTGCTGTCCGAGGGCGTATGCCTCGTCCCACACCTTGGTCGCGGCGTCGGCGAGATCGGCCGGCAGCGGACGGGTGTTGATGCGATACGCGGCACGGCGATGCTTGTCGATGACGCGCAGGAACGGCTCTTCATTAGCCGCATAGCCGGCGAACGGTCCGACCTTCTCCGCGATGCGCGCCGACTGCGCGTACGACTCGCCGGAGAGGATCGACGTGACGGCCGCGGCGAAGTCGCGTCCCTCTTCGCTGTCGTACGGAAGGCCGCGCGCCATCAGCAGCGCGCCTAGGTTGGCGTAGCCGATGCCGAGCGGACGGAAAGCGTGCGAGTTCTTCTCGATGGCCGGAGTCGGATACGACGCGTAGTCGACGACGATCTCCTGCGCGGTGATGACGATGCGCAGCGCGGCGCGGTAGGCCTCGACGTCGAACCCGGTGTTCTCGTTGTAGAAGCGCATCAGGTTCAGCGACGCCAGGTTGCAGGCGGAGTCGTCGAGGAACATGTACTCCGAGCAGGGATTGGAGGCGTTGATGCGCGCGGTGTTCGGGCACGGGTGCCAGTCGTTGACCGTCGTGTCGAACTGCATGCCCGGATCGCCGCAGATCCAGGCCGATTCCGCCATGCGGCGCATCAGGTCGCGCGCCTTGTAGGTGTCCATCACGCGCTCGGAGTCGGTGACGGCGCGGGTGTGCCAGTCGGCATCGCGCTCGTAGGCGCGCATGAAGTCGTCGGTGACGCGCACGGAGTGATTGGCGTTCTGGAACTGCACGGAGTCGTATGCGCCGCCGGGCGCATTGAACGCGCCCTCGTAGCCGGCCTCGATCAGCGCCCACGCCTTCTTCTCTTCCTTCTCCTTCGACTCGACGAAGTCGACGATGTCGGGATGGTCGGCGTTGAGGATGACCATCTTCGCGGCGCGGCGGGTCTTGCCGCCCGACTTGATCACGCCGGCGAAGGAGTCGTAGCCGCGCATGAACGAGACCGGGCCGGAAGCGGTGCCGCCGCCGGCGAGGAGCTCGCGCGAGGAACGGATGTTCGACAGATTCGAGCCGGTTCCCGAGCCGTACTTGAAGAGCATCCCTTCGGTCTTGGCCAGACCGAGGATGGAGTCCATCGTGTCCTGGACGGAGTTGATGAAGCAGGCGGAGCACTGCGGCCGCGGCTCGATGCCGACGTTGAACCAGACCGGCGAATTGAAGGACGCGATCTGGTAGAGCAGGATGTGCGTCAGCTCGTCGCGGAACGTATCGCCGTCGGCCTCGGTGGCGAAGTAGCCGCCTTCGCGGCCCCACTGAGTAATGGTGCGGACGACGCGTCCGATCAGCTGGCGGGCGCTTGTCTCGCGGTCGTCCGTGCCGAGGTGGCCGCGGAAGTACTTGGAGACGACGACGTTCGTGGCCATCTGCGACCAGAACTTCGGCATCTCGACGTCCTTCTGTTCGAAGACGACGTCGCCGCGCTCATTGGTGATGACCGCGGAGCGGATTTCCCATTCACAGGTGTCGTAGACGTCGACGCCGGCGCGGGTGAAGAAGCGGTCGACGGTGATGCCGCCGAGCTTCGTCTCCTTCCGGCCTTTCGGTGTGCGAGAGCTGGATCGGGCGCGAAGATTCGGGGTGGACATATCGATGGAGGTCATTGCCTGCTCTCCTTCTCCTCGAGAGAAAAAAATAGAGGAGGGAAGCTCGGTTTTCTCCGAAGGAGAGCGGATGAAATTCTCGTGCTCATCCGATGTCCCTCACTCCCGACCTTCCGTCCCCTACCTCCCCCGTCACTGGCACCCGCCGGTGAAAATCCGGCGCGTACCGTCAAAAGAAACGTGAATTGACGACTTAGCGAAGCGTCCAGCGGACAAGTGGCGATTTGATCTGCGGAACCGGCGACTTGACCTTCACGGTGACCTGGTAATCCCGGATCTGAAGAGAGACCGATCGGTTGGGACCACGCGCGATATCGAGACGCGACGATTGCTTCAAATCCTTCATTGTCCTCCCTCACTCCGCCAAATTGTCTGTAATGCGCTACAACGTACGCCTCGCCAGAAGTGATGTCAAGGGCAGACCACAAGATGTTGTGGTCTGCGAATGAGAGAACACTAAATCGTGTGTAACTATTCGATTTTCAAGGACTTGCGTCATCCGCCCGGATGAGCCTGATTGGTCGGATTTCCGCGCGTTCTCCGCTTCTTCCCCGCAGGTTATCCACAGGGTTTTGCACAGAGCATTCCGCGGTGATTCCTCAGAATATCCGCCGATTTTCCACACGTTTTGCACATCTTTTTCATCAACCATTGCTGTGCGCATTCCGTGGACGATTTCCGCAGCCTTTTCGCGTGAATTCCGGCGAGAAAATGGGCGAAAACCGGGCGGTGATCCAAAATCTGTGGAAATCGCGGAAAACCATTTCCGCAAGGCGGGCTCGGCCGGAATCAAGCACGCGCCGAGAGAAAAATGCACACAAATTGTGGCACGTGGAACATTCTGAAATCAGTAGTCGCCCGTCGCCCCGGCTCCGCCGAAAGAATCGCCTCCGCCGGTCGTTCCGGTGACGCCCGGCTCCGGTTCCGACGCTTTTCCGTGCATCGCCTGGCCGGCGACCATCGTTCCGCCAAGCTTTATGAGCTCGTCGTAGCGCGTGAGGCGCGCCGGAGTGGCCACGAAGCCGGCCGTCCGCCCGCGCAAACGGCGCGCGACGAGCGCGGCGAGACCGAGCAGTATGACGCCGCCTGCGATCAGCTTCCACTCCAGCGGCGTGTCGACAAGATCGTGCAACTCGAACGCGGTGATGCCGAACGACACACCGGCCGCGATCAGGAGCGCGTGATCGCGCAGATGCAGCCCGGCGAGGAGCGCGATGGTGCCGAGGATGGCGTAGGTGATCGCGAACTCGAGATGACCGTTCGAGTCGTACGTCACGCCCCGGCCGCCGATCTCCGCGGCGAGCGGCATGACGATCGCCACGTACGACCAGAAGGAATCGAGCCAAGGACGGGAGAAGATCCAGCGCTTCGCAACGATCGCGATGACCGCCAGCGCGAGCGGCACCATCGCCACGCCGCCAGTAGTCGCGAGGGCGCGCCACACCTCGACGAAGTAGGTGGTGGTGAAGAGGACACCGATCATGCCGTAGATGGCGTTCTGCATCCGCCAGGCGGCGATCCCGAACGCCGCGGCGACCACCAGCAACGCCTCCGCCGCCCCACTGCTCGGCAGTCCCGCGATAAACGCGAGCAGTCCGCCGATCCAGAGCGCCGACTCGATGCCGCTGCCGTACATCCGCCGGCGACGGATCATGTACTCGCCGGTCGCGATGGCGATCGCCGCTGCCGTGAACTCGGTCACGCCGATCGATTTGCAGAGAGCGACCAGCGCGAACATGGCGAAGACGGTCAACCCGAAGAACGCCAACGCGACGAATGTGCTGTTGCGCCGCCAGCGCGTCGCGAGTTGCGCCGCGAAGGCGCGACGCTCCTCCGCCGGCAGATCCCAATCCTCCAACTGGTCGGCGATTGCATGCGCCCGCTCCTCGGCGACGGTCGGTCTCATACGGCGCGGCTCCTGAAGCGGCGGTGCGCCATCGTCAGCCCGATCACCGCCGCGATCGCGGTGACCAGCGTGATGAACGGGGAGAGTGTGGGGCCGGAGAACGCGCGCCACACCCAGATGTCGACGGCGAGCGTTCCGTAGATCACGGCGTAGAGCAGGAACGCCTCGGCATTCGTGCGGAACGCGTAGACCGTCGACAACGCGCCGAGCGTCAGCGTGACGAGCACGCCGATCGTCGCCGTCTCTCCGTTCGCGGCGAGGATCAGCGCGCCCCAGAACGCGAGCGTGATGGCGGTGTGCTCGAACACCGGCGTGAAGTCGTCGCGGCCCGCGCGCGCCGGTCGATCTCACGCCAGGCGGCCAGGATCGCGGCGCAGACGAACGTGCGGATCGCGAGATCGATGTTGCTGGAGAAGATGATCTCGAGCTTGCGCTCGATGCCGAGCCATCCGGCGAGCGCGCCGATCGACAGCGAGAGTAGCGTGCGCGATTCGAAGCGGTAGGCGCCGACTGCGTGAAATATGGCGAGAAATAACAAAGTGCGCGCGCCGTCGATGTGCCATTGCGTGGAGATCCAGCCGGCGTCGGCGGAGACGAGCATCCCTCCGAGAAGGAGGATCGAGTCGTCGATCAGCGAGGTGCGATGGTCGATTGGCGACCTGCGGTCGCGGTGCATCCACGCCCACGCGTAGCAGCCGGTCGCCGCGACCGCGAGGACGATGGCGATCGTCAACGCACCGATGTCCTTGATGTGATTGGAGATGAGGACGCTGACGCCGCCCGCCACCAGCATCGCCCCGATCCAGGCGAGCGTGCGGATCTCGGCGAAGAGAGAGAAGATCTCGCGCCGCTGCATGGCGATGAGGCGGACGGCGGTGGGGGGCGTGAGGACGCCGTCGTCGCGCGCAGCGGTCAGCTCGGGCTCGAAGGAGAGCATCTACTTTCGCTTCCAGAACACGACGCCATTCTCCTCCACCGCGGGGGCGTAGTGCGTCTGAAGGTACTGCCAGACGAGCGGCGCGCGGTCGCGGTTGGGGACGTCGTCAATGTTCGAGAGCGCGGATGGGAAGACGATCAGCGCGGCACCGGGGCGCCGGCGCTCGAGCGCGGCGATGACCTCGCGCTGCGCGCGCTCCGATTCGTACATCGGCACGCTCATGTGGCGGATCGGCGTCTCGCGATCGAAGAGGTAGTAGAGGAGGCCCGCGTTGGCAAAGTCGATGAACGTCTCGTTCGGCGGGAGCGTGGCGAGGAAGCGTTGCGTCGTACCGAGGGCGGCGAGCGTGGGCGGATCGAAGACGACTCCTTCGGCGCGCGCGTTGCCCGCGAACGGTGCGGCATCGCCGCTCGGGATGCCGTGACTGCGCCGCAGCAATGTCGCGACATCGAAGACATGCTCGAACGGACGCGCGATGATCACGAGCAAGATGATCGGGACGATGAAGCGGCGGCGCCGGTGCCACAACAGCGCGATCAGAAACGCGGCGACGGCGAAGTCGAAGTAGTGATGCTGGCGCTCGACGTACGACGTGCCGGCGACGACGATCCAGAGTCCGATGAGCCAGACGGCGCTGAGGCGCCGCGCCGCGGCGGTCGCGATCAACGCAATGACCCAGGCGAAAAACGAGATGCAGTTGCGGTCGCCGAGCGACGTCACGAGGTTGCACGCCGGAAGCTTCAGCGGCGCGACGACGTACGCGCCGCGTACGCCGAGGACGTCGGTCAGCGTGACGCGGAAGAAGTCGACCGCGAATCCGCCGACGGCGAAGACGATGAGCACAGGAACGCCCGCGGCGAGGAGACCGATGGCGAGCGGCTTCCACGAGCGCCAGCGGATCGCGGCGATCAGCGCGACGATCGCGGAGTCGACGGCAAGATCGAGACTGAACAGAGCGGCGATAACGAGCAGCGCGCCCGCGGCGATCATCCATCGCCGATTGCGCACGGAGGCAACGGTGCACGCGAGTGCCGCGATGGCGAAGAGCGCGCGCATCCAGACCACGGCTGACGGCAGGAGCGAGTACGCGAGGAACACCGCAAGCAGCGCAGCCTCGGCGCTGCCGGTGGCGGCGAGGGCGAGGAAGTAGATCGCCATTGCCGTGCACGAGGCGATGACGAGGCGCGTCTTCAGCACGTCGCCCATCGAATCGCCGCCGAGCTTCAGCACGAGCCACGCGACTCCGCCGTCGGACATCAAGCCGTGAATCGGGACGATGTCGGTGTACGGACGCTTGCCGTGCAGCATCTCCTGCGCGGGCTGCAGGTCATGCCCGTCTTCGAAGAAATCGACGCGCTGCGGCCCGGCGGGATTGAGCAGCACGAGCGCGTACGCGGCAACGCCGATCGGATACGCGATCCATCGCGCGAAGCGGCGCAGCTTTCCTTCGTCGATCAGACGCGCGGCGAACGGCGCTACGACGAGAAACGCGATCGTCAGCCAGGCGTTCCATAGCAGGAGGAATGCGAGCGGCGCGGCTGCGAATGCAGGACCGGAGCGAACCGCGAGGCGCAGCGCGAGCGTGACGATCGCGGCGCGGAGGAAGGCGGCAATCGGCGTGTGTCCGAAGCCGAGGTCGAGGAACGCGAAGTAGAACGAGAGGACCGTCGGGATCAGGACGACGTCGATGCGTGAGAAGCGTGGTTCGAGCCTGCGCACGAGCACGATCGCCGTCGCGACGAAGCCGTGCAGCAGCACGTGGCGCAGGTTGCCGTAGTAGATGAGCGTGATCGGCGCGCTGGCGAGCGCGATGGTCGACGTCCACATCGCCCAGCGACGCTCGGTGATCACTCGCATGACGAGCGTCGACAACGCGGCGAAGGCGAACGTCAGGATGAGCAGCAGCGCGAACTGGCGCATCGGTCCCGAGGGGTCGAAGCCGAGCTTCGCGATTCCGCTCGGCAGAGCGCCGGGCTTCACGGGCGATTGCAGCGAGGGGGCGAGTGCGATCGCGAGTGATGCGCCGTAGATGGCGAAGGCGGCGCGGATCCAGTGGACCTCGTCAAATGACATACGCCACCGCGAAACCGATCTGCGCGGCCATCATCATCAGGTACATGTGGCGCCACGACGGATGGTTCTCGGTGGCCGTGAGCTCGTCGGGATTCCGGACGATCAGCCAGACGGTGTAGGCACCCCAGATGCTGAGCGTCACGCCGAGGATGTCGAGCGCGAGGCGGTTGCCGGTGAGGATGCCGAGGTGCGCGCCGAGCGGCATCAACAGCCAGGGAATCACGAACGACGGCGCGATCATCCAGGCCGCGGTGCGCACGCCGAATGCGATCGGCAAGGTGCGGCAGCCGCCGGCGCGGTCGCCTTCGATGTCGCTGAAGTCCTTCGTCGAGGCGGCGCCGAGGAGGAAGAGCATGAAGATCGAGCCGATGTACCAGGGCTCGGCGACGTTCGCATGCGCGACCATCGTCCAGCCCGCGACCTTCAGCAGGCAGCCGCGCGGGATGGCGATGGTCGCGTTCGCGCCGATCGGATGCTTCTTCGTTCGACCGAACGCGGGCGCCGAATAGATGAAGGTCGCCAGCATGCCGAGGATGTAGATGTAGAAGCACTCGTGCAGACCCGGCGGCGCAAAGAACTTTGCGGACCACGTGGTGTACGGATAGACCACCACCCACCACGTCGGGACGATGGCCAGCACGTAGAGCAGCCAGGTGAAGATCCACGCCTGGCGCATCGACAGCTCGCCGGTGACGAGTGGACGCGACGGTTTGTTGATCCGATCGATCTCCAGGTCGTAGATCTGATTGATGCCGTTCGACGCGGCGTTGAGGAACGACGCGCAGAGCGAGCCGAGCACGACGGTCATGATCACGGACACGGTGATGGCGCGCGATGGATCGGGGTTGTGCGCGGAGCCCCAGGCGCAGACGGCGCCGGAGATGATGCCGAAGAGTGGCGGGAGTAAGGTGAAGGGGCGAGCGAGTTTGATGTATGACTTCACTCAGCGGCCGATAGTACACTGCCGCCGATCAACCGAATGTCACGCAAGCCACTCTTCGACAACGAAACGGAAGACGACAACTCGTCGTCGCCGCCATCAAACAACATGAATCGAGAAAACGAGAGAAAGATCGCCCTGTTCATCGATTTCGAGAACATCGCGATCGGCGTCATCGACGCCAAGTACAAGAAATTCGAGATCGCCCTCCTGCTCGAACGTCTCCTGGAAAAAGGGAAGATCGTGGTCAAGCGGGCGTACTGCGACTGGGACAAGTTCCCCGATTACAAGCGCGAGCTGCACGAAGCGGCGATCGAGCTGATCGAGATCCCGGGCCGCGTCTACTCCGGAAAGAACTCCGCCGACATCCGCATGGCGGTCGATGCGATGGACATGTGCTGGTCCAAGGAGCACATCGACCTCTTCGTCGTCGCCTCGGGCGATTCCGACTTCTCCCCTCTCGTTTCGAAGCTGAAAGAGAACGACAAGTTCGTGATCGGCGTCGGCGTGAAGAATTCGTCGAGCGATCTGCTGATCGACAACTGCGATGAGTTCATCTTCTACGAGGATCTCGTGCGTGGCGTGCAGAAGGCGCCGAGCGTCGCGTTCAAGGACAAGAAGCAGGGCGAGGTCTTCAAGCTCCTGATCGATTCGATCAAGGCGCTGATGCGCGAGAACAAAGAGATCCTCTGGGGCTCGATGGTGAAGCAGACGATGCAACGGAAGAAGCCGACCTTCAACGAGGAGTACTACGGCTACAACACGTTCAGCGATCTGCTGGAAGACGCGCAGGCGAACAACATCATCAAGATCAAGAAGGACATCAAGAGCGGCTCCTACGTGATCACCGGCTTCGCGCAGCCGGCGGCCTGACACAGTAGGACGCTGACCGTCCCAATCCCGGCGGCGGCCGTACCGGAGTGACGCGCGGCGCACTCCACAGGGAGCGGTCATGCGTCTGGTTCGTGCCTGCGTTGGTCTCGTGCTCTTCTCGTTTGCAGCATCAGCCGGCGCCGACGTCTTCTTCGACGTGCCGATCGCGACACAGGTCCAGGGAGTGGCCTTTTACCGGACTTCGCTGGCCATCTCGAACACCGGTCCGCGCTCGTTGCTGGCGATCACCCTCATCTACAGATCGCCTGTCGACAACACGATGCAGCATCCGGCGTACGTACTGTCGGCACTGGAAACGTCGGCCGCCTTTGCCTCGGATGACATCGTCGAATTCATGAAGAACAACTCCGACATGCGCGCGATCGACAAGACGTCGCCGCTCTTCGGATCGCTCTTCATCGAGCTGACGGCGGTGATCGATCCAACGGACGTCTCCGTGGTCGCGCGCACCTACAGCCCCGGCCCGGGAGGCAACGGCACGCTCGGCATCGCCTACCTCGGCCGGCCGATCAACGCAACCAACCGCGCCTTCTCGCGGCTGTCGACGACCGTGCGCAATGGCGCGTTCGGAAACGATGGGACCACGCGCGCGAACATCGGCGTGATCAATTACTCCAACTTCGCGATCGATCTGAAGGTCGAGTACAAGGACACCACGACCGGCGTGACGCTGAAGTCGTTCAATCTGAGCTCGGCGGTCGGACATCTCCTCGAATCGCGCGAGGTCGTGCAGCTCGGCAACATCTTCGGCGATCCGGCCATGGCCGGCGCCAGCCGCGTGCTCGTGATCATCACGCCGATCGCGCCGTCGCAGAGCTTCAGTGGCTACGCCGTGCAACTCGACAACACGACGAACGATGGCTCGTTTTTCCTGTTGACGGAAAGATGAACCGGCACCTCGCCTAGAATGACCCGCGCGTGGCGAACCTGAACAATCGCGAGCACTACCCCGTCCTGGTCATCGGTACGGGGATCGCCGGTCTGACCACCGCGTTCCGTCTCGCGAACGCCGGCATCCGCGTGCTGCTGGTGACCAAGGCCGCCGACCCGAAGGACTGCAACACGTTCTGGGCGCAGGGCGGGATCATCTACGAGGGCGCGAACGATTCGCCGGCGAAGCTGATCGAGGACATCATCCACGCCGGCGCGGGACTGTCGAACGAGGAGGCGGTGCACTTCCTCTCGACCGAGGGGCCGCGCGTCGTGCGCGAGCTGCTGCTCGAGGAAATTCACGTCCCGTTCTCCAAAACGGACGAGGGCGAGCTCGATCTGACGCAGGAGGGGGCGCACTCGGTGTCGCGCATCATCCACGCGGGCGATGCGACGGGGCGCGCGATCGAGAACTCGCTGCTGAATCGCGTCCGCAATGAGCCGAACATCACGCTGCTGACGCAGATGACGGCGATCGATCTGCTGACCACGCACCATCATCCGGCCGACGTCCAGGTGCGCTATCGCCTGACAAACGAATGCGTCGGCGCGTATCTCCTCGACAGCAAGACGAACGAGGTCTTCACGGTCTTCGCCGACTACACGGTGCTGGCGACCGGCGGCATCGGGCAGATCTACCTGCACACCACGAACACGCGCAACTCCCTCGGCGACGGCGTGGTCATGGCGCAGCGCGCCGGCGCGCGGATCATGAACGCGGAGTACGTGCAGTTCCACCCGACCGCGCTGGCGGACAAGAAGGCGAATCATTACCTGATCTCCGAGGCGCTGCGCGGCGAGGGAGCACGGCTGAAGAATCAGAAGGGCGAGTACTTCATGGAGAAATACTCGCCTGCTCAGAAGGACCTCGCGCCGCGCGACGTCGTGGCGCGCGCGATCGTCGAGGAGATGACGACGAACAAGGACGAATTCGTCTACCTCGATCTCGCCAATTTCTACAACGGCCATGAGCCGATCCACGAGCGCTTCCCGAACATCTCGAAAGCGTGCTCGGACATCGGCGTCGACATCTCGCGCGATCCGATTCCGGTCGTCCCCGCGGCGCACTATTTCTGCGGCGGCGTGCTCGCGAACACCGCGGGCGAGTCGACGCTGGCGCGGCTCTACGCCATCGGCGAGACGTCGTGCACCGGACTGCACGGCGGCAATCGCCTGGCATCGACGTCTTTGCTCGAAGGATTGACCTGGGGCTACTACGCCGCGGCGTCGATCCGCTCGAAACTCGAATCGTCGACCCGTCACGGCATCGGGCCGATGAAAAACGCATTGTTCGAGTCGATCCCCGACTGGAAGCCGCCGGGCAGCGAGAACATGGAGGATCCGGCGTTGATCCTCCAGGACTGGACGACGATCCAGCACACGATGTGGAACTACGTCGGGATCGTCCGTTCGTACGAGCGGCTGAAACGGGCGGTGGCGGACATGCGCGAGCTCGGCAACCGCTTGACGAAGTACTACCACGAGTCGACGATCAGCAAGTCGATCGTCGAGCTGTTCCATGGACAGCAGATGGCAGCGATCGTCGCAAACGCGGCGCTGAGAAATCCGGTTTCTCGCGGCGCACATTTCAGGAGAGATTGATTGACGAAACTCCACCTCGGCTGCGGGCCGGTGATCCATAAGGGCTGGGTGAACATCGACAACCAGCGCTATCCCGGCGTCGACAAAGTGCTCGACGTGACGAAGAAGATGCCGTTCGACGACGTGAGCTACATCTTCGCCGAGCATTTCATCGAGCATCTGTCGTATCCCGACGCGCTGAAGCTGTTGCGCGAATGCCGGCGCGCGCTGCGCGATGACGGCGTACTGCGCCTGTCGACGCCGAACCTCGACTGGGTGTGGTTCACGCACTACAAGCTGGACGCCTCTGAGGAGGAGTCGGTGAGCGCCTGCTTCTATCTCAATCGCGCGTTCCGCGGCTGGGGACATCAGTTCCTCTACAATGAGAACACGCTGAAGGCGACGCTCGCGGAGGCTGGCTTCTCGCAGTTCGAGCGCGTCGAGTACGGGGAGAGCCGCCACGAGGAGCTGCGCGGCCTGGAACGTCACGAGAAGTCGGCCGACTACGGATCGCTCTCGCACATCCTGATCATGGAAGCGAGCGGACGGGGCGGGAGGGCGGCGGATTACGTGACGACGCCGCGAGCGGATTTTTTGCGGGACCTCGGGGTGGTCTAGAACAGATCGCTCTGCCGCCGCGTCGCGCCGACCTTGTACCCCAGGTGCTCGTACGCGACGGAGCTCACCACGCGTCCGCGCGGCGTCCGCTGCAGAAATCCGATCTGGATCAGATATGGCTCGTACAGGTCCTCGATCGTTCCGCGATCCTCGGCGATCGATGACGCGAGCGCATTCACGCCGACCGGCCCGCCCTGGAAACGCTCGATGATCGTCGTGAGGATCTTGCGATCGATCTCGTCGAGACCGTACTCGTCGACCTCCAGCATCTGCAGCGCCTCGCGCGCGATCGCCACGTCGATGCTCCCCTCGTGGCGCACCTCGGCGAAATCGCGAATGCGCCGCAGCAGGCGGTTCGCGATGCGAGGCGTCCCGCGCGCGCGACGCGCGATCTCCTCGGCGCCCGCGCGATCGATCGGGATGCCGAGGATCTCCGAGCTGCGCCGCACGATGATGGTGAGCGCTTCGAAGTCGTAGAAGTCGAGACGATGCACGATGCCGAAACGCGCGCGCAGCGGCGCGGTGAGCAGTCCGGCTCGCGTGGTGGCGCCGACGAGCGTGAAACGCGGCAGATCGACTTTCATCGTCCGCGCCGCGGGACCCTGGCCGATGACGATGTCGACGTGAAAGTCCTCCATCGCCGAATAGAGCACCTCCTCCACCTGCGCGGGGAGGCGATGGATCTCGTCGATGAAGAGCGCTTCCCCTTCTTCGAGGTTGGTCACGATGGCGACGAGATCGCCGGGACGCTCGAGCGCGGGGCCGGACGTCGTGCGAATGCGCGCGTCCATCTCGTTGGCGATGATGTTGGCGAGCGTCGTCTTGCCGAGGCCGGGAGGGCCGAAGAGGAGGACGTGGTCGAGCACTTCCTTCCGTTTGCGCGCCGCGGCGATGGAGATCTCGAGGTTCGCTTTGACCTTGTGCTGGCCGATGTACTCGCGCAACAGGCGGGGGCGGAGTGAAAGCTCGGTCTGAAGATCGTCTTCAACCGGCTGCGCTGAGAGAATTCGCTCGTCGGACATCCCGGGTCATTGTAGCGGGGAGCGACACGGTGATCGTGGTCCCCACTCCTTCCTTCGAGTCGACGTCGATGCGGCCGCCGTGGTCCTGCACGATGCGATAGGAGATGGCCATGCCGAGTCCTGTGCCGGAGGGGAAGTTCGTGCGGAACGGCGTGAAGAGCCTCCGCAGGTCGGCCTCCGACATCCCGTGCCCGCTGTCGCTGAAGATGATGTTGTACGC
>Ga0193696_1000404_pt1 | contig 15301 bp, 9 predicted proteins | sample L3m1metaG_FD_145074 | JGI IMG/M metagenome (GOLD analysis project Ga0193696, IMG submission 145074) | Soil microbial communities from a riparian zone of the East river system, Colorado, United States - L3m1 | ecosystem: Environmental > Terrestrial > Soil > Riparian zone | place: USA: East River... | reverse complement strand
GATCCTCTTCACCGCGAACGCCAGCGGCAGCATCTCGCTCGGCGTCACCGCGACGCTCGGCTGCTCGTCGACCGGCAGCGCCACCGTCGCCATCGCCCCCGCCACGGCGACGATCACGGCGAGCGGACCGACGACCTTCTGCAACGGCGGCAGCGTGAATCTCAGCGCGAACAGCGGCACGGGATACCAGTGGTTCAAGGACGGCAACCCGACCGGCGCGACGTCGCAGACGATCACCGCGACGGTCAGCGGCAACTACCACGTCATCGTCACGAACGGCAGCTGCTCCGCGACCTCGGCGGCGACGAACGTGACCGTCAACCCGCTTCCGACCGGCGCCATCACCGGCCCGGCCACGGTCTGCCCGAATGCTCCGTTCACGCTCGACGCCGGCGGCCCGTTTGCCACGTACAACTGGTCGAACGGCGCGAACACGCAGACGATCACCACGCTGACCTCGTTCACGCAGACCTACTCCGTCGTCGTCACCGATAGCAACGGCTGCAGCGCGACCTTCTCGCACACCGTCAACGTGAGCGGCGCGCCCAGCGCGGTCATCACCGCGCCGAGCAATGTGCCGGCGAACTCCACCGGCCTCGTCGCCTCGGTCGCGAGCGGCGCGAACAGCTACAACTGGACCATCACCAACGGCACGATCACCGCGGGCCAGGGAACGTCGTCGATCACCTTCTCCATCGGCTCGTCGACCGCCACGCTCGGCGTGACCGTCACCACAGGCACGTGCACGTCGACCGGCACGAAGACCGTGACGATCAACAACCTCGCGGATCTCTCGATCACGATTAACGGCTCGCCTGATCCGGTCGCCGCCGGCGGCACGCTCACCTACACCGTGCAGGTGAAGAACAACGGCCCGAGCTTCGCCTCGAACGTCAACGTCAACACCACCCTCCCCGCTGGCTCGAGCTTCGTCTCCGCCTCCGGTGCGGGCTGGACCTGCTTCACGAATACGACCGTGCAGTGCGCCGCGCAGTCGTCGCCGGTCGGTCTCAATTCGCCGATCACCATCACCGTCACCGCGCCGGCGAATGCCGGCCCGATCACCGCGAGCACGAGCGTCAGTGCCGCGACTCCCGATCCGACGTCATCGAACAACTCTGCCTCGGTGACCACCACCGTCGGTGCCTCGAACTGCCCGTCCCCCGCGACGCTCATCGCACCGGCAAACGGCGCGACCGGCGTCCTCTCCCCCGTCTCGCTGCAGTGGAGCGCCGTCGCGAACGCGAGCTCGTACGACGTCTACATCAGCGTCGACGGCAGCGCCGGCACGATCACCGGCTCGACCGCCGGCACCTCGCTCTTCGTCAATCTGCCGAGCGGTTCGATCGCCTGGTTCGTCGTCGCACATGTCCCCAGTTGCGGCGACCTCACATCGGCGACATCGCACTTCACCATCACGCCGGGCGCGAACTGCGGCACGCACTCCGCGCCGTCGCTCATCGCCCCCGCGCAGAACGCGACCGCGACCTCGCCGGTTGCCTTCTCCTGGCAGCCGGTGCCGGAAGCGATCGGCTACCGCCTCTTCGTCTCCGTCAACGGCGGCGCGGATCAGGACTTCGGCGGCACCGACGGCGCCACCACACTCACGCACGACGTGCCGGCGGGCAGCATCTCGTGGGTCGTCGACGCGCTCTTCAACGGCTGCCCGTCAACCCGCTCGTCGCGCAACGCGTTCATCGTTCCGCAGGTCGACGGCTGCGCCGGACACGCCGCGCCGTCGCTCATCGCGCCTGCCAACAACATCACGCTGCAGTCGTCGAGCATCGACTTCCACTGGAGCGCGGTCGACGGCGCGAGCGGCTATCGCGTCTGGATCGCGGTCGACGGCACCGCCGCCGCGGTCGCCGGCGAGACCGACGCCACCACGCTGCATAGCGTGATCTCCAGCGGCGTCGTCGACTGGTTCGTCGAAGCGCTCTTCGACGGCTGCGCCTCGACGTCATCGCCGCACTTCGTCTTCACCGTTCCGCACGCCGAGAGCTGCGGCAACACCGTCGCCACGCTGTCGTCGCCGGCGAACAACTCGTCGACGACGTCGTCGATCGTGACGTTCATCTGGAGCGGCGTCGCCGGCGCCACCGGCTACGAGCTCTACGCCTCGCTCGACGACGGCACGCCGGTCCTTCTCGGCGGCACCACCGGCGCGACCTCGCTGGTGAAGGAAGTCGGCGCCGGAACGCTGAAGTGGTTCGTCCGCGCGCTCTTCGACGGCTGCCCGCCGCGCGATTCGCAGAGCTTCACCTTCGTCTACCAACCGCCCGCCGCATGCGCCAACAACATTCGCCCGCTGCTCGCCACGCCGGCCGACGGCGCGCTCTCCGTCACCTCGCCGGTCAGCTTCGAATGGAGCGACGTGGGCGCCGCGTCGTACAGGCTCTTCATCAACAGCGAGCTGCGCGACACGACGCAGCAGCCGCGCCGCAACGGACTGCAACTGGCGACCGGCGCGTACGAGTGGTACGTCGAGGCGAGCTTCAACGGCTGCACCTCGCTCCGCTCTACCGTCTCGCACTTCACCGTCATCTCCAAACCGGCCTGCGTCGTCCCGGCCAAGCCGACCATCCTCGCGCCGAGCGAGGTCTCGACCGGCATCGCCTACAAGGTGCGCTGGCTCCCCGCGTTCGGCGCCGACGCGTATGTTGTGCAGGAGGCGAACAACTCCTCGTTCACCAACGCCACGACCTTCCCCGCCACGAACGACAACAAGTTGACCTTCTCCCATCCCAGCGCCGGCACGTTCTTCTACCGCGTGCGCGGCATCAGCGATTGCGGCAGCGACGCGGGGCCGTTCTCGGCCACCGTCGGCGTCACCATCCTTCCGCAGAATTCGAATGACGGAGCGGCGTCGCCCGACGCGCCGGTGACACTCACCTACTCCATCGCGCTCGACGCCGCGCTCGCCGGCGCGAGCTTCACCGCCACGCCGACCCACCCGTGGCTCACCGTCACTCCGTCGACCGGCACCGTCCCCGCCGGCGGCCTGACCCTCACCGTCACCGCCAACACCGCCGGACTCCCCCTCGGCACGAGCCTCGGCGGCGTGACCATCACCACCGCGACGCCGAGCTCCGGCAGGTACTCGAGCAACGGCAACACGACGTCGACCACGACGCTCACCGTCAACGTCGTGCAGCCGGTCTCGCCGACGTCGAAGTCCGCGCCGCCGCCCGACGCTTTGATCATCCCCGCGGTCGCGCATGCCGACGGCTTCAACTCGCACTTCCAGTCCGACGTGCGCCTGACCAACACCTCGCCCCAGGTCATGAAGTACCAGCTGACGTTCACACCGAGCGGCGAGACCGGACTGGCGAACGGCAAGCAGACGACGATCGACGTCGATCCGGGCCGCACCGTCGCACTCGACGATGTTTTGAAAACGTGGTTCTCCTCCGGCTCGACAGAAGGCTCCACCGGCACGCTCGAGATCCGTCCGCTCACCACCACCGCCGCGAAGATCACCAGCAACGCGATCAGCGGACTGGCGAACCTCGTCACGTTCGCCTCGAGCCGCACGTTCAACAACGCCTCGAACGGCACCTACGGCCAGTACATCCCGGCCATTCCGTTCGCGAACTTCATCGGCAAGTCGGCCGGCACAATCACCTTGCAGCAGATCGCGCAGTCGGCGAAGTACCGCACGAACCTCGGCATCGTCGAAGGCTCCGGTCAGCCGGTGTCGCTAATCCTCAGCATCTTCGGCAGCAACGGCCTGAAGATCAAAGACGTCCCGCTCGACCTCAAGGGCGGCCAGCACACGCAGCTCAACAGCTTCCTCACGACTTTGGGACTGTCGCTCGAAGACGCGCGCGTCGAAGTGAAGGTCGCCAGCGGCTCCGGCCGCGTCACCGCCTACGCCTCGGTGCTCGACAACGAGACCTCCGATCCGCTGCTCGTCACGCCGACGCTGCTCACGAACAGCGGCTCGACCAAGTTCGTGATCCCCGGCGTCGCCGACCTCAATGCCTGGCACTCGGATGTCCGCATCTTCAATGCCTCGAGCTCGAAGGTCGACGCGCAACTGATGTTCGTCTCGCAGACCGGCAGCGTGCAGACCAGGCCGCTCACCCTCGGACCGAACGAGATCAAGCAACTCGACAACCTGCTGCAATCGACCTTCGGCATCACCAACGACGGCGGCGCCCTGCACATCAGCACCGCGAGCGCGGCGAACCTCATCGCCACCGCCCGCACCTACAACCTCACGACGAACGGCACCTACGGCCAGTTCATCTCCGCCATCACCCCGAACGACGCCGCCGCCCTCGGCACCCGTCCGCTGCAACTGCTGCAGATCGAGGAGTCGGACCGCTACCGCACCAACGTCGGGTTAGCCGAAGTGAACGGACAGCCGGCGAAGATCGAGGTCACGGTCGTCCCGCCCGATTCGAAAGTCTCCGCCGTCGTCCAGCTCGACCTCGCCGCGAACGAATTCCGCCAGCTCAACCAGATCCTCAAGCAGGTGGGAATGGAGAACACGTACAACGCAAGAGTCAGCGTCCAGGTCATCAGCGGCGCCGGCCGCATCACCGCCTACGCCTCCGTCATCGACCAGCAGACCCAGGACCCGACGTTGTTGCAGGCGCAGTAAAGGCAAGGGGGTCGCATCTGGACAATTAACTTAACGCGGCGCGTTAAGTTAATTGTCCAGATGCGACCCCCGATTACTCCCCGCGCGCGGCTTTGATCAGCGACTCCATGTGGTTGAGATACTTCTCGAATGCGCGGCGCCCCGCGGCGGTCAGGGCGTACTCGGTGCGCGGCACGCGTCCCTCGAAGCCCTTCCTGCACGACACGAAGTTCGCCTCTTCCAGCTTGCGGGCGTGGACGCTGACGTTGCCGTCGGTCGTGTTGAGGATCTCCTTCAGCTCGTTGAACGTTAGGCTCGGATTCACCGCCAGCGCGCTGAGGATCGCCAGGCGCGTCTTCTCGTGAATGGTGCGATCGAGGTCGGGGATCAGCACCCGCTGGGGGACCGCTTCGGACTTCCTTACCGCTGCAGTTTTAGCCACCGTAGCTCCTTGCGATCACGTATCCAAAGCTGAGATGCAGTCCGCCGAATCCGAGTCCCATCAGCACGTTCCCCGACTCGGGGATCACCGCGGCGGTGAGGCCGATGAGCATGAAGAGCAAGCCCATCACCGGGATGACACGGATCGAAAACGCCCCGCTGCTCACGAATGACGTGCCGTACAGCAGCAGCCACATCGCCGGCATCGCCGCGTAAAAGCCGCCGCTCCAGAGCACATATGTCAGCACCGCCGCCGCGATGAGCGGCGCGAAGTAGCTGGCGAAGAATCGCCGCGCCGCGGGCGCCGTGAAGTCCGTTCCGGCAGCGCGTCCCTTGATCGTCATCGTGACGAAGGCGATCACCGCGGCCACCGCCGCCTCGATCAGTCACGCATTCAGCCAGCGCTGGCCCGCCATGCCGCGAGCGACGACAGACGTCGCGATCGCGGTAATGCCGATGACCAGCCCACCCCACCCCGGAATTGAGGTGAAAGAGCCGGCGCGCTCCATCGTCTCGCGGATGTAGCGCAGGTTGTCGAGTGCGTGATCGCCGATACGGACCGGCTCGGGCATGGGCGTATGTTACGACGGCGCGGCGGCGCGGTCGACGAACCACCACGTCTCCACGCCATTCGTCGCCTGCGCGATCGGGTAGTCGGCCCCCTCGCGCACGTTCGTCAGCACCTCGCGTTTCGAGGCGCCGGTCGCGAGGACGATGCGCAGTTTCGCCGCGCGGATGACCGGCTTCGTGATCGTGACGCGCCACGTCGCCAGCTTTTCGACGAACACGGCGGTGGCGATGCGGTCTTCGACTTCGAGCGCCGCGGTGCCGGGGAAGAGCGAAGCGGTGTGGCCGTCGTCTCCGATGCCGAGGATGACGAGGTCGAGGTTCTCGATTCCGTGGGCGCGCCATTCCGCTTCGAAGGTGTCGACCGTCTTCGCCGGATCGGCGAGCTCCGTATGAAAACGCAGGAAGCGTTCCGGTGGGGGCATCAGCGTGCGGTTGATCATCCCGGCGTTCGATTGCGGGTCGTCGATCGGGACGTAGCGTTCGTCGACGACGACCCAGGTGACTGGCTGGTCGCGCATCGATTCGCCGAGGAGCTTGTAGAGCGGCTCAGGAGTCGAGCCGCCGGAGAGGGCGATCGATTGCGCGTTGGCGGACACGATCGTCCGCGCGGCGGCCGACATCAGCTCCTCGGTCGAATCGAAAATCCGCAGATTCATCGCCCCGCCCGCTTCGCCATCTTCGTCGCGATCGGCAGCACCTTCATCAGCAGCTTGTCCGACTCCGGCTGTTTCAGCTGCCGGACGATCAGCTCGTGCGGTTTATTCGTCAGCGAGCGCGTCACCGCTTCGGGCGTCCGTTCCACGCCGTCGACGTTCGACGTCAGCACGCTCTTCTCGCGGTCGCGCGTGATGCTCGCGCACGAGCCGTCGTCGAACGAGATCTCCACGAACGCCACTCCGCCGCCGCGCGTGTGCAGTCTGCGATCGAAGCGATACTCGACCGGACCGTGCGCGCCCTCGACGCGGCCGTCGCGATCGACCTGATGTCCCGCCTGCGCCGCAAGCCACGACGCGAAGTAGAGCGCGCCGACGTTCTCGCCGAACAGCGGCTCGTCCTGCGACACCGTGGCCACGATCCGCACGCGCTGGATCGTGCGCAGCCGCGCTCGCATCTGCTGCGGATCGAAGATCGACGCCGCGGCGACGCGCCACTCCTCCAGCCGCGCCCAGTTCAGATCGGCCGGCGCGGTGGTCGTCTGCTCCGCGACCTTCGTCACCAGCGCGAGATCGGCCGGGCTGTCGAACTGCGACGAATCGACGATCAGCCGGTCGGCCGGATCGAGCAAGGCCTGCACGTACTCCTCGTTCTCGTGCGGCAGATCGCCGAGCCACCAGATCGCAACCGGCATGTCGGGGATCAGCAGCGCATTGACCAGCGGCGGCACGCGATGCACGCGGTCGCCTCCCGCCACGATGGAGATCTCCTCGGAGCAGACCTGCTTGTTGCCGCCGACGAGGTGGCAGTTCGCGCCGATCCACGACGCGAGGTCGGGAGGGGCTGACGGATTCGCGTGAACGATGATCGTCCGCTGCGGCACCGAGGCCGCCGTCTGGCAGAGCGTCTCCGTCGCATGCGCCTGATCGTTGCTGTTCGCCGTGTGCGCCACGACGTTCCAGAGCGCCGCGCGCGTGATGGCTTCATCGTCATCCGCGGTCTGCGTGCGCCAGATCTCGGAGAGGCTGCGCTCGATCGCTCCGATGTCGACGCGCACGTCTTCGGGCGGCATCAGCTCGGTCACGGACGCCTCCACCGCCGCCCGTCGCGCTCGAGCAGCAGGTCAGACTCGGGAGGCCCCCACGTCCCCGCGGGATACGGCGCCGGCTCTCCCTCCTTCGCCCACGACGCGAGCAGCGGATCGAGCCAGGCCCAGGCCGCCTCCACTTCATCGCGCCGCGCAAAGAGTGTCGAGTCTCCGAGCATCGTCTCCAGCAGCAACCGCTCGTACGCCTCGGGTGGCTCGGCGCCGAACGACGTCGCGTAGCGGAACTCCATCGTCACCGGCGCGCTGCGCACGGTTGGTCCCGGCACTTTCGAATCGAACTTCAACGAGATCCCTTCGTCCGGCTGAATGCGGATGGCCAGCACGTTCGGCTGGACGCGCACTCCCGGCACGCGACGGAACAGCGGATTCGGTGCCGGACGGAAATGGATCGAGATGTCTGTGACGCGCTTCGGCAGGCGCTTGCCGGCGCGGATATAGATCGGCACGTCGGCCCAGCGCCAGTTGTCGATGAACGCCTTGATCGCGACATACGTCTCCGTCCGCGAATCGGCCGGCACGTTCACTTCCTTCTTGTACGCCGCCGCCTTTTCGCCGAGGACCGAGCCGTCGTCGTACTGGCCACGGACGACGAACTCCGACTGGCGATCGACCGGCATCGTGCGCAGCGCGCGGATCACTTTCACCTTCTCGTCGCGGATCGCGTCCGCCTCGAACGCCACCGGCGGCTCCATGCCGATGAGCGACACGAGCTGCAGCAGGTGGTTCTGCACGATGTCGCGGGTGATGCCGGCGGTGTCGAAATAGCCGCCGCGTTTCTCCACGCCGATCGACTCGGCCACCGTGAACTGCATGTGGTCAATGTATTGACGGTTCCAGAACGGCTCGAAGATGCCGTTGGCGAAGCGCAGGACCAGCAGGTTCTGAACTGTTTCCTTGCCGAGGTAGTGATCGATGCGGAAGACCTGGCGCTCGCGGAACGTCGTCACCGCGACGCGGTTCAGCTCCTTCGCCGACGCGAGGTCGCGGCCGAACGGCTTCTCGATGATCACCCGCGTGTACGGCCCGCCTTTCTCCGGATCGGTGACCATCCCCTCGGCGCCGAGGAAGTCGGAGATCACGGGGAAAAACGGGGGCGGGACCGCAAGGTAGTAAATGCGGCGGCCGCCGGTGCCGCGCGTGCGATCGCACTCCTCGAGTTTCTGCTTGAGGCGGTTGTATGCCTCCGGCTCGGCGAACTCACCGCGGACGTAGAAGAGCCCTTTGGCGAAGTTGTTCCAGATCGCCTCGTCCACCGGACGCGTGCGCGCGTACTTGTCGACCGCCTGGCGGACATCGGCGCGGAACGCCTCGTCCGTGTAGTCAGGACGGGCAAAGCCGATGATCGTCTGACCCGCGGGAAGCAGTCCGTCGTGCGCCAGCGAGTAGAGCGCCGGCAGCAGCTTGCGATGCGTCAGATCGCCCGACGCGCCGAAGATCACCAGGCAGGAGGCATCAGGAACCCTTTCCTGCTCCAGGCCTTCGCGGAGTGGATTCGTTTCCGGGAGGGGCGGGGCTGCTAAGGACATCCTTGAGCACCTCCAGCTGTTCTTCGGTGAGCGATTCGAGGAGTTTTTTCATCGACCGGCGCTGCGCAAAATGCGACCACATAAAGAAGCCGGTGACGATGATTAAGAGGACGCCGAGTACGACGGCTTCGACCATGAATGCCGGTCGATGATACACCCCGTCCCGCGTGCTATTCTCCGCCGCCGGAGAGAACCTATGTGGCAATACACGCCTAGAGTTGCGGTGATTCGCGGGCTTCGCACGCCATTCGCAAAATCGGGGACGCATTACGGCCATCTCTCCGCACTCGACCTCGGCAAGATCGTCGTCGCCGAACTGGTAGAGCGCTCCGGCATCGACCCGAACGACGTGCAGGAGCTCGTGTTCGGCAACGTCATCCCCTCGGTCAAGGCGCCGAACATCGCCCGCGAAGTGGTCCTCGGTACCGGACTGCCGCGCAAGATCCCGGGAGTCACCGTCGGCATGGCCTGCGCGTCGTCGAATCAGGCCATCACCACCGCCGCCGATCTCATCTTCCGCGGCTATGCCGATACCGTCATCGCGGGCGGCGCGGAATCACTCTCCGACGTCCCGATTCTTTTTTCGAAGAACTTCGCCAACGCCCTGATCTCCGCAAGCAAGCAGAAGAGCGTCGGCGGGAAGGTCGGCGCGTTCCGCAAACTGAAGATGAAGGACTTCGCGCCCGAGGCTCCGGCGATCGCCGAGTCGACCACCGGTCTGACCATGGGCGAGTCGGCGGAAAAGATGGCGAAGGAGAACGGCATCTCGCGCGAGGCGCAGGACAAGCTCGCCTGGCAGAGTCACACGCGCGCCGCGAAGGCGACCGCCGACGGACGCTTCAAGGATGAAGTGATGACCGTCGTCGTGCCGCCGTCGTACGAGAACGTCGTGGACACCGATAACCTCGTGCGCGCCGACACGACGCTCGAAGCGCTGGCGAAACTGAAGCCGGTGTTCGACCGCAAATTCGGCACGATCACCGCCGGCAACGCCTCGCCTCTCACCGACGGAGCGGCCGCCGTGCTGTTGATGTCGGAAGAGAAAGCGAAGGCGCTCGGCCTCAAGCCGATCGGCTTCATCAAGAGCTATGCGTACGCGGCGACCGATCCGTTCGATCAGTTGCTGCAGGGCCCCGTATTCGCGCTGCCGGTCGCGCTCGACCGGGCGAAGATCAAGCTCGAGGACATCGGCGTGATCGAGATGCACGAGGCCTTCGCCGCGCAGGTGCTGTCGAACATCCAGTGGATCGGCTCGAAGAAGATCGCGCAGGAGAAGCTCGGCCGCAGCGAGCCGGTCGGCGACATCGACCCGGAGAAGATCAACCACACAGGCGGCTCCATCGCCCTCGGCCACCCCTTCGGCGCAACCGGCTCCCGCATCGTGACCACGGTCTGCAACGAGCTGCAGCGGACCGGGCAGCAGTACGGCCTGGTCACGGTTTGCGCGGCGGGCGGGATGGGTGTGGCGATGGTGCTCGAGCGGGAGTAGCGGACCTCGAGATTTTGTGACGTGAGCCCGACAGTCTTCAGAGAAGGCCCGTATCGGTTTTTCTTCTTCTCTCTGGAGGAGACCCGCATCCACATTCATGTGGCATCATCGGATGGTGAAGCAAAGTTCTGGATCGAACCGGAGATCACGCTCGCCGAGAATCACGGGATTCCCAACCGCGAGCTGAGCCACGTGCAGAAGACGATCGAGGCGCATGAGCAACAGATCAGAAGTGCCTGGAAGCATCACTTCGCAAGCTGAAGTCACGAACATCTCCCGCCACGGTTTCTGGATCTGGCTTGGCGACCGTGAGCTCTTCGTCTCATTCGCCGAATTTCCGTGGTTCACCGACGCTACCGTCGCCAGGATCACGAACGTCGAGCGTCCGACAACGGACCACTTGTACTGGCCGGACCTCGACGTCGATCTTTCGGTACGTTCAATCGAGCATCCGGCGGAGTTTCCGCTCAAAGCTCGTGGCGCCTGACGCCCGCGCTCCCCTACATCGCCGCCAGAATCCGATCCTTGTACCGCTGCAGGAATTCCTCGAACGTCATCATCCCCGGGTTGAGCGCGCGCGCCGTCTCCGCGCTGCGCGCTCCGAGCATCTCCTTCTCGAAGTCGCGGTAGACCTGGAACATGTTCCCCATCTCGTCCGCGCCGGGGAAACCGTAGCCGCGATATTCGTCCGCCTCGGCGGCGTGGTAGTGAATCGGGCCGATGCCCAGACCGGCGGATAGCTTCTCGCCCATCTCGGGGATGGTCAGCGCTTCGCTGTAGATGCCGACGGTCTTGCCGATGTACTCCGAGCCCGCCTTGAAGATCCCGTACGCGACCTTGCCGATGTCTTCGGCGGCGATGCCGGCCATCTTCGCGTTCCCCATCGGGAAGGCCCAGCTGCCGTTCTTCGGCGCCATGCCGAACATGTAGAGGTTGTCCCAGTAGAACGACGTCACGAGGAACGTCACCGGCAGGCCGGCGAAATAGGCATCCGCTTCCGCCTTGCCGTCGAAATGCGGCACGCGATACTTCTCCTGCAGGAACGGCATCCGCGTGTCGTCCGGCGACATCAGCGTGCGCGTGTCTTCCAGCGTCGACCAGATCACGTGCTTCACGCCGGCCGCCTTCGCCGCTTCGGCGATGTTCTTCGCCTGCGCCTTTTCCTTCTCCGCGGAGAAGTGCTCCCAGAAATTCGTCACCGCGTAGACCCCGTGTGCGCCGGCGAACGCCTTCTTCAGGCTCTCCACGTCATCGAGATCGGCGGCCACGACCTCGGCCCCTTTCGCCGCGAGTGCAGCCGCCTTTTCCTTCGACGGATCGCGCGTGATCGCGCGGCAGGCGAAGCCTCCGGAGGGATCGTCGAGAATCGCGCGGCAGAGACCTCCGCCCTGGGAACCGGTGGATCCGATGACGGCAATGACTTTCGTTTCGCTCATGCGGCGCAGTATTGCACTACCTGCGCGACGAGCGGCGCGGCGAATCGCCTTTGAACCTGCGATACGTGCGGAAGAAGCTGCGGCGCGTGCCGAAGCCGCAGCGATAGCCGACGTGCGTCGTATCGAGCTTCGTGTTGCGCAGCAGCATTTCGGCGCGGCGGACCTGCAGGCGCTTGATGAACTCCGACAGCGTCACGCCATGGCGGGCGTGGAACGTGCGGCTCAGATGCGAGAGCGTCACGCCGTACTGCATCGCCAGCTCCGACGCGCGCGGGGAATCCTCGCGGCGGAGGCAGTCGGCGACGTAGCGGGCGACGTCGACCTTCCTGACGTTCAACGCCATGAAGGCATCATAAAGGAGCAAATCCATCTACATGGCGTAGCGTCAAATAATGACTCTATGCCTCTCTTGACGCGTGTCGGAAGATGACGACAACCGGCCGCACTGTTTCCGGGGCCTGCTTGCCATGGACCGGCCGCGATTCGAAAGGGGGTGAGGCGAGAGAGCTTCGAAACGTTGAAGCGGTGATGCGCGCGGCACCGCCAAAACGGATTAGAATCGAGCTCTCGCCAGATCGGTATTTGTGTACAGGAGGAATCAATGCGCCCAAGCCCCCGGCCGCTAATCCTTTTCCTGCTGCTCCTGCTTCTCCCCACCCTCGCTCTCGCACAATCCCAGGCTACAACCGGTGTCATCGAAGGAACGGTCGTCGACGCATCCGGCGCGGTGCTTCCCGGCGTCACCGTCGTGATGAAGAACACGGCCACCAACTACGAACAACAGACCGTGACGGACAAAGACGGCCGCTTCCGCGGCGTCCTCCTCCCCCTCGGTCCCTACCAGGTCACGGCGACGCTGGAAGGCTTCGCCAGCCAGGTGCAGAAGGGATTTCAACTGCAGGTCGGCCAGACGCTGACGCTCAGCTTCAAGCTCTCGCAGGCAGGCGTCTCGGAACAGATCGTCGTCACCGCCGCTGCGCCGCTGATCGAAACGGCGCGCACCGAAGGGGCGACGCGCATCAATGAAGAGGCGATGTCCGGCCTGCCCAACAACGGCCGCAACTTCCTCGAGCTCACCAAGCTGACGCCCGGCGTGAGCATCGTGCAGGGTCCGGACGGCGACGAGCTCTCCATCAACGGCCAGAAGGGCATCCAGAACAACATCTCCGTCGACGGCGCCGACTTCAACAACCCGTTCTTCGGCGAGCAGCGCGGCGGACAACGCCCCGCCTTCACCTTCAACCTCGACGCGGTGAAGGAGATGGTGGTCGTCGCCGACGGCGCGAACGCGGAGTTCGGACGCTCGCAGTCGGGCTTCGTGAACGTCATCACCAAGTCGGGCACGAACGAGATGGACGCCACCGCGCACTTCGTGGTGAAGGACGACGCGCTCAGCTCGCGGGCCAAGGAAGCGAAGTCGAAGTTCGACTCGCATCAGTACCAGACCGGCCTGACGCTCGGCGGTCCGATCGTGCGCGACAAGCTCTTCTACTTCGGCGCGCTCGACATCCAGCAGGCGCGCTCGACGAAGCAGAACGACCCGCTGCGCATCGAGCAGCGCGTGGTCGACGCCCTCGCGGCCCTCGGCTCCGCGAACGAGAACGGCCCGATCCAGCGCACCAACGACGCGCGCGTCCTCCTGGCGAAAGCCGACTGGTCGCAGAGCGCGAAGAATCTCTTCACCATCCGCTACAACTACACCTGGTCGGAGCAGAAGAACGGGACGTTCGACGTCGACTCGTGGGGCCGCAGCGCGAACGCCAACGAGCGCGACTCGTCGCATGCCGTGACCGGCTCGCTGGTCTCGACGTTCACCAGCGATCTGCTCAACGAGTTCCGTTTCCAGTTCGCCAAAGAGAACCGGCCGCGTCCCTACAACGGACCGTTGATCGCGGGCCAGAGCCGGCCGCTCCCCGACACCGCGTTCGACTTCGGGAAGAGCTACCGCTTCGGCGAGCCGTTCTTCATCCCGGTCAAGTACTACGACACGCGCGTGCAGTTCAACGACAACGTCTCGTTCCTGCGCGGCGCGCACTCCTACAAGATCGGCGCGGAGTTCAACCGGGTGAACTCGGTGCAGACCTTCCTCGGATTCGCGAACGGCCGCTACATCTTCAGCTCCACCGACGGCTTCCTCAACTACCTGCACAATCCGAAATACGTCGAGTGCTCCAACGGCACGTCGTCGCAGACCGGCACCTGCCCCGCCGGCACGTCGGTCACCGGACCGGTGCTGCTCTATCTGCAGCAGGCCGGCGTCGGCAACATCTCGGTCGAAGAAGCGGGCACGCAGAGCATCCCGCAGAAAGAGCCGGCGATCTTCGCGCAGGACAGCTGGCAGGTCACGCCGAACCTGAACGTGCAGTACGGCCTTCGCTGGGAAGCGCAGATCGAGCCCGATCCGATCACCCCGGCGGACCAGGTCTTCTACGCCGGCCTGATCGGCAAGACCTCGAAGGGCATGGAGTTCCCGTCGAACGGCAAGGTCCCGTCCGACCGCAAGATGTATCAGCCGCGCCTCGGCTTCTCCTGGAATCCGAACGGCGACGGCAAGAGCGTCCTCCGCGCGAACGCCGGCATCTTCTACGGCCGCATTCCAGGCCTCTCGCTCGCGTCATCGCGCTCGACCAACGGCAGCCGCGGACAGACGATCTTCCGCAACAGCGCATTGACGCCCTTCCTCGGTGCCGTCCCCGCCTATCCGAACCTCATCCCGCAGAGCGAGATCGGCAATCCCGATCATCCCGACGTCTTCGTCTTCGACAAGAACTTCAAGAACCCGCGCACGAAGTCGGCCAGCGTTTCGTGGGAGCAGGAAGTCATCCCCGATTACTCGTTCCTCGTAAAGTACAACTACGCGAAGGGCGATCACATCACCCGCTTCACGAACCGCAACGATCCTCTGCTCGGATCGCCGTGGTCGACGGGCCTCGGCGCCGGCGGCACGAACGGCATCGGCGTGCTGACCGTCGTCGAGTCGACCGCGAAGAGCCTCTACCAGGGCGTCACGCTCGGCGTCACCCGCCGCCCGACGAATCACGTGCAGTTCCAGCTCTACTACACGTATTCGAAGGACAAATCGGACGACGACAATGAGCGCGATCCGTTCTCCTTCCGCTACGCGAAGATCACCGACCTCGGTCCGGAGTACAACTACAGCGACCGCGATCAGCGTCACCGCGTCAACGGCTGGATGTTGTGGAACGCGCCGGCCGGCGTCGACCTGAACCTCCGCTACTCGTACCGCTCGGCGCAGCCGCAGTCGCTGTCGTGCGTCGTCAGCGAAGCGTTCTGCGGCAAGGATGCATTCGGCGGCTCGCGCTTCATGGCCATCGCCGCGACGCCGGCCGATCGCATCAATCCCGACGGTTCGGTCACGACGCGCAACCTCGGGCGGAAGGACAACCGCTACTCCTCGCTCGACCTTCGCCTTTCGAAGCCGTTCAGCCTCACCAGCGGCATGACCATCGAGCCGGCGATCGACATCTT
>Ga0193696_1000403_pt1 | contig 15321 bp, 15 predicted proteins | sample L3m1metaG_FD_145074 | JGI IMG/M metagenome (GOLD analysis project Ga0193696, IMG submission 145074) | Soil microbial communities from a riparian zone of the East river system, Colorado, United States - L3m1 | ecosystem: Environmental > Terrestrial > Soil > Riparian zone | place: USA: East River... | reverse complement strand
ACCTTCAGCGCGGTCTCGATGTCCTTGCGATCGAAGCGGAAGACGGCAATCTCGATGCTCGTCTTCGCGCCCTTGATCGCCGCCAGCAGCGGCGCCACGCCGTCGGCCGGCGCGATGATCAGCTTCACAGCGCTTCGAGCTCCACAGTCATGCCCTTCGATGTCCGTTCCAGTCGCGCCCTGCTCTTTTCCATAACTATGCTGACGACAGTCGGCCAATCACGCGACCGTGTGCGCTGTCGTGATCTTGGCTCCCTCGGGGGCCTGGAGTCTCTGCAATTCGGCATACACCCCGTTTTGCGCCAACAACGCCTCGTGCGTGCCTTGTTCGACCAACGCGGACTCGTCGATCACGAAGATGACGTCCGCGTGGCGGATTGTGCCGAGATGATGCGCGATGACGACCGACGTTCTCCCTTTCATCAAGGTGTCCAGGGCGCCGATGACCGCCTGTTCGGACGCGGCGTCGAGACCCGCGGTTGGCTCGTCGAGGATCAGGATCGGCGTGTCGCGAATGATCGCGCGGGCGATGGCGATGCGCTGGCGCTGCCCGCCCGAGAGCGTGACGCCACGCTCGCCGACCATGGTGTCGTACCCGTCGGGCATCTCCTCGATGAACTCCCGCGCGTTGGCCAGATCGGCGGCGCGCCTGATCTCGGCCGGCGAGGCGTTGGGTTTCCCGTAGGCGATGTTTTCCCAGAGCGTGGCGCGGAAGAGAAGCGTGTCCTGCAGGACGAAACTGATCTGGTCGCGTAGGGACTTCAGCCGGTACTTGCGCACGTCCGTGCCGTCGATGGCCACCACCCCGGACACCGGATCGTAGAACCGTGGAATCAAGCTGACCAGCGTCGACTTGCCCGTGCCCGACGGTCCGACAATCGCCGCCACCTGTCCCGCGCCGATCGTGAAACTCAGGTCCTCGAGCACTCGCTTGTCGCTTCCGTAGCTGAAGCTGACGTCCTTGAATTCGATCTGACCTTTGAACCTGGGCGCCGGGCGAGCGCCACGCAGGTCGCCCACGTCGCTCTTGATGTCCAGGACCTCCTGGATGCGTTCGTACCCGACCATCGCCTTCGACACGGTGTCGGTCATCTTCGAGAGATCGCGCATGGGCTTGTACATCTTCCCCAGATACAAGAGGAAGACAATCAGGACGCCCGCGCTCAGCTGCCCGGCCATCGCAAGCCGGGCGCCATACCAGAGCACCAGGCACGTCCCGATGGCGACCAGGACCTCTACCACCGGCGAGAGCTTCGCCTTGATGCTTCGCGCCTGGAGCCCGGCTTCCACATTGGCGAGGCTTTCGGTCTCGAATCGTTGCTGTTCGTAGTCTTCCCGTGCAAAGGCCTTGACCACACGGATGGAGGTCAGCACTTCTTCGACCACGGAGAGCAGTTTGCCCTCTTGGGTGCGAACCGCGCGAGAGGCGCTCTTGATGCGGCGCGTGTAGTAGTACACCACCAGGAAGAGCACTGGCACGACCGACAGCGCGATGAGGGTGAAGCGCCAGTTGAGGTAGAGCATGACCCCGATCATGCCGATCAGCGTCATCGCGTTGACGAGCATGCCGAGGAGCGCCGAGTTGATGAAGTCCTGGACCGCGCCGATGTCGCTGGTGACCCGCGTGATCAGGTCGCCGGTCCGCGACTGGTCGTGTTTGGCGAGCGACAGCCGCTGAATGTGGTGGTACAGCGTCCGCCGCAGGTCGTGTCCCACCCATTGACTGACGCTCGTGGTCAGGTACTTCTCCACGTATGAGCTGACCGCGCCGACGATCGCGATCAGCGCGACCGCGGCGACGGCGAAGTACAGCACCGCGCTGGCATTCGAGCCGAACAGCCCGGTCACGATCCCGCCGAGCACCGACGGCAGCTTCTTCGACTGCAGGATGTTGTCGACGACGATCTTGATGGGCCACGGCTCGAGGATGTCCGTGAGCGTTTCGCCCAGCACGGCCACCAGCGCGATGGTCAGCGCCTTCCAGTGAGGCCGAACCAGGTTGATGATCCGCAGTCTTCGCGAGGGCATACCTCCTCCCAGTCTGCCCGATCGAGGCTCGCCACGTCTGTTCCAAACGGCGCAATGTGCCGTTTTGTGCAGCCGCGGCAGGCAGGCTGAGCGCTTGACGCCGCCTGGGGGAGCCCTGTCACGCCGGGGCGTTTCGTGTCAGGATCAGGTACCGCGCATGAGCAGGTCGAAGCGTGCGTCGCCCCGCAAGCCCGGCGAACTCGACTGGACGGGCGTGCAGACACAGCGCGTCGAGTACGGACCCGACGCGACGGTCTTTGCCCAGGGCGATCCTGCCGCCAGCGTCATGTATGTCGAGCAGGGCGCGGTGCGCCTGTCGGTCCTGTCGCATTCGGGAAAGGAGGCGGTGGTCGCGGTGCTGGAGGCGGGCCACTTCTTCGGCGAGGGCTGTCTTGCCAGCCAGAACCAGCGGATGGCCACCGCGACGGCCATGGCCCCCAGCACTATCCTCACCGTCGACAAGCAGGAGATGGTACGGCAACTCCACGCCCGTCCCGCTTTCGCGGATCGCTTCCTGACGCATATGCTGACCAGGAACATCCGAATCGAAGAGGATCTGGTCGACCAGCTCTTCAACTCTACCGAGAAGCGGCTTGCCCGCACCCTCCTGCTGCTCGCGCGCTACGGCGAACCGGAGGTGTCTCACCGGGCACTTCCGAAGGTGTCTCAAGAGGTCCTGGCCGAGATGGTCGGCACCACCAGGTCCCGAGTCAACTTCTTCATGAACAAGTTTCGGAAGCTCGGGTTCATCGACTACAACGGCGCCCTGAGGGTGAACAACTCTCTCCTGAGTGTCGTCTTGCGCGACTGACCTGCAGCCGAGATCGTATCCGCAGGCGCCGACCCGGCACGTGCTGCATGGACGGCAGTCGTGTCCACAAATGAACAGCGGGATTGGCTTCGATCGCGCATAGTTCCAGCCGGCACGGGTCAGGTTCGCAAAGCCACTGGTTTGACGCGAACCGATGGTCCGTGCCGGGGGCGGCAGATGTTCGCCGCCCTCGTTTTCCGAGTCGCGAACCGTTGGGCTTGATGGACGACGCATCCAAGACGTTCAACCGTGGGTGACCTTCGCAGGGTGTGTGCTCGTCGTTGTCGTCCTGTACTGGGCGCAGGCCGTGCTCGTCCCGATTGCCCGAGCGATCCTGCTCACGTTCGCGCTGACTCCTCCGGTCACGCTGGTGTTCGCGTTACTCGGTCTCGCCGGTTGGGGTCTCGCGCGGCAGATGACCATCTGGCGGGAGGCCGGGGCGAATCACGTGGCACCGACCCCGGTGGACACGCGAGACTACCTGGGCGGGCTGGTGGAAATGCCCCGGGTTCCGGTGCCCCACGCCGCCGGCGTGCACGCTGCGTAGCAGCCGCGTTTCACACTCCGGCACAAGCCGTCGACCAGGCAGGCGGGCGTCATGGCCGCTGACCTGCTTCGCGAGCCTCCAGGAAGGCCGCGAGCTCTCGATTGTCAGGAAAGTCGTGTGCGAGCCTTCGCGCCACGTCGGTCGCGTGTGCCAAGTCACGCTCCCGGACCTGCATGTCCCACAACGCAAATTCCGCTTCCGCGTGCGTGAAGAAGTCTGACTCAATCTGCGCGGCCTCCCGCACGTCGGTCAGCGCTTGCTTCCGGTTGCCGCCGCCCAGCAGCCAACGGGTGCCCCAGGGCATTTTGGTGTCGACGATGTAATCGATCCACGCGCGTGCGACGCGCGCGCGGACGTGCCGTGCATTGTGTGCGAGCACTGCGTCGAGGGACCGTCTCGCTTCCCAGTACTCGTCCCAACCGGTCTTCCGCCGCAGGGGTCCGAGCTGGAGCCAGACGTAGTTCAGATCCAGCTTGCCGAGGAAGAACAGCGCCGCTTCGTCGTCAGGGGAGGACCGGAGCGTCGTGCGAGCCACGTTCTGCCCGCGGTGGATGTCCGCGAGGAATTCGACGATCAGGTCCGGGCACGTCGCGCAATGTTTGAGCGCGCCTTCCTTGTCGGGGCGCCCTTGGAGCAATGCCTTGAGTTGAAAGAGCAACGCGGAGCTGTGCAGCTCGACACTCGCCAGATCCTCGGTGTCCGATACGCGCAGGGCGTGTGCCAACCCGGCGGCCTCCTCATAACGGGCATTGTAAAAGAGGCTCTGTGCATCAGTCAGTGTCGGCCGACTGAGCGCTACGCGTTCAGGGCTCGACTGCCCGCCTGCCTTTGGATTGCCGATCGTCCCGATGCACATCGCAACCACGACGCAGCAAATGTCACGCGTGCCGATCCGTCGAGGTCGTTCGGACGCAACCGCGCTCTTCGAGTGTCGTTCTGCGGTGTGGGAATCCGACATGCGAGCCTCCCTGGACAGCGGTTCGCTGGCCCGTAAGATGCCGGGCCTAACAGAATCAATATGTCGGAATCGAACGACGAGACGCTGTGCAATTCGAGACAGGAGGACGTAAGCGCGCCTCGCCGGGGGTCATCCCTTGTCGCTGTCCATCCGGATCAGATCCCGCGCGTCGGACCGACCAACGTCCCGTGAAGCGCCGGTAAGCGCCACGGCAGCGACATGCCACCGTTTGGCAGCGACGGCCCACACGACCGCGAGCGTCGCGAGACCGACGAGGGCCAGCAGCGGTAGATCGGGACTACCGACCAGCCCGGACGCAGAGAGCGCAAAGACGCCGACGAGGATGCAACCGACCGACGTCAGCCTGTCATGTGGGGATGGCACGTGGCCAGACTACAGCGACTGGAGGGACTGCGCTGTTCACAACCGCACAAACTCCCCGAGTCCTGTAGCGCTCGATCCCCGTGGCGAGCCGTCCTCTTCGAGTGCGGGCTGCTCGTTCAACTGACTAACTGATACAGACGCACCACCGCGCCCTGCCATCGTGTCTCGACAACAAGCCGCAAGCGCGGTGATCGATCGGCCCCCTCCAACACCCCGGCACAGCCGCGTGGACTGGAGTAGAGCGCGCAGTTGACGCTCACATGGGTGACGCCCTGCGCGGCGAGCGCCTCGATCGCCTTCGGATCAGGAAACGGCTCGACGCGCTTGAGGAGCGCATCGTACGTGAGCGGAAAGAACCCGCTGTAGCCGTTGATCATGTTCGTCCAATGCCACAGCGAGAAGTACATGTACGGCAGACCCTCCGCGGAGAGGCCCATGTGCGCCCGGATGGGGAACTCGGCGAGCACCGCGTCGCGTGACCCGGCCACGGCTGAATAGATCGCCGGAGGCTGGGCCCAGACCGGCTCCAGTTTCAGAAGGGGCCAGAGATCCAACCCGATCGCGGCGATGAGCGCCGCGAACACGAGCGTCCGAGTCGCTTCGGTCCGGCAACGCGCGAGAACCCGTCGGACCGTGAACGCCGCGAGCAGGGCCAGCGTCATTCCAACGATCACGGCAAAGCGGGCGGGCGCGCGAATCCCACGCGCAACACCGAACCACTCGTACAAGTGTGGGTAGATGAGGCCGTTGAGCCCGAGCGACCCATCGAACGCAAACAACAGACCCACGCCGTAGACGACCTCCGCCACGCCGATGGGAGGCACCAGCACACCGGCCGCGAGTGCCGGTGCGAGCAGGCCTGGAAACAGCTCGCGTTCGGGATGCTTGGCGGGCAGATACTTGCCGTACATGTAGCTGCGCCCGTGCGCCTGCAGGTAATCGGACCCTGTCGCGCTGTAGTACAGGGTTTCCACCTGGCCCCGTTCGCCCCTGGCTTGCCGGGCAGCCAGGTATGGCCTGGCCAGCGGGATCGCCAGGACGAGGCCGATTGCACCGGCCGCGATGGCGCCCAGCCACATCCGCCGCAGTGGCAGGCGCGTCATGAGCAGCAACGTGCCGAGGACCGGAATCATGTACAGCGCGAAGAACACGCCGTAGTACATCGACGAATAGAGCTGGCCGACCATGCACAGCACGGCCGCCACCGCATAGCGTGCGCGTTGCGTGGCAACAAACCGGTGCCACGCAAGCAGGGCCACCGGCATCCAGTAGGTCATCTGCAGCTCGAGATGGCTGTAGTGCTGAAAGCGATACGGATAGAACCCGAACAAGAGAGCGGCGATGAAGGCGGCGCGCCGCGACCCGGTCAGATACGCCGCCAGAGCGAACATCGCCAGGCCTGACAGCACGAAGCTCGAGAGGAGCACGACGTTGTACGCGACGATCGGATGCATGCCGGCCGCCAGCAACGGCACGGCCGTGAGCGACGGCCAGAGCATCGCGTCGGAGTAGGTCAGCGTCAGGAGCTGCGGATAGAAGATGTTGGGACTGAACAACGGCCGCGGATCGCCCTGCAGGGAATGAAAGAGCCAGCCTGTCCGCCACATCGAGAAGAGCGGATCTCCCAGGTCCGGTACCGAATCCATGTGTCGAAGCTGCGGCCACAGGAGCGCCGTGCCGAACGCGCACAGACCCACGGTTGGCCAGACCAACTGCCGCCACGTCACAGTCGGCCCCGCCATGGCATCGGCGTCGACCCGGCAGGCGCGCAGCCGCGCGATGCTCACGCCGAACAGCCCCACGCGCGAGATCACGAGGCGCAGCGCAACGACCAGAATGCAGGCGAGGATCGTGCGCGTCGCATCGCTTGCCGAGATGCGCACGCCGGCGATCCTCGTGGAGAAGCCGGTGCCGTGCTCGATCTGCACCGCGAGCAGGGCCAGTGCACAGGCGAGCACGTCGAGGGCCAGGATGAGCGCAAAGCGTCGCGGTCGGCGCCCGGTCTCCGAAGGCATCATGTCATCCTATGCTGTCACCCATGCTGCAGCCCTCGCCCGAACGACTCGCCCATGACCTCGGCGTGCTCGCCAACGACATCGGCGTCCGGCTCGCTGGCACTTCCGGCGAGCGGGCCGCCGCGGACCATATCATCGCGCGCGCCCGGGAGATCGGCGCAGACACCCGGGAAGAGATCTTCCCGCTCCGGTCGCGCGTCGTGGCCGAGGAGCAGCTGGAGGTGCAGACAGGCGGTGAATGGCGCCGCTTCCCCTGCTCGCTGTTCAGCAACACGCCCGGCACCAACGGGGAGTGGCGGAGCGCCGAGATCGCCGTGCTCGCTCCGACGGACTACCAGCGCGACGATCTCGGGCACCTGCGCGGGAAGGCAGTGATCCACCTCGGGTGCCACATCGAATCGCGAGCGTCGTACCAGAGACTCATGGCCGCCGGCCCGGCCTTTCTCCTCATGGTGGACACGCGCTACCCGGGTGCGACGCCCCTCGCCGACGGCATGTTCCCGGCCTACACGGCCGCGATCGGCGCTGTGCCCACGCTGAACGTCGCTCACAAGGATTCGTGGGACTGGGTGAGGCAGGGCGCCACCCAGGCTCGGTGCCGGATCGTCGGCGGCATGGTGCCCGCCACGTCGCAGAATATCGTCATCGACCTCGCGGGCACGGATCTCGCCGACGAGGTTCTCTACGTGGGCGCGCATCACGACACGCAGGCGGCCTCGCCCGGCGCGGACGACAACGCGTCAGGTGTGATCGGCGTCCTCGAGCTCGCGCGTCTCCTCCACGGCCGGCCGCGGCGGCGGACGATTCGCATCATCTCGTTCGGCGCCGAGGAGCAACTGTCCGTCGGGTCGTCGGCCTACGTGCGGACGCATCGCCGCGAGGTGTCAACGCAGGGACGGTTGATGTACAACCTCGATGCCTACGGGTCCGCGCTGGGGTGGCTGCAGTTGCACGTCAACGCGTATCCGGATTTCGAGGCATCATTCCGTCCTCACTTCCGGGCTGCGGACCTGTACTACCAGACCGTCACGAGCGTGGTCCCGTACGCGGACCATTTCCCGTTTGCGGCTGCAGGACTTCCCGCGGTGTTCCACTACCGCGTGAACTGCAACGCCGGCCGCTTCTTTCACCATCGTCCAGACGATGACGTGAGCCGGGTGTCGGTGGAGGTGGTGGCGCGCGACGTGTCGGTGGTGGCGACGTGGCTCGACGAGATGGCCACCGCCGGGACGTTGCCGTTCACGGCGGGAATTCCGGAGCGGGATCGACCCGCCATCGCGGCGTGCTGGGACGACCTGTTCGGCGGATGGAGTGCGTGAGGCGCGTGGACAGCGACCGCAAATCCTCGACTTCCAGTCGTTTTGCTGCCGTGTACAAGAAGATTACAGACGCTAGCCCGTGTGTTCCATAAACTGTGACGATGGCGCAGCGATCCGAGTTGTATTCGTTGGTGGAGCCCTTTGGGCGGCCTCGCCGGTCCCGAGCCGTCGCAGAGCTCCTGGAGACATTCATCCCCTACGCCGCGTTGAACGTCGTGATGGTGATGGCGGTCCAGCGGGGCCACCTCGTGGTGGCCTTGTCACTGTCCGTCCTGGCCGCGGCGTTTCTGGTCCGGCTGTTCATCATCTTCCACGATTGCTGCCACGGCTCCTTCTTTCCTTCCCGTCGCGCGAACCGGATCGTGGGATACATCACCGGGCTGCTCACCTTGACGCCGTTCGACCAGTGGCAGCAGTCGCACGCCGAGCATCACGCGACTGCCGGCGACCTGGACCGCCGGGGCGTTGGCGACGTGTGGACGCTGACGACCGACGAGTACCTGGCAGCGTCGAGGCCGAAGCGGCTCTTCTACCGCGTGTTCCGCAACCCGTTCATCATGTTCGGCGTTGGCCCGGCGATCCTGTTCGTGTTCGGCAATCGTGTGTTCGGCCCCGGCGCCAGCAGACGCGAACGGTTCAGCGTGCACTTCACCAACGCGGGCATCCTCGCGGCGCTCGTGGTCGCATACCTGACGATCGGGCTGCCGACGCTGCTGTGGGTGCAGCTGCCCACCACTCTGCTTGCCGGTGCGGTTGGCGTGTGGTTGTTCTACGTGCAACACCAGTACGAAGACGTGTACTGGGCACATCACGACGCGTGGGATCCCATGAGAGCGGCGCTGGAGGGAAGTTCCTACTACAAGTTGCCGAAGGTGCTGCAGTGGTTCACCGGCAGCATCGGCCTGCACCACATCCACCACGTCCAGCCGCGCATCCCTTGCTACAACCTGCAACGCTGCCAGGACGCGGTCCCGGCATTTCAGGCGGTGCCGCCGTTGACGCTTCGCCGCAGCCTGGACTCGCTCGGTCTGCGTCTGCTGGACGAAGCGAATCAACGCATGGTCAGCTGGCGGCGCGTCGCATCAGGTGAGGCTAGGCCGGAGTAGACATCCGGGCCTCGTCCGATGCCGCTCGAAAGTGCAGCGGGTCGCGCAGGTTCTGCAACTCCCTGTAGTAGTAGAGGGCAGTCGGCCGGCGTCCCGCGAATCGCAACGACTTGAGAAACTCGATCTCCTCGGCGGTCGCATCGCCTCGCAGGGACGGGTCCCGGAGAAATGCCTTGAGCCCGGGCTCGACGTCACCAGCGGGCGCGAGCTCGCGCTCCACGAACTCGAACCGCCTGGGATGCCCCGGCTTCAGCCGGCGGTTGAGGACAATCTCCATCCCGAAGGTCGCGAGGTCGATGTCCCAGGATTCGATCAGCGGGTCCAGGAACGTGAGGCAGTTGTCGTCCGAGACGTTCAGGAGGTCCGTTTCGAGGAACTCGATCACGATCACGCGCATCTCTTCGTAACTGCGACTCGTGAGCCGGGCCACCCGACGGAGCCAGTCCTCGTCGTCCAATTCCTCCTTGGTCACCCGCTTCACCACGTCCAACAGCTTCTGGGTGACGAAACGCTCGAGCGCGCCGAAGGGCTCCTTCGCGAACATCGTGCGCAGCGTGGGCGCCTTGCCGGGATCGCACTTCCGGAGAATCAGCTCGCGGACGGCCTCGAACAGCGGTCCTGGCGGATCGGCCAGCTTCCTCTGCAAGGCATCGCGGCGCTGCACGTCCGCCAGCGTGGCGAGCTGCCCGGCCGGAAGCTTCAGGAGCGTCTCCATCCGAGGGTAGATGTCGGAGCGCTCAGGGGCTGGCGGCGCCTTCTTTCCCGTCATCAACTGCGAGATGTAGGACTCGGTCACTTCGGCTGCGGCAGCCAGATCCCGCTGCTCGATGCCCAATTCCTTGAGGCGATGGCGGATCAGGAGCGGGAAATCCATGGGAATTCGTTACCGTCCAAGACTTAACACGTGTGGATTAATAGTAGGGCCTAGTTACTGCCATCATCTCTCCAAAACTTGACAAAAACAAGTAAATCAACTGACAATGGTTAATCAAGAGCCCGGCGAAGCCCCGCCCGCGTCCGCTCAGCCGATTCCGGTTATCCCTCTTGAGAAGAAGGCAGTTGTGTCGAAGCTTTTCAACCGCAAGGCATTCATCCCGTTCTGGCTCCTGGCCTGCGTTCTCTTTGCCGCCCTCAGCACGCCCATGTCGTGGGCAACCGGGCTGCTCCTTGTCATCGTCGGGACGGTAGTGCCCGTCGTCGCGGTCTTGCTGTGGAAGGTACCCCCTCCGACCATCGCCGAAGTGCTGAACCGGGTGGAACGGCCGACCACACACTTCTGAAGCGGCCGGGGCGCTCGTCCAATGCCCTCTGAGACAGGAACCTTCATGAAGAACACCCTGCTGCTTGCGTTGTCCATCGCGGGCCTCGTCCTCTCGTCACGGCAGATCTCAGCGCAGGATCTGTCCACCTACCGCGACTTTCGCATGGGCATGAGCCTCGCGGATGTCGCGAAGCGGGCCGAGATCGCGCCGGAGCCTCACGTGGTCCAACAGCGCCCCGCACTGATCCAGGAGCTGACGTGGCAGCCGCAACGGTGGCTCGCCTCAACGCGCGGTGACTCTCTGAAGAAGATCCAGTTCAGTTTCTACAATGGGCAGCTCTTTCGATTGGTCGTGACGTACGACCGCGACAAGACCGAAGGACTGACCGTCGAGGACATGACCGCCGCGATTTCGGCGACCTACGGGCTCGCGCTGTTGCGCACCACGCCGCTGGCGCCAGCACCGGGTGTGGGTGCGACTGGCTTGGCACCTCTCGACAACGGCGACAAGTTCCTGGCAGCCTGGGGCGATTCGGAGCACTCGATCGACCTCTTCCAATCGTCTTATCAGATGGTGTTTGGCCTCGTGGTCCGGTCCAGGCCGATGGATCTGCTCGCGCAGGCGGCCATGGCGGAAGGGGCTCGACTCGATGCGGAACAGGCGCCCCAGCGCGAGATCGAGCGTCAGCAGAAATCGACCGACGACAAGCGTGTCCGGACCGCGGCGGCCCGGGAATCCAATAAGCAGACGTTTCGACCCTGAGGCAGGGCGATGAGGCGGCTCTTGTCCAGTCAGGTCGTTAACCGGGATCCCGATGGCGGGCCCTGCCGGCACCTGGCGGTGCGTGTCATCGAGTTGGCGTTCCGGGATCTCGCCAGTTCTGCAGGACTACGCAGCAATCAGGAAAGCGCTCGCCTCTTTCTGGCAGGATCGTCGATGCTCGACCACTGGTGTGCGGTCGCGGACCTCGATCCGGCCTGGATGATCGCGCGAGCGAACCAGCTGGCGCCGGCCTCAGTCGGGCACGGGCCGTCGGGAACCATGGGCACGAAGGAGGACTGAGATGCTGTCGTGGCTGAAGCGGAAACCCCGTGAAGAGCGTGAGCGCGTAATCGAGATCCGCCCCGAGCCGGCCGCGCCTCAGGGGCACGGGATGTCGAAGACGTTCCTCGCGCTGCACGAATACCTCAAGAGTCGATATTCGGACGTCGCCTTTCTGACATTCGCGCAGATGGAAGACCTGCTGAAATCGCCGTTGCCGGCGGCGGCCAGGCGGGATCTCGCGTGGTGGAACGGCGACGACGAGGCCAACTTCGAGCACGCGAATTCCTGGCGACTGGCGAATCGGACTGCCGCGCCGCACGCGTCTGATTGGAGTTCCAAATGACAGCGACGGCCACAGCCGCGCGCACCTCTTCAGTCGTGTTTCCGATTGAGAAGGTTGACCTGCCGGTCCGCCCGGGACTTGGTCACGGCCAACTTCACCTGTGGCGCCGGATCTCGTTCTGGCCCGCGGAGCTCGTGCGGCTGGTGGCGCTCATCTACATGCTGCCGGTCGTGATCTACGCGATTGGCATTCCGGTAGCGGCTGCCATCAGCGCGGTGCTCTTCGGTGCAGGCTGGCTCGCGAAGGCACTATCGCCATAGCAGCCTCGCGCGGCTGAGCCGGGGCTACTCCCTCTTCAGCGTCTCCGTCGGGTCCGTCCTGATCGCTCGAATCGCCGGCGGCAGCGAGGCCATCGCGAAGACCGTCGCCAGGATCGCCAGTGGGGGAGCCAGCGCCACCGGATCGGTCGGCGTCACCTGGAACAACAGCGCGCCGATCAGGCGCCCGAACGCGACCCCCGCGCCAACTCCAGCGATCAACCCCACCGAGACGAGCACGAGCGAGCCGATGGTCACGTGGCGCACGATGTCCGTCGCCTGCGCGCCGAGCGCCATGCGCAAGCCGATCTCGCGGCGCCGCTGGATGACGGCATCGTTGACCACGCCGTAGAGGCCGATGCCGGCCAGCAGCAGCGCGAGCGTGGCGAAGCTGCCCGTAAGTCGCGCCAGCAGGCGCTCCACGACCATCTGCGTGTCGATGAAGTCTCTCGCCGGCCGCATTTCACGCAGCCGCGCGCCAGCCCACTCGCGACGAAGCGTCCGCGCAAGCGTCGGCCCGAAGGCCGCCGGCTCTCCGGCCACGCGGACCAGCAGCGTGCCTTGCCCAACGCCGCTGTATGGCACGAACACGATCGGCCGCATGCGCTCGCGGACCGTCCGGTACGCTGTGTCGGAGACGAGGCCGATGATATCGAGCGGCACATCGACTTGCTTCGCCTGCCGCACCAGCACACGCTCGCCAACCGGGTTCCGTCCGCCAAAGTACCGCTGCGCAAACGCAACATTGACGATGCCGACGCCGGCGAGTGGCTGATTCGCGTTGTCGAGGCGCGGTCCGGCCTCGCCGGATCTGAAGTCGCGTCCCTCAACCAGGTCGATGTGGAGCGTCCCGAAGAAGTCGGGCGACACGCCGAGCATGTACTCGGGCCGCGCGTCGGCTCCGCGATCGCCGCCGCGGACCATCTCCTGCCAGCCGTTCTGAGAAAGCAGCGGCCAGCCGGCGACCGCGGACGAATCGACGCCGGGCAGCCGTCTCACGGCGTCGGCCAACTGCAGCCAGTGCGCGGTGCGGCCGCCGTCGTCGGGCGCATTCACCACCAACGCGAGCACGTGATCGTACGAAAGGCCGAACGACTGCGACGAGAGCCGGTCGAACGTCGCCCTGAAGAGGCCGGCTGCGAACAGCACGAACGCGCAGAAAGTCATCTGGACGACCAGCAGCGACTTGATCATCCGTCGAGATTGCCGGGCATCATCTCCCTTGAGCGCCGTCACGGGAGTGACCGAGGACGCCCGCAGCGCCGGCGCGAATCCAAACAGGGCTGTCACCAGCACGGCGAGCACGGCGCCGAACGACGCCAGGCGCCAGTCAAAGTCGAGGACCAGCCGCACCGGTATCTCGATCGGCTCGATCATCGCCAGCACCGCCGGCGCGGCCCACCAGGCGACCAGCGCGCCCAGCGCGGATGCGCCGAGCGCGAGCATCGCGCTCTCGACGAGCACGAGTTGCATCAGGCGCGCCCGGCCGGCGCCGATCGACACGCGCAGCGCCATCTCCTTCGCGCGCGAGAGCGTCTGCCCGGTCAGCAGGTTGCCTACCGTCGCGCACGCCATCACCAGCACCAGCCCGACCAGCGCCATGAGGATGAGGAGCGGGCTCCCCAGGTGCTTCTGGATCGGCGAGGCGCCGTGTGCAGCAGGACGAAGCGAGATCGTTTCCGAGAGGAACGCCTCGATCGTCGTCCGCGGGGTGTCGGAGGAGAATCCCTTCAGGCGCGCCTGGTGATCGCGATCGAAGTCGGCCTGCAGGACCTGGCGGACATGGTCCGGCGCCACGCCCGGCTTCGCCCGCACCCAGATGAGGAACCACGACCAGCCTGGGCTGTTCAGGGCTTCCGTGTTGCTGGTTGCGGGAACGAACACGTCCGGAACCAATCCAGGCTCGGTGCCGATGAAGGCCTTCGGCGAGACGCCGACGATCTCGAAGACGCGATCGCCGAAGCGAAGGACAGTCCCGACGGCGCGGGGATCCTGATGAAACCGCCGCGTCCAGTAGTCGTAGCTGACGACCGCGACCAGACGGGCGCCGACGGTGTCGTCGGATGGCCCGAGCAGGCGGCCGGCGGCCGGCGTCAGTCCGAACGTGCCGAACACATTACCCGACACGAACTGCCGCAGGACCCGCTCGGCCTGCTGGCTGTCTCCAATCGTCGCGTCCGCAGGGTGCGACATGCCAACGACCATGACGTCGGCCACGCGCGCGAGCAGGTCACGATAGGCGACGACGGTGGGGTAGTCGAAGTCCTCGCGCGTATCGGGCTCGCCGCGCGAATCCACGTAGCTGACCTGCAGGTAGAACAGGCGGTCGGCATCGGCCACGGGCAGCGGGCGCAGGAGCACCGCGTCCACGATGCGGAAGGCGGCGATCGCCGCGCCGATGGCCAGCCCCAGCGTGAGAACGGACGCCGCGCTGACTGCCCGATGCCGGGCAATCTGGCGCCAACCGAAGATCGTATCGGACTTCAGCGCGTCGAGCCACGGGAGGCCGCGCTGATCGCGCAGCGCTTCGAGCGCCGAGTCGACGGAGCGCCGCTCGCGCGTCCCGGCCTCGGCGGCCAGCGCAGCGTGCGCGCGGAGCTCCTCCTCGAGGTCCTCGTCCGGCCGCCCGCCGCGCACCGTGCCCAGCAGGCGCTGTATCCATTCCCGCAGCCCGCGAAGACCGCTGGTCATGACGTCAGGCCTCGTTGATCAGCGCCTGGATGATCGCCACCATCCGCTCCCACGACCGGCGCTCCGAGGTGAGCGCGGCGCGGCCCGCAGGGGTCAGCGAGTAGAACCGTGCGCGGCGATTCGTGTCGGTGGTGCCCCAGGCGCCGCGAAGCATTCCGCGCTGTTCCAGGCGCATCAGCGCCGGGTACAGCGTGCCCATGTTGAGCTGGAGCGCGCCGCCGGAGATCTGCTCGAGCCGCGCGGCAATGGCGTACCCGTGCTGCGGGCCCATCGAACTGAGCGTCTGCAGGACCATGAGGTCCAGCGTGCCCTGGAGTACTTCGATCTGGGCATCCCTATTAGACACACCAATGGAATACTCGATCTTCTATTTGAATGTCAAATGGTGGCCGCGCTGGAATCCGCGCACGAGTCGTTCCGGCGCGCGATCCGCGAACAGCTCAACAGAACAGGTGAGTCGTGATAGCGCTTTATGACGATGGCTGCCGGGTCTCCGCCGCACGCCGCGTGCCGCTCTCCGCTTCCCGCAGCCGCGTCCCGAGCTCGATCTCCCGCAT
>Ga0193696_1000402_pt1 | contig 15333 bp, 11 predicted proteins | sample L3m1metaG_FD_145074 | JGI IMG/M metagenome (GOLD analysis project Ga0193696, IMG submission 145074) | Soil microbial communities from a riparian zone of the East river system, Colorado, United States - L3m1 | ecosystem: Environmental > Terrestrial > Soil > Riparian zone | place: USA: East River... | reverse complement strand
CGTTCAAGGAAACCAGGAACTACGTCAAGCGGATCACCAGTCTCATCGCCGACGCCAAGCAGGCGGGCGATGACTGATTCGCTCAGCTCTCAGCTATCGGCTATCGGCTATCGGCTATCAGACCAGAAGCCTTCAGAAGTCGGAAGTCTGAAGCTAGAGCTGAAAGCTGAAAGCTAAGAAATGATGTCGTGAATGACGTTGCCTGAGACGTCCGTCAGGCGGAAGTCGCGGCCGCTGTAGCGGTAGGTCAGCTTCGTGTGGTCGATGCCCATCAAGTGCAGGATCGTGGCGTGCAGGTCGTGGACGTGGACCGGCTTCTCGATCGCCTTGAACCCGAAATCGTCGGTGGCGCCGTAGATAGTGCCGCCCTTGACGCCGCCGCCGGCCAGCCACATCGTGAACCCGAACGGGTTGTGATCCCGGCCGTTCTGCTGGCCGCCGCCCATTTCCATCACCGGCGTGCGTCCGAACTCCGATCCGCAGATCACAAGCGTGTCCTTGAAGAGGCCGCGCGACTTCAGATCCTTGATCACCGCGGCAAACGGCTGATCGGAATCCTTGGCGTTCTTGCGGTGCGCGTTGATGTCCCCGTGCGCGTCCCACGGATCGCCCTTGGCGTAATAGACCTGCACCATGCGGACGCCGCGCTCGACCAAGCGCACGGCCATGAGGCAGCCGCGGGCAGTGCTGCCGGTCCCGTACAACTTGAGCGTCGCCTCGCTCTCCTTCCGGATGTCGAAGACGTCCGGCGCCTCCGTCTGCATCCGGTAGGCGGTCTCCATCGAGCTGAGCGTCGCCTCGAGCTGCGGGTCCTTCACCGCGTCGCGCTGCAGGCGCATCCGATCGAGCTGCTCCAGCAGGTCGAGCTCGCGGCGCTGCTCGGGCAGCGAGAACTTGTCGTTGTGGATGAAGGAAATCAGCTTCTTCGGATCGAAATCCTTGCCGACGACCTCGGTCTCCTTCTCCACCTTGTCGGCGATGAAGGTACCCTGGTGAACCGCCGGCAGAAAGGCGCTGTTCCACAGCGGCGGTCCCACCGTGGTCGGCACCTCCGGACAGAGCACGACGAAGCCGGGCAGGTTCTGGTTCTCGCTGCCGAGACCGTAGGTGAGCCACGCGCCGAGCGACGGGCGGCCCACTTGCGTGTGGCCCGTGTTCATCATCAGCATCGACGGCTCGTGATTCGGGATGTCGGTGTAGACCGATCGGATGAAGCAGATGTCGTCGGCGCACTCGCCCACGTGCGGGAAGAGCTCGCTGACGTCCATCCCGGCGTGCCCGTATTTCTTGAACGCGAACGGCGACCGCATCAGCGCGCCGGTCTTTCGCTCGGTGGCGATGGTACCGCCCGGCAGCGGCTGCCCGTGGTACTTGTCGAGCATCGGCTTCGGATCGAAGCTGTCCACCTGCGACAGGCCGCCGTTCATGAACAGAAAGATGACGCGCTTGGCGCGCGCGGGGTGATCGAGCTTGCTGACCTGCAGGCCGTCCGAGGTGTCGCGAGCGCCGGCGGCGTACAACGAATCGCCCAGTAGGCTGGCAAACGCCATCATGCCGAAGCCGTTGCCCATGCGGCACAGCGCTTCGCGTCGCGTCACCGGATTCCCCGACTTATGCCTCATCGTCAGCTCACAAACAGAAATTCGTTCGAGCTCAAGAGCACCTTGAGATAGCGGCCCCACGGCGTGACCGGCAGGAGCTTCTTTTTCTCCTCCGGCTTGCCCGCTCCGGGGACGACGCCCGCCATCATGCCGTCGGCTTTCGGTTCTGCGTCAGCCGCCTCACCTTCAGCCTTCTCCGGCGCACCTTCCTTCGTATCCTTCGTGCTTTCCTTTGTGTCCTTTGTGTCCTTTGTGGCGCGCCGCTCTTCGTACGCTTTCAGGGGCTCGCTCCTGAGGAAGGCAAGCCCGGTCTTGACCTCATCATCAGAGGCGGCGCGCCCGAACACCAAACGGTACGCCTTCTGAATCCGCGCCGTCGAATCGGGTTCGGACTCCAGCCGGCGCGCCAGCAGCTCGCCCTGCTGCTGCATGAAGTCGCTGTTCATGAAGAAGAGCCGCTGCAGCGGCACGTTGGTCGTGAAGCGCCGCTCGCTCGACAGGTTCGGACTCGGGAAATCGAACAGGGAGAGGTAGTCGTCGAGGCGGTAGCGGCTGACGTGGCCATACACCGTGCGGCGGTTGTACGACGGCGTGAGCGGCTCGGACGGCCCGCCCATCTTCTGATCGAGGGCGCCGGAGATCGCGAGCAGCGAATCGCGGACCTGCTCGGCGGTCATCCGGTGACGGTTGGCGCGCCAGTACAGCCGGTTGCCCGAGTCCTTGTCGAAGCTCGCCTGCGAGTGCTCGCTGCTCAACTGATACACCGTGCTGAGCATCAGCTCGCGATGCAGCTGCTTGATCGACAGGCCGTGGTCGACGAACCACTGCGACAGGTATTCGAGCAGCTCGGGGTTGGTCGGCCGCTCGCCGTTGACGCCGAAGTTGCTCGGCGTGTCGACGATGCCCGTGCCGAAATGCCCCTTCCAGACGCGGTTGACGATGACGCGAATCGCGATCGGTTCCTTGACGATCGCTTCAGCGAGCTCGAGGCGGCCGCTGCCTTTCGTCAGCGGCTGCGGCGCGGCCGGACTCAGGATCGACAGGAAATGGCGCGGCACTTCGTCACCCAGGTTGAACGGGTTCCCGCGCTTGCTCACCTTGAGCTCGGCTGGTTTCTCCACGTCCTTGACGCCGTGCACGAAGGGGAAATGCGGCGGCTGGGCGGCGCGCAGCGCCTTGATGTCCGCGCGCAGATCTTCGACGTAACGGCGGCGCTCGGCGCTCAACTGCCGCTCGAGGCCCCAGCCGCGGAACGAGAGCAGGCCGGGCTTGATCCGGTCGCTCGCCTGCGCGGGATCGAACCCGTCCTGCAGGTCGCGCTGAAACACGTCGGTCCAGAGGTTCGTCCGCTCGATTGGCAGGCTTTTCAGCTCGAGACTGCATCCCGGACAGAAGTCGTCGTTGGTGACGAAGTCGCTCGGCAGCTTGGCCGGCTCCTTCTTCTTCGTGCCCGGCAGCGCCTTCGCGGCGATGATGTCGTTCTCGTCCTTGATGTCCTTCTTCGCGAACATCACGTCGAGCAGCAGCGTCTGGAATTCGTCGGCCAGCGTCTTTGCCTGCGCGGCGGTGCCGCCGCCCTTGACCATCTCCTGCCATTTCGTCAGGAACAGATAGAACTTGGGTGGCTTCGCCAGGAACTTCAGCCAGCGATCGAAGAGCTCGTAATCCAGTTTCCCGGCGTCGACGACTTTCGACACGTCCTCTTTGGGCTCGCCCGTCACCTTCCACGCCGCCTGCATGTACTTCGACGCCTGCAGCGCGAGCGTCTGCGCCAGCTGTTCGCCCTCGACGCGCTGGAACTCGCCGAGCAGTTTTTCCTTGTTCTCGATCTTCTTGTCCTGCGCGGTGTACTCGTCGACGACCGCCTGCGGCACCTGCGGGTACTCGTGATAGGTGGTGTTCAGGAACACGCTGGCGAGCGAGTAGTAGTCGGTGGTCGGAATCGGGTCGTATTTGTGATCGTGGCACCGGGCGCAGCCGACCGTCAGCCCCAGGAATCCGCGCGAGACGACGTCGACGCGATCGTGGCGTTCGTCAGCGCGCGTAATCTCGACCGCGCCGTTGTCGTAGTACCAGGGGCCGAGCCCGAGGAAGCCCAGCGCCGGCAGCGTTCGCACGCGCGTCGCCTCGTCGGTCAGATCGCCGGCGAGCTGCGCCTTGACGAAGCGGTCGTATGGCAGATCCTCGTTGAAGGCGCCGATCACCCAGTCGCGATAGAGATAGGCGTTCGGATACGGGTTGAAGCCGCGCTGCTTCGGGTCGAGGCTCCGGTAATCGTCTTCTCCATACCTTGCGACGTCGAGCCAGAGCCGTCCCCAGGTTTCGCCATAGCGCGGCGATGCCAGCAAACGATCGACCACCTTGGCAAAGGCATCGGGCGACGTGTCGTTCGCGAACACCTCGATTTCATCCGGCGTCGGCGGCACGCCGGTCAGATCCAGCGTGGCGCGCCGGATCAGCGTTGCGCGATCGGCGGGACCAACCGGCTTGAGCCCTTCGCGCTCGAGGCGCGCCAGCACGAAGCGATCGATGTCGGTTCGCGCCCACGACGCATCCTTGACCTGAGGCGGTTGCGGTGCACGGAGCGGCTGAAACGACCAGAACGCGCGACGCTCGGAAGAAATCACATACGCCGACGTCGCGGTCGCCGTGCCTGCGGACACGTCCACGGGTTTAGGCGCCGAAGCGACACTCGATGTGGGTGTCGCGAAGGCGACCCACACCGCCCCGCTCTTCACCCACTCGACGAGCCCGTCGATCTCCGCGGCGGTCAGTTTGCCGCCTTTCGGCATCTTGAGGGCGCCGGTCTGGCGCACCGCCTGAATCAGCAGGCTCTTCTCCGGATCGCCCGGCACCAGGGCCGGACCCGACTTGCCGCCTTTGAGCATCGCCTCGCGCGAGTCGAGGCGGAGGCCGCCGGATCGCATATCGGTGTGACAATCCAGGCAGTTGTTCGCCAGGACGGGCCGGACTTTCGTCTCGAAGAAATCGCGGTCGTCCACGGCGGCGCGCGGATAGGCGCTCGCGCCGGCGAGCAGCGCGAGCCAGACAAGCGCGACGATGCTGGTGGTTCGAGGAGTCATGGAGCGAGCCTGCCCCGCCGACTTGTCCGCCGAAGCGCCGGAGCGCGTAGGCGGAAGCGCGGCGGTGCGAAGGCGCGAACATCTATTATCCCGTAAACTACACGCTCCACAGATGCCGAAGCTGCTGCCGTCCTTACTGGTTTTGCTCGCGTTTTCCCCACAGGCTCAAACGCCCCGCGATAAACCACAGGGGGTCAAGATGCCCGGCGTTCAGATCCCGATTGGACAGCTGAAGCCCGAAGCGGTCTACGACGTACCAGGCACGCCGGACTGGCTCGCCATCGACGACCACATGTGGGTGTCGAATTCACCGAAGGGCACGGTCAGCCGTCTGGACCCCAAGAACAGCACCGTCGTCGCGACGGTCGCGACTGGGAAGCGCCCGTGCTCGGGACTCGCGGTCGGGTTTGGCAGCCTCTGGGTCCCCAATTGCGGCGATCAGACGCTGGTGCGCGTCGATCTGAAGACCAACGCCGTCACCGCGACGATCCCGACGACCATCGGCAGCAGCGAGGGCGGCATCGCGACCGGTGCGTCGAGCGTCTGGCTGGTCATCGACAAACGCGGCACGCTCGTGCGATTCGATCCGGCCACGAACAAGCCCGTCGCCGAAATCCGCGTGCCAGCCGGGTCGTACGGCATCGCGTTCGGCGAAGGCGCGGTGTGGGTGACGAGCACCGACGGCAACAGCCTCAGCCGCGTCGATCCCGCGACCAATCTGGTCGTCGAAACGATTCCGGTCGGCAAGGCGCCGCGGTTTCTCGCCGTCGGCGAAGGCGCGGTGTGGACGCTCAATCAGGGCGACGGCAGCATTTCGCGGGTCGATCCGAAAACCAACAAGGTGGTCGCCACGATCGAGGCGGGCATTTCCGGCGAGGGCGGCGAGATTACGGCCGGCGAGGGGTCCGTGTGGGCGACGGTCTTCGGCTTCCCGATCACGCGGATCGACCCGGCAACCAATAAAGTCGTGCAGCAGTTCTTCGGCCCGGGCGGCGACGCCATCCGCGTCGGACGCGGGTTCATCTGGCTGTCGAATCTTCAGCAGGGGAATGTGTGGCGACTCGATCCGCGGCGCATTGAGGCCACGGTCGCCTTCTAGCTAAGAAAAGCGAAATTAGGAATTAGGAATTAGGAATTAGGAATTTACTTGGGCGGGTCGATGACGCGCACCTGCTTGATGTCGCATCCGGAGGGCAGTCGATCGGCACGCGGCGCCATGTTGCCCGCGTAGCATCCGGGGATTACGTAGATGCGGGTCGGTCCGGTCGGTCTCGCTGCGGCTGTTGGGGCCGTCCGCTCGCGTTCGAGCGCCGCGCGATACACGATGGTGTCGTTCGGGTCGATTCGAACGTCGAAGGTCTTGGGCTGATAGCCCGCCGCCTGCAACTCGATCCGATGCGGGCCCGCGGCCAGCGTCAACACACGCTGTGCCTCGATGTCGGCAATGGTGCCGGCGTAAAACGAATCCACGAACACCTGCGCCGATTGGGGCGTCACGTCGAACCGCAGCAGGCCGATGGCCGGCGGCGGCATCATGTATCCCGGCGTGACCGACTCCGGATAGCCGTCGAAGTACGCACCGCCACCATAGGGGAACGATTTGAACGGGTTGGTGTTGAAAGGTTGGCGCGCACGAAACAGATCGCGTGCCGGCGGCCTGAACGGCACGGGGTCCGTCAGTCCGCCCCCGACCGGTGGCATGATCGGCGGCAACGGAAACGTAATCGGCGGCGGGACGCTCTGCCGCGGCGTGGCCGGCGGTACGCTCGGCCGGGGCGGGTTCGTTCGCGGTGCAGACCCACGCTGCGCGCCAACGACCGTGGACAAGACCAGCGCAACGACAATGGACGCACACTTCATCTGCGACCGCCTTGGCCTCCACTCTAATGCCACACGCTCGCGCCCAACAACTGGCAAAACGCCTAGCGAAGGCTCGGGGTCGCGTCGCGGAGGGAGGACTATAATCGCGCCAACCTCATGGATCGCGCGTTTCTCGACGAGCTGCGGCAGATAGTCGGCGACGAGGCGCTGCTGCAGGATCCACTCGAGCTGCTGACATACGAGTGCGATGCGCTGCCCCATCTGCGCGAGTCGCCTGCGGCGGTCGTCCTCCCGGCATCGGCGTCACAGATACAAGGCGTCGTCAGGCTGTGCGCGCGTCACGGCGTGCCGTTCGTGCCCCGCGGACACGGGACGGGGCTCTCCGGCGGCGCGCTGCCGGTAGCGGGCGGCGTCGTCATCGCGCTGTCGCGTCTCAATCGTGTCCTCGACGTCGACATCCCGAACCAGCGCGTGACTGTCGAGCCAGGCGTCACCAATCTTGAAATCACGCGCCAGGTGGCGCCGTTCGGCTTTTACTACGCACCGGATCCGTCCAGCCAGCAGGTGTGCTCGATTGGCGGGAACGTGGCCGAGAACTCCGGCGGCGCCCACTGCCTGAAGTATGGGTTCACCGTTCATCACGTGCTCGAAGTCGAGGCGGTGATGTCCGATGGCGAGATCGTGCACTTCGGCAGCACGTTCGCCGATACGCCCGGCCCGGATCTGCTCGGCCTCCTCGTCGGCTCCGAAGGGACCATCGCGATCGCGACGCGCATCACGGTTCGAATTCTCAGGCGGCCTGAAACGGTGCAAACACTGCTCGCGGCGTTTGCCACGATCGACGCCGGCGGCGCCGTCGTGTCGGACATCATCGCCGCCGGCATCATTCCCGCGGCGGTCGAAATGATGGACGCGCTCGCGATTCGCGCCGCCGAGGCCGCGGTCCATCCCAATTTTCCGAACGCTGACACTGTGCTCATCGTCGAGCTCGATGGTCCCGCCGCAGAAGTCACGGCGCTGTTCGATACCGTCGTCGACACGTGCCGGCGGCACGGCGCCACGACGATCGAAGTGGCGCAAACGGACGAACAGCGGGCACGCATCTGGAGAGGGCGCAAGGCGGCGTTCGCCGCCATGGGCCGGGTGTCGCCGAACTACTACGTCCAGGATGGCGTCGTGCCGCGGACTCGCCTGCCGGAGGTCCTGAACCGCATCCGCGCGCTCGAACAGCGATCGGGACTGCGCATCGGCAACGTGTTTCACGCCGGCGACGGCAACCTTCATCCGCTCATCTGCTACGACGAGCGCGTGCCCGGCGACCCCGAGAAAGCGGTGGAGGTCGCGGCCGAGATTCTGTCGTACTGCATCGAAGCGGGCGGCTCGCTCACCGGCGAACACGGCATCGGCGCCGACAAGTCGTCGTACATGCCAACGATGTTCACGGCAGACGATTTGGCGGTGATGCAGCGCGTCCGGGCGGCGTTCGATCCGAAGGGCATCTGCAATCCCGGCAAAGTCTTTCCCACGCCGCGGTTGTGCGGCGAGGTCCCCGGTCCGCACCGCGCGCATCCGGTCGAGGCGGCCGGTCTGGCGGAACGATGGTAGCCGGCCAGGAGCAGACACACGTTCCCAACACGCCTGTGGAAATGGCGGAGATGCTGCGGCGCGCCTCGGAGCAGAAACTGTCGGTCGTCCTGCGCGGTGCCGGAACCAAACTGGACTGGGGCCGTCCGCCGCAGCGCATCGACGCCACGCTGAGCACGCGCGGGCTGTACCGTCTGATCGCGCATCAGCACGGTGATCTGACGGCGACGATCGAGGCCGGCGCCACGCTGCGCGACGTGAACGTCGCGCTGTCGCTGCACGGACAGTGGCTGCCGCTCGATCCACCGTTTGCGTCGGAGGCGACGATCGGAGGCATCCTGGCCACCAACGACAGCGGTCCGCTGCGGCACCGCTACGGAACGCCGCGCGATCTCGTGATTGGCACTGCGGTCGCCACCGCGGACGGCGTCCTCGCGAAATCGGGCGGCCAGGTCGTGAAGAACGTCGCCGGCTACGATCTGTCGAAGCTGCTGGCCGGCTCTTTCGGCAGCCTGGCGGCCATCGTCAACGCCACGTTCAAACTTTCGCCGCTGCCGGCCGCGTCGAGAACGCTGGTCGCCGCCGCGCGCGACGCCGAGGAACTCAGTCGCTTCGTCCGCGAGGTGATGGCGAGCCAGCTCGAGCCGATCGCCTTCGAGATCCACGTGCCTTCGTTTGCGCTGATGCTCCGATTTGCGTCCGTGCCGGCAGCCGTCGACGCACAGGCCCATGCCGCCGAGATGATGCTCGGCGCGGCGAAGCTCTTCGAAGGCGACGCCGAGCGGGCGTTCTGGAGCCAGCACAACGAACGCGTCTGGACCGGGGCGGGTGCGATTGTCCGCGCGAGCTGGCTGCCGGCGAACGTGGCGGCGGCGATCGGCGAGCTGAAGTCGTGTGCGGCGACGAGCGGTGTCATCGGGATCGAGATGCTCGGACGCGCCGCCGTGGGGTCGGGCCTGGTCCGGATCGAGGGAGAGGCGAAAGCACAGGCGCGCGCCATCGAACAGCTGCGGCGATCGGCGGCGTTCGGCAACGTCGTGCTGCGGCGGGGTTCGACGGAGCTGAAGTCACTCGTCGACGTGTGGGACGGTTCGGCAGAGCGTCAGCCTCTCTTTGCGTCCTTGAAACGCGCGTTCGATCCGCAGGGGATCCTCAGCCCTGGCCGTGGTCCGGTATGAGCGCGTCCCAGACTTTCGACGGCGACCACCCGCCATCGCGCACACTGATTGACGCGTGCGTGCACTGCGGCTTCTGCCTCCCGTCGTGTCCGACCTACGCGCTCTGGGGCGAAGAGATGGATTCGCCGCGCGGACGCCTCTACCTGATGAAGGCGGGCCTCGAAGGGCGCGCGGCGATGGGGCCGTCGTTCGTGCAGCACTTCGATGCCTGCCTCGGCTGCATGGCGTGCGTGACCGCCTGTCCGTCCGGCGTGCAGTACGCGCCGCTCATCGAAGCGACGCGAGGCCAGATCGATCGCCGGTTCGAGCGCTCGTGGAGCGACCGTCTGTTCCGCTCGCTGATCTTCGCGCTCTTCCCGTTTCCCGGAAGACTTCGAATCGCGCTGCTGCCACTCGCAGTGGTCCAGTACTTCGCGCGTTTCATGCCAGATCGCGACCCTGAAAGGGTCCCGCTACGAGCGAATCAAGGTGAGGACGTAGCGCGACCCTTTCAGGGTCGCGATCCGAACGGCGGAGCGCCACAATCGACCGACTTTCTTCGTCGCCTCCGCGCGATGCTCGCGCTGGCGCCGAAGGTGACGTGGCGATCGCTCTTCAGGTCGCTGCCGGAACGCACGCCTGCCAGCGGTCGACGGCGCACGACGGTGGGTCTCCTCACCGGGTGTGTGCAGCGCGTCATCTTTCCGCACGTGAATCAGGCGACCGTCAACGTCCTGGCCGCCGAAGGGTGTGATGTGGTCGCCCCGGCGGCTCAGGGCTGCTGCGGCGCGCTCGCGCTGCACGCCGGCCGGCTCGACGACGCGCGTGCCTGGGCGCGCAAAACCATCGAGACCTTCGATCGCGCCGGCATCGATCAGATTGTCGTGAACGCCGCCGGCTGCGGATCGTCGATGAAGGAGTACGGGCAGCTGCTGGCCGACGATCCGCAATGGGCGGCGAAGGCGCGAGCGTTTTCCGCCCGAGTGCGCGACGTCACCGAACTGCTTGCCAGCCTCGGCCCTCCCAGAGCACCGCGTCACCCGCTCGCGCTGCGCGTCGCCTATCACGACGCGTGTCATCTGGCGCACGCGCAGGGCGTCCGCCAGCCGCCGCGCGATCTACTGCGATCGATTCCAGGCCTCGAGCTTCTCCCGTTTGCGGAACAGGAGATCTGCTGCGGCAGCGCCGGAATCTACAACCTGGTGGAGCCCGATGCCGCGCAGCAGCTGGGCGATCGCAAGACCGGCCACATCGCGAGCGTTCAACCGGATGTCGTCGCGACCGCGAACCCGGGCTGCATGCTTCAGATCAGGGCGGGCGCCGCTCGTCAGCGGCAGACTTGGACGGTCGTCCATCCCATCGAGTTGCTGGACGCCGCCATCCGCGGAAAGGGAGTCCAAGAGCTCTAACAGGAGATCAGAAGGTCAGGAGACGTTTCTTCTCTTTTCTTTCTTTTCTCTCTTTTGCTTTGAAAAAAGAATTCTCCTACCCTCCTAATCTCCTGTGAACCCGGCGGAGATCTGTCCTCCCGATCAGACACGCCTGTCGTCCGCTGACGACGCAAAAACGCGAGAGAGGCAGCAAAATATGGCGGTTTTGCTGGCATCGACATTGCTCAGCTATAGGACGCCACGTCTGCCTGAATGAGGTCTCCCGTGTCGCTGCATAAGAAAATCATCAGTTCGTTGGCGCTGATCGCGCTCGTCGTGCTGCTCGGGATGACCGGCACGGCCGAAGCCCAGCGCCGCGGCGGTCGAGTGGTCGTTGCCCCGAGGGTGATCGTGGGCGGCGGCTACTACTACCGACCCTACTTCTACGATCCCTTCTGGTTCGATCCCTGGTACGGCTACGCCTACGCCGATCAGTATCCGTGGGGCCCGTACGGCTACCCGCCCTACGGCGCGTATCGAGTCGACCCGGGAGCGTCCCTCCGTCTCGAGGTCAAGCCAAAAGAAGCGGAGGTCTACGTCGACGGCTTTTACGCCGGCATCGTCGACGACTTCAACGGCACCTTCCAGCGGCTCAGCGTGACGCCAGGCGAGCACCAGATCGAGTTGTTCCTCGACGGCTACCGCACGGTGCACCAGAAGTTGTACGTGACGCCGCGAAAGACCCTCAACGTGAAGTACTCGATGGAGCGGCTCGCCGCGGGCGAACAGCCGGAACCGCGGCCGCAGCCGCCGGAGCCACCGCCGGGACCACAGCCAGGGACGCCGCGCCGAGGCGAGGCGCCGCCGCCAATGCCGCAGGAGCCTGGGCCAGGACGCCCGCCGGTTCGACGCCCGCCGCCGATGCCGCCGCAGGCGCCGCGCGACAACCCGCGAGCCGGGACGCAAGCCGCCGGATACGGGACGCTGGCCATTCGTGTGCAGCCCACTGACGCCGAGGTGTTGATCGACGGCGAAAAATGGCGCGGGCCCGCCGCGCAGGATCGTCTGGTCATCGACGTCGCCGAGGGTCCGCACACGGTTGAGATCTCCAAGGCCGGCTATCGCACCTACGTCACCGAGGTGCAGATCCGTCGCGGCGAGACGTCGCCGCTCAACGTCAGCCTGCGGTCGCAGGAAGAGCGATGAGGCGCCGCACCACTCTCGTCGCACTTCTCGCCTGTCTCGTTCCTCTGAGCGCGGCGGCGCAGCCACCTGGCTCGACCACGCCGCGCACGCAGGGACCGATGATCATCGAGCCGATTCACAGCGGGTGGCTGGTGGCGCCCGACGTGAAGGTCACCGAGGTCGATCGGAAAACCTCTGAGCTCGTCGGGGGCTACGCGGGGTGGCTCAGCGACGAGCGCTTCTTCATCGGCGGCGCCGGCTACTGGCTCGCAAACGGGAACGATCGCGAGATGGCCTACGGCGGCCTGGTGACCCAATGGCTCGTGTGGAACAGCGGCCGCTTCGGAGTCAGCGCCAAGGGTCTCTTCGGCGGGGGTCAGGCCACGCTGGCGGACACCATCAGCGTCCGCGTCCCAGAAGTTCGCACCAACGGCCGCGTCATCACGCCGGCGTCGACCGTGTCGCAGCGCGTACGCGTTCACGATGCCTTCCTACTGGCCGAGCCGGAAGCGCAGCTATCGTTCAAGCTGATGAAGCAGCTGCACGTCGCGGTCGGGGCGGGGTACCGGTTCACGGGCAGCGACCGCCGAGGCGGCTTCAATGGCAACCGGCTCGACGGCGCGACCGGCAGCGTGTCGCTGCGGATCGGCGGCGGTTCGTAAGCGACACACATCGCTCGTCACGAAAACACGAAAAACACGAAATGAACCATAAAGGGTTTCGTGCTTTCGTGCTTTCGTGGCGGGCGATCGAACGCTCTTGCTCGAGTTTGTAATTCCCTGCCGAAGCTTTATCATGGGGGCCGCGAGGCCCCTGTGAGCGTCAGCTATCGCCGACTCGCTACAGCGCTCGTCGCCGCCGTTCTGGCGGTGACCGCCTCGGTCGCGTACGGGCAGCGCATCTGGGTTGGCGGCGGGCGTTTCTACCGCACTGCGCCCAAGTGGGCCACACCCGCCAACTTCGACGGCACCTTCAATTTCTGCCGGGCGTTCTACACCAGCGACCGCCGCGAGGACGGCGGCAGCGGCTGGGACACCGACTTTCCGGGCGCCGACAACAACTTTTCCGTCAGGCTCGCCGAGCTCACGTTCGTGCGTGTCAGGCTCGATCACGCCGGCCAACCGGACTACGTCGTGGTGCGGCTCACCGATCCGCAGCTCGCACGATGTCCGTTTCTGCACTTCGAGGATGCGGGCACGGCACGCTTCACCGACGAGGAAGTGGCGTCGCTTCGCGCGTATCTGTTGAAGGGCGGCTTTCTCACGGTCGACGACTTCTGGGGCACCCGCGCGTGGGATCAGTGGGCCGAGGAGATCAGCCGCGTCCTGCCGCCCAGCCGGTATCCGATCGCCGACATCCCGCCGAATCACCCGATCATGCACACGCTGTACGACGTGAAAGAGATCGAGCAGGTGTCGTCGATTCAGTTCTGGATCCGCAACGGTGGCAGCGTCTCGGAGCGAGCCTGGATGAACGACAGCCCGCGAGTGAATTTCCGCGGCATCGCCGATGAGAAGGGCCGGCTGATGGTGGTGATGGCGCACAACACCGACATCCCCGACACCTGGGAGCGCGAGGGCGAAAGCCAGGAATACTTCGATCGCTTCTCACCCAACGGCTACGCCGTCGGCGTCAACGTCGTGCTCTACGCGATGACGCACTGACAAGGTGTCGGACTCGACGCGCTCGACCCACCTGACCTACCTGACCCACCTGACCTAAACTTACGCAAGATGGACGAAATCGTCGAAGCCGAAGGGCACCTGATCGACTCGCAGCTCCTCAACGCGATGTTCGACACCGTGGTGCGCCACGATGCCGCGTTCGAGGTGCTGGAGTTCCGCATCGGCCGCACCAACGACGAGCCGTCGTTCGTGTCGATGCGCGTGACATCACCAAATCAGGCGGGGCTCACCGAAGTGCTCGAGGAGCTCGTCACGCTCGGATGCCGCGTCGCGGGCGGCGAGGACGCCCACGTGATCCCCGCGGATCGCGACGGCTGCGCACCGGAGGACTTCTACTCCACCACCAATCACCGGACGTCGATTCGACTGGACGGCGAGTGGGTGCCCGTGGAGCTGCAGCGCATGGACGCTGCGATCGTCGTCGATGGAAGGCGTGCCGTCTGCCGCAAGCTGCGGGACATTCGCGCCGGCGACTCCATCGTCTGCGGCATTCACGGCGTCAAGATCGTCCCCGAATTCCAGGAGCGCGATCGCCTCGGTTTCGCGTTCATGTCCAACGAAATCTCGTCCGAGCGGCGCGTGGAAGTCGGCGTCGCGAGGATCGCCGCCATGATGCGCGCGGCGAAAGCCGCTGGCGATCGGATCGCTTTCGTCGCCGGCCCCGTCGTCGTTCACACCGGAGGCGGCGCCTATTTCTGCGACCTGATCCGGGGCGGCTACGTCGACGTCCTCCTCGCGGGCAACGCGCTGGCGGTCCACGACGCCGAACAGGCGCTCTACGGCACGTCCCTCGGGGTCGACATGGAGAGCGGACGCGCCATCGAGGGTGGTCACCGGCATCACATGCGGGCGATCAACGCGATCTACCGCGCCGGCGGTTTGCGGCCGGCGGTCGAGAAGGGTGTCCTGACTTCGGGGGTGATGTACGAATGCATCCGGCGGAACGTCGACTACGTCCTCGCGGGGAGCATCCGCGACGACGGCCCGCTGCCGGACACCGTGATAAACCTCGTGGAGGCTCAGGATCGGTATACGGCGGCGCTCCAAGGTGTGAAGCTGGTGCTCGTGCTGTCGACGATGCTCCACGGTATCGGCGTCGGGAACATGCTGCCCGCTTGGGTCCGCCTGGTGTGCGTCGACATCAATCCTGCGGTCGTGACCAAGCTGGCGGATCGCGGTTCGTCGCAGACCATCGGCATCGTCACGGATGTGGGGTTGTTTCTCCGGCAGCTCGCGTCAGCGCTGCGCGACTGATGCACTTCAGCGGAGCCACCGGGTCGCGTCTTGCTCCCATTCGCCGCGTGGAAAAACGACCCCTCCGCCTGAGTGCTTACGATGACGGCGTCGGTTGGGGTTTGCCGTGCGCCGGTGAGTCGACTGTTCAACCGCGGGGGCTGGTCGATCGCCTTCCGCGTACTCATCGCCGACGCCGCAACGAGCGGCTGCGGGGTCGTTTTACAGCATTGCGTGTCACGCGGCTCATAGGTCGCGGCGACACGACCCGGTGACTCCGCAGTCGACCGCCATTTCGTCTGTCGTTCGTAGCGCAGCCCTTTAGGGCTGCCGGGCCAGACCGCGTACGCGTGATCACGATGGATGTGCTGGGATCGCTTCCCGTCCGCAATGGACACTTCCTTCTAGAGTCCGGCTACCACACTGACGTGTGGCTCAGCCTGGATCTGCTGTTCGTCAACCCGTCTAAGATCGCGACGATGGTGGCGAGCCTGGCGGAACGACTTGACGCTTACGAATTCTCGGCCGTGTGCGGATCTCTGATGGGGGGAGCGTTTCTCGCACAGGCACTGGCCACGATTCTGGGAACCGCTTTCTATTACACCGAGCCGATC
>Ga0193696_1000401_pt1 | contig 15337 bp, 19 predicted proteins | sample L3m1metaG_FD_145074 | JGI IMG/M metagenome (GOLD analysis project Ga0193696, IMG submission 145074) | Soil microbial communities from a riparian zone of the East river system, Colorado, United States - L3m1 | ecosystem: Environmental > Terrestrial > Soil > Riparian zone | place: USA: East River... | reverse complement strand
TTCAATGGAGATATGGCCTGCCGCCTCTCCGATTATCTCGATGCGATGAATGATCGCGTCCTGCTTTTCCGTATCATGCACAAGCTCGTCAACCGAGTGATCACCTGCATAACGGATCGCCAGTCGCGCCGAGACAAGCATGTCCTCAAGGAACGCCCGAGTGTCACGCGACGTCAAGCGACACCGCCGAACCGAGGATAGCTTCGCGTCTGTAGCGATTCAGGCTCTGCTCTACACCGAAACGCGTCAAGAGATCGACTTCACGGCCAAAGATCCCCCTCAGCTCCTCCCGCATATCAACCATGTCGAGAAGAGACCAAGTTGCACCTTTCTCGAACTGCACCATTACGTCGATATCGCTCTCGGGACGAAAATCGATTCGCGTGACGCTCCCAAAAAGGGCGAAGTCGCTGACCTTCCACCGTCGGCAGAAATCGCGCAGTTGCTCCTTCGGAATGTCGATCGCGATCATGCCGCCGCTCCGTGGCACTTCTTGTACTTTTTCCCCGACCCGCACGGGCAGGGATCATTGCGGCCGACCTTCGCTTCGCGGTTCTTCACCGTCTGCGACTGCGCGGGACCGGAGCCGGAGAAGAACATCGGCTGCTGGCGCGGCGGGGCGGGGAGCGGCGCGCGGCGCGGTGCTTCCTGGCGCTGCTCGCCCTCGCGCTCCACGACCACGTCGATCTTCCAGAGGAACTTGACGACGCGGTCCTGGATCCGCTCCATCATTTCCTGGAACATCTCGAACGATTCCTTCTTGTACTCGATCAGCGGATCGCGCTGACCGTAGCCGCGGAGGCCGATGCCTTCCTTGAGGTGGTCGATGGCCAGCAGGTGGTCCTTCCACTGCTGGTCGATGACCTGCAGCAGCAGGTACTTCTCGTGGAGGCGCATGACCTCCGGACCGACCGACGACTCCTTCTCCTCGTAGTGACGGTGCACGGCGTCGACGAGCCGCTCGCGCACTTCGTCGCGGCGCATGGAGTTGATGTCGACGTTCGCGCTCTTCAGATCGACGCCGAAGAAGTCGAACAGCTCCGCGTTGAGCTCGGTCTCGTTCGGATGCTCGCGCATGTCCTCGGGGACGTGCGTGTCGACGAGGAACTCGACGATGTCGTCGGCGGCGTTGAGGATGTACTCCTTCCCTTCGCGGCCGTCGAGGATCGAGCGCCGCAGCGAGTAGATCGACTCGCGCTGCTTGTTCATCACGTCGTCGTATTCGAGCAGGTGTTTGCGCGCGTCGAAGTTGCGTCCTTCGACCTGCTTCTGCGCACGCTCGATGGCGCGCGTGACCATGCCGTGCTCGATCGGCACGCCCTCTTCCATGCCGAGGCGCTGCATGAGACCGGAGATGCGATCGGAACCGAAGATGCGCATCAGATCGTCTTCCAGCGAGAGATAGAAACGCGAGGAGCCGGGATCGCCCTGGCGTCCCGAACGTCCGCGCAGCTGGTTGTCGATGCGGCGCGACTCGTGGCGTTCGGTGCCGAGGATGTGCAGGCCGCCGAGGTTGACGACCTCCTCGTGATCGAGCTTCCACTGCTCGTTGATCTCGTCCTCGATCGCGCGGCGCTCGGCCGGATCGGTGATCTCCTTCGTCTTCTGCAGCGCGGCGAATTCCGGATTGCCGCCGAGGAGAATGTCGGTGCCGCGACCCGCCATGTTCGTGGCGATGGTCACCGCGGCTTTGCGTCCCGCCTGCGCAACGATCTCCGCCTCGCGCTCGTGGTACTTCGCGTTGAGCACGACGTGCGGCACGCCGCGGCGCTTCAGCGCGGTCGAAAGCGCCTCCGACTTCTCGATGGAGATCGTGCCGACGAGCGTCGGCTGTCCCTGCGAGTGCTTCTCCTTCACCTCGGTCACGATCGCGTCGAACTTCTCGCGCTCGGTGCGGTAGACGAGATCCGCCTGGTCCTTGCGGCACATCAGACGGTTCGGCGGGATGACCACGACCTCGAGTTTGTAGATCTTGTCGAACTCCGCCGCTTCGGTGTCCGCCGTACCGGTCATGCCGGCCAGCTTCTCGTACATGCGGAAGAGGTTCTGGAAGGTGATCGTGGCCAGCGTCTGGTTCTCCGCCTCGATCTTGACCCCTTCCTTGGCTTCGACCGCCTGATGCAGACCGTCGCTCCAACGGCGGCCCGGCATCTGCCGGCCGGTGAACTCGTCGACGATAATGACCTCACCGTCCTTGATCATGTACTCCTTGTCGAGGCGGTAGAGCGTGTGGGCGCGGAGACCCTGCTGCACGGCGTGCAGCGTGTCCATGTTGTTCGGGTCGTAGAGGTTCTCGACGTTCAGCAGTTTCTCGGCGTGCGACACGCCTTCCTCGGTGAGCACCGCGGTGTGCTGCTTCTCGTCGACCTGGAAATCCTTCTCCGCGAGCAGCTTCGGGATGATCCGATCGACCAGATAGTACTTGTCGACCGACTCCTCCGAGGGACCGCTGATGATGAGCGGCGTACGCGCTTCGTCGATGAGGATCGAGTCGACCTCGTCGACGATGGCGAAGACCGGCTCGCGCTGCACCATCGACTCGAGGTCGAACTTCATGTTGTCGCGCAGGTAGTCGAAGCCGACCTCGTTGTTCGTCGCATAGGTGACGTCGCAGCGATACGCCTCCTGCCGCTCGCGATCGCCGTGATGGTTCTGGATGACGCCGACGGTGAGACCGAGGAACTTGTAGAGGCGGCCCATCCACTCGGAGTCGCGGCGCGCGAGGTAGTCGTTGACGGTGACGACGTGCACGCCGCGGCTGGTGAGCGCATTGAGGTAGACCGGAAGCGTGGCGACGAGCGTCTTTCCTTCGCCCGTCTTCATCTCCGCGATCTTGCCGCGGTGCAGCACGACGCCGCCCATCAGCTGGACGTCGAAGTGCCGCATGTTGAGCACGCGCTTGCCTCCCTCGCGGCAAACCGCAAAGGCCTCGGGGAGGACGTCGTCGAGCGCGTACTGGATATCCTGCTGCGCGGCCTTGACGGCGTTCTCGTCGCGCGGGACTTCCTTCTTCGCCGCATCGAGTGCATCGACCAGCGGACGGAGGCGCTCGCGGAATTCCTGGGTCTTGGCGCGCAGGCCGTCATCGGACAGCGCGCTGATCTCCGGCTCGAGCGCGTTGATCTGTTGGACGATCGGAAGCATTCGCTTCACGTCGCGCTCGTGCTTCGAGCCAAAAATGGCAGTGAGTACTTTGTCAATCATTGCAGTAGCCCCCAAATGAAAAATCGTGCTTCGGACAACCGGAGAGGTCGTCCTACGCCGCGGGGGCGCGGGGGGTGGAGGCGCCGCGGAGGGGGATTCTCGACGGGGTCGTGACCTTGACCACCGTGAGCGGTGCTTCAGCGGGGACGCGGGGCTCGTGGTATTCGACCTCGGTTGCGGCGGCTCGGCAAATGAGGCGAACCTCCGCCCGCCCAGGGCCCTCGACTACGCTCGGGATGACGATGGCGGGCGCGGTGAACAGCGCCAGCGCGACGGGGAGGATGCGGAGGATGCTCTTCATTTGGCGATCGTCCCCAGACGATCAAAGGTCATCAGCGCCTGATGCCCGAGGAAGATGACGAGCGAGAAATAGGCCACCGCCACCGCGGCGCGCTGGCCGCCGGTGACCCGGTAAAACTCCTCGCTCTTCTCGCGCACGATCGAAGCGTATACCTGAAATGCCGCCAGCAGCAGAATCAGGACGAGCAGCACGTTGGGGTGCATGATCGTCTTGTAGGTCAACGCCGCGCCGCCGATGAGCCACATCCATTTGGTGATCGCGCCGGAGATCCGGCCGCCGTCGAGCAGGCCGAGCGGCACCAGGTTCAGCAGATTGATGGAGAAGCCGACGAACGCGATCAGCAGGTAGAGCGGGTTGTCGGTCCACTTGTAGATCTACAGCGCGACCAGCGAGGCGAATGTGCCGGCGATCGGACCGGCCAGTCCGATCTGCGCGTCGTCGTACGCCGTCCGTGGCTGGTCTTTGATCGTGACGGCACCGCCGATGAACGGGATGAAGACCATCCACCCGGCGCGAAGCCCTTTCGCGCGGATCACGACCGCGTGTCCGACCTCGTGCACCACGGTGATGACGACGAAACCGACGACCAGCCCGAGGCGGTATTGCGTCGCGTAGGCGGCGACGGTCACCAGCATCGAGCCGCCCGCGACCGCGAACTGCCACGCGCCGAAACCCTCGAACGGATTGACGAAAAGGAGGCGTCCCTGCTCGATCAAAAGCAGGAGAACGGCCTTCAGTTTCAGCAGCACGACACCGATCGCGAGCAGAGCTCCGCTGGCGATACGGCGGAAGTTCCACCGCTTCGGCGGGGCCGGTGCAACGATCTCGTCAGGAGTTGTGGAGGACATCGGGCTCACGTGTACAACTGAGGGACGCGCAAGAGGAATTTCGCCATAATCGCGCCCGTGCCGGACCCCTCCGTCGATCTTCTCCGCCAGCAGCTCCGTGAGCGGGGGTACCTCTCGCACGGTATCGAACGGTGGTTCGCGCTCGATCCGTGGAGCTCGCGCACCTTCTGGCTGGAGCTGGTCATCGTGGCGCTCAAGGCGGCAGTGGTCATCGCACTCTTCGGCACGCTCCCGCCCACCGCGGTCATGTTGTTCCGGAACCATCCGCTCTCTCCACTCGAAATCGCCGATCTCGTTCTGATCTACGGAGCAACCGCCGTAGCCGTCGTATTCGCCCTCATCGTCTTGATCGCGCTCGTGCTCAAACTCCGTCCGGCGCTGGCGGTCGATACCCCGCGCGCACTCTTCGCCATCTCACTCGCCGCGGCCGCGATGCTCACAGCTGTGATCGGCATCTGGTGGGCGCACTTCGCCACGCCCCCCTCCCTCCCCGAGCTCGCCACCGGCATCGCCCTGACCATCCTTTTCTTTCTGATCGCGACGATCGTCGTCTCGGCGGCGTTGCTGTCGTTCTCGATTTACGAGCTGAAGCGGGTGCCGGTTATCCATCAGCGTTCCCGCACAGTGCCGATGACCGTCGCCGCGGTGGTGCTCCTCGCGCTGCTGTTCATCCCGGCCCAGGCGGAGAAATCGAACACGGGCGAACCGTTGCAGGTTGTGACCACGCCCGTGACGCGCCGGGTGGCGCTGGTGGCGGTCGACGGACTGACCTCCGAGATCCTCGCCTCACGCGCCGACCTGGCCTTCGCGAACGTCCAGGCGATCGCGCCCATCGCGGGCGCCTCGACCACCGAGCGCTGGGCCTCCGTCGGCACCGGCGTCCCGACCCGCATCCATGGCGTCCGCGCGATCGAAGGGGTCCGCTTCCGCGGCGGCTCGCACATCATTCAGACGATCTCCGACGTCGACTTTCCGATCCGCACACTCGGCACGCGCCAGCCGCTCCCCCCAACCGTCCGCCGCCGCGACTTCGTCTGGGAGCTCTTCTCCCACCGCGGCATGCCGGTGCTGGCCGTGAACTGGTGGACGAGCAGCGAAGGGATCACGCAGCAGACCGTGTTCGCGGAGGCGAAGGGGGACGCGCTGGCGGTCGACACGATTGCGACGCGCTACGCCCTCGCGGAGCAACCGCAATTCGTGACCGTCTACCTTCCCGCGCTCGACGTCATCCTCAATCGGCTGCCGCTCGATCAATCGACGCGGCTCACGCAATCGGTCCGCGCGCTCGACCACCTTTCACAGACGGTCGCCACACTCAAGTCGCGCGGCTACGAGGTGATCCTGATCGGCATGCCGGGCGACCATCAGACCGGCCGCGCGGTAATTGCCTCGACCGTCACAATCGCCCGGGCCAATTCGGCCTACGATGTCGCGCCGACGCTCTGCGCGCTCATGGGCTTCCCGGCTTCGAGCGAAATGCCGGGCAAGTCGCTCGCGGGCGACGTCACACGCATCACAACCTACGGGAATCGAATCAGCTCCGCGTCGTCCGGCAAGGTCGACCAGGAGTACTACGAAAATCTGAAATCTTTGGGGTACATCCGATGAAAAACCTGGCAGTGCTCGCGTTATTGATCGCGACCAGCGCATTCGCGCAACACCCGCTGACATTCGAAGACCTGGCATCGATCCATCGCATCGGCGCGCCGCAGCTCTCGCCCGACGGGCAGTGGATCGCGTACGACGCGTCGATCCCCGAGCTGGCAAAGAACTATCGCCACAGCGCGATCTTCCTCGTACCCGCTGCGGGCGGCGAGTCGAAGAAGATCACCGACGGCGTGAAGCAGGACGAAGGTCCGGCCTGGTCACCCGACGGCAAGACGATCGCGTACGTGTCGAATCGCGACACCAGCGCGAAGCAGGTCTGGTTCTACGACGTCGCGGCCGGGACGTCGCGCAGAGTGACGAACCTGCCGAACGGCGCCGGAAGCGTGAAGTGGCTTCCGAACGGTAAGGGCGTCGTGCTCGTTTCCGATGTCTATCCCGAGTGCGGTGTCGATCTCGACTGCACAAAAAAAATGACGGCGGCCGATGAGTCGAAGCCATCGAAGGGCCGCATCCTCACCGGCCTCCTCTATCGACACTGGACCGCGTGGCAGGAGGCGACGCGCAGTCACATCCTCCTCGTCATGACCGGCGGCGGATGCGGCACCGATTGCCGTGCAACGCAGGACCTGACCCCCGGCACGTTCGACGCGCCGCCGTTCTCGGTCGGCGGCGGCGATGAGTTCGACGTCTCGCCCGACGGCAGCGAGCTCGTTTACGCGCGCAACACCGACGATCACGCCGAGGCCTCGACGAACTCCGACATCTTCGTCTACTCGTTCGAGACCCATGAGGCGAAGCGGATCACGTCGCGCAAAGGGGCCGACACCAGTCCGAAGTATTCGCCCGATGGCAAGTGGATCTCGTGGCGCTCGCAGGCGCGCGCCGGCTACGAGTCCGATCTGTGGGAGCTCTGGGTGATGGATCGCGCGACCAGCCAGACGCGCCGCCTCGCGTCCGAGCAGAACAACTGGATCGAGGACGTCACCTGGGCGCCCGACTCGAAGTCGCTCTTCATCACCGCGCCGGAGAAGTCGAAGACGCCGATCTACGAAATCCCGCTGAACGGAGCGATGACGAAGGTCTACGGCGACGGAACCGCGAGCGCGATCGCCGTGTCGAAGGACGGCAAGACGCTCTACTTCGATCGCAACACGCTCTCCCGTCCGAACGACATCTACTCATTGAAGAAAGGCTCGACAAACGCGACGCAGCTGACGCACGACAACGACGCGCTGCTGCGCACCATCGCGTTCGGCGAGACGAGCGACATCTGGTACGAGGGCGCCGACGGCGCGCAGGTGCAGGCGCTGCTGATTAAGCCGCCGATGTTCGACGCGACGAAGAAGTACCCCGGCATCGTGTTCATTCACGGCGGACCGCAGGGCGCGTGGGGCGACGGCTGGTCGTATCGCTGGAACCCGCAGATGTTCGCGGCGCGCGGCTACGCGGTGATCGCGCCGAATCCGCGCGGCTCGGTCGGTTACGGGCAGAAATTCGTCGAGGAGATTTCCGGCGACTGGGGTGGCAAGGCCTACACCGACATCATGAACGGCGTCGACAAGTTCGCCGCGCTCCCGTACGTCGACGCAAACCGCCTCGGCGCGGCCGGCGCGTCTTACGGCGGCTACATGGCCGACTGGATCCTCGGGCACACCGACCGGTTTAAGGCGGTCGTCTCACACGACGGCGTCTACAACCTGCCGGCGATGTACGGGACGACCGAAGAGATCTGGTTCCCGGAGTGGGAGTTCAAGGGGAATCCCGCGGACAACCCCGAGCTCTACATGAAGTGGAATCCGGCGAATTACGTGAAGAACTTCAAGACGCCGACGCTGGTGGTTCACAGCGAGCTCGATTACCGCGTCCCGGTGTCACAGGGCTTCGAGCTCTTCACCGCGCTGCAGCGTCGCGGCGTGCCGTCGAAGATGCTGTACTTCCCGGATGAAGGTCACTGGGTGCTGAAGCCACAGAATTCGAAGCTGTGGCACGAGACGGTGCTCGGATGGATGGACCAATACCTGAAATAGTGCTGTGTGCTAAGTGCTGAGTCCTACCCGGGACTCAGCACTTCAGCACTCAGCACTCGGGGTTTACGGCCGCGTGACGCCCGAGGTCGAGGACGTCGATCCGGCCGGCGTACCGGCGCCTTCTCCGAGCGCCGGACGCGCAACGGTCGACGTGATACCGACCGCCTCCGCGTACTTGAGGTACGTATCGATCGAGGCGATGACGACGCGCGCTTCAACCGTGATCAGGTCGATGCCGACGAGGGAGATGCGAACCCACGCGTCGACGACGATGCCTTTGTCCAGGATCCGGTCGAGTACGTCAATGAGACTAGTGCCGCCTGGTGCACGTTCGACTGCCATGCGTTACCTGCCTTTCCTCTCTCCCGGCTTCCCGGACGGGAGGCTTTGTTCATTGAGCTTCGTTTCCAGCTGAGCGATCCGCGCCTTGAGCGCGTCGTACTCCTCGCCTGAAGGAAGTGCGCGCGGGTCACTCGAATAGAAGCGGTCGGAGCGCCACCAGTTGATGCCGATGGCTTCGGCCTTGTCGATCGAGCAGATGACCAGCCGGAGCTGGATGGTCAGAAGCTCGACGTTTGCGAGCGAGACTTTGATGTCGCCGGCAACGACGAGGCCTTTGTCGAGAATCTTGTCGAGGATGTCGACCAGCCCCTGCGGCTGGCGCGGCTCGATCGGCATAGCGCGGAAGGATATCGCAACAAGTTGCCTACTCCCACATCTTTACGGGACCAAGCTTAAGGTTGAGGTCGTCATCGCTGAGGCCGAACGTCCGCTTCAACTCGTTCATTTTTTCCTCGAGCTTCATCAGCGCATTTCCGAGCCGCTCGATCTCTTCCTCGGTCAGATTTCCCGCGTCCATCCGCCGCAACGCCTGCTTCTCCAGGAGCCGCCGAACGAGCTCGATGATCGACATGACGAGCTTTGCCAGCCCGTTCTCCACGATCTCCGCATCGGCGGAGATCCGCTCCGGAATCATCGAGTCGGTGAAGGCGAGCTGCTCGCGCAGCGCCTCTTCGTCATTCGTGATGATCATCGGCAAACACCTCCAGCGGCCACGGTCCCGACAACAGAAACGGCACGCGCGGGAACCGCCGCTTCAACTGTTCCCCCCCGGCGCGCACGCGCTCGACCGCATCACGCGCGATGAGCGCCGCGAGCTCCAGCGACGCCTGATCGCGATGCAGCCATCGTCCCTTCCCCATCGCCTCCTCGGCTGCAACACGGAACTCGGGATCGACGTCGACCGCGTTCGTCGCGGCATGCAATGCCTTGAGGTAATCGGCGCCGCTCGTGAAGTCTCGCCGGTCGGGACGCGCCACGCGCTCCGGCGCAACGACCTTCAGCGTCATCTCGACATCATTGCGATGCTGCTCCAGCAATGCGCGCCAGCGCTCGAGATGCGTCGCGCACTTCGCCTTTGCTTCCGACTCCGCGCTGACCGTGAAGCCGTATCGGATGGCAATGAACGTCGCGCGCTCGAGCAGCGCGGCACGCACTTTCGCCACGCGCACCAGCAGCTCGCGATCGCCGAGCGGTTGATCGTCGGCAACAGGCAGTCCACTGAGAAAGAGATCGCCGGCCGGAATCACCTCGGCGATCGGCTCGATGTCATCGCGCTGCAGATGTGCGCCAATGACGACGCATCGAAGGTGCGTCGCGTCGGCGCCGATCGACTTCATCACTTGCTCGTCCGCTTGACCGCGTCCAGATTCGCCAGGACGATGTTCAATCCAAGGTAGAGCAGGTCAACGTCGCCGATGGAGATGACCGCTTCGCCGGCGACGACGACGCCACGATCGAGAAGATGATCGAGCGTCTCGAGCAGCGTCAGTTCTTCGAGGTTTTCATCCATTGGCGAATGTGGATGCAAATGTGTAAGGGGGCCACGGTCCGGTGAGCGCCACGGTCACTCCCTCTTTGTCGTAGCGCGCGGCGAGTCCGTCGAGCAATTCCTGCAACGTCGATTCCTCGTCGCGATTGAGCAGCACGTTGATCTGCGGGAACGCTCCCTCGCGATCGATGCGCGACTCCGCGACGGTCTCGCATTTCAACTTGTCGAGCACCGCGCTTTCGATCTCGCCGACGACCTGCTGCTCCGCATCGCGCGAGGCACGCTTCTTCTCATCGTCGAGCTTCTTGCGCAGCAGAAACGCGCGCCCCGGATTCGCGCTCTCGATCTGCTGCGCAAGCTCGCGCAACGAATCGACGCGGCTGGTCAGCGCGTCGCTGAAACGCTCCGCGTCGAACTCCACGCGTAGCGTCCACTCGCGCTTGCCGTCGAGCCGCTCGAGCGTCTTCGCCAGCAGCTGGCGGTTGTCATGCAGATACCGATCGAGCGCCTCCGGCGTGCTGAAGAGCGTGAACGCGCGCAGCGGGATCATCGCCGTCGATTTCATCAGCTCCGCCGCGACATTCTGGTGCCGGTAGCCGATCGCCCCAAGCCATTCGAGATCGCCCGCCCGCCGGTCGACCGCCTCCTGCGAGAACTCCTCATCGGAGACGGGGGTGTAGATCGCGAAGAGGCCGTCGTGTCCGGCGGCGTCGAAGCGGCGCGACTGGTCGATCGCCTCGCAGTCGGGCGTCACGGCGTCTCGGGTGATGGCGTAGACGTAAAGGGCCACGGCAGGAGCGATTGTAGATCGGCCAGCACCGTCACCGGCTGATCTCGCCGCTCGATCCGTTTCGCCTCCGGCAACTCCGCGAGCGCAGCCTCCTCGTACTGCCGCATCGAGCGATCGCATTTGCAGTCGGTCGTACCCGCGCCGTCGCGCACGGGCGTCACGTAGTTCGCGATCACGCCGCCGAACGGGATGCCGCGGCGCTCGAGCTCCGCGATCAGCCGCTTCGTCTCGGCGATGACGATCCGTTCGGGACGCGTCACCACCATCACCTTCGCGTCGTGATGCAGCGCCTCGTCCACGGATTTGAGCGACTTCGATGCGCTCACCAGTTCCTCGCCGAGGGAGCCGGGCGGTATCAGATCTTTGTAGCGAAGGAGGATGCGCATGAACTCGCGCACCCATTCGCCGGCCGTCGCGGGGAGGTCGAGGAGGCGGAGGAAATGTCCCGTCGGTGCGGTGTCGACGACGATCTCCGCAATCGATTCGTCGGCGATCAGATCGGCGAGCCGGGTGATCGCGAACAGCTCGTCGGCTCCCGGCGGCGCGACCTCGATCAACTTCTGCACGGCGTCGGTGTCGTACGCGACCGACATCCCGCTCGGCGTGATCGAGTCGACCGCACGTTCGATCTCTTCGCCGAGCGTGTCGCGGAAGCGCCGCCACTTCTCGCGCGTGTCGATGATCTCCACCCCGAGGTTTGCCGGCGGTTGCTCATGAGCGAAGACGTCGCGCAACGAATGCGCCGGATCGACGGAGATGACGACGTAGCGCTGCTCCGGATGCGCGGACGCGAGCTGCAGCGCGTACGCCGCGGAGCAGGTCGTCTTGCCGACGCCCCCTTTGCCGGCGAAGAAGGTCAGGGCCACGGCGTGCACCACCTTTGAACGTCCACCACGTTCGCAAACGCCTTCCGCGCCTCCGCATCGCGCTTTGCCTGCTCGCGGCATCGCGCGCAATCGCAATCGGGCGCGGTGCGATTCAACACCACGAACGGCGTGTCGATCTCGATCTCCGCGACGAGTCTTTTCGTCTGCTCCACCACCCACGGCTCCGACAGCATCACCGCGATGAACGCGGCGCGCGCGGGATCGACGAGCAGCTCGCGGCGCCGCGCCGATTGCGCGCTGAACTCCTCGATGAACGCGTCCATCGCATCGCGCACCCGCCGCCGCGTGAGCTGGCGCACGAGATTGCGATGCTTCTCCTGCATTGCATCGAGTGCCTCGCCGAGCTGCCGGAAGTGTTCGGACGACGACAGCATGCGCAGCGTGTGTCCCGTCGGCGCGGTGTCGACGACGATCAGCGCGTCCTCGTTCGCCTCGGCCAGTTCGCCGATGCGCATCCACGCCATCAGCTCATCGGCGCCGGGGATCGACAGCTCGAAGAAGCGCCGCAATTCCTCGCGATCGAGATACGTCCCGCGATCGCCGATCTCGAGAAATGCTTCGAGGTTCGTGGAAAGAAAGCGCGACCAGAGCGCGGACGCGTCGAGCGATTCGACGTCGACCGGAAGATCGAAATCGCCGAGATTCGAGGCTGGATCGGTGGTGAAAAGGATCACGCGCCGCGACTTCGCGTAATGCAGCGCGGCCTTCGCGGAGATCGTGGTCTTCCCCACTCCTCCCTTGCCGCCGAACAGGACGACACGACGCGACGCCAGCGAATCGAGCGCGGCGTCGAATGACGTCATTTGCCATATCCGGTGTAGATCCCGATCCCGCTGTCCTCGTCCTCGCCCGCAGCGGCGCGCGCCTGCCGCGCCATCTCTTCGCGCCGTGCGCGGATGTCGCGCAGCGCCTGGAAGACGACCGCTTCTTCGCGTGTGTAGTCCTCTTCGCTGATCTCGCCGACCTCGAGCATCATCTGCAGCTCGATCAGGCGCTCCTTCCACGGCTGATCGTTCATCAGCTCTTCGTCGACCATCTTCTGAATGGTCGACATCACCCAGCGCACGCCGGCGATCGGCGCCTTGAAGGGCGCCAGCAGGATGTCGTCGATGAGGAAGGCCATTACGGGCGCTCGAGCTTGAGACGGATGTTGACGAAGTTGTACGGCGGCCACGGGCCCGTGTAGAGAAACGAGAGCTTGTTCTCGTACTTCTTCGCGATGTCGGAGATCTGATCGTCGAACGTCTTCGTCTTTTCGCGATCAACCAGGAACGCTGCGTTCATGATCATCTTGTCGCCGATCGGCTTGTTCGAGCGCGACGCGATCGCGGCATCGCGCAGCGCCTCGTAGATCTCGCTGACGTACGCGTCCGCCTTCGCCTGCAGCGCCGACTCGACCACGCGTCCGAGCTGCATGCGCGAGAAGTAGGTCGACGTCGTCGTGTTCGACGCGATCTCCTCTTTCAATCTGCGAATCTCTTCGCTCTCATTCTCGATCTCGCGCACGACCTGGTCCTTGTCCCAGTTGACCTTGAGACCGAACTCGATCTTGCCGTCCATCTTCTGCAGGACGTCGCTCAATGCGTCGTACGTCCCTTTCAGAAATGCGCGGATGTCGTCGTCGGTGCGGAACACGGTGCCGAAGCTCATCGGCAGGACGGTGAAGTCCTTCATGACGAGCTCGTTGACGTGTTCATGGGCGAGCGCGTTCTCGCGCGTCGGATCGAAAACGATCAGCTGACAGTTCGACACGACGGCGGCGAATTCGTTGTACTGCACCGTGTAGACGCGATCGCCGCGACCGCCGATTCCGACGGCGCCGAAGTCCCGCGGGACGTCCGTTCTGATGATGCAGTAGACGTATCGCCCTTGTTCAGTATCCTGCTGAGCAGACTGCGCATCATCGACCATGGCTCACCCTCGGAAAATCAAATATACCACCCGCGCCATCGAGCACTGGTTCACGGCCAATCAGCGTTCGCTCCCATGGCGCGAGACGTACGATCCGTACGAAGTGTGGGTATCCGAGGTCATGTTGCAGCAGACGCGGATGGAAGTGGTCCTCGGATATTTCGAACGATTCATCCAGCGGTTTCCAACTATCAAAGCGCTTGCCAGCTCAACCGTAGACGACGTTCTCGCCGCCTGGTCGGGCCTTGGCTACTACCGCCGCGCGCGCATGCTGCGCGAAGGAGCGGTTGCGGTCTTCGAGCGTGGCTCGATGCCGCAGACGGTCGAGGAGCTGATGACGGTTCCGGGCATCGGCCGCTACACCGCGGGAGCCATCGCGTCGATCGCGTTCGGACATCGCGCGCCGATCGTCGACGGCAACGTCAAGCGCGTGCTGGCTCGGCTCGATGGCGTTGAAGACGATCCGTGGAGTCGCGCCGAGGAGCTCGTCAATGCGTGCGAGGACCCGCGCAAACTCAATCAGGGATTGATGGAGCTCGGCGCGCTCGTCTGCACGCCGCGCAATCCGTCGTGCGATATCTGTCCCGTGCGCAAGTGGTGCGTCGCGTTCGCGACCGATCGCGTGCACGAGCTTCCGCGTCCGAAGGAAAAACCAGCGACGCGCGAGCTGCGCATCCCGCTCTACCTCGTCACCGATCGCAAAGGACGCGTGCTGATGCGGCGCGAGCGCGGAAAGCTGATGACGTCGATGCTCCACCTCCCGCATGGCGACTCCTCGCTCCTCGGCGCGCCGCCGCTCGAGGTCGCGCGCACACAGCTCATCGGCACGTTCCGCCATACCGTGACCAATCGCCGCATCACATTCGCGCTCTTCGAAGCGAAACTCGCCGACTCGCTGCGAGACGGTGAAGAGTACGAATGGGTCGATGTAACGAAACTGCGAACGGTGGCCCATCCGTCGTATGTCGCCAAGGCGTTGAAATTGAGCGGTCGCTGAGGGGCGTTGCGGCGGTCATGAAAAATGTATTGCTCGCTACAGCCCTGCTGATCTCCGCCGCGCCGCTGCTCGCGCAGGCGCCTGCCACCGCCGCGCGGACGTACGCCATCACCGACGACGGCAAGAACTACGCGACGTTCGAGTCGGAAGCGACGCTCGAGACGATCAAGGGAACGACGACGAAGATCTCCGGCACCATCACCGCCGATCCGGCGAACGTCAGCGGCGCTGCCGCGACGATCACCGTCGACCTCGGCTCGCTCGACACCGGCATCGCCATGCGCAACGAGCACATGCGCGGCGCGAAGTTCCTCGACACCGAGAAGTTCCCCACCGCGACGTTCAAGACCGTGAGCGTCGCCGGCGCGAAGAACGTCGCGCCGAACCAGCCCGTCGAGCTCACGCTGACCGGCGACTTCACGCTGCACGGCGTGACGAAGCGGATCACCGTCCCGGCTCGCGTGGTGGTCATCCCGGAGAACGAGATGACGAAGTCCTCCCGCGGCCCCGGCGACTGGATCCACGGCACCGTGACCTTCCCGATCAAGCTGACCGATTACTCAGTCGCCGTCCCGGAGAAGCTGGTGCTGAAACTGGCGAACGACGTGAACGTGCGGGTCGACTTTTTCGCGGTGGCGAAGTAGCGCTCGTTAGCTCTCTGCGGAAGCGGCGTCCGGGACCAACTTTCAACGCAGATTTCTGAGCCGCTTCCGCCAATACCCCGGTTTTCGCCAGTGAGACGCAACGGCCACGATGATGATCTCGGAAGCAGTGTCGACGTAAAAAATGTTGTGCCTGAAAATTCGCAGCACGCGTTTTCTGAGATTACGGGATACGAGAGCGCCGCTCGCAGGGTACCGGCGGATCTGAGCGATCACGTTTCTCAACGTCGGCGATGAACTTGTCACCGAGACCGGCGACAAGTTCATCGCC
>Ga0193696_1000400_pt1 | contig 15349 bp, 9 predicted proteins | sample L3m1metaG_FD_145074 | JGI IMG/M metagenome (GOLD analysis project Ga0193696, IMG submission 145074) | Soil microbial communities from a riparian zone of the East river system, Colorado, United States - L3m1 | ecosystem: Environmental > Terrestrial > Soil > Riparian zone | place: USA: East River... | reverse complement strand
CCGTCGTATGATCGCCCTTGTAGATGTAGTCGAACCCGGCCAAATCGGTCTGAACGGTGTGGCTCAATGCTCGCCACACCGACATCCCGAGCTGATAGCGGCGGACGTGTGTGTAGCCGAGGGCCACGAGCTGCTCTGACGTCCGCTTGCTCTTTCCGCACGACGGCCCGTTGCAGTACAAGATCATTCGCGTGTCTCGATCGGGATAGAGCTCGGAAATCCGCTGCAGTTCCCGCTCGAAGACGTTGATCGTGCCGGGAATGTGCCCAATCGCATACTCCTTTGCGGTTCGCACGTCCAACACCGGCTCGCTCCTCGCCGCCAGGATCGCCACCAGTTCCTCGGTGGTGATTTCCGGCGTCATCTGATTCGGCTCTTCCAGCGTCGTCTGATATACGCTGGGCCGCGACCGCGACTGAGCGGCCGGCCGGATGTGCGCTCCATACGCGAGCGCCGCGCACAAGCAGCCGGTGACCAGGTGTGCTCGACGCATCGTTCACCGCCCCAGGTTCAGCCGCGCGCTCAGCATGGCGCGCCGCGGGTTCATGAACACGTTCGGCTGTCCGAACGTCGAGCTGAAACGGTTGTCCGTCACCACCCCTTCTTCCGCTGTGTCGTTGAGCAGATTGAGCAGGTCGAGCAACAGCTCGACGCGTGCGGCGGGGCCGAATCGAAGCGTTCTCGACACTCGGAAGTCCAGCAGCGACTGCGACGACAATCGGCGCGACCCCGGCGCCTCGAGAAGAATGCGCCGGCTGCCCTGCGGCCCGAGCGAGACCAGCGTGGTCGCGGCCCATGGCTTGCCGCTGAAGTACCGGTAGTTGGCGGCCAGAACGAACCCGGTCCTGGGCACGTCGACGCTGCCCATCACGCGAAACATGTGCGGCCGATCGTTCGCCAACCGGCCGCGCGCATTCTGGAGATCGTTTGGATCCCGCCCGAACACTCCAGAGGACGTCAGGGTGCTCAGTTGCTCGGCCGCGGCCGTCGTCCCGCTGGACACCTGCAGTCCTTCCGCCCGCGAAAAGGTGTACGAGCCGAACGCCCGCCACCCGTGTGACGGGCGCTTCTCGATCGTCGTGACGAGGCCGTTGTAGGTCAGCGAGTAGCCTTCGGGGTTCGTCAGTTGGAAGCGACGGGCCGAGGCGGCGTTGGCCAGTACGAGCACCGGCAGGCTGCTGCCGTCCGCCAGCGTCCGCGTTTCCTGACGATACTGACCGCCAACTTCGTTCCACCCGATGAAGTTGCTGCCATCTTTGTGGACGTATGCCACGGCGACGCCCAGGCGGCGGCCGAGTTCGCGATCCAGACCGACGGAGTATTCATCCGAATACGGGGCGCGAACCTGAGAGTCGAGCTGGAGCTGAACTTTCGGATCGACGACCGACACCAGCGTCGTGTATCCGCCAGTGGCCGCGTCGAAAGCTCGCGTCGTGATTGGCGAGACACCGGTGTGAAACGAGCCGAACTCTCCGGTCAGCACGCCTTGACTGAATCTCCCGTAACTCGCTCGCAGCATCGTGCGGCCGTCGGCGCTGAGCTTCGTGGCGACGCCGAGTCGTGGCGACACGATATTCCAGGTGTACAGCGTGCCCAGGCCGGCAATCATCGTGGCGGTCTCGTGCCCCTGTGGATCGAGCGCGGGCAGGTCCTGACTGATCGCGCGGCTGTGGTCGAAGCGCAGTCCGAGGTTCAGCGTCAGCCGATCGCCAAACGTCATCGCATCGCTCGCGAACGCCGACGAGGTGAGGGAGAGACCGCCGTCGGGGAACGGCTCGCGCGAAATCGACTGAAACGGCCGTCCGTTGCTGTCGACGAACCCGACGCCGGTCGGGAGGACGGTGGAATGACGATGCTCGCCGCGTTCGAAGGCGCCCCCGAACTTCCATTCGTGGTCGGCGTGCGCGAGTCCGGTCCGGTAGTGCGTGAGCGTCGCTTTCGTCGTCGTCCGCAGATAGTGCCGCTCGCCGAACACCTCCGGTGCGCCCGTCCTGATGCCACTCACGTTGTCCAGGTGGCTGGCAATCGTCAGAGCGCCCGTGCTGGGCGGACGCTTCTCGGAGACGATGAACCGTCCGACGCGTACATCCCACACCGTGTTGGGGGACAGCGTGTGCGTCAGATGGCCGAAGGTGATCGCCGGGACCGACGCCTGGTTCCGTGTGGTTGCCTCGAACGGTGTTGCGGTCGTCGGAGGCGGAGGATTGATCCACGACTCCTTGTGAACGGTCTGCAGCAATTGCAGACTCGGTGTGAGCCGCCAGGTGAGCTTCGCGAAACCCTTGTCCTGCTCGTAGGTCCTGGGGAACTTCGGGTCGACACCAGGCTGACTGTCGAAGTCGCGCACATACTGATATCCGGCGAAGAACCACAGACGATCGCGGATGGCTGGTCCGCCGGCATTCGTCGTGAAGTCTCGGTATGCGAGTCGCGTGTAGCCGCTGGACGGCTGACTGCCGGCGCTGACCGTGCGCACCACAGGCTGACTCGTCAGGCTGGCCGGCTGTCCATAGTACGAAGCGTCGTACTGAAACCTCTCACTCCCTTGTCGCGTGATCACATTGATCACGGCGCCCTGCAGGTTGCCGAATTCCGCGGACGCGCCCACGGACTGGACCTGAACTTCCTGAATGAAATCGATGCCCGGCTCCGAGCGCGCGACGCCGCTGCACGGGCACGTGAAGTTCGTACCGTCGATCAGAAACTGGTTCTCGTTGACGCTCGAACCGAGCGCCGACACGCTGGTGGCGGAGACGGTGGTCGTCGTGCCGCTCGCCGAAGTCGGCGAAATCCCTGGCGCCGTCCTGACCAGATCGAACATGCTGAAACGCCCGGTCGGGATCGCCCTGAGGTCCTCCGATCGCAATCGCGTCTCGAGTCCTGATCCCCGCGCCTCGATGCGCGAGCCCGCGCCTTGTACCGTCAGCGATTCGGCCATCCCGGCCAGCTTCAAGACCACCGTTCGCTCGATGGTCGCGCCCGCGCCAATGCTGATGTCTTCCTCGTGATACGTCGTGAACCCCGGTATCTCGATCTCCAGTGAGTACGCTCCTGGAGGCAGGGCCGCGAACCTCAGCTGTCCTTTTTCGTTCGTCGTCGTCTTCAGCTCGCGCCCGATCAGCGCCGGCGACGTGATGCGCAGAACGGCACCGGGAAGGACGCCGCCTTCACCGTCCTTGACTGTGCCGATCAGCGCCCCGGTCAGCCCCTGGGCAGCCGCGACCCGAGCGAGCACGACGCATGTCATGAGCACGAACAGGCATGCGACCCGCGATGTGGCGCACCACTTCGACATAACCGGCTCCTTTGCCCGCCGGCGGAGAGCCGCGCCCATCGCGGTTATCGCCTTGAGGGGCGGCCGCAAGGCCGCTCAGGAGCAGATGCGCAAAGGAGTGGGGTTTTCCCTCACGGTGTCGGGAAGGACCGTACTATTCTCCCGGGGGCCAACAGTCGGATGTCGCCGCGCGAACCGGACCACGACGTCACCGCGCTCTTGCGCCAATGGCAGCAGGGCGATGCGAGCGCGCTCGAACGTCTGCTGCCGATCGTGTACGACGAGCTGCGGCGGGTGGCTCGCGCCCGGCTGCGGGCCGAGCGCCCGGGACACACGCTCCAGGCCACCGCGCTCGTCCACGAAGCCTATCTGCGCCTGACCGGCCCCGGCGGCGCGTCGCCGCACACGCGCACGCAGCTCTTTGCCATGGCCGCGAGGCTGATGCGCGAGATCCTGGTCGATCACGCGCGGAAGAAACACGCGCGCAAACGTGGCGGCGACATCACGATCGTCGCGCTCGACGAGGCGGTTGCAGAACCGCGGCAGTCGCCGGTCGACGTGTTGGCGCTGGACGAAGCCCTGACGGAGTTGACCGCGCTCGACCCGCGCTTGTGCCGTGTCGTGGAGCTGAAGTTCTTCGCCGGCCTGACGATCGACGAAACCGCCATGGCGCTCGATGTCTCGGCGGCGACGGTCGAACGCGATTGGACCGTCGCCAAGGCCTGGCTGCATCAGCGGCTGTCACCCCTGTGACCGCTGCCAGGCGTGCCGACTGAGTCACGACGGGCACACGCGCCGGCGCCAGAAGCCCGACCGGCACCAGCGCCTCTCCGATGCGTAGTACTCGCGGCGGATCGTCAGATCCCGGAGCCATCGCGTCGATACCGATTTCTGATAGGCCGCCAGCGCAGCCGCCGAACGGGATGAACCGATGGCGGCCGACGCCGCGAATGCGGAATCCAGTGCGTCGACCACGCCGCGGCCACAGAGCGGATCCATGCTCGCGGCCGCGTCGCCGACCGAGACCCATTGCGGACCGGCCGTCGGCGATCGCATCGAGATCGCCGCCGAAACCACCCGCGGCATCCATTCCCGGGCCGAGTGGCGGATGCGCATCGAGGTGTGCGGTGCGCTCTCGAGCGCGGTGCTGACCGACCGCGTGATTCCGGTTCCTGACGATCGAAGCCGGCGGGCATCGGTCACGTACATCGCCGCCACGCAACCGTCCTCACGTTCGGCGGAATAGAACCAGCCGTCCGCCGCCGTTTCCAGCAGCGCATACGCGGATCCGCGGTTGGCGGGCGCCAGCCAGGTGACGGCAACGATCGAATCGTGCACGAACCGCGTTGATCCGGCGTGGCCAGCGGTTCCGGTCCGTCCGGTGGCGTCAACGACGAACCACGATCGCAGCGTCTTGACTCCGGCCGGAGTGCGAACCTGGACGCGCCACTCGGAACCCGCGATATGGCAGCCGACGACTCGGGTGTCCAGCTGCACGCGGGCGCCGGCGTCGGCGGCGTGCTCCGCGAGCATTCGATCGAAGTCGCGTCGATTCACGAGCCACGCGTTTTCGTAGCAGCTGAACGCGTACTCGTCAACCGCACGGGTGGCGTTTCCCCAGAACGCAATCGTGCCGTCGATTCGGTCGTGACGCTGACGCTCGAATCGCGACCACGCGCCGAGCCTCGCCAATCGGGGCTTGACGGCGGGCGGCAGGGTTTCGAGCCGGGAAGGCTTTTCGTAGTGCGTGGCTTCGATGAGGAGCGCGCGCAGCCCTGCTCGCGCGAGCAGTCCTGCCGTGGCCGAGCCCGCTGGCCCACCCCCGACGATGATGGCGTCGAACGGGTTCGACGAAGCGGGGTCGATTCGCGACATCTCAGTCCCGTCGGTCGTACTCGACGAGTCGCCGTCCGGCGCGTTTGATCAGACCCAGCTGATCGCCGTCTTGAATCATCGCCTCGATCCCGATGTCGTCCGTGTCGCGTTTCGAAAACGGTCGTGCCCATCGGACGAATCGCGGACCGTCGAGCGGTTCGCTGGCGCGGATGACATCAACCGGCCGATGCGACGGCCACCACACATACGGATTGTCACCGTCTGAGCAGTCGACGAAGTCGCTCTGCCATGGGATCGCCATCTGCTGGGTCACATCGCCCGGCCGCAGGCGAACGGGATCGAGCCGGAAGGGCTCGTGGTATGGAAATACGTCGCGCACCTTCCAGCTCACCTCGATCCCCGGCACGAACGCTGCGCCGACGCAGGCTTCGAGCGCCGCCCGGTCGAGACCTGCCGGGCTCACGCGCGTCGGGGTTCGACGGCTGCGCGCCGTCCAGTCATCGACGAAGTTCCCGTCGGCCCATGCTTTCATGACGTCGTACTGATGACGCGTCAACGTCTGGGTCACGTCCACCGGATAGCGGTCGGACCACAGATACGGCATTTGCCCCGTCGCGTTCGTCGCGGTGTCGGTCGTCGAGCGGTCGGGACATCGGAACTGCCGGAACACGTGACGCCGGTACGCCTCGTCGTGTCTGGCTTGCTCGACGGACAGCTGGTGATAGTGCCCGACACCAGCCCTCGCGAAGAGCCACTGGGCGTCCGCGGCGCGCCGCAGAATGGGATAAATGTCGTCGGTGAACGAGGCTCGAGCTCGCGGCAGCAGGTTTCGCTTCTTCAGCTCCGGGCGCAGATGCCGGCTGTCCAGCGCCAGTTGGTAGAGTGTGTCGTAGAGCGTGACAACACTCTGAACTTCGGGGGCGAACTTCGGAGGGGCGACGATGACCCACGCGGTCATCGCCCTCAGCCTTCGTCCGTCCTTCAAGGTCACGACGGCGTCGACCGGCCCATCCGACACATCGTCGTACCAGCCGTCACGGTTGGCGTAATTGTTCTCGCCGGCGTCCAATGCGGCGTCGGTGAGGGTGCCTGCGTGGCCGTGTCCGCCGAGGACCAGCAGACGGCCGAAGGCGTCGGTGCGCAAGGTTCCCAGCTTCAACGGCTGCTGGAACGCGCGTTTCATGAACTGGAAGCACAGGAGATCGAGCCTGGCGCCCGCCCCTTGCACGCGGGCCGGCGCCGGCGCTGGATCGAGCACGAGCGACCGCCGATCGCGCCACCGCGGATTTCGCGGCGGCGTCCGTCGCTTCAGGCCATCGAATCGACGACCAGCGGCTTTGGCGTTGCGGAGGTGGACGGTCCAGACGATCTTCGCCTCGCGCCCCGTCACCTCGCCGATCAACTTGTCCGACTTGTCGTAGGCGAACACTCGAAACCGTGCGGCCTGTCGCTTCAGGCGGCCCTTGCGATCCCGGAACCCCGCGGGAGCGTCAGCGGTTCGCGGCGGCGCCGGCGCGACGCCGGGGATTTCCGGCCCGATGAAAAACCCCTCCGGGCTGCGCCCGACGCGCGCGATGCCGACCGCCGGATGGATCCGAAGCTTGTGGATACGCTTGCGCATGCTGCGCCTTTTCAGCCGCGCTGGACGCGGCCATTCCGCCATCGATATCGCGTCTTGCTGTGTCGGTTGTCGTCGACGATCGCGCGGCGCGATCGATCGAATGCGAGGATCTCGTCCAGAATCGCGCGCTGGACGTCATCGACGTCGCCGCGTTTCTTGAGGCGCTGGATGACGGAAACGGTTCCGGCCATCAGCACTGCCTGCACATCCCAACGCTTGCCGTCATCGTCCGGAAACGCGATCGTCTCGAATGGTGCGCCCGAACGCAGCGAGCCCGTCGGACGTGCGCTGAGGCGAGGCAGCAGCTGCGCAATCCTGCCGACGAACCGCATCTCGTGCGCCACCGCCCAGTTGGTGAGCGTGCTCCTGAGCGAGTTGGCGCGCTCTGTCGAGAGCGCCAGGAGAAGGTCGAGCAGGAGCATCTGATAGCGCAGGTCGCACAGCTGTGCCCACAGCTTGGCGACGGGATTCGTGATGCGAAGCGATTTCGTCCGCGGCGTGTCGGCCTCGCCGATTCCGGTTGCCATAGGATTGGTCGGGACATCGAGGATCGCGGCGCCCAGGTCGACCGTCTTCGCCGTCATCTCCTTGAAGAGGTTCATGAAGACGTGAAAGTGCGACGGCATGGTCGCTTTGCTCTTGAGCGGCTCGAACCCTTCGCCCTGCGCCATGATCCAGTGAATGGCGTTCAACGCGTATCGGCGAGGGTCCGTCCGGTCGACGCGCATGCGCGGCTCGTAGACGTCCCATTCCTCGCGCGTTGCGGCAAAACGGTGGAATTCGTCGCGCGAGGCAAAATCGTTGTCGCGCAGGTGAACGCCGCCGAGGCCCACGTCGAGGATTCCTCCGCGAGCCTCGTCGGACATGCGCCACGGACCCTGGCCGCGATCGGACTCCATGAACAGCCAGTACAGCACCGCGTACAGCGCTCCGACGCGATTGACCTTGTGATGAACTGAAGCCTTGGCTTCCTGCAGAATGCGTGTGAGCAGACGCCGCTCCTGCGGGGACTCGATCGACCTGGGGTCCGGACCCTCCGTCGCGACGTACTTGGCGACGGAAGCTCGACTCAGCTTCTCGAACGTTGTCGGAAATGGATATTCGTCGGGGTGCGTCAGGAAGTTGTTTTCACGCTGGAGGTAGACGTTCCCGCCGACGGCGATCAACAGATTCTGCACGGTAATCAGGTGCGCCATCTCCTGACGCGCGACCATCCGGATTTCGCGCCGCCACCGGTTGACTGTCTCGGAGCGCGCGTCGCTCTCTGCATAAGCGAATGTCTGATCGATCGAATACGCCGCGTACAGATACTGGAGCATCAGCGAATGCTCGATCTCCGCTGCGATCTGCAACAGGTAGATTGCTTTCAGGCGCGGCGTCCGCCCGGGAATCGAGAACAGTCCGGTCGCGCGTGCCGCCGACGTCAGGTCGTGCGCTTTCTGCGCCTTCGGCGATACCGGCCGCGGCGCCACTTTGTCGAGGAGACCCCAGTTGAGGCCCCACATCCGGCTTCGGGGCACGACGGCGCGCGCGCTGATGGCCATTGTTGGGGACGCGCGAATGATACGCGACCCATGCCCTGGTAAACCTGCGAGCCTTCAGATCCGTCAAAGCAATTACCCAGAGCGTCTGGGTAATCGCGACAACCCATGTCCATGCTGCCCAAGACCCAGAACGCCCTTCTCTACGGCGCGTTAGATGCCTTGATTCTCAAGACGTTAGCGAGGGGACCGCGCCACGGCTACGCAATCGGGAGATCCATCGAGGAGACCAGCGGCGACGCCGTGCTCGTGGAAGAAGGGTCCCTGTACCCGGCCCTCTACCGCCTGGAACGCCGCGGCTGGGTCGAAGCCGAGTGGGGCACTTCGGAGCTCGGCCGGCGCGCCAAGTTGTACCGCCTGACCGACGCCGGCCGCGAGCAACTGGCCGCCGAGATGCTCACCTGGAAGCGGTTCGCCGCCGGCGTCTCGAAAGTCCTGTTCTCCACATGAAGCGTTCGCTCCGGTCGTGGCTGTGGCGTATCCCGATCGATGAGGAGGTCGACGAAGAGCTCGCGCTGCACGTCGAGATGCGGACGCGTGAGCTCGTCGACCGTGGGATGGACCCGGCAGCCGCCCACGAGGCCGCGATCGCTCGACTCGGCGACATCGCGAGCCTCAAACGCACGATGACGGACCTTGGCAGAAAGCGAGATCGCGAAATGCGCGTCAGTATCTGGATCGAAGAGCTCCGCGACGATTTGAAGTTCGCGTTCCGGCAGCTGAGGAGCTCGCCGGCATTCACCCTCGTCGCGACGTTGACGCTCGCGCTCGGCATCGGCGCCAACAGCGCGATCTTTGCGCTCGTGGACGCCACGCTGCTGCGACCGCTGCCGTACAGCAGCCCCGATCGCCTCGTGACGATCTGGGAGCACAGCGCGTCAACCGCGCGCGGCTACGTGTCGCCGCTCAACATGCTCGACTGGAACACGCGCGGCCGCACGTTCGAGAAGATCGCCGGCTTCACGCCGAGCGTCGGCCAGATGGTGATGGCGGGAGCGGACGGCAACGCCGAAACGGTGACGCGGCAGTGGGTGACCGCCGGAATCTTCGACGTGCTTGGCGTCCGGCCGATTGCCGGCCGCACGTTTTCCGCGGAGGACGAGGCCAGGCAGCCGAACGTCGTCGTGCTCAGCGAGCCGTTCTGGCGCAACCGGTACAACGCCGATCCGTCGGTGATTGGCCGCGAGATCCGCCTCGACGGATCGCTGTGGACGGTGATCGGCGTTCTTCCGAAGGATTTTCAACTGCTGGGGCAGACCAGTCTGTGGGCCATGAGGCCCCTGGTCAATCTCCCTCCGAGGGTCCGCGGCTTCTATGCGTTCCAGGTGGCGGGGCGATTGAAGCCTGGCGTCTCGATCGAGGCCGCCCAGAAGGATCTCGCCGCCGTCGCGGACAGCCTCGCGCGTGAATTTCCGCAGACCAACAAGGGCCGCGGGGTGACGCTCGAAGGAATGCACGACTCGATGATCGGCACCGACCTGCGGCTCACCTCGATGCTGTTTCTCGGCGTCGTGGGATTCGTGCTCCTCATCTGTTGCGCGAACGTCGCCAACCTGCTGCTCGCGCGCGCGACCGTGCGCACGCGCGAGCTGGCGGTCCGATCCGCGCTCGGCGCCGGCCGGCGTCGAATCATCCGACAGCTGTTGACCGAAAGCGTCGTGCTGTCGCTCGTCGGCGGCGCGCTGGGGATCGGCGTTGGCGCGGCCATCCTGAGCGTGGCCCCTTCGCTCATTCCCAAGGGGCTGCTGCCGGCCACGGTCACGCTCGCGTTCGACATGCGGGTCGTGGCGTTTTGTGCCGCCGCCGCGCTCCTGGTGGGACTGATTTTCGGCGTGATGCCGGCGTGGAAAGCGACCGAATTCTCGTCGGCTGAAGTCATCAGCTCCGGCAGCCGTACCACGACGGGCGGCGGCTCGCTTCGCGGACTCCTCGTGATCGGTGAAGTGGCAACGGCCGTCCTTCTGTTGTTTGGCGCCGGTCTTCTCCTCAGGACGCTCGTGGCCGTAGACGCGTTCGATCGCGGGTTTCGCGCTGAAAGCGTGCTCACGATGCTCGTCGATCCGCTGGGCTCGAAGTACCCGACTCCTCAATCGCTCCAGCAGTTCTTCGATCAGGTCGAGGCCGAGATCTCGGCGGTTCCGGGTGTCGCGGGCGTCGCGTGGGCCAGTGAGCTACCGCTCGACTTCTTCGACTCCGGTGGGCTGTCGTACGAAATCGTCGGCGACCCTCCGGTCGAGGAAAGCCAGCGGCCACGCGCGAGCGATCAAATCGTCAGTGCGACGTACTTCTCGACGCTCGACTTGCCCATCCTGGCCGGACGCGCGTTCGACCGCCGCGATACACGCGACGGCGTGCCCGTCTGCATCGTGAACGAAGCGTTCGCGCGCAGTGTTGGGAGCGGCCGATCGCCAATCGGCCAGCGGATCGCGTTGCGACCGGCCACGTCGCCGCAGGCGAAACCGGTCGTCCGCGAAATCATTGGCGTGGCGCGGCAGGTGAAAGGCCGCCCCGACGAGGCGAAGGACTTCGTACAGCTCTACCTGCCGATGTCACAGCTCATCTCCGACGACATGTTCGTGGTCGTGCGGCCGAAGTCAGGCCGGGCAGAAGCGCTGGCGCCTGCAGTCCGCGCGGCCATCTCTCGAATCGACAAAGAGCAGCTGGTCGGGGTGACGAACGTCATGACGCTCGAAGACATCGCGTGGGCGGCGACCGGCCGGCACCGCTTCCGAGCCGTGATGGTGGTGGCCTTTGCGGCGCTGGCGCTCGTCCTTGCGATGGTCGGCGTCTTCGGGATGCTCGCCTACTCGGTTCAGCAGCGCGTGCGTGACATCGGCGTGCGGCGCGCGCTCGGCGCGACGACCAACGACGTGCTTCGCCTTGTCATTGCCAACGCCGCAGGCATCATCGCCACTGGAGCGGCCATCGGGCTTGCGCTCTCGGCCGTCTCCGGCCGCCTGATCGAGACGATGCTGTTTGGCGTGCGGCCGCTGGATCTGGCGACGTTCGCGTTCGTGACGGTCGTCCTGGGTGTCACCGCCGCGCTGTCGATCGCCGGACCTGCGTGGCGCGCGGCTCGCATCGATCCAGCGGTGGCGCTGCGAAATAAGTGAATCGTCCGTCTCACCGCACTTTGTAACGCGGTCCGGACATGTTGCCAATCGCCGCCATCTGGTTGATGGTCGAGTTGTAACCCGAGTTCAGCATCGACGCCGTCGCCGCGTAACTCGCGTTCGTCTTCGCCATCTGGGCGCTCACGTCGATGGCCGCGTCGGCTTGCGGCGCCGCAGGCTGCCGGGACGACGCCGACAGCGCAGAGGCGGCCTGTTGCCTCGCCGAGACGAAATCCGACCGCAGGGCCCTGACGACGTCCATCTGCGCGTAGGTGGCTTTGACCTGCTCGCGAACGGCGGGTGTCATATCCGTCCACACCGCGAGCGTCAGCGCCCACGTCACCGGCATCGCGGCAATCGCCTTCCGTGTTTCGGCGGGGAGCGTCGCCCACGCTCGGACGAGGTTGCCGGCCCACATCATTTTCGCGGCGTCGTTCGGTGCTGCCTGCACGCCTTCGAGCTGTCCGGCCATGAAATAGAACAGCTCCAGTGCCGCGTCCGCCTGCTGACGGGTGAGGGCTGGAGCGCCGGCCGCAATCGGCGGGTGCGCCGAGTCGTATACCTGGAGGAGCAACGTCGAGACGCTGTCCTTTTCGGTTCGCAGCGCGCCGATCAGCTCCACCTCGTTCTGCCTCCGGACAAGGTTCTGCTGTGCCGACGGAAGCCTGACCAGCTGGCTTCGAAACTCGAGGATGCGGCCGACATTGGCGATGGTCTCTGCGTTCTTCTTACGCCAGTCGTCGACGATGCTCGACCTGATGACTTCGCGTTGCGCGCCGTTGAGCGGCGCGTCGATCATCCACTGCAATATGTCGATCGTCTCTTCCACGTCATACACCGTCAGCGGTGGTTTTCCGGAAACGAGCACTTGTGTATGCGCCAGGCGACAGCCGTCGATGAACGCTGCCATCTGCTGGATGGCCTGTGGCGATTGCGCGCTGGCGGCGACGAACTCGATGACGGCGGCCCGCGTGCCGCTCTTCAGGACGCCCACCAGCACGGAGGCGACGCGGCCGTCCGCGCTGCCGAGGAAGAACGTCCGAAGCGCGACATCGAATCCGCCGGCGTGACGAAACGATGCCGGCATGCTCGCCGGCTGAACGCGGAATGCCGTCGCCATCCAGCGGGCGTGCATCTCCACGGCGTCGGCGGCGGTCCCCCAGGTCTCGAATGGCGGACGTATGCGGATCTCGTAGGTATCTGAGAATCCGAGCGGCTTCAGCGCTGTGTATCCCATTTCGTCGACGCGTTGGCGGTCGGCGGGAAGGGTGAAGAGCACGATACCTGACCGCGACGATGGCAGCTGCTGGGCCTTCGCCCCGGGCACCGCTGAGAGGCACGCAATCGCGACGAACATGCACATCGTCACGCTGGGTCGGGAGTCGTCTGCTCGCATGGTGCCCTCGCTGGTTAGGCGTTCACGTCGTTTGACGTGAGAGCAACAGAGATGCCCGACCGAGGTCGACGTCAAACGCGCCGTGTTCACCAAAACGCGGAGGCGGACAACGCCTGTGTCCACTATCCGAAAGGATGGTGTCTCACCCGATCGGATAGCGAACGCGGCTCGTGGCCCGGCGACCTGGCATCGCCACCTCGACGTGTCGAATCGGTCGAAGGTGCTCGCTACCCTCGACTTCCCGATAATTCCCGACAACGGCGTTTTTCGCGCGGCGCTCGAAACCCGGGTGGCACGGCCAGTGCGTGTGGCTCCCTTCGACGGGTGGCTGTATGAACAAGCGCAGGATCGTCAGAATCTCTACTGTCGTCGCGATGCTCGGCGTGCTGCATGTGCCGTCGTCTCGCGCGCAGACGCCTATTGGTGTGCCGGACGGGGCCGGAATCAACTACGAGCAGGAAGTCCGGCCGATTCTCGCGAATCGCTGTTTTGGCTGCCACGGCCCGCGGCAGCAGCAGTCCGGTCTGCGGCTCGACCTGCGGCAGAACGCGCTCCGCGGCGGCGATTACGGCGTCGTCATCGTTCCCGGCAGGTCGGCGGAGAGCAAACTGATCCAGCGTCTGATCGGATCCGACGCGGGCCTGCAGATGCCGCCGACGGGCGAGCTGCCGGGCGAAGAAATCGCGGTGCTTAGAAAGTGGATCGACGCGGGCGCCGACATGCCGGGGCGTGCCGCCGAAGCCGCGGCCGCCGAACGGCCAACCGAGCCGCGCGTGCAGAACTTCTTCGACGCGATTGCCGGGCACGATCTCGCCGCGGTCCGCAGGATGCTCGCGAAGGACAGGTCGCTGGCACGTGCGACCGACGCGGCCGGGTCGACCGCACTGATGCAGAGCGCGTACGCCGGCACGCTGGAAATCATGGAAGCGCTGGTCGCCGCCGGCGCCGACGTCAAAGCGTTCAACCGCCGCAGGGCGACCGCGCTCCACTGGGCGCTGTCCGATCCGATGAAGGTGAAGCTGCTGCTGCTGCACGGCGCCGACGTCAACGCCAAGACGGTCGACGGCCGCACGCCGCTCCATGCGGCAGCCATGCTGCCGATGGCCGGCCGCGTCGTCACGCTGCTGCTCGAGGTCGGCGCGGATGTCGACGCCAGGGCGCTGACCGGCGCCACGCCGCTCCTCGGTGCAGCGGCGGCCGGCCTGGAAAACACCCTGCTGCTGCTCGATCACGGCGCGGATCCAAACATCCCGTCACAGAACGGCGCGACGCCGCTGATGGCTGCGCGCACGGCGGAGGTCGTCTGGCTGCTGGTCGCGAAAGGCGCTCGCGTCAACGCGCGATCGAAACGTGGCGAGACGGCGTTGGCGGCCGCCGCGGGTCGCGGCGACGACGATTCGGTCAAGCTGCTGCTTTCCAAAGGCGCGGAGGTCAACGCGGCCGACTATCGCGGCTACACGCCGCTGATGCACGCGGCGCAGTACGACCGCGATGCACTGGACGTCGTTCGCCTGCTGCTCGCTTACGGCGCCAATGCGAACGTCATCGCCGAAGGGCAAACGGCCGCGAGCATCGCGGCGCGGCGCGGCGACACCGATCTGACGTGTCTGCTGCGTGAAGCGGCGGCTCAGGCCACCGGTACGCGGCAACAACCGTAGGAGCACCATCATGCGACTTGCGTGCACTCTTCTAGCGTTCTCGCTGCTGGGTCCGGCAGTCGTGGCGAGCGACGACGCGTCGCCGGCCGCGATGAGGGCGGCGGTGAAAAAGGGGCTCGATCTGCTTGAAAAAACGACCGCCTTGTTTGTCAAACAAGGCGGCTGCAACTCGTGTCACAACCAGATGCTGCCGGCTGCCGCGCAGGCGTTCGCGCGCGGCCGCGGGATCGCAACCGGTGAGACCATCGTGCAGCTGCCGCCGGAAGCGTCGGAGGCGACCGCCGAACGGTATGTCGAGTACTCGATTGGCGGTGGTGGCGGTGTCACCGCACTTGGATTCGAACTCTTCGCCGCGGCCATGGATCACAAGCCGGCGGACGCGCGGATTCGCGCGAAGCTCTATTTCATCAAGGGCATGCAGCAGCCCGAAGGCCACTGGCTCGGAGGCGGCAGCCGTCCGCCGCTGACGTTCGACGACTTCACGACCACGGCCTACATGATTCATGCGCTGCGCACCTACGCAGCTCCCGCGGAAGCCGCCGATACCAACGCGCGCATCGCTCGCGCGCGGTCCTGGCTGCTGAGCAACGCGCCCGAGCGCACGCAGGAGCGGGCATTCCAGGTGCTCGGACTCGCCTGGTCGCATGCAGACGCTGCCGCGATCGATGGCGCCGTCAAGAGCCTGCAGACGTCGCAGCGGACCGATGGCGGCTGGTCGCAGCTTCCAGCCCTCGCATCGGACGCGTACGCGACCGGCATCGCGCTCTTTGCGCTGCACGAGGCGCGGATGCCGCCGACGCATCAGACTTACCGCGCGGGCGTGAAGTACTTGCTGTCGACTCAAGCCGCGGACGGCACCTGGCACGTGAAGACCCGCGCGCTGCCATTTCAGCCCTACTTCGAGAGCGGT